>OGEZ01000114.1_pt1 | contig 88583 bp, 59 predicted proteins | sample 1570831 | NCBI WGS metagenome assembly OGEZ01 (sample SAMEA2582059, study PRJEB24529) | metagenome | biome: Human gut stool | place: China | collected 2011 | reverse complement strand
CTCATCTTCCACGTAGATGCGCACGGGGTTGATGCCCTCGGCGTAGTAGGCGCCGGAGGGGGAGCAGATGATGCAGAAGATGTAGGTGGGGCTGGCATGCACGCCCAGGCCCACGTCGGTGGCGAAGATGAAGGGACGGATGTACAAAGAGGAGCCGTCCACATGGGGGACCCAGTCCTTCTCCACTTCCACCAGGGCCTTGACGGCCTGGATGTAGTCGTCCACGGGGATGGTGGGGATGCACAGCCGGTCGCAGGAGTCCTGCATACGGGCGGCGTTGCAGTCGGGACGGAACAGCTGGATGGTGCCGTCCACGGCCCGGTAGGCCTTCATACCCTCAAAGATCTCCTGGGCGTAGTGGAAAATAACGCAGGCGGGGTCCAGGACGAAGGGGGCATAGGGAACGATCCGGGCGTCGTGCCAGCCCTGACCGCGGGTATAGTCCATCAGGAACATGTGATCGGTAAAGATCTTGCCGAAGCCCAGCTTGTTCTCATCGGGCTTTTCCTTGAGGGACGTACTTTTAGTGATCTTGATATCCAACATATCCGTAACTCTCCCTTGCTGACTAAATTGAAGCTATAAAAAAAGACCTTCGCGCAATCCTGCTGTAGACAGGAGAGGCGAAAGTCACACTTCCGTGGTACCACTCTCATTGCCGCCGGAAAGGCGGCCACTCAAAGCCCCGATATCGGAGGGCAGCCGGTTTGCGTACTGGGCAGAGCTGTTCCGCGCACTGCTCCCGGGTGACTCCCGGCCGCCGCTGCTTTCTGCCTTGCACCAACCGGCAGTTCTCTGCAAGCGCGTACGATCGGACATGTCCCGTTCATCGCATTTACTGATAATTACTTATTTTATACGCTGATAATGTGGTAAAGTCAATGGGTAAAATGCACAGAAAGGCGGCGGCGTGGACTATACAAATAGGCGGCCCGGCACATAGCCGGGCCGCCGTTTGTTTTGGTGAGTGTTTCAGGAAAGGTTTTGGTAAGAAGCAGGAGGTACGCTCAGCGCACGCACTGGCAGCCGCGGCGGAAGGCCTCGATGTTCAGGGGGACGAACTTGGCCTTGGCGCCGGTGAACATCTCCTGGATCATCTGCTCGATGGTCTCGGGCTTGAGGATGCCGGTGCCGGCCACATAGGCGCCCAGCATCACCATGTTGGAGACCTTGGGGTTGCCGATCTCGTCGGCGATGGTGTTGCAGGGGATGTAGTAGGCAGTCAGATCGGAGCGGGAGACCTTGTCGGTGACCACGTCGCTGTTGATGAACACCTGGCCGCCGGAAACGACGCCCGCCTCAAACTTCTCCAGAGAGGGCTCGTTGAGGGCGATGAGCTCGGTGGGGTGGGCAAACACGGGAGAGCCCACGGGCTTGTCAGACAGCACCACAGAGCAGTTGGCGGTACCGCCGCGCATCTCGGGACCGTAGGAGGGGGACCAGGTGACGTTCAGTCCCTCGGCCATGCCGGCCTCTGCCAGGTTCTTGCCGATGGCCAGGCCGCCCTGGCCGCCGAAACCGGAAATGATGATCTCTTTTTTCATGTTACTTCACCTCCGCGCTGGTTTCCTTGATGACACCCAGAGGATAGTAGGGGATCATCTTCTCTTCCAGCCACTCCTTGGCCTTCAGAGGCGTCATGCCCCAGTTGGTGGGGCAGGTGGACAGGACTTCCACGAAGGTGAAGCCCTCGCCGGCCATCTGCTTTTCAAAGGCCTTGCGGATGGCCTTCTTGGCCTTGTTCAGGTGGGCGATGTCGGTGACGCACACCCGCTCGGCGTACACGCAGCCGTCCAGGGTGGAGAGCATCTCCGCCACACGGATGGGCATACCGGCCTGCTCCACGGTACGGCCCAGGGGGCAGGTGGTGGCCTTCTGGCCGATGAGGGTGGTGGGGGCCATCTGGCCGCCGGTCATGCCGTAAATGGCATTGTTGACGAAAATGGTGGTGAACTTCTCGCCGCGCATGGCTGCGTGGACGATCTCCGCCGCGCCGATGGAGGCCAGGTCGCCGTCGCCCTGGTAGGTGAACACCAGCCGGTCGGGCCACAGGCGTTTGATGGCGGTGGCCAGGGCAGGGGCGCGTCCGTGGGCGGCCTCCTGGCAGTCGATGTCGAGATAGTTGTACATGAACACGGCGCAGCCCACCGGACTGATGCCGACAGCCTTTTCGGCCATCCCCATTTCTTCGATCACTTCCGCAATCAGCTTGTGCACTACTCCGTGGCTGCATCCCGGACAATAGTGCATAGGGTTATCGTTCAGCAGCCGAGGCTTCTGATAAACCAGGTTCTCGGGCTTCATTATATCTTCTTTAGTCATAATGTTCTTCTCCTTCTTCTTTTAATTTTGTCTTTTTGCAAGAAACGCAGTACATACTCTGCCATTTTGATGACGATTGAAACCATACATACATAGATGTACAGGAAAGGATAGTCCTCGCTTGCGGTGAAGAAAAGGACAATGGAGGCGGCGGCTCCGACCATGAACAGAATGTTCAGTATGTTTCTAATCAGTTGGATGTTCATGTCACTGCTTGTTTATCAGTTGGGTCTGGATTGCTTCAATCACCTCGTCCGGATCGGGAACGATGCCGCCCAGACGGCCGAAATGTTCAACCGGCACCTTGCACTCGACGGCCAGCTGCACGTCTTCAATCATCTGTCCGCTGTTGAGTTCCACCACCAGTATGCCTTTCACCTGTCCGGCTCTTTCCTTGATGGCTTTGCCCGGGAAGGGCCAGAGCGTGATGGGGCGGAGCAGTCCTACCTTGATGCCCATTTCGCGTGCGTGCTCCATCGACTTCTGCGCGATGCGCGCGCACGAACCGAAGGCGACGATCAGGTATTCGGCATCTTCGCAGTGGATTTCTTCGTAGCGGGCTTCCTTCTCCTGGATTTCCGCATATTTGGCCTGAAGATGCAGGTTACGCTGTTCCATCACGGCCGGGTCGAGTTCGAGCGAAGTGATGATGTTCGGCTTGCGTCCCTTGCATCCGGTTGATGCCCATGGGCATTGCGCGATCACTTCCTCTTCGGTGCGGCGCGGGCGGGGTGCCGGAAGCACCACTTTCTCCATCATCTGCCCGATTACTCCGTCGGCAAGGATCATGGCCGGGTTGCGGTATTTGAATGCCAGCTTGAAGGCAAGGTCAACGAAGTCGGCCATTTCCTGCACGGATGCCGGAGCCAGCACGATAAGCCGGTAGTCGCCATGCCCTCCGCCCTTTGTGGCCTGGAAATAGTCGGCCTGGCTTGGCTGGATTGTGCCCAGTCCCGGCCCTCCGCGCATCACGTTCACCACGAGGCAGGGCAGCTCGGCGCCTGCGATGTAGGAGATTCCTTCCTGCTTCAGGCTGACACCCGGACTTGAAGACGAGGTCATTACCATCTTTCCGCTTCCTGCGCCTCCGTATACCATGTTGATTGCCGCAACTTCACTTTCGGCCTGGAGGACGACCATTCCGGTCGTTTCCCACGGCTTCAGCTCGGCAAGAGTTTCCAATACTTCCGATTGGGGAGTGATAGGATATCCGAAGTAACCGTCCACGCCGATGCGTACAGCCGCGTGCGCGATGGCTTCGTTACCTTTCATTAAAACGACTTCTTCTGTCATAGTTCTTTTCTTTTTTGTAGTTGATTCTATTCTTCACACTTTGCTCTGTAGACGGTCAGACATCCGTCGGGGCACACGATGGCGCATGAAGAGCATCCGTTGCAGGTGTCTTCCACTACCTGCTGGACAAAATTATATCCTTTCTGATTAACTTTCGGGGTGAGTGACAATACGTGGAGCGGGCAGGCAACCACACAGAGGTTGCATCCTTTGCACCGTTCGGTATTCACAACGACCACACCTTTCATTTTAGCCATAAGTCTTACGTATCTTTATTGATTAAACATGTCTTTGTTGTAGAAGCTGAGGATGTCGAGCGCCATGTCGCGCGCTTCAGCCGCAGGGCTTTCGGGATCCAGGGCGATAGCCTCCTGGTAATTGTTGAGCGCGCCCTGCCAGTCGCCCAGCTTGCGGTAAGCATTTCCCAAAAGGTAATAGGCTTCGGCATTCGTTTCGGGCGAAACGGCCATAATCTCCCTCAGCCTGATGATGGCTCCGTCCACGTCGCCGTCGTTGATTTGTCGCTTGATTCTTGCCAATAATTCGTTCATGCTTTTCTTGTTGGTTGTAACCTCACAAAGATAGTCTTTAATTTGATACCACATCCGTTTTTTCCGGACAAATCATTTTGGAAATTGATAAATAAAATAGTTTCGTAATTGTAAGCCGTTGTCTGTCTGTCCGTTGCCGGCCGGCATAATGATTGTGATTGAAAAGGTTGCGTGTTTAACCAACTGCTCTCCGGACTGGCGTGCAGGCGTTTTTCTTCTTTCTTTTGGAGGGATTGACATTCTGACAAAATGCTGTTTCCGCCTGATGAGAATGCGCTGTTTGCGGCCGGATGTGGGGGAGGCAGGGAAAAATGCAGGGAGATGAATCGCAATGCGGTCCGGTTGTCTGACGGTTGTGCCTTTTTTCGGAAAATGTTTTTCTGTGCCGCGTTTTTCATTGCTTTTTGTCGTCGTTTCCGGGAGAGGAGTTTCTTTTCGTCTTTTTGCCTTTGTGCTTTTCTTCGGCCGTTCCGGAGAGAAGAAGGCGGCTTGAGGACGGCTGAAAGGGCTTTCCGCCGCCTTTTGTTTTACGTGACGGGACATTTTACTGCAAATGTCGGCTCGTTTTTGTGAAAAGACCGCGGTGTTTTGCTTTGAATGTCGGGACATTTTGGACTTGTAATCGGCTGTTTTTCTTCTTCGGAGAGCCTTCTGGAGGGGATGATGCCTTGCTTTTGCAGTGAAAACGATTCTGGTTTGTTGTTTTCAACGGATTGTCCGGTTATGAAAAAGCCGCTTCCGGTGTCATTATGTTCGGAAAGAAACGTGTATGGCAGAGAAATGTTTTTTGTCGGTTGCGGTGGTTCTATATGTGGAAACGTATTGTTTTTTAGGAGAATTTTTCGTATATTTGGACAGATGAAAGGCTGTTTAAATTAGCATAAAATGAAGTGGAAGATTTTAGGATTGTCCCTCTTGTTCTGTTGCGCGAGCGCAAATGCGCAGCCTGCCGTAGTGCAGGGCGATTCACTCCTTACGCTTGACGAAATAGCGGAATGGATTTCCGGTCACGTGAGGTTTCCCGAAGGAGCTTCGCGTTACGGCGTGGCCGGAGTGGAGCGGTTCGTGGTCAGTTCAGCTTGGGACGGAAGGGTGTTCATTACGAGCGGCCTGAACACGCTCAGCCCTGCCTTTGATCGTGAAATAAAGAGTGTAGTGTCCCGCGCCCCGCGTTGCAGGTTTGGTGGCTGCGGCATGGATGACATCTATAAGCTTGTGGAGGTTGACTTTCCCTCGCTGATGCCCGACACGTTGCGTGAGGATGTTCTGTGCGTGGGCCGTCACCTTCCTCCCCGTTTTCCGTTGAAGGGAGAGAAGAGTGGCTATCTTGACGGGAGGGAAGCGTTCGTGAATTGGCTCTCCTCCAGGTTCCGTTTCCCCCGTCACTCCGATTTCTCCGGCTATTGCGATACGTTGTCACTGTGCTATACGGTTTCGGAAGAAGGGCGTATGGAGGATGTCCGTGTGGAGGGATGCGGAAATGCGTCTGTCAGGTCGGAGCTTGAGAGGCTTCTGAAACGTTCTCCCCTTTGGGAGCCGGCTCTGACGGAGAGCCGCCGTCCGGTACCGGTATCCGTAGAGGAGAGGGTTGTCATCCGTCCGCATGACGGTGGGCGCAATGCGCAGTTTGCCGTGTGCGTGGACGAAGTTTGCAGGAATTCCTCGTCTGCCCCTTCGGACCTTGACATGATTGTGCTTAATCCGGAGGTCCGGAGTGAGTATGGCAGTGATAAAAGCTTCTTGCGTACATTGCGTGATAGTTTGAAAGTGGACAAACGTGTCCGTTATGCAGGATTTTTTGTTGTGGAGCGTGACGGGAGTGTGAGCAACCTGCATATAGAAACGGCGGACAGCCTGATGGGCAATGCTCTTGCTGCTCTGATAGTTAGGAGCGAATGGCTTCCTGCTCTGCAGGGCGGCGAGAAGGTGCGTTCGATATATACGTTTAGCGGTGTGCAGTCACCGCCAGCACGTTATGTGTATAATATTCCGCCATACAATGTTCCACTATATTATATGCGTAATGTATCATCTCGTTATTTATATAATTTTCCATTGCATGTGGATTCGTATAAAGCGAGATGGCATTATTTAAAGGAGGCTTATCCTGGCGCGGAGTCCATAATACACGGTGCATCGAAGTCTGTTTATTTATCTGATAGTAATTATTATGAATTGTTGATGAAACGGGGATTTCCTTTGCTTCCTATAAAGAAAAAGGCAAGAAAATGAACGCAGGTTAATGAGGCGTTTGTTGTGTTTGTATTCGGCAAGTGTTTGTGGCTGCATGTCGGCAATTGTCCGCCTTTCGTCCGCAGGCATGCGCCAAAGATATTCAGGGGCGTTCCTGCAGGCGAGGGGCGGACTTGTTGCAAGTTTGTATGTTATCTTGGATTTTGGGTCACGTTCGGATTCGAGTCGATTTCCGTTTGGGGAATAGGCAGGGCGATGCGCAGGTCGGTCGGTTCGATAACTTCTGCATTGGCTGTTTCCAGCGTCCCCAGATGCCATCCTCCCTTGCGGGTGATCGTTTTCTTGTTCCGAAGGAAGTCAAAGAATATCTGCCCTTCGCCCACAAGCTCTTTTCTGCGTTCTTTCAGCACACGGTCAACCGTAAGGTCGGCATCCGAAGCTACCTGCATCGAGGCGTTAGGCGTGCGCTGGCTGATGAACGTGTTCAGATACCCCCGTGACTCCGACAAAGCCGCGCCTCCCAGATGAGCGCCGGCTTCGGCAGCGTTCAGGTAAACTTCAGAAAGGCGTATGATGCAGATGTTGTTGTCTTTTGGGTCGCCGGTCTTTCCGGGGAACTTGCCGAGAAACACCCTGCGGTTGCGGGCGGCTCCGGGCAATGCGGCATTGTTTTCGATCCTTGAATACTGCGTGACACTGTGGCGCACATCGTCCGGATCTTCTTCCAGGAGCGTAAGATAGTCTTCCGTCAGAATCAGGTTGTTCCAGTCGGTGGAGTTTTCGTTGGCATATACCATCGGAGCACCTTCTCCTCCTGTTCCTCCGCCCCATTCCGACGGTTCTGTGGTGCTGATATACAGTTCAAAGAGCGACTCCGACTGAAAGTCTTGTCCCCAGACACCGGGATATTCGCTGATTGTGTATAATGAATAAAGTGCGCCTGCATTCTGTATCACATCGGTTGCCGCTTCATAAGCTTTCTGGTATTCGCCCATGTCAAGGTAGACACGCGAGAGCAGTGCCTGCGCCGCCCAATAGTTGACATAACCGTCACGGCGCTCCCTGCTCAGGCCGGACAAGGCATCTGTCATGTCTGTAACTACTTGCGCATAGCATTCGGCCACTGTATTGCGGGCCGGAAGATAGTCGGGTGTAACGGCTTTGGTGACTATTGGAACGCCCGGTGACGCACCGTTGTCGTATGTATAAGGCATTCCGAAAAAGCGTGTCAGGTTGAAAAGAGCCAGTCCGCGGAGTACAAGTGCTTCGGACTTGATTGCGGCAAGCTGTTCTGCATCGCCGTCGGTGATGCTTCCTTCATCGATGTGCTGGATGATGTTGTTTGCCTGACGGATTACAATGTAAGGCCGCTGCCACGGCAAGACAATGTTGAGATTGTCTGTTGCGATGGCGTTGTATTCATAATAGGGCGATACACGTTGGCCGGAGTCTTTGCCTTCGCGCGCCTGCACATCCATGGCACGGCAGTCGCCGTAGTACCAGTAGTTGTCGCCGTAATAGCTGTGTTGCGATGTTTCACGGTACACGCCATTTAAGGCTGTCTGCAAATCGTTTACCGTAGAAAGGGCCTGCTCTGTAGTGACAGAAGTCGACGGGTTCAGGTCGAGCCAGCTTTCGGAGCAGGAGGCGGCTGTCAATGAAGCCGCCAGCAGCAAATATTTGGAATATCGTTTCATATAATCGTTTTTTAATGTTTTCAGGTTGCTTATGTGTTTATAATGTCAGTTGCACGCCGAAACTGAATGTGCGCATGGGCGGAGTTTCGCAGAGCACTTCTCCGTTTACCGGAGTTTCGGGGTCATACTGTTTCCATTTTGCCCATGTCAGCAGGTTGCTGCCCGAAAAATAGATGCGTGCATTGTCGATGAACGCCTTGTTCACCCATTGCTTGGGCAAGGTATAGCCCAAAGTGAGGCTTTTCAGGCGCAGGTGGTTCGTGCTGTGGATGTAGCGGGAAGAGTTGTTGGGTCCCGGTGCTTCACCGAACACGAAGCGGGGAACGTCGGTCTGGTCTCCCGGCTTCTGCCAGCGGTCGAGCGCATAGACCGGAAGGTTGCGTCCTTTTGACCCTGCCCCGTTGCCATAAATGCTGTTCGTCCCGTTTTCGATGTAAGTGCCGGCCCTGTCGAAAGAATATCCTCCGAGCGAATAGGTCAGTGTGAAGCTCAGGTCGAAGCCTTTGTAGTCGAACATGTTTGTCAGTCCTCCCGAGATTTTCGGTTCAACCGACTTGTAGGGAACCGACTGTGCCTGATCCGGATTGGTTGTCAGTCCGCGGTTATAGGATCCGTCTTCGTTTTGCGTGTTCAGATAGTATTGGGCTTTTCCCGTTTGCGGGTCTACCCCTGCAAACTCCTTCACGTAAAAGGTATAGTAGGGAAGGCCCACTTTATGGATAAACCAGTTGCCTTCGATCGACTGGTCGAGCTGTCCGTTGAGCGATACGACTTTGTTTCTGTTGTGGCTCAGATTCAAGACGGTGGTCCAGTTGAAATCGCTGGTCGAGAAGTTCATTGTGCGCAGTTCAAGTTCCCATCCTTTGTTGTTCAGCTGCCCCACGTTGGCAAGATAATTGGTGAATCCTGTCGTGTTGCTGATAGGCATGTTATACAGCAAGTCTTTCGTGTCCCGGTTGTAATATTCCAGACTTACGAAGATGCGGTTGATGAACGCCACGTCAAGTCCGATGTTCAGATTGTAGTTTTTTTCCCATTTCAGTCCGGGGTTAGGCTGTGACGACTCATACGACCCCGCATTTCCCATATAGTTCTGTCCGTAAGAATACAGTCCCATGTATCCGTAAAGGCTGTTGGGCTGGTTGCCGTTTACGCCGTATGAGGCTCTGATTTTCAAATCGGTGAGCACATTCTGCAAAGGCTTCATGAAAGCTTCGTTGCTGATGTACCACATGCCCGATACAGACCAGAAGTTCCCCCACCGGTTTCCCGGGGCAAGGCGCGAACTTCCGTCCCTGCGGAAGCTTCCGGCCACGAAATAACGTCCGTCGTAGTCGTAGTTCAGGCGGGAGAGATACGAAATCATCCTGTAGTCCTGCGTAGAAGAGTTGAAAGCGTTGATGACGGCGGCATTGTCGGGTTCGGTAAGAATATCCGAAGGCAGCCTGTATGCTTCTCCCACCGCATGGTCGTTGTCGTAGCGTTCCAGTTCGTAGGCCGCAAGCACATCCAGGTGATGTTTGCCGGCAAACGTGTGGATGTAATTCAGAGAAGTGGACGAATTTATTTTTCCATATTCGATAAAGCCCTTGGCCGTGCGCGCGTCGCTTCCGCTCTTGGGCCCTGCTGAGCTTAACGGATTGTAGTATCGGGAATCTTTCTGGATATTATAGTCATAGCTGAGCGTTTCTTTCAGCTTCAGTCCTTTGACAAGTTCGATGGATGCATATCCTGTCGAGAACATCCTGGTCATGCGCGTCCGGTTATAGTCAGTCAGGATATCTCTCAGCGGATTGAGTGTCGATCCTTCGTATGCGCCTGTATAGTTGCCGTTTTCATCGCGGACGGTCATCGACGGATTCATGCTGACCGCCACGTCGAAGAAGGGGTTGATGGCCGAGGTACGCTCTTCATTCAGTTCCTGGTTCAGTTGAGAGAACATGATGTTGGCTCCCACTTCGGCGATGCTTCCTATTTTGCGTGTAAGATTCAGGCGTGCGGAGTAACGCTCCAGGCCCGAATTTTTTGCCAGACCTTCCTGCTTGTTGTATCCGAGCGAAAAGTAGTAGGTGGTTCTTTGTCCGCCTCCCGAAACAGAAGCCTCGTAGTCTTGCTGGGTAGCGGTGCGGAGCAGTTCTTTGCGCCAGTCGGTATACCCCAGGGCGGGAACAGAGGCGTAGCTGTCAATCTGCTGGTCGGCATAAGCGGTTGGGGACTCCATCCCCTGGTCGGATGCGTAATTCACCAGGCCCTCATAGAGCAGTTCGCGGCGTTGTTCGCCGTTCAGTGTGGGGCGGAAGTTCACAGCGGCATTGGAGAACCCTCCTGAAATGTTCAGATTGACTTTCGTTTTTCCGGACTTTCCTTTCTTGGTTGTGATGAGAATCACTCCGTTAGCAGCCCGTGAACCATACAGTGAGGCCGCTGCTGCATCCTTGATGACCGTGATGTTTTCAATGTCCGAAGGATTCAGCGAACTCATGATGTTGGTCTTGGAGTTGTTCATGTACGAAGCGTCGTAGCCTCCCGTACTCAGGCTTCCGGATGTGACAGGAACGCCGTCGATGACGAACAGAGGCTCTTGCGAGGCGTTGAACGATCCCATGCCCCGGATGCGGATGCTTTGGGTTGCTCCCGGCTGTCCGGAGCTGCTTGTAATGCTTACGCCGCTGGTCATGCCTTGCAGCTTCTGTTCTACGCTCATCACGGGAATGTCTTTCATCATATCCGCCCGTACCGTACTTGCCGAGCCGGTGAACGATGATCTCGTGAAGTTGCCATAACCGGTCACCACCACTTCTTGCAGGAGATGTTCGTCGGGCTGCAGGGCAATGTTCAGTTTGTTGCTCCGCATGATGCGCACTTCCTGCGTTTTCATTCCAAGATAAGATACAACCAGCACTTTGGCGTTTTCCGGTATCGTGAATGTATAGCGGCCGTTGATGTCGGTCGCGGCGCCCACAGAAGGGTTGTCCTTGAGCACAACAGTTGCGCCGATAAGCGGTTCTCCGTCTTCGGCAGATGTGACAATCCCTTGAATGGTGCGGTTTTGCGCAAATAGGACCTGACTTGTAAGTCCTATTGCAAAAAGCAATAAGATTTTTAACTTTTCCATGTTCCTTTCTTTGGTTTCTTTTTGTTGTGCAGGCAAAGAATGTGCCCGCGTGCCGGTAAAAGAACATCACGGTTTATAAAATACTGCAAATCAGTGATAGTGCAAGCGGAAGATTGTCGGAACGGAAAGGGAAAACTGTGGAAATCTGTAGAATAATTCTACAATGTGAAACGGAGGGAGCCAAACATTACGCGTTGGAGCGTATTAATTAACAGAATGCACCATCGGTCGGGTGGCTTAATCTGTTGGAAAAGTTTTTTGAAGATGTCATTATTTGCGCTAACTTTGTGGGGGTCAATCTGACATGATCTTGAATAACTAACTTATATCCGATAGTAGAAGATGAACAGAATTCTTTCAAAAGAACATTTTTCAGAAAAGGTCTTCAAGCTTGTGGTTGAAGCTCCTTTAATAGCGAAGTCGCGCAAAGCGGGACATTTTGTGATTGTACGTGTGGGGGAAAAGGGCGAACGTATGCCATTGACAATTGCAGAAGCTGACCCTGTGAAAGGAACCATCACGCTGGTGGTGCAGGAAGTCGGCCTGTCGTCTACCCGTTTGTGCGAACTGAACGAAGGCGATTATATCACTGATGTGGTAGGTCCGTTGGGGAAGGCTACGCATATAGAGAACTTCGGGACAGTGGTCTGTGCCGGAGGCGGTGTGGGAGTGGCTCCGATGCTTCCGATCGTGCAGGCACTGAAGGCTGCCGGAAACCGTGTGATTACCGTGCTTGCCGGACGGACAAAAGAACTGATCATTTTAGAAAAGGAAATGCGTGAAAGCTCTGACGAGGTGGTTATCATGACCGATGACGGCTCTTACGGAAACAAGGGACTGGTTACCGAAGGAGTTGAGTCAGTTATCAAGCGCGAGAAGGTGGACAAATGTTTTGCCATAGGTCCGGCTGTCATGATGAAGTTCGTGTGTCTGCTTACCAAGAAATACAATATTCCGACTGATGTTTCCCTGAATACCATCATGGTGGATGGGACAGGCATGTGTGGCGCGTGCCGCATTACGGTTGGGGGAAAGACCCGTTTCGTCTGTGTGGACGGTCCGGAATTTGACGGCCATCAGGTAGATTTCGATGAAATGCTGAAACGTATGGGTGCTTTCAGGGATGTGGAGCGTGAAGAAATTCACAAACTGGACGAACATCCGCAGGCTTGCAAAGCCGAAGACAGTCTGACCGACCGGAATGCTCCGTGGCGTGAAGTGCTCCGCAAGCAGATGAAACCGAAGGAACGCACTGCCATTCCGCGGGTGAAGATGAATGAGCTTGACCCGGAATACCGTTCGCATAGCCGCAAGGAAGAGGTAAATCTGGGGCTGAATGAGGAACAGGCGCTGACCGAAGCGAAACGGTGCTTGGACTGTCCGAATCCTTCGTGTATGGAAGGCTGCCCTGTCGGCATCAATATTCCGGCCTTTATCAAAAATATCGAGCGGGGTGAGTTTCTCAGCGCTGCCAAGGTGTTGAAGCAGACGAGCGCGCTGCCTGCCGTGTGCGGCCGTGTGTGTCCGCAGGAAAAGCAGTGCGAATCGAAATGCATCCATCTGAAGATGGGGCACGAAGCTGTTGCCATCGGTTATCTGGAACGTTTCGCTGCCGATTACGAGCGTGAAAGCGGACAGATTTCGGTGCCGGAGATTGCCGGTAAAAACGGCATTAAGATCGCTGTAGTGGGTTCGGGACCTGCCGGACTTTCGTTTGCCGGGGATATGGCGAAGAAGGGTTACGACGTAACGGTGTTCGAGGCTTTGCATGAAATCGGCGGCGTGCTGAAATATGGCATTCCCGAGTTCCGCCTCCCGAACAAGATCGTTGACGTGGAAATCGAGAACCTCTCGAAGATGGGTGTTGCATTTGTGAAGGACTGCATCATCGGAAAAACAGTCAGTGTGGCCGATCTGGAGGCTGAAGGCTATAAGGGTATATTTGTAGCGTCGGGAGCCGGCCTGCCTAACTTCATGAATATTCCGGGAGAAAATTCCATCAATATCATGTCGTCCAACGAATATCTGACGCGTGTCAACCTGATGGATGCTGCAAGTGAGGACTCGGACACGCCGGTTCCGTTCGGGAAACGTGTTGCCGTTATCGGAGGCGGAAATACTGCAATGGATTCGGTGCGTACTGCCAAACGTCTGGGAGCCGAACGTGCCATGATCATTTACCGCCGTTCGGAAGTAGAGATGCCCGCCCGCATTGAAGAAGTGAAACATGCAAAGGAGGAGGGCGTGGAGTTTCTTACCCTGCACAATCCGATTGAATACATCGCTGATGAGCAGGGGCGCGTGAAGCAGGTGGTGCTCCAGAAGATGGAGTTGGGCGAACCTGACGCTTCGGGACGCCGGAGTCCGGTTCCTGTTCCCGGGGCAGTGGAAACCATAGACATTGATATGGCCATTGTGAGTGTAGGAGTTTCTCCGAATCCGATTGTGCCGAACTCAATCGAAGGCCTTGAGCTGGGACGCAAGGGAACAATCGCTGTAAACGAAGACATGCGCTCGTCTATCCCGACCATTTACGCCGGAGGCGATATCGTTCGTGGCGGTGCTACGGTGATTCTGGCAATGGGTGACGGACGTCATGCCGCCGCCGCAATGGACAAGCAGTTGCGCGGATAAGATGCGGCAGGCATGATATAAATGAAGAAAGTGTGCCATGATTAAATGAACCGGACGGAAAGACCGCAGTGTGCGGAAAAGGAAAGACATTGTCCAAAATTTTGTGTAAATGAAAACAGGATTCCGTTATAAGTTTCTTCTTATATCTGGATTCTGTTTTCAAATATAAGCATAAACTGGTTCATAATCAATCCCCAGTTTGAAATAGGCATTGTCCATTTCTTTTCGATCTCCATAAGCGAAAGATACACGGTCTTTTTGACGGCATCATCCGAGGGGAATGAAAGCTTTGATTTGGTGTACTTTTATGGGGCGTATAACGAAGCGGTCTTTCTGCTTTACATAGGCTTACATCGGCTTTACATTTCATGGCTCCATTTTTGGTGATTTGCTTGTCCGTAATGAGTTTATCGGTTTTAATATAACCCATTCTTGAACGGTGGACCACACAAATGTACACTGGATAAAATCCGTCAGCTCTCTTTTTTCTTACGACTACTTTAAATGTTGCCATATCAGATTGATTTATAAGTTATTAAATGGTGTATGCGTTGGTGTATGCGCCACTGTTCAAAAGTGTATGCGTGGTGTATGCAAGTACCGTTTATTTGGCTCATTTTTTGCGGACAAATGCACGAACCGCCTAAAAACAACTTAGGCTGTAATGTCTGAAAAAAACAGTCCATTACAGCCTAAATCAATGATTATCTTATACTGTTTATGCTTCCTCTATTGCAGCCTGCGCCGCAGCCAGTCGGGCAATAGGCACGCGGAACGGAGAACAGCTTACATAATTCAAGCCCACTTTATGGCAGAACTTGACTGATGACGGTTCGCCTCCGTGTTCGCCGCAGATGCCGCATTTCAAGCCGGGACGTACAGAGCGTCCTTTTTCTACAGCCATCTTGATGAGCTGGCCTACACCGTTCTGGTCGAGCACCTGGAAAGGATCCACTTTCAGAATCTTCTTTTCCAAGTATACAGGCAGGAACGAAGCGATGTCATCGCGTGAATAGCCGAAAGTCATTTGAGTCAGGTCGTTTGTTCCGAACGAGAAATACTCTGCATGTGAAGCGATACGGTTTGCTGTCAGTGCGGCACGAGGTATTTCAATCATCGTACCCACTTTAAACGGCACTTCAACTCCTTCTTGTCTGAACACGCGCTCAGCGGTAGAGCGGATTATTTTTTCCTGCGCTTCAAATTCATACAGGATACCGATAAGCGGCACCATGATTTCCGGATGCGGATCATATCCTTCCTTCTTCAGCTCGCATGCTGCACTTAGAATGGCTTCTGTCTGCATTTCAGTGATTTCCGGATAAGTGTTTCCCAAACGGCATCCGCGATGTCCGAGCATCGGGTTGTGTTCGCACAGGCTGTCTACACGCTGGCGTATGTATTCCACTGTAACGCCCATGGCTTTGGCCATTTCTTCCTGTCCTTTCAGATCGTGCGGAACGAACTCATGCAGGGGAGGATCGAGCAGACGGATGTTTACCGGATAGCCGTCCATGGCCTTGAAAATGCCCTTGAAGTCGTTCTTCTGGTAGGGCAGCAGTTTTGCGAGTGCCTTTTTGCGTCCTTCAACGTCCGGTGCCAGAATCATTTCCCTCATGGCGATAATCTTCTGGTTCTCGAAGAACATGTGTTCCGTGCGGCAGAGGCCGATACCTACAGCACCGAATTTGCGGGCTACTTCCGCATCGTGCGGCGTATCTGCATTGGTGCGGACCTGCAGGCGTGTATACTTGTTGCACAAATCCATCAGCTTCGCGAAATTGCCCGACACTTCAGCGGCCTTAGTCGGCACTTCGCCCTGATAAACTTCGCCTGTGCTTCCGTTGAGAGATATATAGTCGCCTTCCTTCAGGACAACGCCGTCGATTTCTACAGTGCGCGACTTGTAGTCAACGTTGATAGCTCCCGCACCCGATACGCAGCATTTGCCCATGCCTCGCGCCACTACGGCAGCGTGTGAAGTCATACCTCCGCGGGCAGTCAGGATACCTTCTGCAACAGTCATTCCGGCCAAGTCTTCCGGCGAAGTTTCTATGCGTACCATGATCACGCGGCGTCCTTCGGCATGCCATTTGGCTGCGTCTTCGGCGAAGAATACGATCTGGCCGGTTGCAGCTCCCGGAGAAGCAGGAAGTCCCCGTGTAAGGACTTTTGCGTTGCGGAGCTCTTCTTTGTCGAATACCGGATGGAGCAGTTCGTCCAGCTTGTTCGGTTCGCAGCGCAGGATGGCAGTCTTTTCGTCAATCAGGCCCTGTTCCAGCATTTCCATGGCGATGCGCACCATGGCAGCTCCCGTGCGTTTTCCGTTTCGTGTCTGCAAGAACCACAGCTTTCCTTCCTGAACGGTGAACTCCATGTCCTGCATGTCACGGTAATGGTTCTCCAGTTTGGTCTGCAATGCGTCGAGTTCCTTGTAGATTTCGGGCATGGCTTCTTCCATTGACGGGTATTTGCTTGCGCGTTCTTCTTCGGATATGCCCTGGAGTTTGGCCCAGCGTTGTGAGCCGATCTTTGTAATCTGCTGCGGCGTGCGGATACCTGCCACCACGTCTTCGCCCTGTGCATTGATCAGGTATTCGCCGTTGAAGAGGTCTTCACCTGTGGCAGCATCGCGCGAGAAGCATACTCCGGTGGCCGAGGTGTCGCCCATGTTTCCGAATACCATGGCCTGGACGTTGACGGCTGTTCCCCATTCAGCCGGGATGCCTTCCATCTTGCGGTACAGGATGGCGCGTTCGTTCATCCATGAGTCGAACACGGCGCAGATGGCTCCCCACAGCTGTTCGTAGGCGTCGCTTGGGAAGTCTTTTCCTGTCTGTGTCTTTACCGCTTCCTTGAAGCGTCTGACCAGTTCTTTCAGGTCTTCCACTTCCAGTTCGTTGTCCAGGCGGACTCCTTTCTTTTTCTTCACGTCTTCAATGATGGCTTCGAACGGGTCGATGTCGTCCTTGTTGGCGGGCTTCATGCCTAAAACCACATCGCCGTACATCTGTACGAAGCGTCGGTATGAGTCCCATGCGAAACGTTCGTTTCCGGTCTTGCGTGCCAGTCCGGCCACAACGTCGTCATTCAGTCCCAGATTCAGAATCGTATCCATCATGCCCGGCATGGAAGCCCGTGCTCCTGAGCGTACGGAAACGAGCAGCGGATTTTCGACGTCGCCGAATTTGGATTTCATCAATGTTTCGACACCTGCGATGGACCGTTCCACATCGTCTTTCAGCAGTGCTACTACATCGTCTTTTCCTTTTTCAAAATATTCGTTGCAGACTTCGGTTGTTATTGTAAAACCGGGAGGTACCGGAACGCCTATCAGATTCATTTCTGCAAGATTGGCGCCTTTGCCGCCCAACAGGTTGCGCATGTCGGCTTTGCCTTCAGCGTATCCGTTTCCGAACGTGTAAACTCTTTTTGTTTCCATTTTGTTCAGTATGATTTTAATGGTTATAAATGTTTCTTTTTCTAAGAATGGATGCAAATCTATGTAAAAAATGTAATATATCAAATGCAAAACACGTGTTGTTGGGCATGTTTTGCAATATCGAGTTGTCAAAACCGCCGCTTGCCTGCCGTTTTGCATGTTTGCCTGCGGGTGGCAGGGCGGTTTCGGGGCTGAAAAAGAGGGATGCGCTGCACCGTTCTTTATCTTTAGTCTGGAGATATATATCCTCAGTCTGGAGATTTGTGTCTTCAGGCTGAAGACGTGCATCTCCAGCGTGGAGATAGAGCTTTTGTCCCTCAGGCTGAATTTTTTATCCGACATGGACTGCAAATCCGTGTATGCGGCATACATGTTTCGTTATGTGTGGAAAAATAATTACCTTTGCCTCCCGAATTGGATTTTATTGTAAACGAACGTGGCAAGAAAGAAAAAAGAACTTCCTTTACTTGAGAAGGTGACGATAACAGATGTGGCCGCTGAAGGAAAAGCAGTGGCAAGGGTGAACGATTTGGTAGTGTTTGTGCCGTATGTGGTGCCGGGGGATGTGGTGGACTTGCAGGTGAAGCGCAAGAAAAACCATTATGCCGAGGCTGTGGCGGTGAAATTTCATGAACGCTCTGCCATGCGCGTCGAGCCGTTCTGCCAGCATTTCGGCGTTTGCGGGGGATGCAAGTGGCAGTGTCTGGCCTACAGCGAGCAGCTGAGGTACAAGCAGAAGCAGGTGTTCGACAACCTTACGCGCATAGGAAAGGTGGAGCTGCCTGAGTTCCGTCCGATTCTCGGTTCGGAAAAGACCTGCTTTTATCGCAACAAGCTTGAGTTTACTTTCTCCAACAAGCGCTGGCTGACGGAGGACGAAGTGAAGCAGGACGTGACGTACGACCAGATGAATGCGGTGGGATTCCATATCCCCGGAGCGTTTGACAAGGTGCTGGCCATTGAAAAATGCTGGCTTCAGGATGACATCTCCAACCAGATCCGCAATGCCATCCGCGACTATGCTTATGCGCACAACTTTTCTTTCTTCAATCTCCGCACGCAGGAAGGGATGCTGCGCAACATGATGGTGCGCACTTCTTCCACCGGCGAACTGATGGTGCTCCTGCAGTGCAAGATCACTTCCGACGGGGAGCTTGACCGGATGAAGGAGCTTTTGGACTACGTGGCCGGCAAATTCCCGCAGATCACCTCGCTTTTGTATGTGGTGAACAACAAGTGCAACGACACCTTCGGGGATCTTGAGGTGAATGTTTTCAAGGGAACCGACCACATCTTTGAAGTGATGGAAGGTCTGCGTTTCAAAATCGGACCGAAGTCGTTTTATCAGACCAATTCCGAGCAGGCGTATAATTTGTATAAGGTGGTGCGCGAGTTTGCCGGACTGACGGGGAATGAGCTGGTGTATGACCTGTATACCGGAACCGGAACCATCGCGAATTTCGTGTCGCGTCGGGCGCGCAAGGTTGTGGGCATCGAGTATGTGCCCGAAGCGATTGAAGATGCAAAGGTAAACTCGGCCATCAACGGCATTGAGAATACGCTTTTTTATGCGGGCGACATGAAGGACATCCTGACGCAGGAGTTTATCAGCGAACACGGGCGTCCGGATGTCATCATCACCGATCCGCCCCGCGCCGGGATGCACGGCGATGTGGTTGACGTGCTGCTGTTTGCCGAGCCGCAGCGCATTGTCTACGTAAGCTGCAATCCTGCCACACAGGCGCGCGACCTGCAGCTGCTCGACTGCAAATACCGTGTGGCTGCTGTCCAGCCGGTAGACATGTTTCCTCATACGCACCACGTTGAAAACGTTGTGCTTCTGGAAAAAAGATGATTCTTGGGTAAAAAAACAATCGATTCTGATATATGTTGAAGAAAAGCAAGGCGGGAGGACGTCCCAGGGCACGTGCCGCCGCAAAATATACGGTTTATAGTGTGACCGAACCGGATGAACTGATGTCGTTTCTCATGAAGAGCATGGCCGGAATCAGCCGCACGCGCGTAAAGTCGCTGCTGACGCACCGGGTGGTGCTGGTGGACAATAACATACAGACACAGTATAACTTTCCTCTGAAACCGGGCATGAAGGTCCAGATCAGCAGGGAAAAGCATAACCGCGAATTTCGAAATCCGATGCTCAAACTGCTTTATGAGGATGCCTATCTGATTGTTGTGGAGAAAAAGGAAGGGCTGCTTTCTGTTGCCACCGACCATCAGAAGGAGCGCACGGCGCAGCATATCCTTAATGAATACGTGAAGCGTGAGAACCGGAACAACCGTGTCTTTGTGGTGCACCGGCTGGACCGGGAAACGTCGGGTATCATGATGTATGCCAAGGATGAAAAGACCCAGCATACGTTGCGCGACAACTGGCACGACATTGTGACCGACCGCAGGTATGTGGCTGTGGTGTCGGGTGAGATGGAAAAGGACCAAGGCTCTGTAGAGTCCTGGCTGACCGACCGCAAGCTGTATGTAAGTTCGTCGGACTATGACGACGGAGGAAAGTATGCGCTGACTCATTACAAGACCATCAAGCGCGCCAACGGCTATTCGCTGGTGGAGCTCCAGCTTGAAACGGGGCGCAAGAATCAGATCCGCGTGCATATGCAGTCGCTCGGGCATCCGGTTGTGGGAGATGAGCGTTACGGATGCCCGGTTGATCCGCTGGGCAGGATGGCTCTCCATGCCTTCAAGCTCTGCTTTCACCATCCGGTGACCGGAGAGCTGATGGCGTTTGAAACGCCTTATCCTTCTCCGTTCAAGAATCTGGTCATGAAGAGCAGGCAGATGTAGGCTTTTGGATTGGAATGTCAATTTTCAGCAGACTATGATTAAGAATATACTTTTTGACTTCGGGGGCGTGATTGCCCCGATCGACAGGGAGAAAGCTATAGAAGCGTTTGTGCGTCTGGGACTAGCCGACGCTGACCAGCGTTTGGACAAGTATCACCAGACGGGGATATTTCAGGAGCTTGAAGAGGGCGCTATTGACGCCCAGACCTTTCAGGACAAGCTGGGCGTGCTTTGCGGCCGCAAGCTGGAGTGGGAAGAAACGCGGCAGGCATGGCTCGGCTTTTTTACGGGGGTGGACGAGGCGATGCTGGAATGCCTGGAAGAGCTCCGCAGGAGGTACAGGCTGTATGTGCTCAGCAACACGAATCCCTATGTGATGGACTGGGCGTGCAGCGAGGAGTTTTCTGCCCGCCGCAAGCCCTTGAACGCATATTTCGACAAGCTCTATCTGTCGTATCAGCTGGGAGTGCTCAAGCCCGACGAGCGGATTTTCAGAATGGTGGTTGAAGACAGCGGAATAGTGCCCTCAGAAACGCTTTTCGTAGACGACGGGGCATCCAACATCGCTGCCGGACATAAGGCTGGATTCGTTACGTATCAGCCGGAGAATGGCGAGGACTGGCGCGATGCGTTTCAGACACTGCTTAAAGACTGAGCGTCTGTCCGGCCCTAAAGGGAAAGCCCTAACAGGTTTAGGGATTTTCCCCTTTAATCTTAGGAATTATCTTTTTCTGCTTTCATAGGGTTTCCTTACCTTTGTGCTATAGAAAAAACCAAAGGAGGAAACATTATGAAAACATCAGTTCGAAAACTCTATTATATAGCGGCTTTGGCTGCGCTTGTGATTTTGCTCCCGTCGTGTGAAGTGGACTTCTCGATCGGCAACAATACGCTTGATTACCGTGAGAATACGGAATATCTTTGCAGTTTTGTGTGGGTGGACGAATGGTCGGATTCCGACGGTTTCCACAGGCAGGAAATCACTTTCTATCCGGACAATACGGGCGAGGACTATGTCCGCATCCAATACCGTGACGGATATGTGCAGGAATCCCGTTATGTATTCACGTGGGACTGGTATGATGCTTTCTATACAAGTATCCGCATGCACTATGGGGGAGGCGACTATTCGTATATGGACAATATGCAGATGTATGACGGACGTCTGGACTGCCTGCTGGACGGTTATCCGGTTACTTTTTTCGGGTATTGATTGAACAAAACAGGAATTTGCTTTGTTTATATTTATTCAAGGCGTGTGAATAAGTGTGTTTTCAATAGGTTTTATAGATAATTTTAGTTTCCGTAAGACAGCCGGTTTGTGAATTGCCGGCTGATCTTGTTTTAAATGGTGCGGGTCTTTGTCTGACAGTTCTGAAAAGATTCGCCCTTATGCAAAACACCCCGCCACTCTTTTTAAGGCAATCGGTTGCTTTAACAGGGGTGACGGGGTGCTTTTTTGTCTTTGCGGTTATTCTTTCGGTTTCAGCCAGCGGTCAAGCCAGTTGAAGAAGGTGCGCTGCCAGAGCACGCCGTTCTGCGGCTGGAGAACCCAGTGGTTTTCATCGGGGAAAATCAGCAGTTCGGCAGGTATGCCGCGCATCTTGGCTGCATCGAAGGCTGCCATCGCCTGGTTTGCAAGGATACGGTAGTCTTTTTCGCCGTGGATGCAGAGAATCGGGGTGTCCCATTTGTCTACGAAGCGGTGGGGAGAGTTGGCAAAAGTGCGTTGGGCTGTGGCGTTGTTCTTGTCCCAGAATGCTCCGCCCATATCCCAGTTGGCAAACCATTTCTCTTCCGTTTCCAGATACTGCATTTCCATGTTGAAAATGCCGTCGTGGGCTATGAAAGCCTTGAAGCGTTTGTTGTGGTGTCCGGCCAGCCAGTATACGGAAAATCCACCGAAACTGGCACCTACGCATCCCAGATGGTCTTTGTCGACGAACGGCTCTTTCGCTACTTCATCGATGGCGGTCAGGTAGTCCCTCATGCACTGGCCTCCGTAATCTCCGCTGATGGCTTCATTCCATTCCACGCCGAATCCCGGCATACCGCGCCGGCAGGGAGCTACAATGATGTAGTCGTTCGCTGCCATAATCTGGAAATTCCAGCGGTAGCTCCAGAACTGTCCCAGCGGACTTTGCGGACCGCCCTCACAATAGAGCAGAGTGGGGTACTTCTTTTGTGGGTCGAACTGCGGCGGATAAATTACCCATGTCAGCATGTCTTTTCCGTCGGTGGTTTTTATCCAGCGTTCTTCCACACGGCCCATTTCCAGCTTGTCGTAGATATGCTTGTTTTCGTTTGTAAGCTGTGTTGCTTTTGCAAAATTGCCGTCAAACTCTACCGGAACCGAATAGATTTCGTCTGCCTGGCTCATCGAGTGGCGTGTGGCAATCAGTCTGTCGCCGCTCAAGCTGATGCTTCCATAGTCATGCAGTCCCTCCGTAATTTTGACCGGTGCCTTGCTGTCTTTCCAGTCATTCAGTCCCAGACGGTAAATCTGCTCTGTTCCGTGCCATGTGCCGGTCAGATAGAAACCGTCTGAAGCAGGAGTCCATACATAAGTGTCAACATTGGTTTCAAATGCACTTGCAGCATTGAATTTTTCTTTCTTCTCCAAGTCAAGGACATACAGGCGGTTCAGGTCGCTTTCATAACCGTCGTGTTCCATGCTCTGCCATGCGATGAACTTTCCGTCGGGCGAGAACTGCGGATTGATGTCGTAGCCTTCGTTCTTGTCGTCTTTCTTCTGGGGATTCGCGGTATAATCTTTGCAGAGATTCTCGGTCTTGCCGGACGCCACATCATACAGATAGATGTCGCTGTCGGTAGAAACGGCGTATGCCAGTCCTGTCTTCTTGCGGCAGGTATAGGCTATCTTGTCCGAAGCCGGACTCCATGCAAGCTGTTCTACTCCCCCGAAAGGTTTCATCGGCGATTCATAAGGCTCGTCTTTCAGGATGTCGGTCGCTTCGCCCACCTTGTTTCCGTCAAACGGGGCTATAAACGGGTGGGGAATGCTTTCTACCCATTCGTCCCAATGCTTGTACATCAGGTCGTCAATTATTTTTCCGCTTGCCTTGTCAAGGTCGGGATAAATGTCAGCGGTGCGCTTCCCGTATTTCACTTGCGATACGAAAAGGACTTTTGACTCGTCCGGTGAGAACTTGAATCCGTCCACATTGCCTTCTATTTCCGACAATTGTTTGCGTTCCGTTCCGTCCGGATTCATTTCCCAGATTTGTCCTTTGCTGAGAAAAGCCAGCTTGCTTCCCTTTTTTATCCAGACAGGTTCGCTTTCGCTTGCTGCCGAAGACGTGAGGAGTTTGTTGTCTGAGCCGTCAGCGTTCATTACATAAATGACCGTATGGCTCTTGTTTTCTTTTACGCTGTAGTAAGAAACGGTGTAGGCAATCTGTTTGCCGTCGGGCGAAACGCTTGAAGAGCCGATGCGTCCCATCGCCCAAAGTATTTCCGGAGTCATCCTTCCGTTGTCTGCTGTGATTTCCTGCCTCCCGATGATCGGCCCTTCGTCCGTCGTTTTGTCGGGAGCGGTACACGATGAAGTCGCCAGTGCGATGGCGGCTGTCATGGTCATAAGATCTGTTTTTTTCATGATAGTTTGTTCTATTGTGATTTGTTTTTCGTCTTTAGTTGGCAAATTTACATAAAAACGTATGAAAGGCAGCAATCCAGGCCGGCAAATAATATGCGGTCAAATAAAAATAGCCCTGCTTTGTGGGGCAGGGCTATCGTTTTGGTACGCTTTATTGTGAAATCAGTTTTTCTTATTATGATTCTGCGTCTGCTTCATCCGTTCCATGCGTTCTTTCTGCAGGCGTTCCTGTTCTTTCTGCAGCGCTTCGAGCTTGGCCATCAAACCGCTTGGCTTTTGCTGAGAAGGCTCCCGCTTGTTGGCTTCCAGCTGTGCGAGCAGCTTCTTCTCGTCAGTCATTTTGCGCATGATCCACATGATGAGGATGCTCATCAGTCCCGAGATAAAGTAGTAGTAGCTCAATCCCGACGCATAGTCGTTGAAGATAAAGAAGAACATCAGCGGCATGATATACATCATCCATTTCATGGCAGCCATCTGCGGATTGTTGCCCATGTCCTGCTGGCGCATCATCACAATCTGGTTGATAACCGTGGTGGCACTGAAAAGCAGGCAGAACAGGCTCAAGTGATTGCCGAGCAAGGGAATGTGCATGTTCCAGCTGATCAGGTCGTCGTAGGCCGAAAGGTCGTTTGCCCAAAGGAAACTTTGCTGGCGGAATTCGATCGCGTTCGGCACGAAGAAGAACAGCGCCATGTAGACCGGAGTCTGCAGCAGCATCGGCAGACAGCCTCCCATCGGACTCACATTGTATTCGCGGTAAAGGGCCATCGTTTCCTGCTGTTTCTTCAGCGCATCTTCCGGATTGGGATATTTTGCACTGATTTTATCTACATAAGGCTTCAGCGCACGCATCTTTGCCGACGAGATGAACGACTTCCATGTGGTGGGAAGCACGAGGATTTTTACGATGATCGTCATGAACAGAATTACAATGCCCATGCTCAATCCCAGTCCCGACAGCCAGTCGAACAGATTGATGGTGAACCACCTGTTGATGAGGCGAATGATCGGCCATCCCAAATATACCAGATCTTCCAGTTCCTGATCTTTGTTCGAGAAGCTCAGGTCGTTGCTTGCCAGCAGCGTCTTGAAATGATTCGGTCCGAAATAGAACTGCAGCCGTGTCGGTTTTGCACCGGTCGGATCGAAAGGAGTAGACATTTCTGCTCTGTAGTCTTTCATGTATCCGCTTCCCTGCACTTCCAGCTTTGAATCGAGCGAGGCGTTCATGAAGCACTGTTCAGCCATGAATACGCATGAAAAGTACTGGTTCTTGAACGCTACCCAGTCGAGCGCTTCGGGAATATCCTTTTTCTCGTCGCTTGTTTCGCTCAGGTAATCGAAGCTTTCGCCCACAGGCTTGTAGGTGAGCGAAGTATACCGCTGTTCAAAGTTGAATCCCTTTTCCATCTGGCGTGCCCGTTGCTTCCAGTCGATGCCCATGCTGTTTGTCGTCGAGTGGAAAAAGTTCTGCATGCCTGTGGCCTGTATGGTCAGGTCTACCATATAAGAATGCGGCAGCAGTTTGTAGTTGAGATCCAGATGTCCTCCGTTTGATACGTTCAGCCTCATGGTGACCGTACTGTCAGTTTGGTTTACGGTTTCAAAATACAGGCGGCTGCTGTTCATGTTTTCAGCTTTTCCGTCGAAGCTGAAGTTCATGGCAGCGTCATTTCCGTCAAACAGAACCAGCGGCTGGTGCTCCTGGTCGTTGTATTCTTTCAGCATCGCCGAACAAACCCGTCCGCCTTTGTTCGTGAACTGCAGCTTGATGAATTCGTTTTCAAGGGTAGTTCGTTTTTCTTCGCCCTTGGTTGCTTCAAAAAACAAAGATGTTGTATCATTCAACGCTGCTTCTTCGGCCAATGCCGCCTGCTTTTGGGCCTGTATCTCCTTATCCCGGATTACTTGCTGGATAGAATCTTGATAGTGCTGAGCTTGCGCTCTTTCTTCCTGACTGGGGCGGTTGTAGATTCCAAATCCAACAATCACCACTCCGATCAGCACAAATCCCACTAACGTGTTTTTGTCCATTTTTATCTAATTGTATTCGGTTTCTTATATTTATTTGTCGATAGCCGCCTTGACGAACGACAGGAAAAGCGGATGCGGTTTCAGCACCGTGCTGCTGTATTCCGGATGGAACTGTGTGCCGATATACCATTTCAATGTGGGTATTTCGATGATTTCCACAAGGTCTGATTCCGGATTGATGCCCACGCATTTCATGCCAGCCTTTTCAAATTCAGCCTTATAGTCGTTGTTGAATTCGTAGCGGTGGCGGTGGCGTTCCTGTATGTGTTCGGTCTTGTAAGCCTGGAATGTCTTTGAGTTCTGGTCGACCACGCATTCGTATGCACCCAGACGCATGGTTCCGCCCATGTTGGTGATTGACTTCTGCTCCTCCATAATGTCAATGACGTTATGCGGAGTCTTTTCGTCCATTTCGCGGCTGTTGGCATCGGCGTATCCCAGCACATTGCGCGCAAATTCGATGGCCATGCATTGCATGCCGAGGCAGATGCCGAATGTCGGCACGTTGTGTGTGCGGCAGTATTTGGCAGCGATGAACTTTCCTTCGATTCCTCTTTGGCCGAAGCCCGGGCAGATGATGATTCCGTCCATGTCTTTAAGCTGTTCTTCCACGTTTCCTTCAGTCAGCTTCTCGCTGTTGATGAAATGGATATCAGCCTTGTGGTCATTGTAGGTTGCAGCTTGCGACAATGCTTCGAGGATGGATTTGTATGCGTCCTGCAAGTCGTATTTTCCTACCAGTCCGATTTTCACCACTTCCGTAGCGCTGTGCCGGCGGTTCAGGAACTCTCTCCACGGTCCCAGTGTAGGCGTTTCGCCTACAGGCAAGCCCATCTTTTCAAGAATCGTCACGTCCAGCTTCTGTTCCTGCATCCGCAGAGGCACTTCATAAATTGTCGGCATATCCATCGACTGTACTACTGCGTCTTCGTCTACATTGCAGAACAGTGCTACTTTTTTGCGGAGTGTGGCGCTGAGCTCATGTTCGGTGCGCAGTACAAGGATGTCGGGCTGGATGCCTACCGACTGCAGTTCTTTAACCGAATGCTGTGTAGGCTTTGTTTTCAGTTCGCCTGCTGCAGCCAGATAAGGCACGTAGGTGAGATGCACGCACAATGCGTTGCGTCCCAGTTCACGCTTTAGCTGACGGATGCTTTCAAGATAGGGAAGCGATTCGATGTCGCCTACCGTACCTCCGATTTCTGTAATTACGAAGTCGAATTTGTACTTGTTTCCCAAGAGCTTCACATTACGCTTGATTTCGTCTGTGATGTGAGGGATGATCTGGATGGTTTTTCCCAAATAGTCACCGCGGCGCTCTTTGTCGATCACACTCTTGTAGATGCGGCCTGTGGTGATGTTGTTGGCTTTTGTCGTCTGTATGCCCAGGAAGCGTTCATAGTGTCCCAAGTCAAGATCGGCCTCATGTCCGTCTACTGTCACATAGCATTCGCCGTGCTCGTAGGGATTCAGAGTTCCCGGGTCGATGTTGATGTACGGGTCGAACTTTTGGATGGTTACGCTGTAGCCTCTTGCTTGCAGCAACTTACCGATTGATGAAGAGATGATGCCTTTGCCCAATGATGAGGCAACGCCACCTGTTACGAAAATGTACTTTGTTTCTGCCACAATATGAATAGTTTAAAATTTTAATCAGCAATAAAACTGTTTTCTATAAAGATGCAAAATTAGAAAAAAAAGCCGAACCCGCAAAGGCTATTGCGTGTAAAACCTTTTTTTGTTGCATATAACGGCTGCTTTTTGTAGATTTGCCGAAATTTAATAGGCAAGTAGAAAATGAAGAAGATGGGATTGGTGGCTGTGTTTCTGGCAATGGCACTGTGTGCGCTTGCTCAGACGGCCAAGGTGTCCGGACTGGAGTCCGTGGCAGATACGGCGGTTGTCGTGATTCCTGACTCTGTGGTAGTTCAGGTTCTCGACTCTCTTTCGGCTGTTTCAGCGGCCGACAGTGCAAAGTTGTCGGTTCGCAGAGTGACAGAACAGAAAGAGCAGCCTTCGCCGCAGCTGCTGGCTTTCAACAGGACGGTGAGAGATTTTCGCAAGAGATACGATGAAATGCTTGAACGGTGGGATGACATATACCTTATTATAAGGGGGATTCCTGTGAAATCTGACTATTACAAACTTTCGATGCCTGCAACTTATTATCATGCGGCGATAGAGCAGGCCTGCAATATTGACGGATGGAAGCCTCGGATTCCTTTTCTGAAGGATGATTCTGTAGCAGTGCGGCCGTTTCCGCTGAAGGATCTCCGCCGTTCGGAGAAGATCGACCGTTACATTAACCGTCAGCTGCTTTCGTTTTATCTTGAATATCCGAATCTGGTGAAACAGAACGAGGCTAATCTGGTGGGATTGAAGCCCTTGCAGGGAGAAAAGTTTGTGAAGGACGAAACCAAGAAGTCTATCCTGCAGGTTTTGCAGATACCTGGCCGTCCGCGGGAAGTGGTGCAGAAAGACCTGCTTGTGTTCAAGCCGAACTTCTGGACATTGACGGGCAACGGCTATTTGCAGTTTTCGCAGAACTATATTTCCGACAACTGGTATAAGGGAGGCGAAAGCACGAAGTCGTTCCTTTCCGGACTGACCTTGCAGGCAAATTATGATGACCGCCAGAAAATACAGTTCGAAAACAAACTGGAATGGAAACTGGGCTTTATTACCGCTCCTTCTGATACCTTGCATAGCTATAAGCCTAACAATGATATGTTCCGCCTGAGTTCTAAACTGGGTATTAAGGCTGTCAACTCGTGGTATTATACGCTTTCGGCCGAGTTCAAGACTCAGTTTTTCTCGAACTATGAAACCAATACCGAAAATCTGGTGTCTGCTTTCTTTTCTCCGGCTGAGTTGAACGTCGGTCTTGGTATGGACTATAAATATATAAAGGATGGGGTCTGCAACCTGTCCGTACTGATCAATCCGTTAAACTATACGCTGTATAGTGTGTCAAGCGATAGGGTAGATCCGACCAAGTTCAATGTAAAGGAAGGGCACAAGCACGAGAGTGTCTGGGGTTCTCGTCTGGAATCTACATTGAAGTGGCAGATCATTTCTGTTCTGCTGTGGGAGTCCCGGCTTTCATACACTACGAACTACGAAAAAGTCCTGGCTGAATGGGAGAATACATTCACCTTTACCATCAACCAGTACTTGTCGACTAAACTGTTCATTCACGGCCGTTTCGACGATGGAGTGACGCGTGAATCGGATGACAGTTACTTCCAGTTGCAGGAACTTTTAAGTTTCGGCTTGAGCTATACGTGGTAAGAAGGCTTGTCACATGCTGCAGAAGAAGGAAATCAGCAGCGGCACGCTTATTTCCAGGATAATTCCGTGCAGGATGGCAAGCGGAACCATGTTCTTTCCTGAATAGCGGTTTACCATCGGCAGCATTACATCCATCGAGTTGATTCCTGCTGCCGAGATGGGAGCGAGTTTTCCGAACATTCGGGTGAACAGGGGTGCTCCTATGAGCGAAATCATTTCGCGGATGATGTTTGCCAGCAGGGCCAGCGTTCCCAGTTCGGTTGCTATCTGTATGCCGGCCGAAGCCTGTTTTATTTCTGTAATCAGCACTGAGGACAGTGAATAATAAGCAAATCCGCTTCCTACAGCCATGCAGTCCGCTGTTCTCCATTGGCTGATGGCAAAGCTGGCGAGGAAGGAGAAAAGCAGCGTTCCGGCAATGGTGGACAGCGGCAATATCAGCATTCGGGGAGAGAGAAAACGGATCATGTCTTTCAGGTCTTTGTTCGAACCGATGCTGATTCCCACCTGGAAAATAAGTATGTAAAGAATGATAATCGAGGTGTTTCCCTTGAACCAGTCTTCCGGAATCAGGCGGTTAAGCCCTGTCAGACCTCCGGCGATGAATACGCAAAGTATAATCAGACTATTTTTCATCTTTACCTCCTTTCCTGAAAATCAGACGGTATGCCAGGTATGAGGCGCAAAGGCTTCCGGCTGTTCCTAATATGGCCAGCAAAGCTGCCTGATATCCGAACTTGTCGAGATTGCTTATCAGTTCGTCGTTGGATCCGATGGTAACTCCGAATGTAAAAAGCATACAGAAGATTGTGAGTGAAATTGTCTTTTCCACTTTGTGAAGCAGTTCGACACGGCGGAAAATATAGCCTGTGCCGATGCCGATGAATAATAAAATCAATACGTAAAACATGGCTTTTCAGTTTAGCAAAAAGAACCCTGTCCTTTGGCCTTTTCACAGCAAAGGGCATGGCAATTTTTGCCGGTTCATAAAAAATAATCACTTTAAATACGGGGGTTGCTGCGGATTATTTTAGATGAAGCCGGTGAACCAGTGTGCGACAAACCTGCGGTGTACCGCGCACCGCTGTACACACTCGTTCAGTTTGTATGTGTTGCTAAAACTCATTGCCATTTTTCGATTTCGGGCCGCAAAGATAGATAATTTTCTTGAAACGATGAATTAATATGCGATTTTTATTTAGAAAAGGCGGTAAAAACTGTCTGGAAGGCATTTGGAACGGTTTCAGAAGCTTCCTGATGTTCAAATATTCTTAAATTCGCCGGCTTCAGGTCAGTAATGTTTTGTAAGTTGTATATTTGTTGCAGGGTAAACGTAAAAAAACAGCTTTCGCAATAAAAGGCTGCGTATCCCAAAAACAGGATGGAATGGCTTTTTGGAGTTATTTATAGCATATTTTTCCTGAAGGTTAAACATCCTTGGTATCGCTTTGTTGTACATATTACATATATTATTTAATATAAATTGCTTATGAAAACTTTACATGAGGTCGGAACGTTGGGCGGATGGATGAATGATGTGCTTATATCATGGGGAATCCCATCCGAATATGCCAATATGTTTGACGAATTTGTGGTGGCCGCACTCATTATTCTGTTGGCCGTGGGTCTGAATTATTTTTTTCAAGCCATTGTGGTAGGAGGCATCAAACGATACGCACGCCGTTTTCCTTACCGGTGGAATACTTTGCTGGTGAAGCGTAAGGTTGTGCATCATTTGCTGCATGTGGTGCCCGGCGTATTGATTTATCTGCTTTTGCCTTTAGCTTTTGTCAAAGGCAAAGACATGATGGTGTTTTCGCAGCGCATTTGTGCTGTCTATATCATTGTAGCTATCCTGCTTACGCTGAATGCCATGCTGCTGGTGATGCTTGACATTTACAATTCGAAGGAAATCCGTAAGAATCATCCTATTCGCGGACTTGTACAGGTGTGTCAGGTGGTGCTGTTCTTTCTTGGAGGCATACTGATTGTGGCTACACTGATCAACAAGTCACCGATAACGCTCTTTGCCGGTTTGGGCGCTGCGGCGACGGTGCTGATGCTGGTCTTTAAAGACAGCATTTTAGGATTTGTGTCAGGAGTGCAGCTTTCGGCAAACGACATGCTGCGCATAGGCGACTGGGTGACATTGCCTAACGGAATGGCCGACGGAATCGTACAGGAAATCACATTGAATACCGTAAAGATCCAGAATTGGGATAACACCATTACCACCATTCCTCCGTATACAATGGTAAACAGTACATTTCAGAACTGGCGGGGAATGCAGGAAAGCGGCGGCCGTCGGGTAGACAAGCGTATCTGGCTGGATCTGGATACGATACGTTTCTCTACACCGGAAGAACTGGAGCGTATCCGTAAAGAAGTTCCCCTGATGTCTGATTATGTTCCTGCCGAAGGAGAAATGCCGACCAATTCGCAGTTGTACCGTGAATACATCGAACGCTATCTGATGAGTTTGCCGGTAGTGAACCAGGATTTAGATCTGATCATTGCCCAGAAAGAACCTACAGAGCGCGGCCTGCCCATACGGGTGTATTTCTTTTCACGTGTCAAGGCTTGGAAACAATACGAACATATCCAGTCGGACATCTTCGATCATCTGCTGGGTATGGCACCCCGTTTCAGTCTGAAGCTTTATCAAGGAATCTGATGCGTGTTTTACATGCATCAAAATCTGCCAGCTATTGCTCTGCTTCAGTTTGCGAATTGTTTCCGAAGATGTTTTTCTGTTTCTGTGAGGATTGTCGTGATGAAGAGAAACAGACCGGAAACAAACGCAAAGGAAAGCAGAGCGTATAACTTGGCAGGTAAAATGAAAAAGGTCTAAAAAATAATCTGTTTGTTTTCCCCGGCTTTTAAGCGGATTGTCTTTTTATGGCCTTTGTAACTTATCGTCACTTTGCGGTCTGTCTTTGATCGGAAAGTGGCAGAACGTAAGGTCCCTTCCTTCCAGACCATATCTGTTTCAATTCCCGGCCGTGCACACAGTCCTTTCACTTCTCCGTCTTTCCATTGGGGCGGTAAGGCCGGAAGCAACTGTATTTCTTTCAGGTGGCTTTGGATCAGCATTTCTGCAATGCCGGCTGTACCTCCAAAGTTTCCGTCTATCTGGAAAGGCGGATGCAGGTTAAACAGGTTGTCCGCTGTGTTCTTCTGGAGCAGGAGATTTACATTCTTTCCGGCTTCTTCACCGTCCAGCAGACGCGCATAGAAGTTGATCATCCAGGCACGGCTCCATCCGGTGTATGATCCGTTGCGGTTCGCTTCGTTTTCATTGTAGTATCGGCGACGTTCAATGGTTTTCCGGGCGGCTTCGAACAACTGTTTGTTCGTTGGAGTGATTTGCGTGCCGGGATATAGTCCGAACAGGTGCGAGATGTGGCGGTGTCCGGGCTCTGCTTCTTCATAGTCCTCTATCCATTCCTGGATTGTTCCGTAACGGGTGCTTATCCGGATGGGAGGAAGTTGTTTTCTGACTGCTTCCAGCCGGCGGTTGAAGGACATGTCGCTTGGTACGATTCTTCCCGCTTCAAGGCAGGCATCAAACAGTTCATGGATGATTTCGATGTCCATTGTCGCGCCATAGGTCAGATTATAATTCTTCCCGTTCAGCCGATAATGATTCTCCGGCGAGTTGGAAGGAGCAGTCACCCAATGTCCTTTTTTGTCTTTCACCAGGAAATGGAGCAGGAACTCGGCAGCCTCAGCCATGCAGGGATAAGCCTCTTCACACAGATACTTCTTGTCTTCCGTAAAGCGGTAGTGTTCCCATAGATGCAGAGCCAGCCATGCGCCTGCTATGGGGAAAGTTCCCCAACCCACTCCGTCACTGATGGACGTGTGTCCGTAAGGGTCGGTCAGGTGGTTCAGGGTCCATCCTTTTGAGTTGAAGGTTTTTCGGGCGGTGACACGGCCTGGCTTCCTCAACGCATTGATAAAACGGGAGAACGGCAGTACCGTTTCCGGGAGATTGCATACTTCCGCCGGCCAATAATTCATCTGTATGTTGATGTTGGTATGGAAGTCCGAGCTCCAGACTGGGTAAATGTCCTGGTTCCAGATGCCTTGCAGATTGGCAGGCAAGATTCCCGGACTGCGTGAAGAGTTCATCAGCAGGTAACGTCCGTATTGGAAATAGGTGACAATAAGCGGCAGATCCGTTTCACCTTTTTTTACTCGTGCCAGCCGTTGGTCGATGGGTAAGTCTGGGGCTTCTCCCAGATGGAAAGACACGCGGTTGAAAAGCGAGGCATGCTCTTCCATATGCCGTTTGCGTATGGTGTCATAACATTTTTCGTCTATAGCTTCCAGCAAATCCTTGCAGCGCTGCATCGGATCGATGGATGAGTCAAAATCCAGTTTGCTGAAGTTGTAGTCGGTAGCGGCGGTGAAATAGAACACGGCTTCATCTGCCCCTTCCACGTAAAAGGCATTTGAGCGTACTGTCATTTTCCCTCCTTTGTGTTTGCCCCGAACCAGTCCGGCAAAGCGTTCGTGCAGTCCGGGAGCACACATGTCTTCTTCCGGCAGGTCAAACACTTGCCCTTCGATAGCCAGGGTGTTTTTATCCAGCGGGTATGCTGTGGCATCCTGCTGCCGGGTATATTGCAGGCGGAAAGTCAGTGCTCCCGGCTGGTCGGCCCTGATGCGCAAGGCCAGTACATCGTCCGGAGCAGAAACAAAGAGTTCGCGTGTATATGTAACGTTTCCGATGCGGTAAGACACACATGCCAGTCCGTTTTCCATATCCAGTTCACGGCGATAGCTACTGCCTTTGACCGATGGAGTGTGAGGTCCCCAAAAGTCAAGAAGCAGATTGCCGAACGTCTGATAAGGCCGGATGCGCATGGGATTGCTTTTCAGGCTTCTTTCTGAAAGTTCTTTAGCCTTGTCGATCTGCCCTTCCAGCAGGAGGCGTTGGATTTCGGGCAGGGTAGAAGAAGCGTCTGCATTGCTTTCTACAGGCATACCGCCCCACAGGCTTTCTTCATTCAGTTGGATATTCTCCGATTTTATTCCACCGTAAATCATGGCTCCCATCCGTCCGTTTCCTACAGGAAGAGCTTCTGTCCATTTGGAGGCCGGATGGTCATACCAAAGTACGTGGTCCGGATTTTTGGCACTTGCAACAGGCAATACAGCCAGCATTGCTCCCAGAGTCACTGCCAGTTTCAGGCGGCAGCGGCTTTTTGATGTGATGAACTGATTTTTCATGCTTATTTTTTCAGGTATGTTCATTCTGTATCGTTTAATCTCCATCAATGGGTCAGGACACGACAGAGAAAGTTCCTTTTAAACGGATATCCTGGTAAGAGCGGCCTATTTTTACCGAAAACTTTCCAGGCTCTACCACATACTTCATTTCTGCATTCCACAAGCCTAGTTGGTTGTAAGGTACGGTGAAAGTTATGTTTTTTTCTTCTCCAGGTTGCAGAGCAATCTTATCAAATCCTTTCAGCATGGCTATGGGAGTGACTATGCTTGACACTTCATCGCCGATGAAGAGCATCGGCACTTCTTTGCCTTCCCTTTCTCCGGTATTTTTCACGCGGAAGGAAATCTTCACATCCTGTCCGGCGGTTACCAGCGTATCCATCTTCAGATCCGAGTATTCAAAGTTCGTATAGCTTAATCCATGTCCGAAGCAATAAGCCGGGCGGTCGTCGGCACGCGAAGAACCCAAGCCATAGCCGGTGGTATAGCGGGTGTCGTTCTGATAATAGTACATTGGAATTTGTCCGGCATGCTGAGGTATGGTGACGGGCAGCTTGCCTGACGGGTTAACCTTGCCGAACAGCACTTCGGCCACGGCCTGTCCGCCATACATGCCCGGTTCCCAGGCATCCACAATGGCCGGAACATGACGGGTAGTCCATTCGTTGTTCAGCGGTTTCCCATTGACAATGACAACCACTGTCGGAATTCCGGTACGGCTGACAGCCTGTATCAGTTCTTCCTGCCGTCCGTAGAAATCAACGGACGGTCTGTCAGCGGATTCTCCGTATGTGCGGAGTCCCCAGTCAGAGCGCAAGCCGTATCCTCCCACCGCTATGACGGCCAGGTCACAGGTGCGTGCTTTTCGGACAGCGTCAGCGATGCTGTAGTCTGAAATCTCGCCGCCTTCTTCCAGTATGCGCGCTTGTGTTACCGGGTCGGTCGTATCTGTTTTGTCCTTAGATGCTTTTCCACGGATGCGTCCGCTGTTGCTGTAAATCACTTCGGCCTTTCCTTCTGTTTCCTGGCGTACTCCCTCCAAAATGGTAGTCACCATTTCTTCCGGCTGAGGGTTTGCCCAGTCACCCAAAATAGCCTGGTTGTCAGCATTGGGTCCGGTCACCAGAATCCGTCTGTATTTTTTCATGTCAAGTGGCAGGAGGTTGCCTTCGTTTTTCAGCAGTACGATGTTTTCTCTTGCTCCCTCCAAAGCCAGTGTCCGATGATCTTCTGGTGCACAGACCTCTTTGGCCGGGTCTGCATAGCGGTTCTCAAAAAGCCCCAGTTCAAATTTGACACGCAATATACGGCGCACCGCATCGTCTATCCGCTGTTCGGGTATTTTTCCTTCTTTCACCAGTTCTTCCAGCCAGGGACGCATCAGTCGGGTGCTGTCCCCTCCATAATACATGTGCATGTCCAGTCCGGCATCGAAAGCTTGTCTTACGGCATCTTTCTGGTCGGCTGCTACATGGTGGATTTTTATCAGGTTTTCCACGTCGCCCATATCGCTGATATAAAATCCGTCGAATCCCAGTTCATCTTTCACTACATCCGTCAGCAGCCATTTTGAGCTGTGAGCCGGAATGCCGTCCACGTCGTTGTGCCCCGGCATGATGGTCATGCAGCCAGCTTCGACAGCGGCTTGGAAAGGAGGCAGGAAGTAGGAGCGCACCTCCCGCTCAGACAATTTGGCCGAAGCGTGGTTACATCCTCCTACGGAAGATCCTCCGCCCAGCAGGTGTTTTACGCTGACCGCTACACGATCCTGCGGGTTTTCCCAGTCTTGCAGACCGGACACGGCACAACGCACCATCTCGCTGGCCAGATAAGGGTCTTCTCCATACGTTTCTCCGGTCCGTCCCCAGCGGGCATCATGCACGATGTCCACGCAAGGTGCGAATGTCCATTGATTTCCGGTTGAACGGATTTCAGAAGCCGATGCCGCGTACATCGCTTTCACCAGGTCGCGGTTGAAGGTTGCAGCCATACTGATTGCGGACGGAAAAACCGTTTTCCCTGACAAGACCCCGTAGCCGTGCGCGGCGTCCACGCCTATCAGATAAGGTATCTTCAGCCGCGTCTGTTCAGACAGTTGCTGTATTTCGTTCATCACGTCCGGTTTGCCTTCGCCTATCCAGGCTCCATAGTCCAACTGTCCCAGCTCCTTTATTTTCTCTTTGTCCCAGACGGGCACCATGTCCATCTGACCTATTTTCTCTTCCAAGGTCATTTGCGAAAGCAATGCTTCCACCCGTTTTTCTGTAGGTTGCGCGGCGTCCATGTATACTGAGGCATCCGGTTCACCGTTGCCGGTGCAGCCGTACAGCATGCTTGCTGCAATGATAAGCAGCGGCCATTTGCTCTTTTTCATTGTTTGGTTTCTCATTATAAGGTTATTGATATGTTAATATATGTCTTTATCTTTTGCAGATTTCGTAAAGTGTTCCGGACTCTGTAGAAAACTCGATGATATTGCCGTTCATTGCAGTGGATACAGGCTTTCCGTTAAGTTTTACACTAACTTTGCTTCCTTGCCAGGGATTGCAGATCTTGCATGGGTTTCCTTGCTCACTGTATATTTTCAGACCGGACACTTCCTGCCCGTCGTAATCGGCTGATACGATGAAGGCACCTTTGGCCCGAAGCCGTACAAAGCGTGCAGGTTTCTTTATCCAGCATGGGTAAAGATAGAGAATGTCGTCTACGCTTTGCAGCATCATGGAGTTGATGGTTTCAATAACGGCGGCCTTTTCCGTACAATGATGTCCGTCTGTTATCAGGAAGTTTGTTCCTGCCGTCCGTGCAAGTTCTTTCAAACCTTCCATGAGGATTTCTGGCGGAAAACCTGTTCGTGCTCCCATGACAAAAGCACTTAGTCCTAATTCGTTCATTACGTGCGTGAATCCTTTCTGTGACACTCCGTAATAGTATATTGTATTCCGTGCCGTTTGGAGAAGGGCTGAATCGGAGCGTAGGTTTAATACTTCGCAAGGATATACAGGATGCATCTGAATCATATGAGCCGGATGATCCCAGCCGTTTTCGTTCTTTGCGAAGACAGGAAGCCCTTCATTCGGTTCTTTGGTGGGCATGATGGTTTTATAGGCCGGCAGATGGGTGAGTATGTCTTGCCATAAGGCTCTGCGGTCAGCATCCACTCCCAACAGTTTGCTGTATTTTAACAGCAGCGAGAAAGTTTGTTCCACAAAGCCCAAGTCAGAGGGAGGGTTTACGTCCCAGGAACCCTCATGTGCACCCGTCACAATCGTATAGCGGTAAGAGTTTCCATAAGTTTCTTTCTGCATGTAGTCTTCGTAAAAGTTGCCGCATTCAAGGATATAAGGATAAGCCCTGTTGCGCAGGAACTCTTTGTCACCGGTATATTCATAGTACCAGCTGAAAAGAGGAACGTTGAAAGGGGCGTTCATGGTTTGCGACCAATAGGCGCTGTACAGCTCGCCTGTGCCGAAAGCGCTTACTGGGAAAAGAATACCTCTACAGGATTTTCCTTTCAGAGAGGGGTGCACCAGTCCCAATTCTTCGCGTGCGCGCCGTTTTCCTTCCGGCACCATCTTTTCGACAGATGCATAGTAGGGGAGAGCCAGATTGGCGCGGTTGGCAGAAAATACACTGTAGAAGGCGGCCTGGCTGTTGTAGTTCAGGTGGATATCTCCGCGATACATCATGTTATCTTCCATATTCCACACGCCATACATGCCGCCGCAGGCCGGTGAATGCTCATTGTAGGCAGAGGCCAGCAGATAGATGGAGGTAAGGTATTGGCGGTCAATCAGCGTATCGCCGGTTTCCACATACGAGCGGTTCCACATGTCTTTCCACCATTTTTTTCTGGCGGCATTCAACTTTTCCACTTTGCTCTTGTCCAGTGACGATAAGTAACGTCGGGCTGATTGCAGTTGTGCGTCGTTGTTTTTTCCTCCTCCGGATATCTTGTTCACAACATATACCGTTTGGGATGGCTGCAAAGTGAATGAAGAGCGGGTGCATGCGTCCGACAGGCGATGCACTTCGGCTTGTGCACCGATTATTTGTGTAGATATGCCGGCACGCGACACCCATCGCATATTGTCTGTCCGTGTGCTTCGGGTTACTTGGGCTATTTCTTCCTGTACATTGGCGGTGGTGGCATATTCGTTGGAAATGCTGTCGGCATAAGTGTCCACCTGTATGCGTACCGGAGCGGAGGCCGCAGTCCGCAGTTCTGTGACGATGACGTTGGAGTCTGCCGCTATCCAGCTGAGCATTTCGACCGGAGTGTCTGTCGCTGTTTTCATCTTCAGCTCTGCGGATAGCTGGTCCATCCGGTAGATGAATCCGGAAGAAGATACGGGTGCATCTGCGGTCATTCTTACTCCTCCTACAGGAAGAGCTTCAGGCTGCCGTTGCCATGGGTCATTGGTCCATGTGGCATGTTCGCCTGTCCATCCGTCTGTGATAAAATCCACTTTTGCTATTTTTAAAGTCTGGCTGTTGTCCGATGTAAAGGCAACCACTCCTACATCTCCGTTTCCCATGTAAGGTCCGAGAGGAGCATGGTTGCTTTTGATGGTTTCGTAGCCGAACGGTCGGTTCCATGTTGCTGTCAGCAGGCCCTTGTTCCGTGCAAAGAACAGAGAGTCTTCCTCCGTTGTGCATATTCCGTATGCTTTCTCTTTTGTGCTATTTGTAGAGCAGGAGCATAATATGCTGCATGCTATGAACAGCGTGAAATTTGTTCCTGGTAGTTTCATGTCTTTAGTTGGAAAAAATCCGATAAATAAAAGTATTGTTTTCTATGCTTTAGAATTTGTTCGACAATGTGACATTCAGCGTATTCTGCGCCTTCACTTCCAGTTCTTTTGTTTCGTATCCTTTTTTATTGAAAACCAGCGTGCCGGCAGAAGTCGCCCGAATAGTGTATTCTCCTTTTTCGTTGGTCGATACACTTCCTTTCTCTCCCTTCACACTAACCTGCACATTGTCCAGTGCTTTCGCCTGCACGTCCCTCACGATTCCCCTGACTGTCATACTCTTGCCCTTTGCTGTCGGAGTCACTTCGGCCTGTGGCAGAGCTTTCTTTTCCATCTTGTCCTGCTTTTCGCCTACATGGAGCGTTTTCTTGAAGAAAATGTTGTCGGAAGCAGTTCCGATCATAAATTCAAAATCCCCGGGCTCTACCGCATACTGCATGTTTTTGTCATACAGTCCCAGCTCGTCCACCGGAACGGCGATTTCTGCTGTAGCGTTTCCGCTGGCAGGCACCGTAACTTTGGCGAAGCCTTTCAACTGTTTTGCCGGCATGACCACGCTGCTTACCAGATCCCTGACATATACCTGCACCGTTGACTTTCCCTCAATGGCACTCGTATTTTTCACATTCACCCGAATGTGTACGGTGTCGGTCAGGCTATAGGTGTTTTTGTTGAAGCGTACGTCACCGTATTCAAAATGAGAGTAGCTTAAACCGTGTCCGAATGCCCACAAAGGTTCAGGATCAGAAAATACATAGTCACGTCCCGGTCTGTTGATGCGTCCCGGCGAGCGATAAAATCCTTTGTCGGAGGGCAGGCGGTTGTAGTGTACAGGCAAGTGTCCCACGCTTTGGGGGATGGAATAGCAGAAGCTGCCCGATGGATTTACTTTGCCGAACAGGATGTCGGCAATTACTTCACCTTCTCTTTCGCCTCCGTACCATTGGAACAGGATTGCAGGAATATGCTCTTTCTCCCAAGCGATGGAGAATGGGCGTCCGGTTGCCATTATTAAAATCACAGGCTTGCCGGTTGCATAGATCTCCTTTATCAGGTCACCTTGAACGCCGGTCAGATTTAAATCTGTCAGGTCATAGCCTTCACCGCAAGTGCAATTGCTGTAGTCGCGTGCCAAAGAGGCACTGGCAGATCCCATGAACAACAGCACGACATCCGATTTTTTTGCGGCGGCCACCGCCTCTGCAAATCCCGACCTGTTGTCAGAAACCAGATCGCATCCTGCTGCATAATGAACATCCAGTCTGTTTCCTGCAAGATTGCGTATTCCTTGCAAGGGCGTAATTCCGTCTTTGTTGTCACGGCTCCAGGTATAGTCGCCGAACTGTACCTGATTGGCATTGGGACCGATGACTGCAATGGATCTCAGGCTGTTTATGTCGAGCGGCAGCAGGTTGTTGTCGTTCTTTGCCAGCACCACACTTTCTTCCGATATTCTGCGTGACAACGCGATGTGTTCTTCGGTATGCACTTTTGCATCGTATTCTTCAAGGGGAAGCCCATACGGATTTTCAAACAATCCAGCCTTGAACTTCGCATAAAGAACCCTTGAACAGGCCTGGTCTACATATTTTATATCCAGTTTGCCCGAGCGTACCATCTCTGGTATGCGGGCATAACAGTCGCTGGACGCTTCCAGGTCGGTGCCGGCTTCCAATGCCATCTTGGCAGCCTCTTCAGCATCAGCCGCCACTTTGTGAAAACTGTACAGCATAGATACAGCTCCCCAGTCTGAATAAGTATATCCTTTAAACCCCCATTCGGTGCGCAGCAAATCAGTCAGCAGCCATTTCGATGCCGTGTTCGGAATCCGGTTGGTCGAATTGTAGGCCGTCATTACAGCGTTCACCCCCGTCCTTTTTACGGCCACCTCGTATGGTTTCAGGTAAAACTCTCTTAAATCTCTTTCGCCGGCCTCGGTGGAAGCCAAGTTCAGTCCGGAAGTGGGGATGCCATGAGGGCCAAGCACTTTCAGCATGGGTGAAATGCCGCCGTCGATGTATCCGTTGATTTCATGCACTCCCATCTGGGATACCAGGAACGGATCTTCTCCGAAACTCTCTTCAACGCGTCCCCAGCGCAGTTCGTGTATCACATCAATGACGGGAGATAACACTTGATTCACTCCCATAGCCTTCAGTTCGCCCGAGATGGCCTTTGTCATCTGGTAGGCCAGGCCGGGGTTGAATGTGCAGCCTAATGCCACAGCTTGCGGGAAGATGGTGGCTCCGTCCTGTACGGCTCCATGAAGCGACTCGGAAACGGTGAAGATCGGGATTCCCAGCCGGGTGTTCTCGATGCAGTATTGCTGGATCTGGCGGGTGTATCGGGCCATTTCTGTTCCGGTTAAGGTCAGCCCTTCAACGGCTCCCCATCCTAGCGTACCGATGATGTTTTTCATCTTGTCCAGATTTAAGGTACGGTCATCGTTCAGGATGCTTCCTTCGTGTATGTGGCGCAGTTGGGCCGTTTTTTCTTCTATGGTCATGCGGCCCAGCAGATCCTGCACTCTCGCTTCTATCGGCTGTGACGGATCTTTATATATAGGTGTGGGCTGTGCGTAAGACAGTATCGGGGCTGTCGAAATGAATGCAGCTAATGCTAATCGGAGTATGGGATACGTTTTTTTCATATTTGGTATTTCTTTCTTAGGTTGGTTGTTCTGTGCCGCCGGACCAGACTGAAATGCATGGCATGTATGCAAATTTGAATGATGCGCCGGCTTTGCAGGTGATTGCCGTTTTCTATGGGTCGGACGCAAGGGCGCAAAGCCGCAGCGGGAGATGCCGAATTTTCATCCGTATGCTCCCTGCGTCTTTGTGCTTCTGCGCCCTTGGTTTATATCAGTAGAAGAAGCATTTGGTTTCTCCCTTCAGCTTAACCGGGCTGGACAAGATGCGGGATGTGAACCGTTCGGGAGCGCTCGGGCAGACATTGCCGGCATATACGGTGACTGTTCCCGGAGCGGTATTGGTATTTCCGCAATCGTCTACGTAAGCCAGGTCGTGCGTCGAGAGTTTGAAGACTACCGTTTTCCGTTCGCCCGGCTGCAAGGTCACTTTCTGGAAGCGTACCAGCTGGCAAATCGGAGCTTCCGGAGCAATGGCTTTGTGTGACAGATAAAGTTGCACCACGTCTTCGCCCGTACGCTTGCCCGTGTTTTTCACTTCCACACTTACGGTCAGGCTGTCGCCTATCTGCATTTCCTGAGGGCATTGCAGCTTGCTGTATTTGAAAGAAGTGTAGCTTAGTCCGTAGCCGAACGGATACAGCACGTCGCCTTTGAAATAACGGTAGGTGCGGTTGGACATGGAGTAATCTTCGAATGGCGGAAGGTCGGCGTCGGAACGGTAGAAGGTCACAGGCAGTTTTCCCGACGGATTGTAGCGTCCGAACAGAATGTCTGCCAGAGCCGTTCCGGCAGCCTGTCCGCCATACCATGCCTGGATGATGGCCGGTATGTTTTCCGATTCCCAGTTGCAGGCGATGGCACTGCCCGACATGCAGACAAATACCATTGGCTTGTTCAGCCGGCTCAGCCGTTTCATCACTTCAGTCTGTACGGCAGGCAGCTGGATGGTGGTCCGGTCGCCTCCAATAAACCCTTCCGCTCCTCCTGCATCTCCCTCTTCACCTTCCAGCAGGGGAGAGATTCCTCCGGCATAGATAATCAGGTCTACATCCTTGTAGCGGTCGGCAAGATGTTCAAGGTCGGCATCTTTATTCAGTCTGGTGAAGTCCGATACCGCGTCGTATACAACTTCGATGCCTTTTTCCTGCTGCAAGGCTTCCAGCAGCGTCACGTTGTTGCTGGGTATGCCGTTGTAGTTTCCGAGCTGGGTTGTTTCATTGTGGGCGTTCGGCCCTATCAGCGCTATTTTTCTGTATTTGCGCGACAGGGGCAGCAGGTTTCTGTCGTTTTTCAGCAGCACCATAGACTGCCGTGCCATCTTCAGTGCCTGCTCTTGGTGCGGACGGCATTCCAGCACGCTTTGCGGAATGTTGGCGTAAGGCACTTGGCTGGGAGGGTCGAACATGCCCAGACGGAACCGTATCTTCAGCAGTTTTTTCAGAGAGATGTCTATCTGGTCTTCGGTGATCAGTCCGGCTTCTACAGCCTTTCCCAAGGAGCGGTATACATCTCCGCATTCCAGATCCGTTCCGTGCAGTACGGCATCGGCTGAGGCCGAAATGGAATCCGGATGTGTCTTGTGCCCGTAGAGAAAGTCTGTGATTGCCCAGCAGTCTGAAGTGACATATCCGTCGAATTGCCAGTCGTGCAGCAGTACTTTCCGCAGAAACAGGTTGCTTCCGCAGCAGGGCTGTCCGTTGAAGCGGTTGTATGCGCACATTACGCCCGATACTTTCGCTTCTTTTACCAGACGGTAGAATGCAGGCAGATACGTTTCGTACAGGTCGTGCTCGCTGGCCGTCGCGTTGAACGTGTGCCGCTGCGGTTCCGGTCCGCTGTGCACGGCGAAGTGTTTGGCGCAGGCCGACACTTTCAGGTAGCGGGGGTCATCTCCCTGCAGTCCTTTAACCATGGCGATGCCCATTTCAGAGGTCAGGTACGGGTCTTCACCGTAGGTTTCGTGTCCGCGTCCCCACCGGGGATCCCGGAAGATGTTTACGTTCGGTGTCCAGAATGTCAGTCCGGTGTACCGCTGGAGGGTATTTCCTTTCTTTACGGAAGCGTTGTAGACGGCCCTGCCTTCATCGGCAATCATTCCGGCCGACTTGAACAGCTCTTCCGGATTGAATGTGGCCGCCAGTCCGATGGGCTGGGGAAATACGGTCACCTTTTCCGTGGAGCGGGCCACTCCGTGCAGGCATTCATTCCACCAGTTGTAGTCGGGTATGCCGAGGCGCGGTATGCCTTTGGAGGTATGAGTCATTTGGGAAATCTTTTCCTCCAGCGTCATGCGCGACACCAAATCGTCGATACGCACGTTCAGAGGCAGTCCGGTGTTGAGGTAGGGCAGTGTGTCCTGTGCATGTGAGAAATGCGTTGCCGCTCCCATGAGTCCGCACAGGAGGAGCCGCATGCAAATAGTTCTGTTCATGGTATGTTCAGATTTTTTAAGGTGAGCAATGTTTTAAACAGTCGGGTGGCATCAGAACCTTGTCTGTATGTCACATCTGAAACTGTCAATGTTTCTCGATTTCACTTTGCAGAACCTTTTTTAACCGTTGCACTTCATCTGGGTATTGGCCGGCCAGATTGTTCTTTTCTGCTATATCTTGCTTCAAATTGTACAACTGGTCTGAAGGACAGTTTCCGGTTTCCACATTCGTATAAGCATTATAAGCTTGTTTGTTATTGGGGGTGATATACTTCCATTCTCCATCTGATACAGACAAAGCCCCGGCAGACTCTATGATATAGTCGCGTCCTTTTTCCGACTTGCCTAACCAGGAGTCCAAATAGCCGTTGCTGTCTTTTCTCTGTTCCGCATTCAGCGTTGCTCCCAGCATTTCGGCCATTGTGCCAAGAAAATCGATTTGCGATATCAATGCAGAGGAAACGCCCTTTCCAACCTTTCCCGGCCAGCTTACAATAAACGGAACGCGTGTTCCCGCTTCGAAATTGCTATACTTGCTTCCGCGGTAAGGTCCCCACGGGCGATGGTCGCCTAACAGCTCCACTGCACGGTCCTTGTATCCGTCATCCACAACCGGACCGTTATCGCTGGTCAATACAACCAACGTGTTTTCTGTCAGCCCCAATTCGTCGAGTGTATCCAACAGTTTGCCTACGCTCCAATCGAACTGAAGGATTGCATCGCCCCGGTATCCCATTCCGCTCTTTCCCCTGAAGCGTTCGTTAGGGAAGCGCGGCACATGAATGTCATTCGTTGCACAATACAGAAAGAACGGTTCGTCCTTGTGCGACTTTATGAATTCAATGGCATGGGCAACAATGCTGTCTGCTATGTGTTCGTCTTTCCACAAAGCCTTTCCTCCGCCTTTCATATAGCCTATGCGACTGATGCCGTTTACGATCGCCTGGTCGTGTCCGTGGCTTGGCTTAAGATTATACAGCAGTTCTGGGTTGTCTTTCCCTGTGGGAACGCCGGGAAAAGGCTTGCGGTAACTTACTTCTATTGGGGCGGAAGCGTCGTAATTGGCCACTTTTCCGTTCTCTACATAAACGCAGGGCACCCTGTCGGCTGTTGCAGCCATTATGTAGGAGTAACCGAATCCTATGTCCGACAAGTTAGGACTTATCTTTTCGTTCCAGTTCTGTTCTCCGGTCTTGTTTCCGAGTCCCAGATGCCATTTGCCGATGGCACACGTCGCATATCCGTTGTCTTCAAACAGGTCAGCTACCGTATATTGTTCCGGACGTATAATCATGCCTGCATCACCGGGCGCAACTCCCGTGTCTTTTCTTCTCCACGAGTAATGGCCTGTCAAGAAAGAATATCTCGACGGGGTGCTGGTTGCAGCCACTGCATGAGCATCAGTAAAGCGCATGCCGCTATTGGCCAGCCTGTCCACATTAGGTGTGCTGACCGTGTTGCTGCCATTGCAGCTCAAGTCCCCATAGCCTAAGTCGTCGGCCATTATGACAACCACATTCGGTTTTTTGACCTGCTGTGCCATCAGCAGTGACGGGCACAATGCACAAGGCAGCAATGGTATCCAATTCAGTTTCATGATAAAGACAATTAAATTCCTTTTTAATTCTTTTCCGTTTTTCTTGTCAAATAGTTCTTCGGATTATCATTATCCAACGATGTATAGGGGCATACACAAAAAATACGGAGCCGCAGGAATTCATTTTTCTCTGCGCCTCCGTATCTCTGCGTGTGGAGCCTTACTTAGACTTGTCTTCTTCGGCCCATTCCTTTGCGCCCTGCTCTTTCAGCTTGGCAGTGAAAGCCTTGGCCTTTTCCATACTTTCCTGTTCAGCTTCGGGAGATGCATAGGCATGTTTGTAGCCTTTCACCACGTTCCATTCGCCGCGTGTAAAGTCGGGGAACGCTACGGGAGCGCATCCGTTGTCCATCGAGAGTTCTCCCAGTTCGGCCAGACAGCACCATTCGGCAAGGTCGTAAACGTCCATGTCGAGCGGCAAACCGTTTTGCAGGCAATATACCAGACGGCTGTCCATGATGAAGTCCATGCCTCCGTGACCGCCCACTTCCTTAGCCATTTCGCCGTATTTCTTCAGAATGGGGTGCTGGTATTTCTCTACAAGCGCCTTTGATTCGTCTGCAGGCAGGAAGCCGTGGGCGCTCAGGTCGTCCACTTTGGGCTGTACGCCCGAAGCCGAGAGCTGGCTGGCATCCAGCGCATAGCCTTCCACCGGATACTTGTTGGCGAAGCCTTTGGTACCTGTCAATTGATACAGGCGGTTGTAGGGCTGCGGAGTCATTACGTCGTGCTGTATTTCAATAACCTTGCCGTTTTCCGTGCGGATCAGGGTGGTGGTATGGTCACCGTTGCGGAAGTTGCTGCAAGTAGAGTCTGTGCGCTCTTCTACCAGCGCTTTGCCGACAACTGACTTGGTGTCCATGGCTACCAGCGTCTTCATGCGGTCGCCGCGGTGGATGTTCAGCACCTGTGCCACAGGGCCGAGTCCGTGAGTGGCGTACACATCGCCGCGGTGGCGCATGTTATAGTCCAGACGCCAGCCCAGCTTGTCATCCTTTCCGTTCTTCCAGTAGTAGTCCCAGAACTGGTCGAGATTGTGGATGTAGGCACCCTGTGCGCGGAGAATCTCTCCGAATACGCCGTTTTGCGCCATGTTCAGCGTGTTCATTTCAAACCAGTCGTAGCAGCAGTTTTCCAGAATCATGCAGTGCTTGCGGGTGGTTTCACTCAGATTGACCAGTTCCCAGCACTGCGACAGGTTCATGGCCGAGGGTACTTCGATAGCCACGTTCTTGCCATGTTCCATGGCGTATTTCGCGATGGGGAAGTGATGCAGCCAGTCGGCGGCGATATACACGAGGTCAATGTCTTCGCGCTGGCAAAGCTCTTCGTATCCTTTCTCGCCGTAATAGATGTCAGCCTTGGGCAGAGAAGCCGCCTTCAGGTACTTCTGGCAGCGTTCGGCACGTTCTTTTTCATAGTCGCACAGAGCCATGATCTGTGTGCCGGGGATGTGGGTAAAGCGTTCCACCGCTCCCGGACCGCGCATGCCCAGTCCGACAAAACCCACACGGACCACTTCCATCTTGGGTACAGTCAGTCCGATTACACTTTTTTGTCCGGCAGGGCGTTCGGGAGTTTCCACCATGATTGTTCCTTTGTCCCAATGCCATTCAGTGCCCTGCGCGCTTGTCTGCACGCCAGCGTTCTGCTGTGCTGTGCAGGCAGTCAAGCCAGCCAGCAGGCACAAACCCAACGATAAATTCTTCAGTTTTTTCATTTTAAAAGATACATTTATGTGAATAATAAAAATAAAATGGTTGTGCAAGTCCGTATGCCGGCTGCCGGAAGAAAACTTGGCGGAGGCGCGGAAAAGTCTGTTTTCAAGTTAAAGATACATATTTTTAGGTTAGACATATATATCTTCAGGTTGAAAATTTATATCTTCAGCCTGGAGATATAGCATTTTGCTGCGCAGAGCCTGTTTTCAGCTCCCATCTCGCGGTTTTCTTTTCCTTTTCCGGCAGCCGGTTGCCGGCATCCGTCCTTTGGATATCCTCTGCAAAATCCGGCCGGAATCCTAGTCTGTCAGCAGAGTCAGGTCCTTTCCAGGTTTGGGATAATGCTTCGACGCGATGTACTTCTTGGTATCTTCCACCATCTTGGGCGTGATCTCAAACCGGTAGTTCGCGTAGTCGCCTACCTCGAATGTGCCTGTAACGAAGAATCCCCATGCTTCGAAGAAGTCGGTCAGGTCTGTCTTCAGCAAATCGCAGCTCACTTTGGCAAACTCATACATGTTGTTGATGGAGGCGTTTCCGTGGCCTTTGTCCGGATGGGTGCGCATGTATTCCATCAGGTCGGCGTAGAAGTCCTTGTATCCTTTCTCCTGGGCATACAGGTAAAGCTGCCAGAAGGGAACCAGTTTTTCGAACGGGTCTTTTACGCACATGATGAACGGCTTTTCGGCTGCTTCCACCACATTCTTGTGGGCGTGTTCATAATTGTGGCTCTTGCTCAGACGGCTGGGCTGGCCTGCCTGACGCGCCACATACATCGTGAAGAGGTTGTTGCTCACTTCGGTCATCCCGCCCCAGGTGAGCTGCGGACGCATCTGCATTACGTGGCCGATTTCGTGGTTCACTCCCCAGTCCTTGTAGATGTCCGGACCTAATGCCGATTTCATCGTGCCGTCGTTGCCGAGGAAAGCAACCCCGTCGCCGTCGCGGAACATGAAGTAGTTGAAGTTGACGCGTGCCAGAATGCGCTTGGGCGGTATGCGGTTGTATTTGACTGCACCGTTGAAGGTGTATTGCTGTTCCATGATCTTGTCGTAGGCTTCGGCCAGTTCCTTGCCCTCTTCATAGCGGAACTTCTTGAGGTATTCCACCGGATAGGCAAGCTGCATGTAGCGTGTCTTTACGTCCATCACGGGACTTACGGTATTGTCAAGCAGGCGTTTCCAGTCTTCGTTGGTCTGATTTTCCGCATCGAAGAATCCGTTCACCTTTCCCGTCACGAAGTGGATGGTGATGGCAGGCGCGGTTTCCGGATCGTCGGCAAAGTAGTCGATATAGACGTTGCCCGCCTTTTCCACGTTGATTACGTTGACACCCTCGTGCAGCTCATACCGTTGTCTTTTCAGTCCCCAGCCTTCCGGGTCTTTGGTCGGTTCGTAGCCGGGAGTCGGCTGCCGCATCCAGTCGGGTATGAGCAAGGCAACCCTGCGTCCGTGCAGGTCGCCGGCCAGCACCACGTTTTCGCCTTTTTCCAGGTAAACGCCGGTGATGTTTTCGTAGCGGCTGTATCCGTCATACAGTTTGAGCGCCTTTTCCAGTGTCTCGTTCGAAGGGACGGGCTTATAGCTTTTCAGCAAGAGTCCGGCCTGGTAAGTGCCGGCCTGCATCTGCTCGGCCAGTTGCTTCATGAGCGGACTGCTGAATTCTTTCAGTTGTTTTTTCTTGAAATTCTTTCCCAGTTCCGAAGCGGTCCAGTCGCTGAAGTAATTCAGGTCTTTCGTGATGGCCTGGGTGGAATACGAAGCGGTTTGTCCGAGAACGGAAGTGCCGATGCAGCACAAGGCTGCCGCCGTCCATGTTCTGAGTGTTTTCATGTCAGTAGTTCTTTCGTTAATGTTTATTCATAAAATGGTTGTTAACTCTTTGGCAAAAATAGCCTTTATCTTTTAATGTTACGGCAGATTGCGTCCAAAAGTGTATACTTGTGCGTGCAGGCTTTGCTTTTTAGCTTTTCTGTCTGGCCGCCGCAGGGGAGATTCGGAACAAGGCAGGGATTTTTTTGTTCAGAAGGGCTATTTAAGGCTTGTTCCGTTATAATGAAGTGTAAAGCAGCTTGTTAACATTTATGTCTTGGATTATATATCCCCTTTTTGGACGGATATGTATCCTTGTGTCCGAGTGTTAAAAATAAAAGGATGGACACACGTGTACTTCGATAAAGAAAATATAAGCCTTGTTTATTATAATAGATTTGCATATTTGCAAACAGAAAAACTCTAATTAAAGTTTTATTTATACTTTTTATACACTTAAAATTTAATGCCTATGCATCAAAAAGAAAAGAGCCTGTTGCAAGGCTGTATTTCCAGCCTATTGGTAGGAGGTACTTTGTGGCTGTCGGCTTTTCCGGCCTGCGCTATTCCGGCGGAGAGTCTGGCGAAGGATATGGCCGCATCAGTCAGCGCAGTACAGCAGAAAGGACATGAGATTACAGGTACGGTAACGGATGCCAAGACAAGCGAACCCTTGATCGGGGTGACTGTAATGGTGAAAGGGACTACCAATGGTGTCATGACTGATGTAGACGGACAATTCCGTCTGAATTGTAAAGAAGGCGACGTGCTTCAGATTTCTTACATCGGTTATGAAACCAAGGAAGTGAAAGTCGGTTCGTTGAAAATGTACATGGTTGAAATGAATGAGTCTGCCGAAATGCTGGAAGAAGTTGTGGTTACCGCTTTCGGTGTGGGACAGAAAAAAGCCAGTATGGTAGGTTCGGTCAGCCAGGTGCGTTCAGAGGATCTGCGTGTGCCCTCTGCCAGCTTGAGCTCTTCTTTCGCCGGCCGTCTGTCGGGTGTGATTGCCGTGCAGCGAAGCGGTGAGCCGGGTGCCGACGGTGCAGACTTCTGGATTCGCGGTAAGTCTACGTTCAGCGGCGCGACGGGTGCCCTGATTGTATTGGACGGTGTGGAAATCAGTGCGCAGGAACTGAATGCCCTTGATCCTGAAGCTATTGAAGGATTCTCTATTCTGAAGGATGCCACGGCTACCGCCCTCTATGGTACGCGCGGTGCCAACGGTGTCATGATCGTAACGACCAAGTCGGGTAAGAATCTGGACAAACCGATCATCAATTTCCGTCTGGAAGGTGCGCTGACTCAGTTGACTGACGTTCCCCAGACGGTGGACGGCGTGACTTACATGAACTTGTATAACGAGGCGCTGACTCGTCCCAATGCATCGGGCACGCCTTACAGCGAGGACAAGATTAACGGAACGCTGAATCATTTGAATCCTTACATTTATCCGGACGTGAACTGGTATGACGAGATGTTCAAGCGGAACGCTTTCTCGCAGAAGGCCAACTTCAATATCCGGGGCGGAAGCAAGAAGATGGATTACTTCATGAGTGCCGGAATCAAGCACAGCGACGGTAACCTGAATTCCATGAGTTCGGACTATTTCTCTTACAACAACAACGTGCGTGTAACGAACTATGATTTCATCAACAATTTGAACGTATACGCTACGCCGACAACTAAACTTTCGTTGGGACTGAACCTTTCGGTAAGGGACTGGAAGGGTCCGAACATGTCGGTGAACGATATCTTTGCCTACAGTTTGATTGCCAACCCGGTTGACTTCCCGATCATGTATCCGGCAGGCACGGGAGGCATCGTTACGGAAGATATCATGTGGGGTGCCAAGTCGGGCGGACCGTGGGATACGGGATTCCGCAACCCGGTGGCTGAATATGTGCGCGGCTACCAGACCAACATGCAGAGCATCGTGACAGCCAATTTCAAGATTGAGCAGGACTTGAGCATGTTGCTCCCTGGTCTGAAGTTCAGCGGCTTATTCTCTTACAAGAACAAGAATATCACGATTGTTCACCGCAGCAGCGCATACAACGGTTACGAACTGGAGTCTTATGATCCCGAAACGATGGACTATACACTGCGTAATACAACGCAGGAAAAGAATACTGCCATCAATACGACGGGCGGACATGGCGGCGAGCGCAACATGTATTTGCAGGCCATGCTGGACTATAACCATACGTTCAACGACGTGCATGCCCTGAACGTGATGTTCCTCTTCAACCGCCAGCAGTATGACACCAATATCCCCAGCGATTTGTTCAGTTCGCTGCCGAAGCGCAAGCAGGGTATAGCGGGCCGTATATCGTATGCCTATGCCAACCGTTATCTGGCGGAAGCCAATTTCGGTTACAACGGTTCCGAGAACTTTGCTCCGGACAACCGTTACGGTTTCTTCCCTTCGTTTGCCTTGGGTTATACCATTTCGGAGGAAGATTTCTGGGAGAAGCTCCGTCCGGTAGTGTCCATGCTGAAGATCCGCGGTTCGTGGGGTCTGGTCGGTAACGACGATACCAGCAATACAGCCGGCCGTTTTGCCTATCTGGAAGATATCTCGCTTTCGGGTGGTCCCAGTTATGTCACCGGTACTAATCAGAATATTAAGCTGAGCGGTCCGAAATGGAACCGTTACTATAATTCCCAGTTGGGCTGGGAGGTAGGCGAGAAATGGAATGTGGGTATGGACCTGCAGCTTTTCAATTCGCTGAACCTTACGTTTGATGTCTTCAAGGAAACCCGCCGCGACATCTTCTTGTCCCGTTCAGGTACCATCCCCCAGTTCCTCGGAATGGCAGGAGCAGCCGTTTACGGCAATCTGGGAAAGATGAAGAACGAAGGTGTGGATCTTGCATTAGACTATAACAAGCAGGTAAACAAAGACTTGTTCATCTCGTTCAAGGGAACGTTCACCTATGCTCACAACACCATTCTGGAGCGCGACGAACCGCCTTTCCGCGAATATCCGAACCTCTCTACCATCGGTCATTCCGACGGACAGTATCTGCTCTATATAGCCAACGGTCTGTTCCCCGACGAAGCTACCATCAAGAACAACCCGAAACAGAATCTGGGATTTGACCCGCAGCCGGGTGATATCTGGTATAAGAACCTGCCCAACTATGCAGGCGAGTATGACAACGTGATAGACAGCAACGACCGTATGTATGTGGGCAATCCGAAAGATCCGGAAATCGTTTACGGTTTCGGACCCTCTGTCAAATGGAAGAACTGGGACTTCTCATTCTTCTTTCAGGGTGCCGCCAAGACATCTATCCTGATGTCCGGTTTCCATCCTTTCGGTTCGCAGGGCATCAACAACGTGTTCCAATGGATTGCCGACAGCCACTGGAGCGAGGATAATCCCGACCCCAACGCCGAATACCCGCGTCTGTCGAAGCTTGACAACCCGAACACCACGGCTTCGTCTACTTTCTGGCTGCGCAACGGTGCGTTCCTGAAACTGAAGAACGCGGAAATCGGCTATACGTATAAGGGATGGCGTTTCTATGTAAGCGGAAGCAACCTGCTGACATTCTCACCCTTCGACTATTGGGATCCGGAAATGGGAAGCGGAAGCGGCTTGAAATATCCGACTCAGCGTGTGTTTAATTTCGGTGTACAAGTAACATTCAACAACAAATAAACGAACGATGAAGAATCTATATAAACTGATGCTTGCTCTGGCTTTGACCGGACAGCTGACATCATGCGACTATCTGGACATTGTGCCGGATGAAAGAGCGCAAGAGTCCGATACCTGGAAGACTCCCAATTCCATTAAAGGTTACCTTTATTCTTGTTACGGATATATGCCTTTGCCTCGCCAATACCCCGGCTCTTACTGGTTGCCGGAAGAAATGACTTCGGTAACCAAAGAGCTGTTCACCACTTTCAAGTATGGCACGTATAGTCCGTCCAGTTTGAGTTATACTACCCAGACATGGGCCACAGTGTGGAACGGTATCCGCCAATGCTATAAGTTCAAGGAAGCTTTGGACAATGCGTTTTCTACTAACATCAGTGAAGAAACAAAAACTGTTTATAAAGCTGAGGCTGATTTCCTGATTGCCTACTATCATTTCTTATCTTTACGCTCCTACGGACCGACCATGATTATCCGTGGGGTCATTGACCAGAACACGCCTATCGCAGACTTCCCCGAGCGCAGCAGCTACGATGAAGTGGTGCAGTTCATCAATGACAAGCTGGATGAAGCCATCCCTCATCTGCCTGACACATGGAGCGGCGACGACTACGGACGTGCCACCCGTCTGCTGGCACTGGCTGTGAAGTCGCGCATGTACCTCTATGCCGCTTCGCCTTTGTTCAACGGAAACTCGGAGATGTACAGCAGCTTTGTCAGTCCGATAGACGGACGTCACCTCATTTCGCAGGAGTATAGTGTGGAAAAGTGGCAGAAGGCTGCCGATGCATCGAAGTATGCCATCGATGAACTGGAAAAGGCCGGCTTCCATCTGTATGACGATGCTGCGGCAGGCACACCCAGCGATGACAAACCGGGTCTGCCCAATCCTGCGCAACGCCGTTTGCGCTATACGATTCTGGACTTCAACAATAATCCGGAAGTCATCTGGTGCGATACACGCGGTGACGAGTATTACGGTATCCAGCGGCGTACTATTCCGCGTCAGAACTCGGGATCTTTCAAGGCTGGCATTAGTTGTGTGATTTGTCCTACATTGCAGTCTGTAGAACGTTTCTATACCAAGAACGGTCTGCCGATGGATATGGACAAGACCTATAACTATGAAGGCCGTTACGACTATGTTGATGCTCCTATAAATAATGACGGCAACAATTACGACGGCGGCGTATCGGCAGGCAAGGTGATGCGTCTGACCACAGACCGTGAACCCCGCTTCTATGCTTGGGTAGGCTATCACAACGGATATTATGAATTTGGCCGCTATGAGGACAAAGATCCGGGCAACGGTGATCCTGCCAAGCGTGCGATAAAGTCGCAGTTTTTGAAGAACGACCCGCACGGACGCGGTAATCGTACGGATGCCGAGTATTCTATTTCCGGATTCGCCAACAAGAAGTGGTCTTATCCGAAATTCTCGGGAACGATGATCGAGTGCCCGATGGTACAATTCCGTTTGGGTGAAATCTATCTGAACTACGCTGAGGCTTTGGTAGAGCTTAACCGCTTGGATGAAGCCAAGGTTTATATTGACAAGATTCGCGAGCGTGCCGGCATTCCTTCGGTAGATGAGGCATGGAACAACTACTCCACCAACCCCGGCTATCAGGACACACAGGATGGCTTGCGCCAGATTGTGCGCCAGGAACGTATCAACGAGCTGTACTTTGAGGGGCATCTTTTCTTCGATTACCGCCGCTGGAAGGTGGCCGAACAGTTTGTGGGCATGCCCGACCGCGGTTTGAACACGCTGGCTGAAACTATCGAAGATTTCACGCCGATGGATCTGCCGTTGCAGCGCAGCTTCCATAAGGGGCAGTATCTGATGCCGATTCCGCAGGACGAAATAAACAAGGCTCCGCAGATTGTGCAGAATCCGTACTATTGATTTAGGAATGTCGGATGGCGGCGGGCCGGAACAGGATATGCCCGGCTTGGCTTAAGGTTGTTTCCCTGCTTGCGGGAAGGAGCCGGGGACAGGCCCGCCGTTGCTTTTGACACGGAAGAAAGGTAAAAAGAAAGATTGCTACGTAGGGATAAGGGAACGCAGGCAATGCAGATTCCGTATATATTGATGCGCATCCGGGATTGTCGTATCCCGTGTGTGCCGGTTATCGGCTGCATTGTCTGTATTCTTTTTTAGAATGAACACTTATTTTCTAACGGATTAATTCGTAAAACATGGAAAACATGAACAACTTTCTGAAAACGAAGGCGGCGGCTCTCTTTGCGGCTGCTGCTCTTCTCGGCGGCTTGTCCGGCTGCTGGGACGAAAATGAATGGGAAAGCATTCCGAACGGCGCATTCCTGCAGGTAGCGGAAACTTCCCTGAACTTTGATTCGCCTGCCACAACCTATCAGCTGGAGGTGAAGTGCAATGAAGAATATGTCGTAGGTTATGGCAACGGACTGGAGAACTGGTGTACGGCAACGAAGGACGAGCTGGGCGACCTGACGCTGAACATCACTGAAAACACGGAAAAGGACGTGCGTCGCGGCGAACTGTATATCAAAGCGCTGTCGCAGACAGATACCATCTCTGTAGCGCAGCTGGGATGGGGAAAGGCCATTCTGGTGTCTGAGACTGTGGTGAACATGAGCGAAACAGGCGGCGAGTTCGATATTGACGTGACTGCCAACGTGCCTTATAATTTTGATTTTGCTGGCAGCGACTGGGTTCAGGAAACCGCTTCGGCTTCTTCACGCGCTTATGAAACGGTGACCAAAACCCATCACTTCTCTGTTCTTCCCAATAAGGGAGAAGCGCGCAACGCTTCGATTACTGTAGACGATGTGGAAGGCAGCGAGGATATCGGGGCCGCTACATTTACTGTCAGCCAAAAGGGGCTGGGCAGCTACGAACCGGGAGCGCCTGAAACAGGAAATGATATCAAGGTGACAGTCAGCAGCGTGACAGGAATGGACGGTGACTGGAGGCCGAACCGCGATTATTCGAAGATGATAGACGGTGTTGCGGTTGCTGGCGAAGATGAAGGCTGGCTGAGCAACTGGCAGGATCCGAAATATCCCAAATGGTTTGAATTTACGTTTGACGAACCGCAGGACATTGACTATGTCAATTATATAGCCAGCTACAAGGGGCACTTCAAGAAAGTAAAGATTGAAGTCTATACGGACGTGAACGTACAGCGGACGGCCGGATATACTACTGTGTTTGATGGTGAACTGGTCAAGAACAACAGCGGCTCCACACGCATTGACTTTAACCAGCCTCAAGCAGGAGTGACAAAAGTTAAATTTACACTGGAAGACAGTTGGGACACAGGAGAATGCCGCTGCTGCGAAATGGAATTCTACAAGAAAGACCCGAACACCTTTGACTGGACGACGCTCTTCGCCAACCCCGCCTGCACGGAACTGAAGTCGGGCGTTACGGAACAGGATATCCTGTCTTGCGAACACTCGTTCTACAAGAACATGGCATGGTACATGTACAACGACCGCTATCCGCGCGAGTTCCGCATTGCCGACTACAAGGCATATCCGCATCCGGATGTGCAGGCTAAGGAAAACAAGACTACCACCTACAGCCTGCTTGACAATCCGACCGGCATTCAGGTGGCTGCTGACGAGAACCTGGTAGTGATGGCCGACCTGAAGGGACAGGAATCCGTAAAGATCCGCGTGCAGAATCTGGATACGCCGGGAGAAGACGGATTCGGAGGAAATGAATATGCGGTGAAGGAAGGCATCAATACCATCAAGATGAAAGAAAAGGGACTGGTGTACGTGATGTATCACACGGCCGACTATGAAACGGCGCCCGAAATCACGCTGCACTTCGCCTCCGGAAAGGTGAACGGCTATTTCGACAGCCAGAATCCGGCACACGAAGGACGCTGGAACGAGCTGCTCTCCGCCGCCGTAGACAAGCATTTCGATGTGGTAGGCAAGTACGCTCACCTCACGTTCCCCACGCTGAACTTCGTGAACAACACCCGGGACGGCAAGGAACTGATTGACACGTATGACGAGCTGGTGTACAACGAACAGGTGTTCCTGGGACTGGAGAAATACGGACGCATGTTCAAGAACCGCATGTATTTCAACGTGATGTACTCTGACAGCTACATGTATTCTACCAGCTACCGCACTTCGTATTCGGCCGGAACGATAGACGCTCTGACCGATCCGGACAAGCTGCGGACAACTGACTGCTGGGGTCCGGCGCATGAAGTGGGTCACAGCAACCAGACACGTCCGGGACTGAAGTGGCTCGGAACAACGGAGGTGACCAACAACATTACGGCTCTTTACATCCAGACCACCATCTTCGGAAATGACTCCCGCCTGGAGTTGCAGGACTTCTACAACAAGGCGTGGAACAGTCTGATGGTTCCGGGAATCGCTCATGCGCAGGAAACTGACGTATTCCGCAAGCTCGTCCCCTTCTGGCAGCTGGAACTGTATTACGGAAAGGTACTGGGCCGCACGCCGACTCAGCAGGCAGACAAGGGCGGCTTCTATCCCGACGTGTATGAATATGTCCGCACAAACGAAGATCTGGAAACGGCAGGCGAACAGCAGCTGGAATTCGTATACAACTGTTGCGTGAATGCCAAGGCCAATCTGCTTGACTTCTTCGGCAAGTGGGGCTTCCTGACTCCGGTGGATACGGAAATCGACGACTACGGCAAGGGCCGCCTTACAGTGACGCAGCAGCAGATTGACAATCTGAAAGCGCGTGTGGAAGGATTGGGTTACGCCAAGCCCGATGTGGCTCTGGAGTATATCACAGACTACATGGTGGACAGCTACAAGAACAAAGACAATGTGGTTGCAGGCTCAGCTTCGCGCAGCGGCAACACCATTACGCTGGCCAACTGGCAGCATGTGGCAGCTTTCGAAGTGAAAGACGCTTCTGGCAAGCTGGTTTACGTGTCCGAAGGCATTGCTCCGGGATCGTCCAGCCGCGAGTTTACGTTGCCTACCGACTGGGCAAGCGGTTTTACGGTATACGCAGTGTCGGCTGCAGGCAACCGTATGCCGGTGAATTTCTGAACCGTCTGAATCATGGCGGAGTGCCGTCATCAGACGCATGACGCTGCGTGAAATTCTATATCTCTAGCCTAGAGATATAAATCTCCAGCCTGAAGATGCACATCTTTAACCTGAAGATATGTATCTTTAAGCTGGAGATTGTTTTTTCATGTCTGCCGGAAACTTCTGTTCCGGCCGTGGCATTCTTTTTCTTATATGCTTTTCATTAGTTTCTGTTCTTTTGCCTTTTTCATCTGTGCGCCAAATGCAGCCGTCTGCTTCTCGTATTGTTCGCTGGTGGCTGCGTTCCGGTTTTCGTCCGGATCCGCCTGATGGTCAAACAGCAGCTTGCCGGTCAGTTGCCGTGCGTCATTATGCCATTCGGCGTAACTGTACCGTCCGTCCACCAGATTCTCTCCTTTGACCCATTGGATGTAGGCATAGGGGCGGTGCTTTTTTTGCGGTTGGACAAGTGTGGGCAGAAAGCTTTTTCCTTGCAGATGCGAGGGCAGCGGGATGTGGCAGGCTTTGCACAGGGTGGGATAGATGTCGACGAATTCAACAATGCTTTGCGAACAGGCGTGTTTCCATCCGGGACCTTTGATGATAAGCGGAACGTGCGTGGATTCTTTCAGCAGCGTGTGCTTTCCCCAGAAGTCGTGTTCTCCCAGATGCCACCCGTTGTCGCCTAACAGTACGACGATGGTATTTCTGTCCAGCCTGAGCCGTTTGAGTTCGTCCAGCACCAGGCCGATCTGTGCGTCGACAAAGCTGACGCAGGCGTAATAGGCGTGCCGGGTTTTCCGATGGAAAGCTTCGGAAGATGTATCGTCCGTTTGAGTATATTGGCAGATCTCCCGGGAACTCTGCACCTGCTTGGGCAGTCCCGACGGACGGTATCTGTTGCCGGCAATTGCTATGCTGTCTTCTTCATACAGATCCCAGTATTTTTGCGGGGCGATGAAAGGCAGGTGCGGCTTTCTGAAACCGACAGCCAGAAAGAAAGGCTCTTTCCTTTCTTTCAGTTCGCCCAGTTTCTGTATCGCTTTCCGTGCAATCGTGTTGTCTTCGTAGCAGCTGTCCGGCAGGTCGGCCGACTCATAATACGGTCCCCGGTGACTTCGGGGATGCAGATCTTTTTCTTCGACGGTCTTTTTCCATACATTCCATTTGTTGTAGGTTGCCCAGTCGCCGCTTGCCGGACTTACAATCCACGGAGTTTCGCTCCAACTGTCCGTGCGGTCGTCGTGGTGATGGAACACTTTTCCTAACGAAACCGTATGGTATCCTTGCTCCTTGAATGCCTGAGGGAGGGTGGTGACTCCGGGCAGGTCGTTTTGGGAGTATGTTTCGGCATCGACAAATCTTTTTCGTTCAAAGTCCGGATATACGCCTGTCAGCAGGCTGGCGCGTGAAGCGCCGCTTACCGGCACGTTGCAATAGGCATTCCGGAATACGACAGACTGTGATGCCAGCCGGTCGATGTTGGGTGTCTGTACCGGGCTTCCGTAGCATCCTAATTCCGTCCGCAGGTCATCGACAAAGATGAACAGGACGTTTTTCTTTTCCTGCGCATGCAAGGAAAGCGAGCACAGGCAGGATGTGACCGACAGCCATCCTGTCTGCTTGACGAGTTGTTTGAATGATGTTTTCATGTCAGTAGTTTTCATTGTTTTCGCAGGCTCTAAGATAGGTATTTTTATTTATGCGGCGGGAATAAATAGTCCAATAAGGCATACGTGCAGATGCAGGTCTTTGTGAAAAATATAATATATTGATAAATAGAGTTTTACTCAGTGTAAAGAAGGCTTTAACACTCATTCGTTGGCCGCATTTGTAGCTGGTTTGGACAAAATCTCCCCTTACGTCCGTATGTTAAATCGAAAAGGGCACATGATATATCCCCTAATTTTGGATGAATCCTTACCAGTGCATGTGCTGGATTTCCTACTTTTGCGTCATGACATTGAACTGAATTAATGAACCGTGGCGGCGTGTCGCGAACGGATTGCGCATGCCGCCACAACTAAAACAATTATCGTTTATGAATAGAAACAGCAAGGTAAAAATGATTGCGGCTTTCTGCCTGTCCTGCGCGTTCGGTCTGCTCCACGCGCAGGATGCGGAGAAGGCATTCGTTAAGGAGAACATGACTTTTGCGGCCGGGCAGTACCGGCTGATGTTGCAGACTCCTGCCCAGGGCAAGGACGGCAAGGGTGTGATGCCTCACAGCACGCGCAAGGACGGGACAGTGTCGAAGGCGAGCATCTACATGTGGACTTCGGGCTTTTTTCCAGGCTCTTTGTGGTATCTGTCCGAGTATCTGGGCGACAAGGCTCTTCAGGATTCGGCTTTGGTTTACACGCGCAAGATGGAGCCTGTCAAGTCGTTCACGGACAACCACGACATCGGCTTCATGATGTATTGCAGCTACGGCAACGCCAACCGCTTTTCGCCTCAGCGCTCCTACCGTGACATACTGGTGGAGTCAGCCCGCTCGCTCTGCACGCGCTACCGCGAGAAGGCCGGCGTAATCCAGTCGTGGAACGGCTTCCGCTCGTGGCACGGCGACAAGGTGTACGACTTCCCCGTCATCATCGACAACATGATGAACCTTGAGCTGCTGTTCTACGCATCGCGGGCTACGGGCGACCCTTCGTTCCGTGACATCGCCGTTTCGCACGCCAGGCATACAATGATGAACCAGGTACGCGACGACTACAGCTGCTTCCACATCGTATACTACGACAAGGAAACGGGCAAGCCCATTAAGGGTGAAACGTCCCAGGGGTATTCGGACAACTCGGCATGGTCTCGCGGACAGGCCTGGGGCATCTACGGCTTCACGATGTGCTACCGCGAAACGAAGGATCCTTCTTTCCTGACTACGGCCCAGCGCATGGCCGACTTCTATCTGGACCATCCGAACCTGCCGTCCGACAAGGTTGCGTGGTGGGACTTCAACGCGAACCAGCCGGGCTACGTTCCGGGCGTGCGCTCGAACGCGAACAATGTGGTGCTGAACTACCGCGACGCTTCTGCCGCCGCCTGCACCGCTTCCGCGCTGCTTGAACTGAGCACGTACAGCGAAGGCAAGCTCGCGAAGAAGTATCTGGAAGGCGCCAAGGCGATCCTTCACTCGCTGGGCAGCCCCCGATATCGTGCCGAACTGGGCAAGAACGGCAACTTTATTCTGATGCACAGCACGGGCGCGATTCCTCAGAACGGGGAGATAGACGTTCCGCTGACTTATGCCGACTATTATTTTCTGGAAGCGCTCTACCGCTACGACAGGATATTGGACGGCAAGCCGCTGTTCTGAGGCTGAATCTGCGGCGGGCATACAAAAAACAGGCACGGGGGACACAGAGTTGCAGAGAAAAATGTTAATTTCGGCCTTGTAAATTTTGTGTTTCCGGTGCTTTTGCATTCGTCGTGCGCGGGTGCATAACTGCCGGATGCTTTGTTAATTGAAAAAACTGCTTATGAAAACAAAACTGATTCGCTTGCTTTGTGTTTGTCTGATAGCTGTATCGGCATTGCAGACAACAGGTGCGCAGACTGCGCTTGCTCCCGTCCGCTGGGAGCGTTTGAATACGGAATTGCTGGCCGATCCGTTGGCGGACCGGACTATACAGCTCTTCCGCCAGGGACTGAAATATCCTGTCAACGACTGGTACAACAAGGTAAAGGGCTATGGAAGCCAAACGGGCAAATACCTGGACTTCAAGGGGAATACGGAACATTACATCCGTCCGGTCAGCCATGTAGCGTTTTCGCTGGCTGTAGCTTTGCGCTTTCATGTCTATGATGAAGCTGTAACAGGAGTGCCGGTATCGGAGGCAAAGGCCATAGCTGTCCGTCTGATCCAGTCGCTGGCTTACCGTCATAAAGCCTGTATCGGAGAAGAAAAGGGATGGGGAAAGCAGTGGCAAAGCGCATGGTGGGCTTCGCAGGCGGCTTTTGCAGCTTGGCTGCTGTGGGACGAACTGGATGATGAAACACGCTCCCAAGTCTGTAGCATGACCGTGTATGAAGCAGACCGCTTTTTAGACTACAAGATTCCTTATTATAAAGACAAGGCGGGAAAGGTGATTTACAAGGGCGACAGCAAGTCGGAAGAAAACGCATGGAACTCTGATATGCTGGTATTGGCCTCGCTCATGTTTCCCGAACACCCGAACGCTCCCGTATGGCACCGCCGGGCAGTGGGACTGCAATTGTCTGCCTATGCTTCCCCTTCGGATATTCACAGCGGGAAGACTGTAAACGGAATTTGTCTGAAGGACTTTCTGAACGGAAGCAACATGGAGGAAAACGGAACGGTCGTCAATCATGGCATCGTGCATGTGGACTATACGGTGGCTTTCATGCAGAATGCCATCAATGTGCTGCCTTATGTGCTGGCGGGAAAACAGGCGATGGAGGTTTCGCTGTTCAACGGCGACCGTATCTATAATGCACTGAACAATCAGCAGTTCGACGGACATACTATGTACGTGCGAGGTAAGAACGGAGAGGCGACTCATGAAATTTATTTCCCGGAGGGGAACGACTGGGGCACCAGCAAGCAGGTGAACTGCTGGCTGATGGATGTGATAGCTCACTGTTTCGGGCTGGACAAGGGCATGAAACCATCTGCGGCCGACTGGATGAAGGTGCGCGAGGATGAAATGCTGCGCATGCAGGGGCGGAACTCCAATGGCACGTATTATCAGGGAAAAGAAGATCTGTTTCCTTCCCGCGAAGAGTTTCTGCTGGCGGAAATCGCTTTCGGCTATCTTTTCCTGTGGGCGGACAACAGCCGGTTACTGCAACTCTCGAATGCTGCCTGCCGTATGCCGTCGGACTGTGCGGATGCCGCCGTGCTCTCTCCTTCTGAAGAAATGGACATCTATCTGTGCATCGGCCAGTCGAACATGGCAGGGCGTGCTCCCGTTCCTGCGGACATGCAGGATGACACGCTCGAAAACGTGTGGCTGATGAACGGAGAAGGCGGGTTTGAACCTGCCCGTCTTCCGCTGAATGCATACTCCAATATCCGGAAAGACCTTTCCATGCAGCAGTTGGGACCGGCGTGGACTTTTGCCCAATGCGTAGCGCAGAAAGGACATCAGGTGGGACTGGTTGTCAATGCACGGGGCGGAAGCAGCATCCAGCAATGGGAAAAGGGACAGAAACTCTATGAGGCTACTGTAGAAAGACTGAAACAGGCATTGCGTTCCGGCAAATTGAAAGCGATTTTGTGGCATCAGGGCGAAAGCAACTGCAGCGGTCCGGACCGGATCGCACCGGAAGAGTATGAGAAAAGACTGATTGCGCTGATGGAAAATCTGCGGAATGAGGCGGGGGATGCGCATGTGCCTGTCATCATCGGGCAGTTGGGGCAGTGGAAATGGGCCGGAAGGAACGACATCAAAGCATATAACCGTATGCTGGAGTCGGTGCCCGGCAAACTGCCAGAATCGGCATGTGTGTCTTCCGACGGACTGGAACCTGCCTTTCCGGGGACAGAGGATCCGCATTTCGGTGCGGAGGCCCAGCTGGAGTTCGGGAAACGGTATGCCGCCGCATTGGAGAAGATCCGGGCACATGCGGGCAGATAGTGCATGACAGGATAAAAATCGTTTGTTTCAAAAAAAAGTGAAGATGAGAAAAGCAGGTTTTTGGATAACCGTCTTGTCGGTATGGATGGCCGTCTTGTCGGTTCAGGCATCGCGTGTGGATACGGTTTGGGTGAAAAGCCCTTCCATGAACAGGGACGTGCAGGTAGTTTATATAGTTCCCCGGCAGGCTTGTGCCGGACAGCCGGAGGCCTGTCCGGTCATATATCTGCTGCATGGGTATGGCAACAATGCGAAGAGCTGGCTAAAATATAAGCCCGAACTGCTTCGCATTGCAGACGAGAAAGGCATCATGTTTGTCTGTCCCGACGGAAAGGACAGCTGGTACTGGAACAGTCCTTTGAATCCGGACTATCGGTTTGAGGAGTTTGTTTCCAAAGAACTGGTGCAGTACACTGACAGTCATTACGCGACAGTCGCATCGAGAAACGGGCGTGCCATAACAGGAAACAGCATGGGCGGACACGGTGCACTGTGGAACGCCATGCGGCATAAGGACGTGTTCGGTGCGGCAGGAAGTACCAGCGGCGGAGTGGATATCCGTCCTTTTCCTGGCAACTGGGGGATAAGCAGGCAGTTGGGCGCATATGCCGACAACCGGCAGCGGTGGGAAGAGCATACGGTTATCAGCCAGACAGGCCGGATAAAAGACGGTGACCTGGCTCTGATTGTCGACTGCGGCAGTGGGGATTTCTTTCTGAAAGTGAATCTGGAGCTGCACCGGCTTTTGCAGGACTGCGGTGTCGGACACGATTTCATCGTTCGTCCGGGAGAGCATAACTGGACATATTGGATTAATTCGATCGATTATCAGATCTTGTTTTTTGAGAAATATTTCAAACGGCGGATGTCCGGCGTAAATGCGAAGCAGACAAAGTAAGGCATTTGGCGGATATCCCGAAAAGAGAATCGTAATGTTGAACTAAATAAAAAGGTTATGAAAAAAATGAATTGCTTGGTGCTGCTGTTGGTGGCAGTGCTGATGTTGCCTGCCGTACCGGTACAGGCGAAGAACAAAAAAGAAAAGGCGGAACTGGAAATGTCCACCGGTGCGCAGGACCGTGAACAATGGATGAAATGGCTGTGGAAAATTTCTTATCCTGTCATACACAATCTGGCGGAAGGGACCTTGCGCAAGAATATGCCGATTGAATCACCGAGCGGCAATCCTGCCGGGTATGATGAAATAACCCATCTGGAAGCTGTAGGCCGTACGTTGGCTGGCGTGGCTCCCTGGCTGGCCTTGCCTGATGACGATACGGAAGAAGGTAAATTGCGCAAGCAGATGCGCGAAGAGGTTCTGAAAGGGTTGAAGAACGCTGTTGATCCGGCATCGCCCGACATGCTGAACTTCACCAAGCAGGCGCAGCCCATCGTAGATGCGGCTTATGTGGTTCATGCTTTTCTGCGTGCCCCGAAAGCTTTGTGGGAACCGCTGGATGACGTGACGAAGAAACGTTTTCTGGATTCGTTCAAAGCCTTGCGCGACCGTACGGGTGCCTACAACAACTGGCTGCTCTTTACCGGTCTGACCGAAGCCTTTCTGCTGCAGCAGGGCGAAAAAGCCGACCAGTTCCGCCTGCGTGTGTCGAAGAACAAAATACAGGAATGGTATGTGGGTGACGGCTGGTACAGCGACGGAAGCAAGTTCAGCATGGACTATTACAATTCGTATGTGCTGAATCCGATGATGGTGGCTATGCTGGAAACGCTGGTTCCTTTGCGTTGGGCAAGCCAGAAGGAATATGAGCAGGCCCTGAACCGCATGATACGCCATGCTGAATTCTGTGAACGCATTATCGGTCCGGACGGAACTTATCCGGCCTTCGGACGTTCGGTGACCTATCGTACCGCTGCCTTCCAGTCGCTGGCCGATGCAGCTTTGCGTCACAAGCTTCCTGAAGGAATCAAGCCAGCACAGGTGCGTTGCGCCCTTACTGCCGTACATCGCAACATGTATGACGGAAACCAGAACTTCGATGCAGACGGATGGCTCGTGCTGGGCTTCAACGGCCATCAGCCGAATATAGCGGACGGCTATACTTCTACGGGCAGCCTTTATATGGCGACGCTGAGTTTCCTGCCGTTGGGCTTGCCTGCCGATGATCCGTTCTGGACGGACGCTCCAGCCGACTGGACTACAAAGAAGGCATGGGCAGGAGAACCGTTCAAGAAAGATTATAAGGTGGAGTATTGACCGGGCTGCCTGCATAAGCTGGCACAGGGACACAAAGCTGCAGAGGAGGATTCCGGATTTGGACTTTGTGTCCCTATGTTTTTTGTGTTTGAATATCATCTTTATCCTTATGTTGTTTGACGAATAGAAAAACAGGCTATGAAAAGCTTTTATTATTTGGCCGCGGTGCTTGCGGCGGGCTTGCTGGCGCAGACGATGCCGTCACAAGCCAAAGGGAAAAAAGTTTCCGGGAATTTTTATCACAAAGGCTGGACTGACCTTAACCGGAACGGCCGGATGGAAGTATACGAAGACCAGTCGGCCTCTGTCGATGAGCGTGTGAAGGATTTGCTTTCACGGATGACGCTTGAAGAGAAGATTGCCGAGCTGAATCTGGTTCCGTACTATGCGAGTCAGGATTCGGCTGTAAGAAGCAAGATACGGCAAGGAAAGATCGGCGCGCTGCTGAAAGCTAACGGGGCGGAACTGAACCGTTCGTTGCAGAAAGAAGCTGTAGAGTCGCACCGCCTCGGTATTCCGCTGATATTTCATGAAGATGTGATCCACGGCTATCGGACCATTCTGCCTGTCCCGTTGGGCGAATCGTGTTGCTGGGACCGTGAATCGGTGAGGAAGGGAGCCGCATTAGCCGCTAAGGAAGCTACTGCCGCCGGTATCCAGCTGACTTATGCCCCTATGGTGGATGTTTCCAATGATCCTCGTTGGGGGCGTATCATGGAAACCTCTGGCGAAGACCCTGTTTTGTCGGCGGCATTGGCTGCCGCCCGTGTAAAGGGATTTCAGGGCGAGGACTTGAAGGATAAAGAAACGCTGATGGGATGCGTAAAGCATTTTGCCGGATATGCAGCGTTAAGGGGAGGACGCGATTATCAGAATACGGACTTTTCGTTGCGCGACTTGCAGGAACAGTATCTGCCTCCCTTTCAGGCTGCCGTCAATGCCGGCGTGGGGACGCTGATGTGTTCGTATACTTCGTATGACGGAGAGCCGGTCACCATGAACCGGTTCATGAATCATGATGTGCTTCGCGGACAGTTGAAATTTGAAGGACTGCTTATCTCCGACTGGACAACCCTGAGCCATGCCGTTGCCGAAGGGGCTGCGGCCGACGGCAAGGAAGCTGCCTGCAGGGGCATGAACAGCGGGCTGGAAATGGATATGGCTTCTTCGCAATACAGCCGTCATTTGCTGGATCTGGCGAAAGAGAATGCCGTGTCTGCAGACGACATCACAGAGGCGGCACGGAAGGCACTTGTCGTAAAATTCCGCCTCGGACTGTTTGACGACCCGTATGCTTACTTTGATGCGGAGAGGGAAAAGCGGACTTTGCTTTCGCAGGAAAACCTTGACCTGGCGTGCGAGCTGACTGTGCCGACCATGGTACTGCTGAAGAACAGGGACGAGGCTTTGCCGATAGAGAAACCTGCCACGATAGCCGTTGTCGGTCCTTTTGCTTCGGACAAGACCAATCTGCTGGGCAGATGGAGCATGAAGGGACAGACGGAAGAGGCTGTCAGTGTGGAGGAAGGGCTGAAGGAGGTGATGCCCGAAGCGGACTTTAAGGTTGTAGGCTGCAAGCTGGGAGAACTGAACGATGCGTATGTGTCGTCTGCCGTTGCAGCAGTCCGTGAAAGCGATATCGCAATCGTCTGCCTGGGCGAAAGCGCGCAAAACAGTGGCGAGGCGGTGACGATGGGCAAGATAGAGCTTCCGCAGGATCAGATAAATCTGCTGAAAGCAGTCAGAAAATGCGGAAAGAAGGTTGTGACCGTACTGTTCAACGGGCGTCCCCTTGTGTTGGAAGAAGTGCTTGAGGCAAGCGACGCCGTGTTGGAAGCATGGCATCCCGGTACGATGGGCGGCAAAGCTGTTGCCTTGCTGCTGAGCGGAAAGGAGAATCCTTCGGGGAAGCTGACCCAGACTTTCCCGAGGCACAGCGGACAGATTCCTGTAGCTTATAATGAAAGAAGGACGTTTACCAAGATAGAGCCGGGCGATTTGCCCGAAGGCCCCCAGTTCCCGTTCGGGTTTGGACTGAGCTATACGCAGTTTGAGTATTCCAATCTGTCGGTCAGCAGAGAAACACTTGGCATCGGCGATTCGTTGAACGTTTCCGTTGATATCAGGAACACCGGAAAGCGCAAAGGCCGTGAAGTTGTCCAACTTTATATCCGTGACAATGTAGCAACCGTAGTGCCGAGGGAAAAAATGCTGCGCGACTTCTCTTCCGTCACTTTGATGCCCGGAGAACAGAAGACTGTGAACTTTACGTTGCCTCCCGAAGCATTTAAGATTTACAACAACAAGATGCAATATGTGGTAGAACCGGGCGAGTTTGTTATCATGGTGGGACCGGATTCACAGCGGCTGTCGTCGAGAAAGGTTCTGGTCCGTGCCGATGGCGAATGAATGATGGACATAAGTGAGATGTGTGTAGAATCTTGTATATATCAACAGATTTTCAATCGTATTGTATGAAAAACATTGGCATAAAGGTGGCTTGTGCAATTGTGCTTGGCAGTCTTGCTCTTGTCTTTGCCCGTTTCGGCGCAGCAAGTGTACGAGCCGCGTCCTTCGGAAAAGCCTTCCAGGTATCAGAAGCAGCAGATCAGAAGGAAGTACGGCATGTTTATCCATTTCGGCATCAACACATTTAATGATACGGAGTGGTCGGATGGCAGTTTGCCGCCCGGCTCGTATCGACCGGATACGATTGATGCTGCACAGTGGATAAAAACGGCAAAGGATGCCGGCATGAGATACGTCATTCTGGTGGCGAAACACCACGATGGATTCTGCATGTGGGATAGCCGGTATACGGACTATGATGTGGCCCGTTCCGGCAATGCGACCGATGTGGTGAAAGCCGTGGCACGGGAATGCAGGAAACGGGGTATCCGTCTGGGGCTGTACTATTCACTGTGGGACAGGAAAGTGAACCCCGACGTTCAGAATCCGGAGAGCGATGAAGCCTACAACAGATACATGCTGGCGCAGCTGGATGAACTGATGGACATCACGTCGGAATACACCCGGATCGTGGAGTTCTGGTTCGACGGCAGTTGGGCGAAACCCAGTTACCGCTGGCCTGTGAGGGAAATTTATGAAACGATAAAGAAACGCGAGCCTCAGTGTCAGATTGGAATCAACTGGAGCATCGGTCAGGATGCCAACCCCAACGATCCCGACGCTCCGAAGGAATCGGTGAATATCAAGCCGGACAAGCAGAAGGAGGGCGATCCGATCCGGTATTTTCCGAGCGACTTCCGTTTGGGTGACCCGATGCTTCCGGCCGATCCGGATCCGAAACTGTTTGTCCACAATGGCAAAAAGTATTACATGCCTTTCGAGTCTACGGTATGTATTTCCAAACGCTGGTTCTACCATACGTCCGACACGGTCTATAAGTCTGTGGCCGAACTGAAGGAGGTTTATCAGCGTGCCACGGCACAGGACAATATCCTGATTCTGAACGTTCCTCCAGCAAGAAAAGGAAAGATGAGGCCGGGAGATATCGACTTGCTGCAAAAACTGAAAAAAGCAATCGGCGTGAAGTAGGCACGCCCGCACAGCACTTCGGCGTGAAGGGCATCTCAGCTTCCATCTGCATCCGAAAAACCGGGTACGGATGGAAGCGTCGTTTATGGGAAAACAATCCGTAAATCAGTTACAATCGTCAGTAAATAGGTTATTCTCCTTCTGATGGCGGTCCGTTATCTTTGCATTGAAGTTAATTCATAGAATCATAGATTATGGACCGAAGAAATTTTCTGAAGCAGGCATCGAGCTATGCCTTGCTTGCCGCCGGGACAATGGCGGGAGTGTCTGGCGCTTTTGCCGGCACGCCATCTTCTTCGAACGGACAGCCTGACAGGATGTCCGATGAATCAAAGCAAGGAGGAAATATGGAACAGCGCAGTTTGGGCGGACTGAATGTGTCTGCCATTGGTTTAGGGTGCCTGCCTATGGTGGGCTATTATGGCGGAAAGTACGGGAAGAAAGACATGATAGCCCTTATCCGCAGGGCGTACGACAAGGGTGTCACGTTCTTTGATACGGCTGAGGTGTACGGGCCGCATACCAGCGAAGAGTGGGTGGGCGAAGCCGTCGCCCCGTTCCGGGATAAGATAAAGATAGGAACAAAGTTCGGCTTTGGCGTGGAAGAGGGACAGCCGACCGCTTTGAACAGCCGCCCCGACCACATCCGGCGTGCTGTGGAAGGCTCGTTGCGCCGTTTGCGTACTGACCACATTGACCTGCTCTACCAGCATCGCGTAGACCCCAATGTGCCGATGGAGGATGTGGCAGGCGTGGTAAAGGATCTGATGCAGGAGGGGAAAGTGCTGCACTGGGGCATGTCGGAAGCCAGTGCACGTTCCATCCGCCGCGCCCATGCAGTCTGTCCGGTCAGTGCCGTGCAGAGCGAATACGCCATCTGGTGGCGCGAGCCGGAAACCAAGATATTCCCCACCTTGCAGGAGCTTGGCATTGGCTTTGTGCCCTACTGTCCGCTAGGACGCGCTTTTCTTACAGGCGTTATCAACGAAGACAGCCGTTTCAAGCAGGGCGACCGCCGTTGGAATCTGCCGCAGTTCCAGCCGGAGGCTTTGAAGCACAATATGCCGCTGGTCTATCTTGTCCGGGAATGGGCGCAGCGGAAAGGGGTTACTCCGGCGCAGTTCGCTCTGATATGGATGCTTTCCCGCAAACCGTGGATTGCTCCGATACCCGGCACGACCAATCCCGTCCATCTGGACGACTTCCTCGGTGCGGCTTCTGTCCGCCTTACTCCCTATGAAATGGAAGAGTTTGATGCGGCTTATGCAAAGATAGACCTGATGGGGCATCGTGCCGACCCGTTCACCGAAAGCCAGATTGACAAGTAATCCCGATAAAGCGAAGAAATATGGAATATGCAGCATTGAATAACGGAGTGAGGATGCCGATGCTGGGCTTCGGTGTCTATCAGGTGGATGATCACGAGGTATGCCGCCGGTGCGTGAGCGATGCCATAGCCACGGGCTACCGTCTGCTCGACACGGCATCGGTCTATTTGAATGAAGAGGCGGTGGGAAGAGCTGTGAAAGAAAGCGGTGTTCCGCGCGGAGATTTCTTCCTCACGTCCAAGGTCTGGATACAGGACATGGGGTATGAACAGACGTTGCGGGCGTTCGACCGCACGCTTGCCCGGTTGGGCACGGACTACCTCGACCTGTATCTTGTCCACATGCCGTTCGGCGACGTGTTCGGAGCGTGGCGGGCGATGGAGCGGATTTACAGGGAAGGGCGCACACGTGCCGTCGGCGTATGCAATTTCAGCATTCCCCGCCTGGCCGATCTGGCAGCACACTTTGAGGTTGTTCCTGCCGTCAATCAGGTAGAAACACATCTGTTCAGCCAGCAGCAGCCGATGAAGCGGTATGCCGACGTGAACGGCATTCTTCTTGAAGCGTGGTCGCCTTTTGCCGAAGGCAGAAACGGCCTCTTCAGCCATGCAGTCCTTTCGCGGCTTGCACGGAAGTATGGGAAGACCGTGGCGCAGATAGAGCTTGGCTGGCTGATGCAGCGGGGTATCGCGGTTATTCCGAAGTCCGTACACAGGGAGCGCATCGAAGAAAACTTCGGTTCCATCGGTTTCAGGCTCTCGGACGAAGACATGGCAACGGTGGCGGCATGCGATACAGGAAAGCCCGTGGTGGGCGATTTTGACGACCCGGCCTTTGTGAAAGACTTGTGCGGCCGGAAATATGACATCTGAAAAAATCCGTTGTATGAAAGCAATAAAGTTTATTCCGCTGTTGGCCTGTCTGTTGGCGGCAATGCCGATATTCGGGCAATCAAAAGAAAAGAATGAAAGCATGAAAACAAATTCAATCAGACTGACAGTCAAAGGCGGCAAGACATTCACCGCTACTTTGGCAGACAATTCTTCGGCAGACGCTCTGATGAAGCTGCTGTCTGAAGGAGATGTGACCGTGGAAATGGAAGACTACGGCAACATGGAGAAGGTAGGTCCGCTGGGAACGGATCTTCCGCGCAATGACCGCCAGATTTCGACTGGCCCCGGCGACATTATCCTTTATCAGGGGAAATACCTGGTAATCTATTATTCGACCAATTCGTGGAACTTCACCCGGATCGGAAAAATAGACAATGCCGACGGTGCGCAACTGAAATCGGCACTGGGAAGCGGCGGTGTGACGGTGACGCTTTCGCTGAACCGGTAGGCCGTTTATGCCTGGGTGTGCGGGCCGGATAAGGGCGGAAAGGAAGTGGCCTGTACGGGAAAATCGTCTGGGCGTTTTGCAGTGAAATGCAGCTTTCCGCGGAGCAATCTGTATCTCCAGTCTAGAGATGCAAATCTTCAGCCTGAAGATATATGTCTTCAGTCTGGAGATACATATATTCAGCTTGAAGACAGACTTTTCAGCGCGAAGCTCCGTCTGTCTTTCTGATGAATCCGGGACATTTGTACGGATGCCCGCATATTCCGTAAATAGGTTTGTTTTGTCAGTAAATGCGTTATCTTCTTTTCCGCCTTATCACCCTAATTTTGTAGTCAGAAATAACTTAAAAATGATAAGCAGACATGAAAACGAGAACATTGGGAAGACAGGGACTGTCCGTTTCGGAAGTCGGGCTGGGCTGTATGGGATTTACGCAGAGCTATCCGCCTTATCCCGACAGGAAAGAAGCCATCGCCACACTGCGCGAGGCTGTTGAACTGGGCGTTACGTTCTTTGATACGGCTGAGGTTTACAGTGCATTCAAGAACGAGGAACTGGTGGGGGAGGCTTTGGAACCAGTTCGCGACAAGGTGGTCATCGCCACGAAGTTCGGATACAACCTGGTGGATATGCCCGACCTCAACACATCGGCACGCCCCGTAAGTCTGTCAAGCAAGCCCGCCACCATCCGCAAGGCGGTGGAAGGGTCGCTCCGCCGTTTGCGTACCGATCACATCGACCTTTATTATCAGCATCGGGTAGACCCTGACACGCCGATAGAGGAAGTGGCGGACACAGTGGCTTCGCTCATCAGGGAAGGAAAAGTGCTGTATTGGGGGCTGTCGGAAGCTGCCCCTGCCACGGTGCGCCGCGCACATGCCGTCTGTCCGCTTGCGGCGGTGCAGAGCGAGTACTCCCTGTGGTACCGCCAGCCGGAGAAGGAACTGCTTCCTGCGCTGGAAGAGCTGGGCATCGGCTTTGTTCCGTTCAGTCCGTTGGGAAAGGCTATGCTGACCGGACGCTTCGACCGCAATACGACATTCGACCAGACAGACTTCCGCTCTGCCATACCCCGTTTCCAGCCGGAGAACCTGAAGCATAATGTAGCTTTGGTGGAATATGTAGAGGAATTGGCCCGCCGGAAAGAGACGAGTCCTGCCCGCATTGCCATCGGCTGGCTTCTGGCACAGAAGCCGTGGATTGTCCCTATCCCGGGAACAAAGCGCATCGAACGCATCAAAGAGAATATCGGCGGCGCAGACGTGCGTTTCACGGACGGAGAACTGGCTGACATCCGCCGTCACCTGGACAGCATTGAGATAGTTGGAGGACGATACCCTGAAGACCAGGAGGCACTGACCGGCAAATGACAGGATTATGGAAATGAAGCGAATCATAGCCTGTATAGCCGCTTTGGTGCCGGGCGTCATGCTTTATGCGCAGAAGCCGGTAGATGTGCATGCGCATATCATCCTGCCTGAATATAAGGAAATGCTGCGGCGGCACGGTGCGGAACTGGAAGAAACTTTTCCGCTGCCCGGGTGGGATACGGAACGTCATGCTGCTTTTATGGACAGCGCGGGCATAGGCTGTGCCGTACTGACTATGCCGGCTCCGCAGCCCTATTACGGCAACGTGGAGGAAAGTGCCGCCTGCATCCGCTGGATTAATGAAGTTTCGGCGAAGGTGAAGGCCGGGCATCCCGGACGTTTCAGGTTCTGCGCCTCCCTGCCTTTGCCCGATGTGGATGCGGCTGTCCGTGAAGCTGTGTACGCTCTTGACACGTTGGGGGCTGACGGCATCAAGCTGGCCACCAACAGCCGCGGACAGTATTTGGGTGATGAAGCACTCGACCCGCTGATGGAAGTGCTGAACGAACGTCATGCCGTGGTTATCATCCATCCGCACCGTCCTTCGCCTTGTCATGAGGGTATCGTGCGAACCACGCCGCTCGCTATGTACGAATATCCGGCAGAAACCACACGGGCTGTAGTGAATATGCTGGCGAGGAACGTCCTCGTGCGCTATCCGAATCTGAAAGTAGTCGTGCCGCATTGCGGCTCGTTTCTTCCGCTTGCCATCCCGCGCATGAAATCCATTCTTCCGGCGATGACAGCCAACGGATCAATGCAGCCCATCGACTGGGAGGGTAACCTTTCGCGGCTTTATTATGACTTGGCTGGCAATCCCACGGCAGAAGTCATCCGTGCCTTGCTTGCCGTCACCTCGCCGGAACATATCCTTTATGGGTCTGATTATCCGTATCTGCCGGAGAGTGTGTTGCGGAACAACCTGAACAGACTGAAAGAGACGCTCGCAGCCGACGGAGAGCTTGCCCGGTATGCGGACCTGTTTCTGTGGGGCAATGCATTCCGGCTGTTCGGCATAAAACAGGAAAACAACTTTTAAATCAGAAAACAATATGAAAAAGAATATCGGCCATATGCTGGCATTGTATCCCACACCCGTAGCAGTGGTGGGTACGGAAGTAAACGGAAAAGTAAACTGGCTGCTCGTTGCCCATGTGGGCATTATCGGGCACGACCGCATCATGTTGAGCATGCACAAGGCTCATTACACCAATCAGGGAGTGAAGGCTACAGGCAAAGTTTCTGTCAATATGGTAGACGAAGCCATGCTGGAGCGTGCCGACTATGTGGGATGTGTCAGTGGGGCAAAGGTAGACAAATCAGAAGTGTTTGCCTGGCATCCGGGCGAAGCCGGAGCTCCGGTCATTGATGAAAGTCCGCTGGTGATGGAATGTGAGGTGGTCGACAATTACGAAACCGATACGTTCGACAACTTCATCTGCAAGATCGCGAATACCTATGCTGAGGAGAGCGTCCTCAATGATAAGGGAAAACCGGACTACAGCAGGCTGAAGCCCGTTCTCTTTGAGATGCCAGGCTATACTTACCTGCGGACAGGGGAGGAAATCGCGCCATGCACGTCGCTTGGAAAAGCACTTAAACAGCGCAAGTGATGGAGCGCAGGGACTTTTTTCGCAAATCCCTGCTTGCGGCTGCAGAGAGCGTTGTCTTGGGAAGCGGCATCGTGAAAGCCGTTGGAAGTTTGAACACTAAAAACAATAGCACAATGAAAATAACAGTATTGACCGGCAGTCCCCGCCGGAACGGAAATTCCGCTTATCTTGCGGAACAGTTTATCAAAGGGGCGCAGGAGAAAGGGCATGAAATTTACCGTTTCGACTGTGCCTTCAAACAGGTGGAACCTTGCCGCGCATGCAACCGTTGCGGCATGGACGGCCCGTGTGTGATAAAGGATGACTTCAACGAGCTGCGTCCGCATCTTCTTGCGGCCGACATGGTGGTCTTTGCCACTCCGATGTATTATTTCGGTATCTCGGCACAGATGAAACGGGTAATCGACCGCTTCTATGCCATCAACGGACAAATCAAAGGCCATTACAAGAAGGCCGCTTACCTGATGACGTACGCTGATACCGCGAAAAAGGAAGCGGAGCCTATGCTTCTGCATTACCGCACGCTGATGGATTATCTTGGCTGGGAGAGCGTGGGCGAGGTAGTTGCTTCGGGTGTCTGGACGGCAGGTTCCATACGCAACACGCGCTATGGAGAGCAGGCTTATCAATTGGGGAAAAGTTTATAACAGATATTGCGCGATATGAGAAAACAGATTGTTCTTACAGCCTTTCTGCTGGCAGGATTGTTGCCGGCAGCGGCGCAAACCGGCAGCAAGACGGATCGGATAGAAATGTGCAAGGAAAACTATCGCACCCTTTTCGGAGGCGAGGCTCTGACCGGGCAGGGTACGGATCCGGAGATGATGGACATTCTCCAGAAATTCATATTTGGCGAAGTGTTTGCTACGGGCAGCCTGAGCATGAAGCAGCGTGAAATGATAACCTGCGTCACTCTTGCCGCCATGCAGACGCTTCCGCAACTGAAGGCTCATGCAGGAGCCGCCTTGAATGTGGGTGTCACACCCGTGGAGCTACGTGAGGCGATGTATCTGACAGCTCCTTTCATCGGCTTTCCGAAGATGCTCAACGCTGTCGGAACGGTGAACGAGGTGTTCAGGGAACGAGGCATCAGCCTTCCTCTGGATAACCGGACAACCGTTACCGAAGAAAACAGACACGAGAAAGGCAAAGCAATTCAGGACAAACTGTATCGCGGAGGGATCTCCGCCGTGATGGAAGGCGTGCCCGGCGGAATGGGCGAAGATGTATCACGTTTCCTGACCGACTGTTTCTTTGGCGAAATATATACTCGCGGAACACTCAGCCTGAAGGCAAAGGAGCTGCTCGGCTATTGCATTCTGACCACACTTGAGGCGGAAAGCCAGTTGCAGTCGCACTTTCACGGCAACATCAATGCGGGCAACACGCCCGAAGAAATGACGGCTGCGGTCATCCAATGTCTTCCGTATATCGGCTTTCCTGCGGCAATCAAGGCACTGCGTATCATCAGCCAGGAAGCAGCCAAACCGGCGGATTCTCCCCAGGACAACTTGGTACGCCTATCGAAAATAACTGTCGATGCAGGCCGGCTGGACGAATACAATGCGTATCTGAAGGAGGAAATAGAAGCTTCCATGCGGCTGGAACCGGGCGTGCTCACCCTTTATGCCACAGCCGAGAAGGATGCGCCCGACAAAATCACCATTCTTGAGATCTATGCCAACCGCGCCGCTTACGAGAGCCACCTGAAGACGCCGCATTTCCTGAAGTATAAACAGGGCACGCAGGAGATGGTAAAGAATCTGGAACTGATTGACACAAAGCCCTTGATTCCGGGACTGAAGATCAAGTAGGTCAGACCGTCTGAAAATGACGGCAGGACCGGAAGCTGTTTTAACCGGATCTGCTGCTTTCTTTTGCGCTTTGATCTTCAGAACAAAATATTTTGAGCCGATGGGCAAAGCCTGTATTTCCCAAACTCGCTACCTTTGCTTCAGAACATAAAATATGATAAATCAATTGGATATGGAAACAACATCAGCAAGCGGAAAGGTAGCTCTCGTTACCGGCTCCGCAATGGGTATCGGCCTTGCCTGCGCCGAAGCGTTTGCCAAAGCGGGCTATATTACTGTATTGGCTGACATCAAGGAACCTGCGGAACAGGCTACAAAACTGGCGGCAGAAGGCTGCAAGGCTGTGGCTTACCGCTGTGACGTGTCGGACACGCAGGAAGTAAGGAAAATGATAGACTGGATTGTTTCTGCCTACGGACGATTGGATGCGGCCTTGAACAATGCCGGCATCCAGACACCGCAACGTCCGATGGCGGAGATTACAGACGATGAGTTTGACCGTACGGTAGCTGTCGACTTGAAAGGTGTGTGGAACTGTATGCGTTACGAAATCCTGCAAATGCTGAAGCAGGGTGGCGGGGCGATAGTAAATACTTCGTCGCAGGGCGGCGTGACAGGTTTCCCCGGACAGGCTGCCTATATCGCCTGCAAGCACGCAGTCATCGGACTGACCCGCACGGTAGCCATTGACTATGCTGCAAAGGGCATCCGTATCAATGCCGTGTGTCCGGGTGTTATCCGTACGCCGATGGCAGAAGACCTGATGCGGCGTAATCCTGCGCTGGAAAAGGAACTGGTGCGTGACATTCCTGCCGGGCGGCTGGGAAGGCCGGAGGAAATTGCCGACGCTGTGCTGTGGCTGTGCAGTCCGCAAGCAAGTTTTGTTGACGGCCATGCATTGCTGGTGGACGGGGCTTTTTCAATTCATTGAATTTTTAATCAAAGTAAAGACATGGGAAATTTGAACAACAAAGAAGGTTTCAGCCGTCGGGGGTTTCTGAAAACGGCGGCTGTCGTGAGTGCTGCATTGGCCGTTTCTCCGGCTTTGGATAAGATACAGGCAGCCACTGGTGCGGCTTCCGGAAGCAAGGCAACGTCTGCCGGCGATGCGAAAGCAGCAACCGTTGCCGCTCGCCGCACGCTGGGCACGGGAAAGGCGGCGTTTGAGGTATCAGCGTTGGGCTTCGGCGTGATGGGCATGACTTACAACCGGAGCTGTCATCCCGACAAGAAGCAGTGTATCCGCCTGCTTCATGAGGCAATGGACCGGGGCGTGACGCTGTTCGACACTGCCATTATCTACGGTCCGTTGAACAACGAAGAGTTGGCTGGTGAGGCTCTCGGCGCATTCCATGGGAAGGTAAACGTGACGACCAAGTTCGGACACGAAGTCATAGACGGCAAGGCTACCGGACGTCAGGACAGCCGTCCGGCTACCATCCGCCGTTACTGTGAGGAATCGCTGAAACGTTTGCGTACCGATGTCATCCCGATGTTCTACCAACACCGTTTTGATCGCAACACGCCGGTGGAGGACGTGGCTGGGACTATCGCCGATTTGATGAAGGAAGGCAAGGTCTTGCACTGGGGAATGTGTGAGGTCAGTGCTGAAACCATCCGCAAGGCACATGCTGTCTGTCCGTTGACTGCTATCCAGAGCGAGTACCACCTGATGCACCGTGATGTGGAAAAGAACGGTGTGTTGGACGTATGCCGTGAGCTAGGGATCGGCTTTGTGCCTTACAGTCCGATGAACCGGGGCTTTCTTGGCGGCGATCTGAATGAGTATACCGAATTCGATCCGCACAACGACAACCGTACTACGCTGCCTCGTTTCACTCCCGAGGCCATGCGTGCCAATTACCGTATAGTGAATGTCCTGCAGCGCTTCGGCCGCGAACGGGGCATGACTGCGGCGCAGCTTGCACTCGGCTGGCTTTTGCAGAAAGAGCCGTGGATTGTTCCTATTCCCGGCACAACGAAGCTTTCGCACCTCGAGGAGAACCTGCGTACGCTGGATTTTGCCCTGACTGCTGAAGAATGGAAGCAGCTGGAGGATGCTGTCGCCGCCATTCCGGTGACGGGCGACCGCTACAACGCCGAACAGCAGAAGCAGGTGGGCTTCTGAAGCTTGAACAGTGGGTGTGCCGAAACAGAAACCTGCTCTCATTTGATATGCAGCTGATTGTCTATGCTGCAAATAAAGCTTTTGCTATTGTTCTTCTTGGTGTTGCAGACAGGTGAAAATACGCACAAGTTTGTAGGAAATCAGGATTGCTTTATAAAAATGTATGAGGAATTGAAAACGACTATCTCACGCCGCACGTTTCTGAAGCGGAGCGTGGCGGCAGGCAGTGCGGTGATGGCAGGCAGTATGCTTTCTGCCGGTGCTTTCGTGTCAGGAAAAAGCCCAAAAGAACAGTCGGGAAATACAGCGGACGGAATGCTGCACGGTGTGTGCGACATTCATTTGCATTGTGCCCCCGACAGCAAAGTTCGGATCACGGACGAACTTTCGTTTGTCCGTGATGCCCGGCGGACGGGTTATCGTGCTGTAATGTTCAAATCTAACGACTTCAGTTGTCACGACCGCGCTTATCTTATCCGTCAGGCAGTACCAGATTTCGAGGTGTTCGGCAGCATGTGCATGAACCGTGTGCATGGCGGGCGGGTTAATCCCTTTGCTGCCGAGAAAGCGGTGAACACTACCGGAGGATTGTGCCGGTGCATCTGGATGCCTACGCAGGATGCCGTGTGTCAGAATCTGAGCTGCTGCGGCAAGAAAGAGGGTATACCTGTGCTGGACGACAGTGGCAGGGTGTTGCCTGAAGTGGTGCGTGTCATGGAAATCTGTGCGGAGACCGGCATCATCTTTGCCACCGGCCATTCTTCGCCCGAAGAATGTATCACGCTGGCACGCAAGGCACGCGAGGTGGGTGTAGGGAAATTTGTCGTCACTCATGCCAATTCCGGCATCTGGACGATGACCCACGAGCAGATAAAACGTTGCATCGATCTCGGCGCATGGATAGAATACAGTTACCTTACCAACCTTTGGGGACCGGGAACCGGGTTGCCGGACTTCATCCGGCTGAGTGATGAGGCGTTTGCTGCCTTTGCCCGCATCAATCCGGAACGGAGTTTCATTACGACAGACCTGGGGCAGGCAGGTATGCCGCACCCGATTGAGGGAATGCGCCGCTGCATTGAGGCTCTGTTACGGAACGGACTGGCTCAGGAGGATGTGGACTTGCTGGTACGCCGCAATCCGTCGGAATTGGTCGGACTGGCGGAACCTTAAGGGCTGTTTGTCTGTTTTACAGACTTCTCCGGAATAAAAGCCTGTGATTTGAGAAATATGCACAATATCTTCATTCATTAAGAGCCTGTCGTTTAATTTTGCTCAGGCTTATTTTTCGGATGTTATCGGGGACGTGCTTCTGTTTTGTGAATATTGCTTGAATGGAAAATCTTCTAAAAATAAAATACGTATGAAAAAGTTCTTTTATCTTCTGCTTATGACAGTACTGACATTAGGATTTGTAGCCTGTAGTGATAACGAACCGGCAACGGAGGAACCTCCGACGGAAGAGCCCGGAAGCAACGGGGAAGATGTCGACAGTGGCAATGGGGGAGAACCTGGCGCGGCGGATGATCCGGTGACGGGAAATACGTTGATCGTATATTACAGTTTCACGAACAATGTGCATACCATTGTTTCTGATTTGCAGACCCAGATCGATGCGGATGTGCTGCGCGTAGAGCCGGCCGAAGAGGGAATTGACTATGCGGCCAACAACTATGCTGTAGGGAGTGCTCTGATTTCTGCCATACGGAACAATCCGGATGATGCTTCATCTTACCCTGACATCCGGACGACAGCAGACAATCTGGATGAGTATGACATCATCATTGTAGCCGCTCCGTTGTGGTGGAGCAACATGGCCGCTCCGATGCAGACCTTTCTCTTCAGGTACGGTGACCGGATGGCTGGCAAGCATATCGGGCTTGTCGTGTCGAGTGCAAGCAGCGGCATCAGCGGTGTGGAAGCAGATGCCGAGCGCCTTATTCCGGAAGGGAATTTCATGGAACCCAGCTTGTGGATACGTTCGTCGCAGACTGCTGCCTGTCATTCTATGCTGGCAGACTGGCTGGAGGATATAAATTATGTTTCGCCGGCCGCCAATTGAAAAGAAAGCAGCTGATAACTGCGGGATGCCGGCGCATGTTCCGAAAGCAGAAAAGCATTCTTGAAAGCGATGTCCGGACTGGGGCAGAGCCGGATATGGGTACGCTTAAAAATTGGGAACATAGCGGCTGTCGCTTGATGCCGTTGCCGCTATGTTCCCGTTGGTCAGAAATGAATGCTGTCGTTAAAAAACAGGTTCTGGCATTTCCGGAATCATTTCACTCCCAGATCTTTCATTGTCCGAGGCTCAGGAACGCCTGGCAGAGGCTTGCGCTCTTTCAACTGCTCGAGAGCTACTTCGATGGCCTTTTCCAACTGCTGGTCTGTACCGGATTGTTCCCGGATGGGATCGTTGTCGATGAGGATGTCCGGATCAACGCCGTGATTCTCCACAATCCACTGGCCGGTCTTGGCATCGTAGTTGGTGAAGAATGGCACGCGGATGTCTGTGCCGTCCATATAGGGCAGGGAACCGCTGATGCCCACGATGCCTCCCCATGTGCGGGTACCGATGACCGTACCCAGCTTGTTGGCTTTGAAACTCCAGGGGAATAGGTCGCCGTCAGAAGCCGAATATTTGTTGATGAGCAGGATTTTCGGGCCGTACTGTGTGGCATCGGGAATGGTGCCTGTCCGGGTAGACGTGCGCGACATGGTCATGCGGTAGGGCTTGCGGAGCAGGCGCTCGATGATCATGGGCGATACGTTGCCTCCACCGTTGGCCCGGTCGTCGATGATGAGGGCTTCTTTGTCGAGCTGCGGGTAGAAGTAGCGGGCAAATTCGTTCAGGCCCTCAGGTCCCATATCGGGAATATAGATATATCCTACGCGCCCATTGGTGGCTTCTTCCACACGGCGCAGGTTCTTTTGCACCCAGTTATAGTGATAGAGCGGATATTCGTTGTCCGTGGGTCTTACCACAACCTTGCGGGCACCGTCGGCTGCGGCCTTGGAGCTGACGCTCAGTTCGGTCAGTACGCCTGCTTTGCCGATAAGAAGCTGGTAGATGTTGCGCACGGAGGTGGTAGGCACACCGTCGATGGCTGTGATATAGTCGCCCTCTTCAATGTTCATGCCCGGTTCGGTGAGAGGCGAGCGGAGCTTTTCGCTATAAGGTGCGCCAGGAAGTATTCTGTCGATACGGTAGAAGCCTGTTTGCTCGTCGCGGCTCAGTTCGGCACCCAGCAGGCCCATGCCGATACGTTCGGGCTTTGGATATTCACCGGGGTTGACGTAAGCATGTCCGCATGCCAGTTCGGCAATCATTGCGCCGATGATATAGTTCAGGTCGAGGCGTGTCTTGACATAAGGCAGCAGCACGGCATATTTCTCCTTGATGGCTTTCCAGTCCACCCCGTGCATGTTTTCTACGTAGAAGCCGTCGCGGTAGGCACGCCAGGCTTCGTCGAAGATTTGTGCCCATTCCTGTTGATAGTCTATCGGAGCCACCATGTCATCCAGACATACCTTGTTGTCCAGTGTAACCTTTTGTGTGGACAGTTCGCCCACATAGAGGGAGTTGCCGCGCATGTAGAGAACCTTTTTGCTGCCATCCATGGGTGCCATGACAGCATTTTCGGCTATCAGTTCGTCCTTCTGGTCTTTCAGACTGAAGGCGTGCGTGCCATTGTCGCCGTAGTACCACACGGTTTGTCCGTCGCTGTACAGGTTCCAGTAGTTGCCGGCAGATAGGGGCAGCTTGACGATACGGCCTGCGATTCCTTCGGGAGCAATCTCCACAGCCTTGTCTTCAGTCTTGATATCTTTCTTCTTCGCGTCTTTGGCAGGAACTTTGCCGGCTTCCTCCTCCTTGTCGCTGTTCACCGCTTCGTCTGCGGGCAGGAAAGGCGAAGGCGTGTCGTTTGTCAGTAGAGCCAGGTAAATGCCGCCCATGCGGGTGTAGACATGGTTCCATTCCAGACGTCCGTAGATGGGGTTGAAGTCACGGTCGGATTCAAAAATCAGGTATTTGCCGTCAGTGCTGAATACGGGCGAAGAGGAATTGTACCATTTCTCCGTAACGGGATATTCCTGCTTTGTGGCCAGGTTGTAGACATAGACTACCGAAAAGTCGTTGGCAGCAGGCTTGGTGTAGGTTATCCAGCGGCTGTCCGGTGAGAAGTTCACGCCGTAGAATTCTTGTTCGGGATTCTGCATGACTATGTTTTTTGTCTTGGAGGCCACGTCTACGGTGACAATACGGTTCTTGCGGTCAGTGTAGAGTACAGTCTTGCTGTCGGGACTCCAACTGAGGCTGCGGATGTAGGTGTCGTTGCCTGTGGTCAGTTGGACGGGTTCGCCTCCTTCAGCGGGTTGCAAGTAGATTTCAGTTTCACCCGTGCGGTCGGAGATGTAGGCTATGTATCGTCCGTCAGGACTCCAGTCGGCTTCGCGTTCGTTGGCGCCGGGGGTACGGGAAATGTTGCGCGTTACACCTTTTGTGGCGGGCACGTCGAATACTTCGCCACGTGCGGTTACGGCCAGGCGTTTACCGTCGGCCGAAAGTCTGGCTGCGGTCACATAGTCGGCTACATGCTTCTGTTCGGTGCGGGCATAGATGTTTTCAGCGTTGAGCGTGATGCGGATCTGCTCGTTCTTGCCTGTCTGCGGATCGAAACGGTAGAGGTAACCGGCATGTTCATACACAATCTGCTTGCCGTCGGTGCTGGGGAATTTGATGTCGTAGTCGGTATAGTCGGTTATTTTCTCCGTCTGTCGGGTAGCGGTGTGGTAGACGAAAAGGTTCATTGTCCGGTCGCGGTCGGAGATAAAATAGATGTCATCGCCGATCCACATGGGGCAGATATCTTGTGCCACGTTGTTTGTTAAATTCTCAACTTTCTTGGCATCGGGATCGTAAAGCCATATATCATCTGCCATGCCGCCGCGGTAATATTTCCAGTTGCGGAATTCGCGGAAGACGCGGTTGTAGGCCATTCGTTTGCCGTCCGGTGCATAGCTGCAAAAGCCGCCTTCGGGCAGAGGGAGAGCTTGAGGCATGCCGTCAGACAGAGGTGCTGTCCACAAGCGTCCGTCGAAGCCGTCGCTGATGCGGTTGCGGTAGACGACACCTTCTCCGTTGGGTGTCCAGGTCATCACGATGTTGTTAGGCCCCATGCGGTCGCCCACATCGTCGCGCGCATTGGTAGCGGTGTAGGTCAGACGCCGGGGTTCGCCTCCGTCGGCGGGAATAATATAAACCTCGCGGTTGCCGTCGTACTCGCCGGTGAAAGCAATGGTTTTGCCGTCGGGCGAGAAACGCGGAAAGATTTCATAGCCCACGTGCGATGTCAGCCTTCGGGCCTCACCGCCTGCAATGGGTGCTGTGTAGAGGTCGCCGGCGTAGGAGAATACGATGTCCGTGCCGTTTGTGGCGGGGAAGCGGAGCAGCCGTGCTTCGTTGCCGTCGGCTTTGGCTCCCGTCGCCGCGCTGAGGGCGAGCAGGGAGAAAAGGAATTGCTTCTTCATGTTGCTTCTGTGTTTTTTTTGATTAAACCATTACAAAGTTAAGCTGAAAAATTGAAATCCAGCGGTGCACCGGCAGGATTTTGTCTGCTACGCGCACCAGGCAGTTCTTCGTTACACAATTCGCAATTTCTCTCGAAGAAAAGGACAAGCCTTCTTTTTCTGTTATTATCTGTGAAAGCCGTAATTTATATACAACATATATCAGACAATCCTTGTATTTTTGCAGCGTCAAAAAGAGAAAAACAAAGTGAGCAAGATAAAGAACGAAACCAACAGCCTGCTGGCGATGATCCGTCAGGGAAAGCCCATGACAGGAAGGCAGCAATTATGGCTGACCGTCCAACTGAGTGTGCCCGCAATTGTGGCGCAGCTTTCGTCCATCCTTATGCAGTATATCGATGCGTCGATGGTGGGAAGTCTGGGAGCCAATGCGTCGGCTTCCATCGGACTGGTATCTACAACAACGTGGCTGTTTTGGGGAGTATGTTCTGCTGCGGCTACGGGTTTCTCCGTGCAGGTGGCGCATCTGATAGGAGCCGGCGATATGGAAAGGGCGCGGGCTGTGCTGCGCCAGTCAATCGTTTCCGTCTTTGTCTTCAGTCTGCTGCTTGGACTGGCCGGGGTGGCCATCAGCGGTTCGCTTCCCCGTTGGCTGGGAGGAGATCCGGTTATACGGCGCGATTCTTCGCTGTACTTTCTCATTTTTTCGCTTTTCCTGCCTATGCTGCAACTGAACTTTCTGGCCGGAGGCATGCTCAGGTGCAGCGGCAATATGCGTATTCCGAGTATGCTGAACATACTGATGTGTGTGCTTGATGTCATATTCAATTTCTTCCTGATATTCCCTACGCGCGATGTGGAGCTGTTCGGCAGCACGTTCCGGATGCCGGGGGCAGGCTTGGGAGTGGAAGGAGCTGCTTTGGGAACGGTTTTTGCCGAGGTCGTTGTGGCTGCGTTGATGATGGGTTACCTGGTTACCCGCTCGCCTGAACTGAAACTTACGGGCGAGAAGGGCCGGTTTATTCCGCGCAGAGCCGTTTTGAAGCAGGCAGCCCATATTAGTCTGCCTATGGGACTGGAGCATGTGGTGATCTGCGGGGCGCAAATCATGACAACTGTAATCGTGGCCCCGCTCGGCATTATTGCCATTGCAGCCAATTCGTTTGCCATCACTGCCGAAAGTCTTTGCTATATGCCGGGCTACGGTATTTCGGATGCGGCTACAACCTTGGTGGGGCAGAGTCTGGGTGCCGGAAGAAGGGAGCTGACACGGAGATTCTCGCGTATGACGGTTTATATGGGAATGGGCGTAATGGCATTTATGGGCGTGCTGATGTACGTGTTCGCTCCCCAGATTATAGGTATAATGACGCCTGTCGAAGAAATTCGCGCACTGGGCACTTCTGTGTTGCGCATAGAGGCGTTTGCCGAACCGATGTTTGCTGCATCTATTGTTGCATACGGTGTGTTTGTGGGTGCAGGCGGAACGCTGGTGCCCAGTCTGATGAATTTCTTCAGTATATGGGCGGTGCGCCTGACGCTCGCTTTCTGGCTGGCTCCGACTATGGGGCTGCGAGGAGTATGGCTGGCCATGTGCATCGAGCTGTGTTTCCGCGGAACGATTTTTCTGATACGTCTGGAGCGCGGCAAATGGATGGAAAAACGATACAAGATAAGTCAAACCTAACATATTTTAGCATAGAAGATGAAATACAATTTTGATGAAATGATTTCGAGGCGGAACACGAACTGTATCAAATGGGATGCTTCTGCCGATTCTGAGATGCTGCCCATGTGGGTGGCTGATATGGACTTCCGAACGGCCCCTGCCATCGTGGAAGCATTACAGAAACGTGTGGCTCACGGCATTTTCGGGTATACCCGTGTGCCGGACGAATATTACCAGGCTGTAATCAGCTGGTTGGACCGCCGGCACGGCTTGAAGACAAAGAAAGACTGGTTCATTTATACTTCGGGGGTGGTTCCGGCTATTTCGGCAATCATCAAGGCTATGACTGAGCCGGGTGACAAGGTGATTCTCCAGACTCCTGTTTACAACTGTTTCTTTTCTTCGGTGCGTAACAACGGATGTGAAATCTTGAGCAATCCGCTTATCTATGCCGGACAGACTTACCGTATGGACTATGAAGATCTGGAGCGCAAGGCTGCAGACCCGCGTGCCAAAGTGCTGGTTCTCTGCAATCCTCATAATCCAGCCGGAAGAGTGTGGACGCATGAAGAGCTGGTAAGGCTGGGCGAAATCTGCATCCGTCACAATGTGCTGGTCATTTCAGACGAGATCCATTGCGAGCTGGTTTATCCAGGACACAAGCATCTGCCGTTTGCTTCCATTTCTGAAGAATTCCTGAAGCATTCAGTTACCTGCATTTCTCCAAGCAAGGCTTTCAACATTGCCGGACTGCAGATTGCAAATATAATCGCTCCGGACGATGAAATCCGCCGGAAGATAGACCGTGCCATCAATGTCAACGAAGTGTGCGACGTGAATCCGTTCGGCGTAATTGCTACCATTGCGGCATACAATGAAGGGGAGGAATGGCTTGACCAGCTCGTAGGCTATATTGGGGAAAACTACAAGTTCATGAAGGATTTCTGTGCAGTGAATCTGCCGGAATTTCCGCTGGCGGTGCTTGAAGGCACTTACCTCGCATGGATGGACTGTTCCGCTCTTCACATTCCTTCGGAAGAACTGGGCGTAAGGCTTCAGAAGGAAGCAAAGCTCTGGCTGAATGCGGGAGCGATTTATGGTAAGGATGGCGATAACTTCATGCGCTGGAATCTTGCCTGTCCGCGTGAAAGGGTAGCGGACGGTCTGAACCGTTTTCTTGCTTTCGTGAAGAATAACAAGTAATTGTCAGCGGTTGAGTATTTTCATCGCGATGTCCATGTAACGGATAATGTCGGTGGTAAGTTCACGGCGGTATATGTCGCTTCGCTTGCGTCCCAACCTGACAACGATCGCATCGTGTGAGGGGATGGCTATGGCATATTGTCCGAGCATGCCGCGCATATAGGGGTTTGTCTGTCCGCGGTAGTGCATGATCCATGTCTGGAAACCATAATAGTCCAGCGAATCCTTGCCCCATTGGTCTTTGAGGTAGGATGCGGGAGTCATGGCTTCGCTCAAGTACTTTTCCGAAACAAGCTGCCGGCCGTTCCAGTTTCCGCGATGGAGCATGAGCCGTGCAAGGCGCGCTATGTCACGGGCGGTGGTGTGGAAGCAGCAGAATGCTTTCTCGTCACCGCCTTTCTTGTCTAAAAGCCAGTAGGCATTGCGTTCCGCCTGCATTGGCTTCCATAATTTTTCTTCCGCATATTTGCTGAGCGTCTGTCCGGTGGCGGCTTCGATGACAAATGCCAGCAACTGCGTTTCGCCGCTCCGGTAAGAATATTGTATGCCGGGTTGTTCGTTGACATCCAGTTCTGTAACCAGTTTGTACAGATCGTTTCCGTAATAGCCGTGGGTCGTTACGGAGAACAGGGAGGCATACGATTCGTCCCAGTCCATCCCGGCACTCATGGTGAGCAGGTTGCGGACTGTTACTTCTTTTTGTTTTCCTTTTGTGTATTGAGGAATGTAAGTGCTCACCGGATCGTCAAGGTTGTGGATTTTTCCTTCGTCAAGAGCTATTCCGGCAAGAAGTCCTACTATGGTCTTTGTTGCTGAATAGATGTTGGATGTAAGGCTGTCGTTCCACCCGTTCCGGTAACTCTCGAATACAATACTGTCGTGCTGGATAACGAGAAAGGCTACAGTTTTCAGCTCATCCAGATAAGCGGAATCTTCGGGTGAAAGGCGATGACGGTTATAGTCGTTGGTATGGGGCCAGAACCATACCGCAGAAGGGGTGTTATGCACCGTGTTACGATGAAATGTGTTGAGGTCGTCGATGACGGGCATCAGATGAATCAGTGCCTGGCGTGCGTAATAAGGGAGTGAGACATAAGTTGCGGCAGCCAGCAGGATTCCCGCAGAGATATATAGAAGTATTCTTTTTCGTTTCCTGTCCATAGAAGGCGATGTTTATACATTGCCCCAAAGATAAGAAATTGCAACAAAAAAACGGACAAATCTGATTTATTTTCAGATATTGTCCGATCCTTTAAGTGATTCCGCCGCGATTCGAACGCGGGACCCACAGCTTAGAAGGCTCT
>OGEZ01000113.1_pt1 | contig 88688 bp, 82 predicted proteins | sample 1570831 | NCBI WGS metagenome assembly OGEZ01 (sample SAMEA2582059, study PRJEB24529) | metagenome | biome: Human gut stool | place: China | collected 2011 | reverse complement strand
GACCATCTTAAATTGGGGTGTCGCCAAGCGGTAAGGCAACGGACTTTGACTCCGTCATGCGTTGGTTCGAATCCAGCCACCCCAGCCACATAAGAATTGTAACTGCCTTATTTAGGCAGTTTTTTTCATATAAAAAATAACTGTAGATAAAATTTACTATATATGTTATACTTAAAAATAGAATAGAAGAGGAGAAAATATGGTATGAAATATATAGTAATTTTAATGTTAATGTTGACTTCAATGACATTTGCTGAAACAAAATTTGAAGATTTAAATAAAGAGCACTGGGCATATAAATCAATAAATTCATTAGTTGAAAGAGGAATATTAAAAGAAAATAAATATAAATTTAATGGGAATGAAGCTCTTACAAGATATGATTTTGCTGAAAATTTGGCAAGAAGTATTGACTATATAGATTTAAAAAAAGCTAATAAAGAAGATTTAAATATACTAGAAGCTTTGATGCTTGAGTTTTCTCAAGAATTAAATAAAATAGGTTTTGATGCAAGTACTTTTAATGGAAGACTAGATAATATAAATGAAACTATTGAACTTTTAAGAGAGAGAGTAAATGAAAATGAGAAAACAATAGATGAACTAAAAAAGAGAATAGAAACTCTTGAAAATAAAAATTAAAATTAGGAGGGAATAGATAATGAAAAAACTGTCATTTGATTATTCTAAAGCACTTGGGTATGTAAGAGAAGAAGAATTATCTTTTATGAAGGAACAAGTTTTAACAGCTGAAAAATTTTTAAAGGAAAAAAATGGAGCTGGAAATGATTTCTTAGGTTGGATAGAATTGCCAACTAACTATGATAAAGCTGAGTTTGAAAGAATTAAAGCTGCTGCAGAAAAAATAAAAAAAGATTCTGATATTCTTCTTGTTGTAGGAATAGGTGGTTCATATTTAGGAGCAAGAGCTGCAATAGATTTTTTATCTCATACTTTCTATAATAATTTACCAAAAGATAAAAGAAAAGGAACAGAGATATTCTATGTAGGAAATAATATCTCTGGAGTATATTTAAAACACTTATTAGATATATTAGAAGGAAAAGATTATTCAATCAATGTAATCTCTAAATCAGGAACTACTACTGAGCCAGCAATAGCTTTTAGAGTTCTTAAAAAACATATAGAAGAGAAATATGGAAAAGCAGAAGCTAGAAATAGAATATATGCAACCACAGATAAAGTAAAAGGAGCATTAAAGAAATTAGCTGATGAAGAAGGATATGAAACATTTGTAATTCCTGATGATGTGGGAGGAAGATTCTCTGTGCTAACACCAGTTGGATTACTTCCTATAGCTTGTGCAGGAATAGACATAGATGAGCTTATGGCAGGGGCTAGAGAGGCCCAAAATGATTATAATGCACCATTTGAAGAGAATGACTGTTACAAGTATGCTGCAATTAGAAATATTTTAAATAGAAAAGGTAAAAATATTGAGATGTTAATAAACTATGAACCAAGATTACACTATTTTGGTGAGTGGTGGAAACAACTATTTGGAGAATCTGAAGGTAAAGATGGAAAAGGATTATTCCCAGCAGCAGCAGATTTTTCAACTGATTTACACTCAATGGGACAATATATCCAAGATGGAAGAAGAGAGTTATTTGAAACAGCAGTATTAATAGGAGAGCCGGAAGTTGATATAACAATAGAAGCTGAAGAAGTAGATTTAGATGGATTAAACTATCTAGCAGGAAAAGGAATGGATTTTGTAAATAAGAAAGCTGCTCAAGGAACATTACTTGCTCATGTTGATGGTGGAGTACCTAACTTAGTAGTAAATGTCCCAGAAGCTACTCCATTCCATTTAGGATACTTATTCTATTTCTTTGAAAAAGCTTGTGGAATGAGTGGATATATTCTTGGAGTAAATCCTTTTAATCAACCAGGTGTAGAGTCATATAAAGCTAATATGTTTGCATTACTTGGTAAAAAAGGATATGAAAAAGAAGCTGAAATATTAAATAAAAGATTAGAGAATAAATAATTTTTATATATTTAAAGCTTAGAAGTGAGTTTTTTAACTCACTTCTTTTATCATAAATATTTATTAAATAAAAAGGAGAAATAATGAAATTTATAGAAGAGTTCAAAAAATTTGCATTACGTGGAAATGTACTAGATATGGCAGTAGGAGTTATAGTAGGAGGAGCTTTTAGTAAGATTGTATCAAGTATGGTAAATGATATGATTATGCCTATAATAGGAGTTTTTACAGGAAAAATTAATATCTCATCTTTGAGTTTAAAATTACCATCTAGTATAGCTGGTGGGGATTCTGTAGTTATAAAATATGGACAATTTTTACAGAATGTTTTAGACTTTACAATAATTTGTTTATGTGTATTTTTTATGATTAAACTAGTAAATAAATTAATAAAGAAACATGAAGATAGTAAACCAACTCCAAAACCAACAAATGAAGAGCTATTATTAAGAGAAATTAGAGATATTTTAAAAAATAAGAACTAGTGAGAAATTTCTCACTAGTCTACAATAAGATTAACTATTTTTCCCTGATTAACATCTATTAATCCTTTATCAGTAATTTTTAAAGCTGGAGAAACTGGGAGTGAAAGAGTACATAATGACATAATAGGATTATAGTGTTTATATCCTAATTGTGACATTTTTTCTCTAAGTATTTCTACCTCTTTTCCAAGCTCTTGTACTGTTTTTTCAGAGAGGATACCAGCTACAGGTAAAGGAACTTCAGCTAAGATTTCTTCATTTTCTACACAACAAATTCCTCCTTGTAGCTCTATAATTCTATTAATAGCTTTAGTCATATCTTTGATATTTTTTCCAATAACCATAAGATTATGATGGTCATGAGCATATGTAGTTGCAATAGCTCCGTTTTTTATACAATCTCCAGTAACTAATCCAAAACCAATATTTCCATTTTTTCCATGTCTTTCAAAAACTGTAATTAACATATATAGAGAATTTTCCCAATCTAGATAACCATTTTTAACATTTAACTTTTCTATTATTTCTGTTGTTCTTGTACTTTCATCAATTACTTTTATAATACGACAATTTACTTCATTCTCTTTATTATTTACGGGAATTTGAAAAATATCTTCATTGATTTTTTCTACTCTAACACTTTGGTAAAACTCTTCTGGAAATTTATAATCAGTAGGAATATATTTTGCTTCAGAATTAATATTATATACCTCTTTACCATCTATAAATGTTTGAGTAATATGAAGGTTTTTTAAGTTATCAATTAACAGAAAATCTGCTTTTTTACCTGGTGCAATAACTCCTCTATCGTGCAGATTCATTCTTCTAGCTGGAGTAAAAGTAGCACAATAAATAGCATTCTCTATATTAATACCTGCTTGAATAGCTTTTTTAATGACGACGTTAAGATGTCCTTTGTGCAAAAAAGTATCAGGCATAGTATCATCAGTAACAAAAGCAAAATGTTCATATAGATTATTTTCTTTAATATAGTTTATTAATTCTGAGGATATGGATTTTGCTTGTAACTCCATAAACATCCCATTTTCAAATCTTTGAACAAACTCTTCAAAAGTATGTTCTGTATGGTCACCATTAATTCCTAAGTATAAGAATTTAGCTAAATCTAAGTCTAAGAGTTTAGGACAATGTCCCTCAATAGCATATTGAGGTTTATTTTTCTTGACATACTCTATAAATTTACAGATATCTAAAGAGTTATCAACAATAACTTTTCTATAATTCATAATTTCTCCAATACAGATAACTTTTGGATTAGAAGTTAAATTTTTCATTTCTTCAAAGTCTAAAATAGCTCCAGTTGTTTCTAAATCAGGAGAAGTAGAAGGAACACTACTAGGAATACCATAAAAAATAGAAGTATTAATACTATTTTCAGCAGCAATCATAGCTTCTATTCCTTTTTTACCAAATACATTGGCAATTTCATGAGGTTCTGCAACAATAGTTGTTACTCCATTTTTAGAAAGATGATGGCAAAAAGGTGCAGGTGTCATCATAGAACTTTCTATATGCATATGGATATCTATAAATCCTGGAATCATATATTGATTTTTTCCATCAATAGTAGAGCTAGCCTCAAATTCTATATTTTTATTATTGTCTATATACAAAAATTTATTATTTAAAATTGCTACATTACCATCTTTAAATTTTTTTAAATAAGAATTAAAGACTTTTACATTTTTTACTAATAAATCAACTTTCATATAAAAACTCCTACATAGTTAAAGTATAGAAATAGTAACAAAGGACAGTTGCAAAAGGATACATTGTTAGAGGCAATTCTTTATGTTTACCACTTGCTATTTTTAAAATAACATAGACAATTATTGCTGCTGCAATACCATTAGCAACGTTATTTGTAAAAATTGTTAAGGCAACAGATAAAAATGCAGGAACACATTCAGTAGTATCTTCATAATTTATATTTTTCATTCCACCCAACATTTTTACTCCCATAAGAATAAGAGTAGGAGCAGTAGCAGCAGAAGGAATCATAAGGGCTAAAGGTGTTATTAAAAACATAAGAATAAAAATAAAAGAAGTAGCTACAGCTGTTAATCCTGTTTTTCCACCAGCTTCTACTCCAGAAGCAGATTCTAAGTATGTAGTCATACAAGGCATACAAAATAGACTACCTAAAACAGTAGATATAGAATCTACATAGAAGCATTTTTCTATACCAGGTAAATTTCCATTTTTATCAAGTAGACCAGCTTTTGCACCAACCCCTATAACAGTTCCAAATGTTGAGAAAAAGTCAGGAATAAATAAAGCAAATAGAAAAGGTAAGTATTTTATATTTAATGCTCCCATAACATCTATATTAAAAATCATATCTGTAGGATTTCCAGGGGCTGCTAAAAAAGAAGTAGGGATTTTAGTAACTCCCATAGGTATTCCTATTAATGTAGTCAAGATAATGGCAAGAATAACTCCACCCTTTACTTTTCTAACTTCTAAAATAAGTAAAATTATTAAACCAATAATAGCTAATATAGCAGTAGGAGTTGTTAAATCTCCAAAACCAAGAACATTTTTTTTAGCATTAGCTATAATTATTCCAGCATTTCTAAAACCTAATAATGAAATAAAAAGCCCAATACCAGCACTAATAGAGATCTTAATACTTAGTGGAATTAATTTTACGATTATATCTCTAAGTCCAATAAATGAGATAATAACAAATAGAAGTCCTTCCCAGAAAATAACTCCAGAAGCAACAGCAGGAGATATTCCCTCACCAATAATCATAGAAACAGAATAAACTGCTACACTTCCAAGTCCAGGTCCTAAAACAAAAGGTCTATTAGTAACTATTCCCATAGCAATAGAGGTAATAGCACATAATATAATAACCATTGTTAAAACTCCTAATTTACCAAAACCAGCTGAGCTCATTATAGAAGGGACAGTAGCTAACACATAAGCCATAGTAGCAAATGTAGTTAGTCCTGCTATTAATTCTGTTTTAATATCAGTTCCATTTTCCTTTAATTTAAATTGTTTTTCTAAAAAATTCATGTTAATAATAAATCCTCCTCTTAAATATATTTGAAATATTATTATAACATATTTTAAAAAATGTGAATAATATCACATAATAATTAAAGATACTGTAAACTTATTTTTAATTAAACCTATTTTTCTTTTATTTTTAAGGACTTTGTGTTAAAATTATTTGTAAAATATTTTTGGAGATGAGAAAAATGACAAATAATACTGCAGAAAAATTAGAGAAGTTACCATTAAGAAAATTATTTTTAGTAATGGCAGTACCATCAGTACTAGCTCAATTAATAAATGTATTATACAATATTGTAGATAGGATATATATATAGGTCATATAAAAGAGGTAGGTTCTTTAGCACTTACAGGGGTAGGTGTGACATTTCCAATAATAATGGTGGTTTCCGCTTTTAGTGCTTTTGCTGGACAGGGAGGTGCACCCTTAGCTTCTATTGAATTAGGAGCTAAAAATTATAAAAAAGCAGAGAAAATATTAGGGAATAGTACTGCTTTATTAATAGTATTTGCAATAGTATTAACTATATTTTTTCAAATTTTTAAAACTCCATTATTATATGCTTTTGGAGCTAGTGATAATGTTATAAAATATGCTCACGACTATATAGGATTATATTTATATGGAACGATTTTTGTTATGTTATCTTTAGGACTTAATACTTTTATTAGTGGACAGGGAAATGCAAAAGTAGCTATGTTATCAGTTTTAATAGGAGCAGTTACTAATATTATTTTAGATCCTATCTTTATATTTGTATTAGGAATGGGAGTAAAGGGAGCAGCATTAGCTACTGTTATATCACAAGCTTTAAGTGCAATTTGGGTTGTATATTTTCTTTTATCTAAAAAAAGTGTAATAAAGATAAAAATAGAAAATTTAAATCTAGAGAAAGAGATTTTAAAAAAGACAGGAGCATTAGGAATATCTCCTTTTATTATGCAAAGTACAGAAAGTTTAGTTCTGTTAACTTTAAATTCAGGGTTACAGAAATATGGTGGAGATATATATGTAGGTTCAATGTCTATATTAACAAGTGTACTACAACTAATAACAGTACCAGTTTCAGGTATAACTCAAGGTATTCAACCTGTAATAAGTTATAATTTTGGAGCTGGTAATAGAAAAAGAGTTTTACAAACTTTTAAAGGAATGTTAGGAGTATGTTTAACGGTAACAATTATGATGGGAGGAATAGGAGTAATTTTTCCAGAGATATATGTTGGTATTTTTACTGATTCAAAAGAATTATTTGATTTAACTTCTAAATTTATGCCAATTTTTGTATTGGGAATGGTAATCTTTGGAATACAACAAGCTATTCAAGGAACTTTTTTAGCTTTAGGACAAGCTAAATATTCTATATTTATAGCTTTATTGAGAAAAGTTATTTTATTGGTTCCTTTAGCAGTTGTTCTACCAATTTTTATGGGAGTAAAGGGAATATATTATGCTGAACCAATAGCTGATATCACTTCAGTAAGTATAGCAAGTATAACTTTTCTTTTAACATATAAAAAAATATTAAAGAGTAGAGGGATGAAAAAATAAAATTTTGTACATAAGAATTTATTTTTTTATAAATATATTGAAGACTTGATTTTTCTATTTAGTAGAAATCAGGTCTTTTTTTATGCAAAAATTATTCAAAATTAAAAAATGTATATAAAAATAAAAAAAATATAGATTTTAAAAAGTACGTATTTATCTAATTTAAGACAATAAAAACTTAAAAAGAATAAAAAAGTCTTGACTTTTAAAAAAAGTTATGATAGACTTAGCCGCAAATTTAATTTGCATACGTATGCAATAAAAGAGAGGCCTTTATGAAAAAATTAACAATGAAAGATATAGGGAAATTAGTTAATGTTTCTCAATCAACTGTATCAAGAGTATTGAGTAATCATCCAAATGTAAAGGAGGAGGTTAGACAAAGAGTTTTAAAGTGTATACAAGATAATAATTTTGTACCAGATATAAGTGCAAAAATAATGAGAGGAGAAAGTTCTAAAATATTAGGATTTGTTTCTACGAACTTTGCTAATCCATATTATTTAGAAATGGTTAATTATGTTGAAAAAGAAGCAAGAAAAAATGGATATACAGTAATTGTTGTGAATTGTGAAAAAGATGAAAGATTAGAAAAAATTCATTTTAAAGAATTAGTTACTAGAAAGGTAGATGGAATAATAAGTGCTCCTGTATCCGCTAAAAATTTAAAGCTTTTAAAAATGAGTGGAATACCTTTTGTAGTTTTAAATGAGAAAATTTCATGGGTAGATAGTTTTTATACATCTTTATTTAATGCGGGAGTAGAAGTAGCAAAATATTTTATAAAAAATAATTTTAAAAGGGTAGCTTATATAGGAGAGAAAGAGTCAGATAAGTTAAAAGGATTTTTAAGTGAGATTAATAGAGAAAATCATTTAAATAGTACGGAAAGTAATATTTTATTTACTTTAGAAAAAGGCTTTAGAAAAAAAATTCCTGAAAAAATAAAAAAATTAGATTTAAAATGTGATGCTATATTTTTTTCAAGTGATGAAATAGCTCTTTTATTTATAAAAGAAGCAAGGAAATATAATATTAATCTTTATGAAAAAGAAATGGTAGGATTTGATAATACAATAATATCTCAAACACTTGGAATAACTAGTATAGAACAACCAATGGAAAATATGTGCGAATTGGCTATGAAAGTTTTACTAGAAAGAATAGAAAAAAAGAATAAGACAAGTAAAATATTTAATACAGAGTTAGAACCTAAATTAATTATTCGAAAATAGTGGAGGAAATTATGAAGGAAAAAAGAAAAGTAACAACATTTGAAGCATTTTTACCAATGATATGTATGGCATTAATGGTAATAGTAGGGAATATTATATTTGGAATAAGGATAGAATTTATTTTATTACTAGCATCTTTAATAGCAGGGCTTGTATCAGTTAGAGCTGGTTATACTTGGGATGAACTAATAGAAGCATATAATAAGAAATTTGCAAAGGCTTTTCCAGCTATATTAATATTAATAGCAGTTGGTGGAATTGTAGGAACATGGATGTATAGTGGAACTGTTCCAATGATGATATATTATGGTTTAAAATTTTTACATCCTAAATTTGTAGTTGTAACTGCATTTGTTGTAACAGCGATAGTTTCAACATTTACAGGAACTTCGTGGGGATCAGCAGCAACTTCAGGAGTTGCGTTTATGGGAATAGCTACAAGTATGGGAATACCTTTACCGCTAGTAGCAGGAGCAATAATTTCAGGAGCTTTTTTTGGAGATAAAGTATCACCAGTATCAGATACTACAAATTTAAGTGCACTAGCTTCAGAGGTAACAGTATATGACCATATAAAAGGTATGTTGCCAAATGTAACTATAAGTGCTATCATAGCAATTATAGGCTATACTTTAGTAGGAACATTTTATTATAATGGAAATTCTCAATTATCAGAAGCAACTTTAAAAATAATGGAAGATTTAGATTCATTGTATAATTTTAATATTTTAATGTTGCTCCCTCCAATTATTGTTTTTAGTGGTGGATATTTTGGGTTTCCAGCATTATTACTTATGTTAGCATCATCAGTAGTGGCAATGGTTGTAGGGACTTTAAGTAATGGTTTTATATTTACCGATGCAGTAACAGCATTATTACAAGGATTTAATGTATCAATGGCTGAAGTAACAGGAGTAAGTGCAGCAGATTTAAGTCCTAGACTTTTAGGATTATTAAATAGAGGTGGCTTTTCTTCAATGATGAGTGGCTCTGTAATGTTTTGTTTCTTAGCTATTCCATTTGGTTCTTTTATGGAGGTATCAGGTTCTTTAGATAGAATAGTTGAACAACTATCTAAAATTATAAAAGGTGCATACAGTTTAATAGTTGTTACATTTTTTACTGGAGCAACTATAAATGCAATAACTAGTAATGGACAATTTTCAATTTTAACTACAGGGCAACTTTTTAAAGAAAATTTTAAAAAGAAAAACATTCCTTTAAATGTTTTATCAAGAACTATGGAAAATAGTATGACATTATTAGAATGTATGTTACCTTGGCACGTAACTGCGATATATATGGCTTCTACTTTAGGAGTTCAAACAACAGAGTATATAAAATATAGCTTCTTTAATATTTTAGGAATAGTAATATTCTTTATAATTTCATATTTTGTAGCTAAGAAAGCGGAAAATAGTATAAAAATAGAAAAAGATATAAAAATAAATTGTTAATAAAATTTGGAGGGATTAAAAATGAAAAAAGAGTTTAAAGGAGTAGAAACAATATTAGCCCATTATGGAGAAGATAGACAAGCTCATAATGGAGCTATTGTTCCACCAATATATCAAAATACACTTTTTGCTTTTGAAGATTGGGATGCTATAGATAGAGCGTTTGCTGATCCTGTAAACAATAGTATTTATACAAGAGGAAATAATCCATCTGTAAGTATGGTAGAGAAGAAGATAGCAAAATTAGCTGGAGGAGAAAAAGCTAGATTATTTGCTTCTGGTATGGGGGCTATCTCAAGTGCTATTATGAGTTGTGTACATACTGGATGTCATGTTATTACTTTAAAAAATATTTATGGTCCAGCTTTAAATTTATTAGATGTATATTTAAAAAATAAGTTTAATATAGAGATTACTTTTGTAAGTGGAGAAGATGTAGAAGAGATAAAAGAAGCAATAAAAGATAATACGACACTTATTTATTTAGAAAGTCCTTCATCAGCTGTATTTTCTATGCAAGATGTAGAAGCTATAGCCAAAATAGCTAAAGAGAGGGGTATAAAAACTGTTATAGATAATACTTGGGCTACTCCTTTATATCAAAGACCATTAGAAATAGGAATAGATTTAGAAGTACACTCTTGTTCGAAATATTTAGGAGGTCATAGTGATATAATATCAGGAGTAGTTATTGGAAAGGCTGAATTAATAGACTCTATATATCAAAATGAATATTTATTATATGGTGCAAAGATGGCTCCATTTGAAGCTTGGTTATTGATGAGAAGTTTAAGAACACTACCTATGAGAATGGAAAGACATCAAAGAAATGCTATGATGGTGGCAGAATTTTTAGAAAAACATCCAAGAATAAAGAAAGTAAATTATCCAGGATTAAAAAGTTTTCCTCAATATGAATTAGGAAAAAAACAGATGACAGGGTATAGTGGACTTATGAGTTTTGTAATAGATACTGATGATGTTCAAGAACTAAAAAACTTTGTAAATGGATTAAGTTTATTTAGTATAGGAGTTAGTTGGGGAGGTCACGAATCATTAATTCATGCTCCAGCAATAGCTTATTTAAGAGAGATGACACCAGAGCAATTTAAAGCAACAGGATTATCTTTAGGAGTAATTAGAATTTCAGTTGGGTTAGAAGATCCTAATGACTTAATAGAAGATTTAAGAAGTGCATTAGATAATATGTAATATATATTTGGGACTGTTTTATAACAGTCCCAAAATATTAAAATTAAATAATTTTTCTATCTATCATTTTTCTAACTACACTCTTAGCAAGGTTTATTCTTTCCTCAACAGTTGATATATCTAGATATTCATTTTTACTGTGAGCTTCTCCTCCAACAGGACCAACAGCATCTACTACTCCAACTCCTAAGATACCTAAGAAGTTTCCATCAGAACAGCCACCAGCAACTTCCCAATCATATCTTATACCCATCTCTTTTTTACTTTCATCAAATAAATCACGAAGAAGAGCAGATTTATTATTAAGTACTAATGGAGGTCTATATCCGATCTCCTTGATTTTAACTTTTATTCCTTCTACCTTAGGATTCTCTTGAAGTTTTTTCATAGTCTCTCTAATTGTTTCAAAGAATTCTACTTGATGAGACCTTCCTTCAAATTTAAAACAAGCATAATCAGGGACAATATTAACTCCAGATCCACCTTCTATAAGTCCGACGTTTAAAGAATTTTTAATATCCCAGTTATGAAGTTTAGAAATCTCTCCGACCCAATGAGCAGCTTCTACAATAGCATTGACTCCTTCTTGAGGATAGTTTCCAGCATGAGATGCTTTACCAAAAAATTCTACTTGATATTTAACAAGCCCTTTTCTTTCTATAACAGCATTTCCATTTTTACGTGCTGGTTCAAATATCATTGCATATTTTGCCTTTGCCCCAATTTTTTCAATTATAGGTCTAGAGTGTATAGAGCTTATCTCTTCATCAGTATTCATCACAAGAGCTATTGTTATATCTTCATCTTTAAACTCTTTAGCAACTTCAACCATTGATAAAACACCAGATTTCATATCATATACCCCAGCTCCAGTTGCTATATTTCCTTCTAATTTATATGACCAAGTTGGAACAGTTCCTCTTAGGAAAACAGTATCATTATGACCTAAAAACATTAAATCAACATCTTCAGAATCTCTATTTTTTGCAACTAAAACGGGATTTTTTCCATCATTTTGAGGATAAACTTCAACAATCCAATCCTTTTCTAATTCTTTTTTAAATATTTCAGTAACTTCTTGTACTCCTTCAGGAACATTACTTCCACAATCAATATTAACAAGTCTTTCTAAATCTATTAAAAATTTTTTCATATCCATATATTTTTCCCCCTAAATATTATCCAAAGAATACCATATTTGATATAATTACTGCTAATAATCCACCTAACATAGGGATAGCAGTTCTTTTTACAACTTCAAATGGAGATACTCCAGAAATTCCAGAAACAGCAACTATTACTGCTGTAATAGGAGATACACTTCTAGCAATTCCTGCAGATAATTGCATTGGCATAAGCATAACAATAGGATTTAATCCCACAGATGCCGCTACAGCTGGAGCAAGAGCTGCAAAGGCAAAGAAAGGAGCATTTCCAGAACCCATTAATATAGATGATACAACAATGATAGCAGTCATAACTAAAATCATTGGTTGAGGACCTAATCCAGCTGATTTTGTAGATTCAATAAGAGCACTGATAACACCTATCTTAGTTAATCCTAAAGCAAAGAATTCTCCAGCAACAATAAGAGTTATAACATTAGCAAATTGATTTCCCATTGCATTAAAAATGATTTTTAACTCTGTAAGAGTTGATTTAAAAGCTTTTCTTCTGATTCCCTCAATAATCATACTAAGAGTAATACTCATAAACATAGCTTCTACAACACCTATTTTAATACTACTTCCAGTTAAAGGACTGAATACTAAAATTATTAATAATGGAATAATAGGAAGAAAAGCATAAAATTTAGGAACTTCTTTCTCTTCCTCTTTGTTTTCAATATTAGAATTAAAACTTGTTGTATCTAATTTTGCATCCATTTTTTTATTAACTATATAGTGTAGAATTGTGATAACAATTACAGTAACTATTGCTACAGGAATTTGATAGTTAGCAAAATAAAGGGCAGCATCCATTTCAGCAGTTTTTGAAGCTAATACAGCATTACCTGAAGCTGGTCCTAAATCAAGACAAGCAGCAGTTCCAATTACAGAAGTAGCAGCTAATGAAGAAACTCCTAATGAAACAAGAATAGGGTATACAGTAACCATTAATAATACTCCAAGTCCTGAGGCACTAGGAATAAATACATTTAAGATTTGCCCTACCACATAAGATAGAGCTAGAACAATATATGGTGAATTTAATTTTTGTAATGGTTTAATAGAAAGTTTTACTAGGGCATTACTAGCACCAATGTGATCCATATATTTAGCAAAAGCTGAAACTATCATGATAGCTAATCCAAGACTACCAGAGGTTTTTATAAAGTTTTTACTCAATTGAGCAAAAATATCAAGGTATAATGAACCAGTAGCACTTTTTTCCATAACAGGAGAGTTATTTAAAAGTATTCCACCAAGAAGTAGAGCAGCTCCACCTATAATTAAAACTCCTTGAGCATGATATTTTTTTACAATTAAATATCCTACAATTAAAATAACTAAAATTGCAACAACAAAATTCATTTTTATTCCCCCTTTTTAAATATTTTATAAAAAAGGTAATTAAATTTTTAGTTTAATCACCTTTATAGACTATTATTTATCTATCTTATCTGCCCCATGTCTGTAGTGAGGTAGTAATAGAGGTGATATTCTATCTGTTTCTATTCCATTTTTCTTTAGCTCTTCGTGGTATTGCTTTACATGTTCTAATGTTAATTCTTTTACAATAACATTTTTACTCTTATTTCCTGCACTCTTACCAGCTCTACGTCCAAATACAATTATATCAAGTAATGAGTTACCCATTAATCTATTTCTACCATGAATTCCACCAGCACATTCTCCAGCTACATATAGATTTTCAACCTTAGTTTCTCCATACTCATTAATTAAAAGACCACCATTTTGATAATGAAGAGTAGGATATATTAGAATAGGTTCTTTAGTCATATCTATTCCAAACTTTTTAAACATTCTATACATTGCAGGAAGTCTCTTTTCTAAAGTTCCTTCTCCATGAATAATATCAATAAGTGGAGTATCTAACCATACACCAACTTCACCAGTAGGAGTATTAATTCCTTTTTTATTTACTTTACACTCATTGATTATAGCTGAAGCTTCTATATCTCTTGTTTCAAGATGATATATAAATTGTTCTCCATCTACATTTAGAGGAGTAGCTCCAAGTCCTCTTACTTTTTCGGTAACAAGGGCTCCAAATATTTGAGAAGGAAAAGCAACTCCTGTAGGGTGGTATTGAATTGTATCAGCAAAAGCAAGTTCAGCACCTACTCTATAACCTAAAATAAGTCCATCTGCAGTAGCTCCATAGTGATTTGAAGTTGGGAATCCTTGATAGTGTAATCTTCCAGCTCCCCCTGTTGTTAAAATTACAGTTTTAGCTTTTACAACAGAATATTCCTCTGTTTCAAGATTAAATAAAATAGCTCCTGCTACTTTTCCATCTGAATCTTTTAAAAGTTCTACTACTGGAGAGAACTCTACAACTTCTACTCCTAAGTTTCTAACTTCATCTCTAAGTACACGCATTATCTCTGCTCCACTATAATCAGCAGCTGCATGCATTCTTTTTCTTGAAGTTCCTCCACCATGGTTAGTAAGCATAGTTCCATCTTCTTCTTTGTCAAACATTACTCCATAGTCATTTAACCACTTAATAGCTTCTGGAGCATCATGTACAAGAGCTCTTACTAATTCTGGTATATTAGTAAAATGTCCTCCACCCATTACATCAAGATAATGTTTAGCAGGAGAATCATCTGGCTTATCAGCAGCTTGAATTCCTCCTTCTGCCATCATTGTATTAGCATCTCCAAAACGAAGTTTAGTAGCTATCATAACTTTTGCTCCAGTTTTAAATGCTTCAATAGCAGCAGAAGCTCCAGCTCCTCCAGCACCAACAATAAGAACATCTACATCATAGTCAATCTTTTGAAGATTGATTTTATCCATTTCTATCCTACTTTTTGCTTCTATTAAGTTAGCAAGCTCTAAAGGAACTTTTTGTCCCTTATTTACTCCTAGATTAATTGTTCTAAATCCACTTTCAATATAGTCTGGATGATTTTTCTTTAAAATTTCCAATTTTTCTTCTGGAGACAATCTAGGAAAATCATGTCCAAGTCTTTTTGAACGAGTTGCTTCAACTTTTTTAATCAATTCTCTCATTTCTGGTGTATACATCAATAAACCTCCAATTTATACCCTTTATTATTTAGCAATATCTCTATGATTATATAAGTCTTTAAGTTCATCAATACTTTTACTCATTAACTCATCAAGTTCAGCATCCATTTTTCCATCTTTTATCTCTTGAACTCTTTCAGCTAGATGTTTACTTTCTAGAGCAATATATTTTCCTGTAATACGACGAGCTAAAAGTCCTACATTGTAATGAGTAATTCCAGCAGGACATCTTGATGCACAGATTCCACAACCTACACAGTCAAATGATTCTTCAGCACATTTTTCAAATTCTCCTCTTTGAGCATAAGCAATATATTGCATTACATTTAATCCTTGAGAACATCCTTTAGTACATGCATTACAACCTATACATTTATATAGCTCAGGATATAATTCTCCCATTGTTTCTGCTGTAGGTTCAATTTTATCCATATCGTATACAGCTTTTTTTCCAGGGAAGAAAGGAATTTGAGTAAGATACATTCCATCTTCAACTTGACTTTGACAAGCAAGAACAACTTTTAATTCATTTTCTCCTTTTGTTCTATAGATAGTGGCACAAGCTCCACAAAAACCTGACCTACACCCACAACCTCTGATAAGTTGATAGCCAGCATATTCCATCGCATCCATTATAGTCAGAGTTGAAGGAACAGAATATTTTTTACCTAATATAAATACATCAACCATTTGTTTTTCAGCCATTTTTCTCTCCTTACTAGTTTTTATTAATACTCATTTGGAAGTTCTTGAATTTCATCACATCTAAATACTGGACCATCTTTACAAACATATTTATCCCCAATATTACAACGTCCACATTTACCAACACCACATTTCATTTTCAATTCAAGTGTAGTGAAGACTTGTTCTTTTTTAAATCCAATCTCTTCTAAGCCTTGTAATACAAATTTAATCATAATAGGAGGTCCACATACTAGAGCTACTTTATTATTATCTAGTCCTAATTCTTTAACATAGTTTGGAACAAATCCCACATGTCCATTCCAACCTTCAAACTCTCTATCTACTGTAAGATGAACTTTTGTATCTTTTTGATTAGGCCATACATTGAATATATCATTTTGATGAACTAAATCATCTGGAGTACGTGAACCATAAACAATATCTACTTTTCCATAATTTTCACGATTATCCATTACATAGTTTATAACTGAACGAAGAGGAGCAAGTCCTATTCCTCCAGCTATAAAAAGAAGGTCTTTTCCTTTTAGAGCATTTTCTTCAACTGGAAAATTGTTACCATAAGGTCCTCTAATTCCTATTTCTGTTCCTTCTTCAAGTTGGTGGATATAGTCTGTTACTATTCCACATTTTTTTATACTACACTCTATATACTCTTTTACTGTAGGAGATGAAGTAATAGAGAATATAGCTTCTCCAATAGGAGGAACAGAAATCATAGCACATTGTCCTGGCATGAAATCGAAAGGCTTTCCACCCTCTTGATTTTCAATTCTAAATGTTGTAACATCAGGAGTATCTCTTCTAATGTTAGTTATTACAGCCACCTTCGGCATTAAAGGGTCATTATCATGACAACCACAATTACAGCTCATCTTATTCCTCCCCTAATTTTTTTATTACTTTTACTATATTTAATCCAACTGGACATTTTTCTATACATCTTCCACAACCTACACAAGAGTATAATCCATCATGATTTTTAGGATAATATACTAATTTATGCATAAATCTTTGTCTTACTCTTTGAAGTTGAGAAGTTCTAGGATTTCCATGTGCCATACGTGTAAAATCTGAAATCATGCAAGAGTCCCAACATCTATATCTTTCACCACAGTTACCTCCATCATAATCTTTTACATCATAACAGTGGCAAGTAGGACATACAAATGTACAAGAACCACAAGCTAAACATTTTTTACTAATTTCTCCCCAAAATTCTTCCATATCAAAAATTTCTTGTTGTGCTTTTGTAATTTTTTTAGGATTTAAATTTTTAAGAGGAAGAGTTGCTAATTTTTCTTTTATAGATTTTTTTAACTCTTCAAGGTCTGAAGTACTTCCATCTTCTAAAAGAGTAGAAAGAGAGTTTAAAAGTTTTTCTCCTTTTTCACTTTTAGCTTCTAGATATAGATAATCTCCTTTTTCCCAAGTAGCAACATCTGAAGCTGGAGAAGCTTCTGATGGGTCAATTTCAAAAGCTGTACAAAAACAAGTTTCCTCAGGATTATTACATGCAGAAGTTACAATTATTCCTCTATCTCTGTGAGCTTTATAGTATGTATCTACTGGCTCTCTTAAAAAGATATTATCCATTACTTTAAGGCTTGCTGCGTCACAGTTTCTTACACCAAAGATTACATATTCATTATCATCTACAGCTACAGGAGTAAGTTCAAGTTTTTTCTTGTTATGTCTAAATTTTAAATATGTTTCAGTTTGTGGAAAAACAAACTCTTTAACTGAAGAATTTGTTTTTAAGACATCAAGTCTTATATTTTTATCTGGGCTATAAGCACCAAAGTTAATTAAACTTCCTTGCTCCATAGGAAGAAATAAATCAAAGTGAGTATTTATAAGTTCCCATAATTCAGGTAATTTACTTTTTAAAATTCTTTTCATTATTTACCTCCTTTTTTTATTGCAAAGTTATCTTTATCCTCTAAAGTATATGATACAAGAGGAGAAGGGGTAGTAGAATCCATACCTGCTTCCCATTCACCATAAGTTTCATTTAAATCTTTAATTATTTTTCTATTTAATAAATCCAATCTTATATGAGCTGGACATACTCTAGCACATTCTCCACAATCTACACAATTTCCTGCAACATGATAAGCTCTAGTTAAATGGAAAAAACTAGTTTCAGTTTCAATATTAGCCTTTCCTAATACATTGATATCATCATTGTCAAAGATGCATTTTACACAGCTACATGCTGGGCATATATTACGACAGGCATTACATCTGATACATCTTGAAAATTCATTTGACCAGAATTCATATCTTTCATCAGCACTCATATTTTCAAGAATTTTTACCTCTCTAAATCTTTCTTCTGGATTTCCAATATTATTAATCTCTTCTCCTATTAACTCATCATAAACTACAGGATTAGGATGAAGACAGTTTTCACATTTAGTATATTTTTTATTTTTTGAATCTAGCATTCCAGAACAAGGGATTCCCCAAACATAAACCTTATCTCTTTCTATTCTATTATCTCTTAAAAGTTGATTAAATCCTAGTGAATCACAACCTTTTAAGAAAACTCCTATTTTTTCATATTTTTTAGTTTGCTCTATTAGATATTTACTTAAATTATTGACACAGTAGTTATCGAAAATAAGAGAGTCTACCTTTTCTACTTCAGTTATAAAAACAGGAGTAGATTCAAAGGAAAAATCTCCTTTTTCCCAACCAATAACCATCTGAACTTTATTATTTAAAAGTGCTTCTTTAGCTATCTTTCTAATTTTTTCAGTCATTATTTCCATCTACCATCCTTCAATTTTTTGTTTGGTCCAAGTTTATAGACATTTTCTAAAACTTCATTCATAACTGTAGCAAATTTATTTGCTTCAGCAGCTGATATCCAATCAATTTTAAATCTCTCTTTTTCAATACCTAAATATTCAAGAAGATTTATAAATATAGAAAAACGACGTCTTGTATAGTAGTTACCAGTAGAATAGTGGCAATCTCCAGGGTGGCAACCAGCTATTACTACACCATCTGCTCCTTTTTGAAAAGCTCTTATTATAAAGTTAGTATTAACTCTACAAGAACAAGGAACTTTAATGATTTTTACATTTGCAGGATAATTCAATCTACTAGTTCCTGCAAGGTCAGCCCCTGCATAACTACACCAGTTACAGCAAAAGGCAACTATTAAAGGTTTGAATTCTTCTTTTTCAACTTTTTCTATAGACGACATATTGCATCTACCTCCGCCATAATTTGTTTGTTTGAAAATCCTTTCAAGTCTATTGCTCCAGGACGACAAGATACTGTACATCCTCCACATCCTTGGCAAAGAGCTTCATTAACTGTTGCTACAAGTTTTCTTATAATTTTTCCATGGTCATTTAAGTCAGTCATTTTTAAAGTAATAGCATCATAAGGACACATTTCAGCACATTGTCCACAACCACTACATAAATCAGTATTAACTGCTGATACGCAAGGGTTAGTTACAAGTTTGTCCTTACTTAAAAGAATTATAGCTTTTGCAGCTGCAGCACTTGCTTGAGCTACTGTTTCAGGAATATCTTTAGGTCCTTGACAAGCTCCTGCTAAATAGATTCCTGCTGAAGCTGTTTCAACTGGTTTTAATTTAGGATGGGCTTCTGTAAAGAAATTATTTGTATCTGTACTTACATTAAGCTTTCTTTTTAAAGCTACAGTATCATCTTTAGCTTTAGTAGCAGCGGCAAGTACTACCATATCAGCATCTATTATAACAGTTTGACCAGTAAGAGCATCTACTCCATTTACCATAAGTTTATCTCCTTGAGGGAAAACTTTTCCTACCATACCTTTTATATATTGGACTCCATACTCTTCAACTGCTCTTCTTTGGAATTCATCAAAGTTTTTTCCTGGAGTTCTTACATCTATATAGAATACGTATGCCTCGATATCAGGATATTTATCTCTTAATAACATTGCATGCTTAGCTGTGTACATACAACAAATCTTAGAACAGTAAGGTTTACCTCTATCACTAGTATCTCTTGAACCAACACATTGAACAAAGACAACTTTCTTAGGTTTAGTATGGTCAGAAAGTTTTAAAAGTTTTCCATGAGTAGGTCCAGCAGCATTAGTTAATCTTTCAAATTCTAGAGAAGTAATTACATTTGGATGATCATAACTGTATTCTCCAAATTTTGAAAGATCTATTAAATCATATCCAGTAGCAACTACTATTGCACCATATTTTTGCTCTATAATCTCATCTTTTTGATTGAAATCTATAGCCTTTGCCATACAAAGTTTTTCACAAATACCACATTTGCCTGTCTTCATTTTTATACATTGAGTTGTATCAATTACTGGAACATTTGGTACTGCTTGAGCAAAAGCTTTATATATTGCTCCTCTATTTGTTAAATTTTCTTCAAATTCATTTGTAGCTTTTCTTGAAGGGCATTTTTCTACACAGATTCCACACCCTGTACACTTATCCATATCTACATATCTAGCTTTTTTTCTAATTGAAACTGTGAAATTTCCAACATATCCATTTACAGCTTCAATTTCACTATAAGTATGCAAAGTGATATTAGGATGCATAGAAGCATCTACCATTTTTGGTGTTAGAATGCAGGCAGAACAGTCTAATGTAGGGAAAGTTTTATCTAGCTGAGCCATTTTACCACCGATACTTGGTTGCTTTTCTACAATATCAACCTTGTATCCAGCATCTGCAATATCAAGAGCAGTTTGAATTCCAGCTATTCCTCCACCTATAACTAAAGCTCTTTTTTCTACTTGACTTTCTCCAGATACAAGTGGTGTATTCAAAAGTGCTTTTGCAACAGCTGCTTTTACGAGAGAGATAGCTTTTTCTGTTCCTTCCTCTTTATTTTTATGAACCCATGAACAATGTTCTCTAATATTAGCTATCTCTACAAGGTAAGGATTTAATCCAGCTTTTTCAGCAGCATTACGGAATGTTGTTTCATGCATTCTTGGAGAACAAGAAGCAACAACTACTCTAGTTAAATTATGTTCTTTGATTGCATCCTTTAACATTGTTTGCCCAATCTCAGAGCACATATATTGATAATTCATTGAATATACAACACCTGGTATATCTTTAGCAGCTTCAGCAACTTTTTCTACATCTACTGTTCCTGCTATATTATTTCCACACCAGCATACAAAAACTCCAACTCTTTGCAATATTCTTCCTCCTCATATAAAGTAATATTATTTGCTATATTTACGAAATGCACTCATAAAAGCTTGTTGAGGGATTTTTTTATCCACCATTAACTTTGGTACATCTTCAGGTTTTAGTTTATTTTCATCTTTTTTTCTAATAATTGTTAATCTTACTGCTTCCATCAATTTACATAAATCAACATTTCTAGGACAACGAGATGCACAGTTAAAACAAGAAGCACAAGTCCAAATAGTTTTACTATTTTTAACAGATTCTAAATCTCCCATTTGAAGATATCTGATAATTTGATGTGGAAGAATATCCATTCCATCAGTAGCAGGACAGCTAGCACTACATTTTCCACATTGCATACAATTTGCAACTTTTTCTTTACTTATTTCTTCTACTAAAAGAATATCTTTTTTATTTTTATTAAAAGTTTTTTTCTCCCTTTCCAATTTTTCCTCCTTAAAATTACTTGTTAATTTTTTTTACTCCCAAAGCTTCAGCTAGTATCTCAGTAAAATATTTTACTGAAATCTCATTTTTAAGTTCAAGATTATATTTACATAGTGGGCAAGCTGTAACAATCTCTATTGCTTCATTTTCAAGTGCAGATTTTATAATTTTTTCACTCATTTTTTCAGTAAGCTCTTTATTATTAACAGCAAGATAAGCACCACAACATTCATTTCTATAAGGATAAATTACTGGGATTCCACCAAGAGCCTCTATAAACTCCTCTATAATAGATGGATTTTCAGGGTCATCTACTTGCATCTGTTTTTTAGGTTTTAATAACATACAGCCATAGTATGCACCAATTTTACGATTTAAGGGGTTTGTAACTTTTTCTTTAATTTTATCAAAACCAACATATTTTTTTAGCATTTCTAAATAATGTATAACTTCCCCTTCTCCATTATATGCTGTTTCTAGTTGAAGATAGTTATTGGCTTTGTTTCTAAAATTTTCATCAATTTTTAAGTCTTCATTTGTTCTTTTCAATACATGATGACAAGCTGTACAAATTGTAACTAATTTATTTCCTTCACTATGAGCACTTGCCAAACTTCTAACTGCTGAGAGTCTAGTTGCTATCTCATTACTTCCTAATGGATATACAGCACCACAACACTGCCACTCTTTTTGTTCTGCTAATTCTACTCCTAAAATTTTAGCTGACTCTAATCCATATTTTTCAAGTTCTTGAGCTTTAGTTTTTAAAGTACATCCAGGATAATAGCTAAATTTCATACTTTTTTCCCCTCCTAATTTAATAATTATTAAAACTTACATTAATATATTTTGATTGTTTTTAGTTTTTTAAGTATTAAAGTTGAACTTAATATATTAGTATATTAAAATGATAACTTAATATCTTTTTTATGTCAATATATTTTTAGGAAAAAAAGAAGATATTGTAAGTAAAATCACAATATCTTCTTAACTTAAAAATTATATAAAATAATTTGGATATTCTTCAATTAAAATATGAAGTCTATTTTTTAATCTACAAAAATGCTTTTCTAAAATCTCTTGAGCTAATTCAGGTTTTTTATATTTAATTATTTCATATATTTGTTCATGACCTTTTAAGGTATAATCATCCTTTATTTTTACAGGAGAATTTAAGTTTCTAACTCTTAAATAATCAAAAAGTTCTCTAGATGTTATTTTAAAAAGTTCTTGAAAACCTATACCTTTAAAAATAAGTTTATGAAAATCAATATCTAGTTTATGATACTCTTCAGCATTTTTAGTTGTGGAAAGAATTAATCTTTGTTTTTCTATATTTTCTTTTAATTTATCTAAATATTCTTGAGGAAAATACTCACAGGCTAGTTGTATCATCTTGACTTCTACACATACTCTAAGTATTTGTCCTGCTTCAAATTTACTTTTATCAATTTTTGTTACAAAGGTTCCACTTTGAGGAAGTGTTTTAATAAGTCCCTCATGTTTTAACAAAAGAAGAGCTTCACGTATAGGAGTACGACTCATATTAAAAATTAGAGAAAGCTCTTGTTCTTTAATTTCAGAACCAGGTAAAAGTTTTAATTCTAGTATATTTCTTTTTAAAACTTTATAAACAAAGTCAGCATTTGTTTTTCCTATTATATTATCATATATTTTCATAGTTATTTGTTTCCTCTCTATGTTATTTTCTTATATTTTACATAATTATCTATTTTTTATATCACTTTTAATTAAACGTACAAGCATTATGATTAGAGGAATTAAAGTAAATAGAATTGCTTTACCTAGAAATATATGACAGAGAATAGTAGATATAAATCCTCCTAATGTAAATATTCCTATCATTTCTAAATGGATTTTTAATCTATTTTTAGCCTCTTGATTATCAACATTTTTAATAAAGTTAACAAAACTTTTTCCAGCTTGTCTTATATGATTCGTACAAAATGTAGTTGCAACTGGAACCTTTCTAGTAGTTTGAAAGGTATTGTATTGCATAGAGCAAATAAAGCTAATAAGAATTTGAGATATCTGATAAGGGGCATCTTCAGGTAAGAAACCTAAGAATGTTACGGTTATTATCTCAATGAAAATTAAAATAGTATCCCAACGAATATTATGTAATCTTTTTATAGGACCACTAATAGCTTCAGATATGATAGTTCCTATAAAATATGCTGATATGGGAATTAAATAATAGAATGCTTGTGAAAATTTTCCTGAACCTAAATTAACAGCAAAAAGAACAAAGTTTGCAGTTTGAGCATTGGAGAAAACTCCACCTCTAATGGTATAGGTAAAAGCACCATAAAATCCACTTGTCATCATTAAAGTTAAAAATACCCATAATTTTTCACATTCTAATTCATTTTCATTGATTCTACTCTTTTTTTTTCTTTTCCATTTAAAGAATTTCATAATTTAAAATACCCCTTATTATTAATTATCTTTACAAACACATTTCATAAATATTTTTTATATCTTCTTTTTTAAGTTCTTTAAATCCTTTTAAAACTCCATTACCACAAGCTTTTTCAGCCATTATATCAAAATGAGTTCTATCAATGTTAAGTTCAGTTAGAGTTTTAGTAAGTTTTAAATCTTCAAAAAAGAATTTTTCTAAAGCTTCTATACCTTTTAAGCTGGCTGCCATATTATCCAAAGAGCTATCTATTCCAAAGACAGAAACAGCAAAGTTTTTAAATCTTTCGGAATTAGTTTCATCTAAAATATATCTCATCCAACGAGGAGTAAGGATAGCTAATCCAAGTCCATGAGTTATATCATAGTATGCTGAAAGTTGGTGTTCCATAGGATGACAGCTCCAATTACATTTTTGACAAGCTCTAGCAAAACCATTTATAGCCCAAGATGAAGTCCACATTAGGTTAGCTCTAGCTTCTTCATTTTCAGGCTCTTTCATAGCAGTAGGTGCATATTTGACAACAGTTTTCATCATTCCTTCCATAAAGCAATCCAGCATGTACATACTTCCAGTTGTATTAAAATATGTTTCCATAATATGTGAAAGTATATCAGCAGCTCCACAAGCAGTTTGATATGGAGAAACTGTAAAAGTATTTTTAGGATTAAGGAAAGAAACTTTAGGTTGCATAAGAGGAGAAGCAACTCCTATCTTATCATTAGTTTCTAAGTTACTAATTACTCCACCAGCATCCATTTCTGAACCAGTTGCTGAAAGGGTAAGAATAGTAACAAGAGGAAGACAATTAATTACAGGTACTTTTTTTGTAACTATATCCCAAGCATCTCCTTCATAAAAAGTAGCTGCAGCAATCGCTTTAGTACAATCTATAACTGAACCTCCACCTACAGCTAGTAAAACATCTATTTTTTCTTTTTTACAAATATTGGCTCCAGTATTAACAGAAGTAACTCTTGGATTTGGTTCTATACCATTTAGTTCAAATATCTCTAGATTTTCTTTTTTTAATTCATCAATAACTTCATCATAAAGTCCAATTTTTTTTATAGAACCTCCACCATAACAAAGCAATACTTTTTTTCCAAATTTTTTAATTTCTTTTCCAAGATTAGAAAGTTGATTATCTCCAAAATATACCTTTGTAGGAATATTATAAGTAAAGCTAAACATAGTTTTTCCCCCCTAGTTTCAAAGTAATCTATTCTAATTATAACATAAAAATATTTTTTTTTCATTTTATATTTTATAATTTTAATTTTAACAAGTGTTTAAAAAACATTTTTTTTGATTTGTTTGTTGACAAAAAAATATAAAGAAACTATAATTTTAAATATGTAATAGTAAAAGTATAGGAGGGGAATAGTTATGGAGAATTTTTTTTATGAAACAAGAAGTAAATTACATAAAAATCCAGAATTAGCATTAGAGGAGTATGAAACAGCTAGATATATAAGAGATTTTTTAGATAATTTAGAAATAGAGTATGAAGAAATTGGAACAAGTACACTTGCACTATTTAAAGGGAAAGAAGATTTATGGTTAGGATTTAGAGCTGACATTGATGCTCTTCCACTTCAAGAGGAAAATGAGGTGGAATATAAATCTAAAGTAAATGGAAAGATGCATGCTTGTGGACATGATGGACATACTACAAATCTATTATATTTTGCTAAATGGTTGAAAGAGCAAATGGATAGTGGAGTTGAATTAAAAAAATCAATAATGCTAATATTTCAAGCTGGGGAAGAGGGAAAAGGAGGAGCAAGATTTATAGCTCAATCAGATATTTTTAAAAATAAAAAATTTGAAGGAATCTTTGCTATGCATGTAAATCCAACATTAGAAGAGGGAAAAATAGCCATTGCCCATGGGGCATTAAGCTTTCAAAATATAAATTTAGATATAGAGATAGTAGGAAAGGGTTGTCATGGAGCTCAACCCCATCAAGGAATAGACTCTATATTAGTTGGAGCAAAATTAGTAGAAGCTTATCAATCAATAGTTTCTAGAAATATTGATCCATTAAAAACTGTAATAGTAACAATAGGAAGCTTTAAGGCTGGAGAAGTAAGAAATGTTATTCCTGAAAAAGTTAATATTTTAGGAACAATAAGATTAATTGATACATCTCTAATTGAATTTATAAGGGAGAGAGTTACTAGTATAAATGAGGGATTAGAAAGAGCTTTCGGAGTAAAAATTAATATGAATTTTATGCCTTTTTATCCTCCAGTAATAAATTCAGAAGATTTATATAAAATCGTTGAAAGCTCTATTCCAGAAGATCAAATTGTTAGAGATATAAGATTAACTGGTTCGGAGGACTTTTCTTTCTATTTGCAAAATGGCAATAAAGGATTTATGTTTTTATTGGGAGTAAGAAATGAAGAGAAAGGATTTATAAATCCATTGCATAGCCCAAAATTTGATTTTGATCCAAATACATTGAGATATGGTTTTGAAGTATTTAAAAATATTTTAGAGAAGATGAATGTAATATAGAAGTTTATTAAAGCTCAAGGATAGTTAAGGTTTAGTTATTCTGGAGCTTTTTTATTATTAAGATAGCTTAGAAAACTTGGAAAATCAATAAAAATATGGTATAATATAAAATCAATTGTATTATAATATTTGATTAAGGAGAAAGAAAGATGGAAGAGATAAAAATATCAACTGAATTTATAAAATTAGACCAATTTTTAAAATGGGTTGGAATTTGTGATACAGGTGTAGATGCAAAATTCTTTATTATAGATGGAAATGTAAAAGTAAATGGAGAACTTGAAATTAGAAGAGGTAAAAAATTGTATCCAGGAGATAAGGTTGAAGCTGCTGGAAAAACTTTCATAGTAAAGTAACTTAGTATTTTAAGTAGGGTGGATTAAGATTTGGAAATTTTAGAGATAAATTATATAAATTTTAGAAATTTAATTGATGGAAGTGTAAAATTTTTTCCAAAACTCAATCTATTCTTTGGGAAAAATGGACAGGGGAAGACTAGCTTACTTGAAGCGGTCTATTTTAATGCTACTGGGAAAAGCTTTAGAACTTCTAAAGCAAATGAAATGATGAAATATGGAGTTAAAAGAACAGGAGTCTATATAGTTTATAGAGATAATATAGGAAAGAAGACTCTAACTGTAAAGTTTAATGATAATAAAAAAGAGTATTACTATAATAATAAAAAAGTGCCCTATGATGAATTTTATGGAAAGTTAAATGTTGTTACATATATACCAGAAGATATAGTATTAATAACAGGTTCTCCATCTATAAGGAGAACTTTTTTTGACGGTGAAATAGCACAGACTAATAGTGAATATTTTCAAGATTTAAAAAATTATAACAAGCTATTAAAGATAAGAAATAAATATTTAAAAGAAGAAAGAACAAAGGATACAGAGTATTTGGTATATGAAGATGAATTTATAAAATATGGTGCTAAGGTTATAGAAAAGAGATTGGAGTATGTCCAGAAAATATCTATAATTTTGAATCTAAATTATAGAAAACTTTTTGATAATAAAAAAGAGTTGAGTTTAAGTTATGAGTGCCATTTAGGAAATATAAAAAAATTAAGTCTAAAAGAGATTGAGAAACTTTTAAGAGAGAAAATAAAGAAAAATTTTTCACAAGAGAAAAGATATGGTTTTTCACTATGTGGTCCTCAAAAAGATGATTTTTTATTTATTTTAAATGGACATGAGGCAAAATCTACTGCATCACAAGGAGAGAAGAAATCAATAATCTTCTCTTTAAAATTGTCAGAGATAGATATGGTAATACGTGAGAAAAAAGAAAATCCAGTATTAATAATTGATGATATCTCTTCATATTTCGATTCAAATAGAAAAGAGAGTATACTAAATTATTTAGAAAAGAGAAATATACAAGTTTTAGTAAGTTCAACTGGAGATTTAGGAATAGATTCAAATGATTTTTATGTGGAGGGTGGTGAAATAGTATATGACACAAAAGCTGAATAATATAAGTGAAATGATAGATACAGCTGTAGGAAAAAGTAGAAGATTGAAAGAAGGAATATTAAAGGCTGAGTGGGAGAAAATTGTTGGAAAAATTTGTGAAAAATGTCAACCAGACTATATAAAAGATAAAATTTTATATATTAGGGCTGAAAGTACATTTTTTATTCATCATCTGACACTTGAAAAAGCTAAATATATCAAAACGATAAATAATTATTTTGATGAAGAAGTAGTTAAGGATATAGTTATACGAACTGGAAAACTTGATGAAAATAGAGAAGAGTATTTGGATAAAGAGGAAAAAGAAGAAGAAAAATTAGAGGAACAACATATAAAAAAAGAAGAGGTATTAGAAAATTTAAATAGTTCTGATACATTAAAAAGAAATTTGGGAATAATGGAAAAGATAGAATATCTAAGAAAAATAGCTATGGAGAGAGAGGAGTATTTACTTTCTCATGGATATAGAAAGTGTAAAGTTTGTGGAATGCTCTATGAGGGAGAAGAAGAGTTTTGTAAAGTATGTATAGATAATGGAAAAGCTAAAGAGTATTTAAAAAAAATAGGAAAGAATATACATTCAAAAGAGTTTGAGGAAAGTGAAGAGTAGTGTATATCTTTTTAGAAAATAAAGTTTTGATCCCAAGCAAAAAAATTATACTTATTATTGATTATATACATATTACAAACGAAGAGAATAAAGGCTTTTATGAAAAACAACTGGCAGAAAAAAGATTAGTAGATTTAGCTGAAAAGAATAAAAAAACAGTTATAGTAACTGATGATAGTATATATATAACATCTTATGGAACACAGACATTAATGAGTAGAGGTAATGAATTTTTTAATATAATTGGAGGTAGAAAGTGAGCAATAATTATCAAGCAGAAGATATAACAGTCCTAGAGGGACTTGAAGCAGTTAGAAAAAGACCAGGAATGTATATAGGTACAACTTCTGAAAGAGGGTTGCATCATCTGGTTTGGGAGATAGTAGATAACTCAGTTGACGAAGCACTGGCTGGGTATTGTACTCATATAGAGGTAAGTATACTTCCAGATAATGTTATAGAGGTAGTAGATAATGGAAGAGGAATTCCAGTAGATATCCATCCTAAATATGGAAAATCAGCATTAGAAATAGTTTTGACAGTATTGCATGCTGGAGGAAAGTTTGAAAATGATAACTATAAAGTATCTGGAGGACTTCATGGAGTTGGAGTTTCAGTAGTTAATGCTCTTTCATTATGGACAGAGGTAGAAGTAAGAAAAAATGGGAAAGTTTGGTATCAAAAATACAATAGAGGAATACCAGAAGAAGCAGTAAAAGAGATAGGAGTAACAGAAGAACATGGAACAACAGTAAGATTTAAAGCTGACCATGAGATTTTTGAAACTTTAGTTTATGATTATAATACCTTAAAAAATAGATTAAAAGAGTTAGCCTACTTAAATAAAGGGCTAGTAATAACTCTTACAGATTCAAGAAAAGAACCATTTAAAAAAGAGATTTTTGAATTTGAAGGAGGAATAGCTGACTTTTTAAGAGAAATAACTGAAGATACAGAAAAGCTTATAAAAGAACCTATTTATATGACTGGAGAAGTTGATAATATAGGAGTGGAGATAGCTTTTCTATACACAGTAAATCAGTCTGAGATAATATATTCTTTTGTAAATAATATTAATACACATGAGGGTGGAACACATGTTCAAGGTTTTAGAACTGCTTTGACAAGAATTATTAATGATGTAGGAAAAGCACAGGGATTATTAAAAGATAAAGATGGAAAACTTCAAGGAACAGATATCAGAGAGGGAGTAACAGCTATAGTTTCTGTAAAAGTTCCACAGCCACAATTTGAAGGGCAAACTAAAACAAAATTAGGAAACTCAGAGGTTACAGGAATAGTATCTACAGTTGTGGGTGGACAATTAAAAATGATATTAGAGGATAACCCTAATGATACAAAGGTTATTATAGAGAAAATATTAAATTCTAAAAAAGCAAGAGAAGCTGCACAAAGAGCCAGAGAGCTTGTTCTTAGAAAATCAGCACTTGAAGTAGGTTCTTTACCAGGAAAATTAGCAGATTGTTCATCTAAAAATCCAGAAGAATGTGAAATATATATAGTTGAGGGGGACTCAGCAGGAGGTTCAGCAAAACAGGGTAGAGATAGATACCATCAAGCTATATTACCTCTTAGAGGAAAGATTTTAAATGTTGAAAAAGCAGGACTTCATAAAGCACTTGAAAATAATGAAGTAAGAGCTATGATTACAGCTTTTGGAACAGGGATTGGAGATAATTTTAATATTGAAAAATTGAGATATGGAAAAATAATACTTATGACAGATGCTGACGTAGATGGAGCTCACATAAGAACTCTTTTATTAACGTTCATATACAGATATATGATAGAGTTAATCTACAATGGAAATGTGTTTATTGCACAACCACCATTATATAAAATCTCTTATGGAAAACAGATAAAATATGCTTATTCAGATAGAGAACTAAAAGAGATAACAGAAGCGTTTGAAGGAGAGGATAAAAAATATACTCTTCAAAGATATAAAGGACTAGGAGAAATGAATCCAGAACAGCTTTGGGAAACAACTATGGACCCTCAAAATAGAACACTATTAAAAGTTACAATAGATGATGCAAGAGCAGCAGATATGCTATTTGATAAACTAATGGGAGATAAAGTAGACCCAAGAAGAGAGTTTATAGAAGAAAATGCAGAATATGTAAAGAACTTAGATATTTAATTCTGTGTATTATGAAAATCTTGGATTATATGGTATAATCTATTGAAGGGAAAATTATAGAGTAAGAGGAGTAATAATCAAATGTCGAATATAAATAATAGATATATAGAAGATGAAATGAAAGAATCATACCTTGATTATTCAATGAGTGTTATAGTAAGTAGAGCTCTTCCAGATGTAAGAGATGGAATGAAACCTGTACATAGAAGAATACTATTTGCTATGAATGAACTTGGTATGAGTTTTGATAAGCCCTATAAAAAATCAGCAAGAATCGTAGGAGAAGTTCTAGGTAAATACCATCCACATGGAGATTCAGCTGTGTATAGTACAATGGTAAGAATGGCTCAAGACTTTAACTATAGATATCCTTTGATTTCTGGACATGGAAACTTTGGTTCTATAGATGGAGATTCAGCAGCGGCAATGAGATATACTGAAGCTAGAATGGCAAAGATAAGTAATGAGCTTCTAGAAGATATAGATAAAAATACAATAGATTTTAGAAAAAACTTTGATGACTCATTAGATGAACCAACAGTGTTACCAGCAAAATTACCAAATCTATTACTTAATGGAGCAACAGGAATAGCAGTAGGAATGGCTACAAATATACCACCTCACAATTTAGGAGAGGTAGTAGATGGAACACTTGCTCTTATAGATAATCCAGAGCTTACTCCTCTAGACTTAATGGAGTATATAAAAGGACCAGATTTTCCTACTGGTGGAATAATAGATGGAGATAAAGGTATAAAAGATGCCTATATGACAGGTAGAGGTAAAGTAAGAGTAAGAGGAAAAATTGAGATAGAAGAGTTGAAAAATGGTAAAATAAATATTATAATAAGAGAAATACCATATCAATTAAATAAAGCAACTTTGATAGAGAAAATAGCGGAATTAGTAAAGGATAAAAAGATAGTTGGAATTTCTGATTTAAGAGATGAGTCAGATAGAGATGGAATAAGAGTTGTAATAGAACTTAAAAAAGGTGAAGAACCAGAGCTTATTTTAAATAAACTTTATAAATATACAGATTTACAAAGTACATTTGGAATAATAATGCTTGCCCTTGTAAATAATACTCCAAGAGTATTAAACTTAAAGCAGATAATAGAGGAGTATATTAAACATAGATTTGAAGTAATTACAAGAAGAACTCAATTTAACTTAGATAAAGCTGAAAAAAGAGCTCACATTTTACAAGGATATAGAATAGCTTTAAATAATATAGATAGAATAATAGAATTAGTTAGAGCTGCTACAGATGGAAATCAAGCTAGAGAGCAATTAGTAGAAAAATATGGATTTACTGATATACAAGCTAGAGCTATACTAGATATGAAGCTACAAAGATTGACTGGACTTGAAAGAGATAAAGTAGAAGCAGAGTATCAAGAGATAGAAAAATATATATCAGAATTGAGGGAGATTCTAGCTAATGATTCAAAAATATATGAGATAATGAAAACTGAGCTTCAAGAGTTAAAAGATAAGTATGATGATGATAGAAGAACAGTTATTGAAAAAGAGAGAAAAGAGATAAATCCAGAGGATTTAATAAAAGATGAAGAGGTAATACTTACATTTACAAATAAAGGTTATGTAAAGAGAATGGAGCTAAGTAAATATAAGGCTCAAAAAAGAGGTGGAAGAGGAGTAGCTAGCCAAAATACAGTAGAAGATGACTTTGTAGAGAATATAGAGTCAGCTATGAACCTAGATACACTTATGATATTTACAAACCAAGGAAGAGTATATAATATAAAAGTATATGAGATTCCTGAGACTTCTAAACAGTCTAGAGGTAGATTGATAGGAAATATAATAAATCTTAAGACAGATGAAAAGATTAGAGCTATTATAAAAACTAGAGATTTCTCAAATGAGAATGAGGTTATATTTGTAACTAAAGATGGAACAGTTAAAAAGACTAACCTAAGTGAATTTAAAAATATTAATAGTTCAGGATTGAAAGCTATTAAATTAAAAGAGAATGATGATATAATATATGTAGGACTTATAGAGGATATAGTAAATGAACAGTTATTGATAGCTACACAGGCAGGATATTCTATAAGATTTAGTTGTGAAGAGTTGAGAGCTACAGGTAGAGACACTATGGGAGTAAAAGGTCTTACATTGAGAGAAGGAGATACAGTTGTATCAGCTCTTCTTATAAAAGATATAGAAAATAGTAGTATTTTAACTATTACAGAAAATGGTTATGGTAAGAGAACAAAAATAGATGAATATCCACTACAATCTAGAATTGGTAAAGGAGTTATTAATTTAAGATGTAGTGCTAAGACAGGTTCAGTTGTATCAGTTTTATCTGTATCTACTGATGAAGAGTTAATGGCTATTACTTCTTCAGGAGTAGTTATTAGAATAGCTGTAGATGATATAGTGCTATACGGTAGAGCAACTCAAGGAGTTATTATTATGAAGGTTCATGGTAAAGATGAGAAAGTTGTTTCTATAACAAGAGTAAAATCAGAAGAAAATGAAGATGAACAGGCAGAGAATATAGCATCTTTTAGCGAGGAAGTAACTTCAGATGAGATAGAAATTTCAGACGAAGAAATAATAGAAGAAACAGTAGAATAGTTATTGTTTCATATACTAAAATGAGGTGATATATATGAGAAGAGCATTAGTTTTATTTGGAAATGAAATAGAAAGAGGAAGCTTAGCTGAAAGTGCAGCTTTCTTAGAGAAGGAACTAGGATTTAAAATATACCCTCTTTATGTAAAGGATATAGCTAGAGAGAAACTTATGTCAGCAACAGATGGACTTATGTTAGCTGGAAGAGCACCATTTATATCTCATGGTTGGGAAGAGATAGAGCAAGCAGAAATACAAGGGATAAAAGAAGTATTGAAAGAAAAAAATATAGATGCTGAATTGTGTGTTGATATAGGAGATGTAGCAGAAGTAGTAACTGAGCATATGAAAAGATGCGATTTATTAGTTATGGGAAAAAATGATATATTGACTGAAAAAGAGATAAATATATTAAAAGGAAATTATAAATCAATGTTGTTAATTGGTGAAAGACCATTGAGTTCAATGGAAAATATAGTTATTGGTAATGATAATGGAGTTAAAGTCAATAGAAGTTGCAATCATTTTATAAGTCTTTTCCCAGAAATTAAGAGATTTTCATCTTTTGTAATTAATAAAGAGATAGAAGATAATATGTTAGTAGATTATTTAGTAGGGCATGAAAAAGAGGTTATTCATGAAGAACTAACAACAAATAACTATGAAGATGTATTAAAGAGAGTAGATGAAGCGGATCTATTTATTATGGGAAATTTAAGTAAAAGCTATTTCTTTGAAAAAATTATAGGAAAAAATGGTATAAAATTATTAGAAAAAGGAAAGGCACCTATATTTATAGGATAAAATTAGGTAGTAAAGATGAAAGTTTTGGTAATTTCAGATTCACATCAAAGATTAGACACACTTATAAGAATATATGAAAAAGAGAAACCAGATGTTGTTATCTGTGCTGGAGACCATAGCAAAGATGGAGAGGAGCTTTCCTTTGTATGTCCAAATTCTAAGTATTATATAGTACGTGGAAATTGTGATATATTTGATAGAAAATATGATGATGAGATGGTATTTGAGCTGGAGGGATTAAAAATCCTTCTGGCTCATGGTCATGAATACAGAGTAAAATATAATTATATCTCAATAGAGGAGAGAGGAAAATTATTAGGATGTGATATTGTTATATTTGGTCATACTCATATTCAATATCTGTTTTCAAAAAATGGAATTACACTATTTAATCCAGGAGCTGTATATGGGAGAGAATATGGTATATTGGAAATAGATGGAGGCAAATTCCAGTTTTATCATAAAAGTATATAAAAATTTTAAAATATAAAAGCCTTTTAAACTAGGGAGGAAAAATGAAAGAAAAGGTAGCACAGCTAAAAGAAACTGCTGGATTAAATATTGAAAAAGCAGAATCTTTACAAGAATTAGAAGAGATTAGAGTAAAATTACTTGGAAAAAAAGGGGAATTGACAGAGATTTCAAAGGGAATGAAAAATCTTACTCCTGAAGAAAGACCAGTTGTAGGTCAATTAGTTAATGAACTTAGAGAGTTTATCAATTCAGCACTAGAAAATAAAAATAGTGAATTAAAAGAAAAAGAAAAAAATAAAAGATTAGCTGAAGAGGTAATAGACATAACTCTTCCAGGAAAGAGAAATGTATTAGGAACTACTCATCCTATTACAGAGACAATGAATTTTATGAAAGAGATTTTTATAGAAATGGGATTTGATGTAGCTGATGGACCAGAGGTAGAGTTAGTAAAGTATAACTTTGATGCTTTAAATATACCAGATACTCATCCATCAAGAGATATTACAGATACATTCTATATAAATGATGATGTTGTTTTAAGAACTCAAACATCACCAGTACAAGTAAGATATATGTTAGAGCATAAACCACCATTTAGAATGATATGCCCAGGTAAAGTATATAGACCAGACTATGATATATCTCATACACCTATGTTCCATCAAATGGAAGGACTTATGATAGGAGAGAATATATCATTTGCAAACTTTAAAGCAATATTAACAGAGTCATTAAAGAAAATGTTTGGAGATACAGAAGTTAGATTTAGACCACACTTCTTCCCATTTACAGAGCCATCTGCAGAGGTAGATATTCAATGTGCTGTATGTAAAGGAAAAGGTTGTAGAATGTGTAAAGATAGTGGTTGGGTAGAAATAATGGGTTGTGGAATGGTAGACCCAGAGGTTCTAAAGGCTGTTGGATATGACCCAGATGAAGTAAGTGGATTTGCTTTTGGGATGGGAATAGAAAGAGTAGCTATGTTAAGACGTGGAATAAATGACTTAAGAGCTTTCTTTGAAAATGATGTAAGATTTTTAAAACAATTTAAGTAATTCTGGAGGAGAATAATGTTAATTTCTTTAGACTGGCTAAAACAGTATGTAGATATAAAAGAGGATATAAAAGAGTTAGATAATGCCTTAACTATGATAGGTCAAGAAGTTGAAGCCATAGATATTCAAGGAAAAGGGCTTGATAATGTAGTAATAGGGCATATAGTTGAGTATGGAAAACACCCTAACTCTGATAAGTTAACACTTGTAAAAGTAAATATAGGAGAGGAAGAGCCATTACAAATAGTATGTGGAGCTCCAAATCATAAATTAGGGGATAAAGTAGTAGTAGCTAAAATAGGAGCTGTACTTCCTGGAGATTTTAAAATTAAAAAGAGTAAAATAAGAGATGTAGAATCATTTGGAATGCTTTGTTCTCAAGTTGAGCTTGGAATAGGAGAGGATGGAGATGGAATAATAATCCTTCCAGAAGATGCTCCAATAGGTGTGGAATATAGAAAATATGCAGGTTTAGATGATGTAATATTTGAACTTGAAATCACTCCAAATAGACCTGATTGTCTTTCACATATAGGAATAGCAAGGGAGATAGCAGCTTATTATGGAAGAAAAGTAAAATACCCATCAGTTACTTATACTGAGGCTATTGATCCTACTACAAAAGTGGCAAAAGTAAATATAGATGATAAAGATAGATGTAAAAGATATATGGGAAGAGTAATAAGAAATGTTACTGTAGGAGAGTCTCCAGAGTGGTTAAAGAAGAGAATAAGAGCTATGGGATTAAAACCTATAAATAATGTAGTAGATATAACAAACTTTGTTATGTTTGAATATAATCAACCTATGCATGCTTTTGACTTAGATAAAGTAGCTAATGGAAGTATAGTTGTAAGAGAAGCTAAAATGGGAGAAAAAATTACTACTCTTGATGGAGTTGAAAGAGAGTTAACTAATGGAGAGTTAGTAATAGCAGATGATGAAAAAGCTATTGCAATAGCAGGAATAATTGGAGGAATAGGAACAGAAATAACTTCTGAAACAAAAAATATATTCTTGGAAGTAGCATATTTTACACCAGAAAATATTAGAAAAACAGGAAGAAGATTAGGAATTTCAACAGATTCTTCATATAGAAATGAAAGAGGAATAGGCATAGAGGGAATTCCAGATGCAAGTGAAAGAGCTATGGCATTGATAGCTGAAATTGCTAATGGAGAGATATTAGATGGTGCAATAGATAAATATATTGAAAAACCACAAAAATATGAGATTCCATTGAGCTTAGAAAAATTAAATAAATTTATAGGAAAAGAACTTTCTCCAGATGTAGTAGGAAAGATTTTAAGTAATTTAGGATTAGGAATAAGAACACTATCGCAAGATACATTAGTTGTAATTCCACCTACATATAGAGGGGATTTAACAAGAACTGCTGATATCTATGAAGAGATAATAAGAATGTATGGTTTTGAAAATATAGAGCCAGTAATGCCAATAGAAAATATTCAAGCTGGTAAAAAAGCTGAGAATATAGATTTAATAGATAATACAAAAGAAATTTTAAGAGAGATTGGACTTCAAGAAGTTATCAACTACTCATTTATTCCTAAAAATGTAGTGGATATTTTAAATATAAAAGAGAGAGTAATAGAGATAAAAAATCCTTTAAGTGAAGATATGGCAATATTAAGACCAACACTTATGTGGAGTGTACTTTCAAACATAAGAGATAACATAAATAGAAACCAATTTGATTTAAGATTCTGTGAAGTATCGAGAGTATTTTCGCCAGCAGAAGAGTTAGCAAATGAAGATTTAAGAGTTTGTATAGGACTTGCTGGAAGACCAGAGAGAACACTATGGAATCCAAAACCAGAGGCTTATGATTTCTATACAATTAAAGGATATGTAGAAAAGCTTATGGAGTATATGGGAATAGCTAGATATAAATTAGAAAGAAGTACTAACTCTAATTTCCATCCTGGAAGAAGTGCAGAATTAAGAATAGGTAATGATGTAATTGGAGTATTTGGAGAGATTCATCCAGATGTTCAAGAGAAGATGGAAATAAAGAGAGAGAGAGTATATATTGCAGAGATAGATTTAACTAAATGTGTAAAATATATGAAAAATTCTAATAAATATGAGAAAATAGTAAAATATCCAGAGGTTACTAGAGATTTAGCTATTGTTCTTTCTAAAGATGTACTTGTAGGTAATATGATAGAAAGCTTGAAAAAAGTGTCTCCTATAATAGAAAAGATAGATATATTTGATGTATATGAAGGAGATAAAATAGAAGCTAATAAGAAGTCTGTTGCTATAAGTATAGTTTTAAGAAATAAAGAAAAAACTTTAGATGAAAAAGAGATAAATAGTGCAATTGAGAAGATACTTGCAACTATCTCTAAAGATTATAATGGAGAGATAAGACAGTAGTGAAATTAGAGAGTAGTAAAAACTTAGGAGAGTTTTAGCTACTCTCTTTTAAGATAAAATGGAGGGGGAATATAAATGGATACATTAAAAGAATTATTTAAAATTGGAAATGGACCATCAAGCTCGCATACTATGGGACCAGAGAGGGCAGCAAAAAAATTTAAAGCTAAAAATCCAAATGCGGCAAGATTTGAAGTAGAACTATATGGTTCATTAGCTTTAACAGGAAAAGGACATTTGACAGATTGGATAATAATTGAAACTATGAAACCTATTCCAACAGATATATTATGGAAACCTGAGGTAGTTCATAGATATCATACTAATGGAATGTTATTTAAAGCTTTTGATAAAGATAATAATCAAATAGATGAGTGGTTGGTATTCTCTGTTGGTGGAGGAACAATAATGGAGCACTATCAAGAAAGAAAAGGGGCTCAAGCTATATATCAACTAAACTCTATGGATGAGATAAAAAAATGGTGTGAAGATAATCAAAAAGAGTTATGGGAATATGTTGTAGAGTGTGAAGGAAAAGAGATATTTGAATTTTTAAAAGAGATTTGGGAAGCTATGAAAGAGGCAGTAGAAAGAGGAATTAATACTACTGGAGTACTACCTGGAACACTTAAATATCCAAGAAAAGCTTCAAATTTCTATAGAAAGGCTAGAAATAATCATAGTAGAGGTGGATTTTTAGGAAGAATATTTGCTTATACTTTAGCTGTATCAGAGGAAAATGGAGGTGGAGGAAAGGTTGTAACTGCTCCAACATGTGGAGCTTGTGGAGTTGTACCTGGACTTTTATATGCTCTTAGAGAAGAGTATGACTTACAAGAGGATGAAATTTTAAAAAGCTTAGCAATAGCAGGACTTATAGGAAATCTTATAAAAGAGAACGCTACTATTTCTGGAGCAGAGGGTGGATGTCAAGCAGAGGTAGGTTCAGCTTGCTCAATGGCAGCAGCTATGGCATGTTTCTTACTTGGAGGTTCATTAGCTCAGATAGAGTATGCAGCAGAGATGGCATTAGAGCACCACTTAGGACTTACTTGTGACCCAGTAGGAGGTTATGTACAAGTACCTTGTATAGAAAGAAATGCAGCAGCTGCAGCAAGAGCTTTAGATGCAGCAGCATATAGTTTATATACAGATGGAAAACATAAAGTAACTTTTGACCAAGTTGTAAAAACTATGGGAGAAACAGGAAAGGATTTAAAAGAGGAATATAAAGAAACCTCATTAGGAGGACTTGCAAAATTTACATTTAATGCAGAGTGTTAAAAGGAGAAGTAAAGAATGAAGTTGATAGTAGGGCTGGGAAATCCAGGAAATAAATATGAAAAAACAAGACATAATATAGGATTTGAAGTGATAAACCATCTTCAGAAAGAGCTTAGTATAACAAACGAAAAGGAAAAATTTCAAGGGCTTATTAGTGAGAAAAATATTGATGGAGAAAAAGTTCTTTTTCTAAAACCACAAACTTTTATGAATCTTAGTGGAAATTCAATAATAGAAGTAATAAATTTCTATAAATTAAATCCTAAAACTGATTTAGTTGTAATTTATGATGATATGGATCTTCCAGTTGGAAAATTAAGAGTAAAAGAGAAGGGAAGTTCTGGTGGACATAATGGAATAAAATCTATTATTTCTCACTTAGGAGATGAATTTTTACGTATAAAATGTGGAATAGGGAAACCAAAAGATAATACTATTGACTTTGTATTGGGACAGTTTAGTAAAAGTGAACAAGAAGAGGTTACAATGATGATAGAAAATGCAAGTAAATGCGTAATTGATATTATTCAAGATATTGAAATGGGAAAAATAATGCAGAAATATAACAAAAAGTAATTAAAAAAATTTCTAAAAAATATTGAGAATTAGTGATAAATGTGGTAAACTTAGTTTAGTAACAGTTAACTTTAAAAAGAAAGGAGATTTATTATGAAATTTTTTGGTTTCAGAGGAGGAGTTCATCCGCCTGAAAATAAAGTTCAAACAGAAAATATGGCTGTTGAAGAATTAAAAGCACCAAAAATGTTGTATGTAGCACTATTACAACATATAGGAGCACCATTAGATCCACTTGTAGCAATTGGTGATAAGGTTTTAAAAGGACAAAAAATAGCTGATTCTCAAGCTTTTATGTCATCACCTATTCATTCCCCAGTAAGTGGAACAATCAAAAAGATAGAAGAGCATGTTTTTCCTTTAATGGGAAGAATAAAAACTATCATGATTGAAAATGATGAGCAAGATACTTGGGCAGAATTACCAAAAATAGAAAACTGGGAAACTGCTGATAAAAAAGATTTACTTGCTATGATAAGAGAGAAGGGTATAGTAGGAATAGGAGGAGCAAGTTTTCCTACTCATATCAAATTAAATCCTCCAGCAGATGCAAAAATTGATACATTATTATTAAATGGAGCAGAGTGTGAGCCTTATCTTAATTCAGATAACAGACTTATGTTAGAACATCCAGAAAAAATAATAAATGGTATAAAAATTATTAAGAAAATATTAGGAGTAAATACTGCTATAGTAGGAATAGAAGAAAATAAACCTGAAGCTATTGCTTCTATGAAAAAGGCAGCAGAAGGTACTGGTATTGAGATAGCACCGTTAAAAACAAAATATCCTCAAGGAGGAGAGAAACAACTTATAAAAGCTGTTTTAGATAGACAAGTTCCATCTGGAAAACTTCCATCAGCTGTAGGAGTTGTAGTACAAAATACAGGAACAGCAGCAGCTATCTATGATGGTATTGTAAATGGAATTCCACTAATTGAGAAAGTAGTTACAGTTTCTGGAAAAGCAATAGCTAATCCTAAAAATGTAAAAGTAGCAATAGGAACACCATTTTCATATATTTTAGACTATTGTGGAGTAAATAGAGAAGTTGTAGATAAACTAGTAATGGGAGGACCAATGATGGGAATGGCTCAATTCTCTGAAGAAGCTCCTGTTATTAAAGGAACATCTGGATTATTAGCTCTTACGAAAGAAGAAACTAACCCATATAAAACAAGACCTTGTATAGGTTGTGGAAAATGTGTAGAAGCATGTCCTATGGGATTAGAGCCACTTATGTTTGCAAGACTTGCATCATTTGAGCAATGGGAACAACTAGGACAATATAATTTAATGGATTGTATTGAGTGTGGTTCTTGTGCATATATTTGTCCTGCTAACAGACCATTAACAGAGGCTATAAAAATAGGAAAATCAAAATTAAGAGCAATGAAAAAGTAAATTAAAAGATAACAGAAATTGTTATTGAGTTATCAGGAGGGCAAAGTGACTAATATTTTGAAAATGGGGCCATCACCTCATATAAGAACATCAGAAACAGTTGAAAAAGTAATGTATGATGTAATTATATCACTAATACCAGCATTCTTATTTGCTGTTTATGTATTTGGTATAAGAGCATTTATAGTAACAGCAGTATCAATACTTACTTGTATGGTTACTGAGTATTTATGTCAAAAAGTAATGGGGCAAGAGCCATCTATATTTGATGGAAGTGCTATCATCACAGGAATATTATTTTCATTTGTAATTCCAGTTATTATGCCATTACAATATGTAGTTGTAGGTTGTGTAGTATCTATTGGACTTGGAAAAATGGTATTTGGAGGACTTGGACACAATGTATTTAACCCTGCATTAGTAGGGAGAGCATTTGTACAAGCTTCTTGGCCAGTAGCTATCACTACATTTGCTTATGATGGAAAAGCTGGAGCAACAGTACTTGATGCTATGAAGAGAGGAATCTCATTAGACTCAGCTTTATTAGAAGGTGGAAATCAATATGTTCAAGCTTTCATAGGAAGAATGGGAGGATGTCTAGGAGAAACTTCAGCACTTGCATTATTGATAGGTGGAATTTACCTAATCTATAAAAAACAAATAGATTGGAAAGTACCAGCAATAATAATTGGTACAGTATTTGTATTAACTTGGGCAATGGGTGGAGACCCATTAATGCATATCCTTTCAGGAGGACTTTTCTTAGGAGCTTTCTATATGGCTACTGATATGGTTACAAGTCCACATACTCCAAAAGGAAAGATTATATATGCATTACTTTTAGGACTTCTAATATCAATGATTAGAATGAAAGGTGGATATCCAGAAGGAGTTGCATACTCTATCTTAATTATGAACGGAGTTGTACCTCTAATCAATAGATATACTAAACCTAAAAAATTTGGTGAGGTGAAAGCTAATGAAAAATAGATTTGTACACTATGGACTAGTTCTATTAGTAATAGCTGCAGTCTCAGCTGGAGTATTAGGATTAGTAAATGATTTTACAAAAACAGTTATTGCGCAAAATAATGAAAAAGCTCAAAATGAAGCAAAAAGACAAGTTTTAACAGCAGCAAATGAATTTAAAGCAGATGAAGCTGTGACAGCTGAAGGATTAGAATTTGTACCTGGATATGATGCTAATGGAAATAAAGTAGGATATGTTACAACTGTTGCTCAGCCAGGATATGCTGGAGATATAACATTTATCTTAGGAGTAACTTTAGATGGTAAAATTGCAGGAGTAAGAGTTACAAACCAAGCTGAAACTCCGGGATTAGGAGCTAAAGTTGCTGGAATTGAGTGGCAAGACCACTGGATTGGAAAAGATTCATCTTACGAGTTTAATAAATCTGTGGACGCTTTTGCAGGAGCTACTATATCTCCAACTGCTGTTTACACAGGACTTATCAGAGCTTTAAAAGCTTATGAAACTGGGGTGAGTAAATAATGAAAACTAATTATGGAAAAATAATAATATCAGGAATTTTTAAAGAAAACCCTATATTTGTATTATTCTTAGGATTATGTCCTACACTTGGAGTTACAAGTTCAGCTATGAACGGATTATCAATGGGACTTGCTGTTATTGCAGTTCTTGCTTGTTCTAACTTATTGATATCTGCATTTAAAAGTGTAATACCATCACAAGTAAGAATACCAGCATATATTATGATAATTGCATCACTAGTTACTATAGTTCAAATGGTAATGGAGGCATATACTCCAGATTTATATAAAGTACTAGGACTATTTATTCCTCTTATCGTTGTTAACTGTATTGTACTTGGAAGAGCTGAAAGTTTTGCATCTAAAAATGGTGTATTTGCATCTTTCTTAGATGGTATTGGTTCAGGACTTGGATTTACTCTTTCATTAACAGTATTAGGAATGATTAGAGAAGTTTTAGGAAACGGAACTGTATTTGGTATAAGAGTAACACCTGAATCTTATTCACCAGCTCTTATATTTATCTTAGCTCCAGGGGCATTTATTACTATTGCCTTTATAAAAGCTTTCCTTAACTATCTTGAAATGAAAAAGAGTAAGGAGGGATAATCGTGAGTTTTGGTAGTTTATTCAGTATAATTATTGGTTCAATATTTATAAATAACGTTATTTTTGCTAAGTTCTTAGGATGTTGTCCATTTATGGGAGTATCTAAAAAAGTTGATGCTTCTTTAGGAATGGGAATGGCTGTAACATTCGTTATAACTATTGCTTCTGCAGTTACTTGGCTTGTTTATCATTTTTTATTAGCTCCATTTGGATTGGGATATCTTCAAACTATTGCTTTTATTCTGATAATTGCAGCATTAGTTCAATTTGTTGAAATGGCTATTGCTAAGACATCACCATCACTATATAAAGCACTAGGAGTTTTCCTACCTCTTATCACTACAAACTGTGCAGTGCTAGGAGTTGCCATCATCAATATTCAAGAGGGATATAACTTTATTGAAACTGTTGTAAATGGTTTTGCAGTTGCAGTGGGATTCTCACTAGCATTAGTTTTACTTGCTGGAATCAGAGAAAGAATAGAGTATTCAGCAATTCCAGCTCCATTCAAAGGAATTCCTATTGCCTTTATCTGTGCAGGATTACTTGCTATGGCATTTATGGGATTCAGTGGTATGCAAATATAAAAATTATTGGAGGTTAATATGGAGGCAGTATTAATACCAGCCATTGTGTTGGGGTTAACAGGACTTGCTATGGGACTATTCCTTGCATTTGCTTCTATTAAATTCGAAGTGCAAGTAGACCCAAAAATAGAAGCAATCAGTGGAATTCTTCCAGGGGCAAACTGTGGAGGATGTGGATTTCCAGGATGTTCTGGATATGCAGCTGCAATAGTAGAACAAGGAGCACCAATGTCATTATGTGCACCTGGTGGAGCAGCTGTAGCAGCTAAAATTGGAGAGATTATGGGAGCATCAGTAGATGTTTCTTCTGAAAAAGTTGTAGCTAGAGTACTATGTCAAGGTGATAATACTAGAACTACTAAGATATATAAATTTGATGGAGAGTTACAAACTTGTGCTGCTATGATGCTTTATGCTGGTGGAGATAAATCTTGTGTATATTCATGTTTAGGACATGGAGATTGTGAGAAAGTTTGTCCAGTAGAGGCTATCAAAGTAAATGAGAAAGGTATAGCTGAAGTTGATGAAGATAAATGTATCTCTTGTGGACTTTGTCAAAAAGCTTGTCCAAAGAAAGTAATAGCTATGTTACCACAAAGTAAAAAAGTAACTGTTACTTGCTCTTCTAAAGAAAAAGGAGCAGCAGCTAAAAAAGCTTGTACTACAGCTTGTATAGGATGTGGAATTTGTGCTAAGAACTGTCCAGTAGGAGCTATTACAGTTGAAAATAACTTAGCTAAGATAGATCCAGCTAAATGTATCTCTTGTGGAATCTGTGCTACTAAATGTCCTACAAAAGCTATTGTTAGTGATGTAGAACCTAAGAAAGCTGAGATTATAGAAGAGAATTGTAAGGGATGTACAGCTTGTGCTAGAAAGTGTCCTGTAGGAGCTATTGAAGGAGCTGTAAAAGAAAAACACCATGTAATCACTGAAAAATGTGTAGGATGTGGAATCTGTTTTGATACTTGTAAATTCAAAGCTATAAAAATGAATGTTATAAAGTAAATTAATATGTAAAAGAAAGGGCAGGAAAGTATCCTACCCTTTTTTATTTATCTGTATTATCTTTAAAAAATAGAAAGTAAATGTTATAATAAAATAAAAAGAATGGAGATAAAAATGGGATTACCAACTAATATAAATACATTACTTTCTGGAAATGTTGTAGAGTGGGCTAGAATAGAGTTTAAGGAAAGTTGGAAGCCAGAAGCTTCTTTAAAAACAATTTGTGCTTTTGCTAATGATATTGACAATTGGGGTGGAGGATATTTAATATTAGGAGTAGAAGAAGAAAATGGACGTCCAAAATTTCCAATAAAGGGCATACCAATTGATAAAGTAGATGATATATTAAAAGATCTATTGAATAAATGTAAAATGATACAACCAGAGTATTTGCCAGTTGTAGAAGTAGTAGATTTTCAAGAAAGAAAACTAATAGTAATTTGGGCTCCAGGAGGAGATTTAAGACCATATAAATCTCCTAAAAGCTTTACTTATAGTAATGGAAAAGCGACTGTAAGTACAGAGAAAATACCATATATAAGAAGAATGGCTAGTACAATTATGCCATCTTTAAGTGAAGAGAATCTACTATATTCTCTAGCAAATAAAATACCTTTTGATGATAGAGTAAATCAACAATCAGAATTAGAGGATTTAAATGTAACTTTAATAAAAAGCTATTTAACAAAGGTAAAAAGTTCTTTAATAAATAGCATAGAAAATGAAGAGTTCTATAGCATTTGTCAAAATATGGGAATAGTAAATACTCTCCCAGAATATAGAAAACCTAAAAATATAGGATTACTATTTTTTAATATGGAACCAGATAAATTTTTTCCATATACACAAATAGAAGTTGTAGAATTTCCAGATGGAGTTGGTGGAGATAAAATAATTGAGAAAATTTTTAAAGGACCTTTAGATCAACAGTTACAAGATGCCTTGAGATATATACAAAATAATATAATTAAGGAAGAAATCATTAAATTTCCAGATAGGGCTGAAAGTGATAGATATTACAATTATCCTTTTGCAGCAATAGAAGAAGCCTTAGCAAATGCTGTTTATCATAAAGGATATGATGTAAGAGAACCAATTGAAGTGAGAGTAGAACCAGATAAGATAGAGATATTAAGTTTTCCTGGACCAGATCGTTCTATAACAATAGAGGGATTAAGAAACTATCGGGTAGTAAATAGAAGATATAGAAACCGTAGAATAGGAGAGTTTTTAAAGGAATTACATTTAACTGAGGGAAGAAATACTGGATTTGGAAAAATATTAAGAGCATTGGAAAAAAATGGATCACCAAAACCAGAATTTGAAACTGATGAGAATAGAAATTATTTTATAACAAGACTATATATTAAAGATAACTTTTTAAATAAAAAAAATTCTCAAAATGTCGTTCAAAATGTCGTTCAAAATGTCGTTCAAAATATTAAAATAGATGTAAAAACCAAAAAAAGAAGAGAAAGGTTATTAAAAATTTTAGAAATTATATCTGAAAACTCTGAAATAACAATTGAAGAATTAGCTATAAAACTAAATATAACTAAAAGAACAATAGATAGAGATATACAATATTTAAAAGAATTAAAGCTTTTAGAAAGAAAAGAAGATTCTCTTCTTTTAATTAATAATTTAAAAGTAGATGGATAAGAAAGGGCAGGAAAGCATCCTACCCTTTTTTTACTATTTATTTAAGAAATCTATGGCAAATTGAGCATATAATCCCATACCATATACTAAGCCATCTTCATCCATATTAAATTTTTCATGGTGATGTGGATAGTTAGCTGCTTTTTCAGGATTGTTTATTCCTACAAAGGCTAATACTCCAGGAACTTCATCTAAGAAGTAACAGAAATCTTCTCCACCAGTAATCTTTTCAAATTTTGCTACTCCCTCTCTACCTAGTAATTTTTCTACAGCTCCTTCAGCTACTTTAGAACAAGTTGTATCGTTGATTACAGGGGTAGTTCCATAAGTATAGAATACCTCTCCTTCCGCTCTATAAGCTTCACAAGTAGATTTTACAATTCTTCTTATTGCGTTTTCTATATTTTTACAAGTTTCTTTACTAAATGTTCTAACAGTTCCTTCTAATGTAGCTTGATTGGAGATGACATTGAATCTAGTTCCAGATTGGAAAGAACCAATAGTAACAACTGCAGATTCTAGAGGACTAATCTCTCTACTAACTATAGATTGTAAATTCATAACAACTGCAGAACCAGCTACTACTGAGTCTATAGCTTGATGAGGTAGAGAGCCATGTCCTCCCTTTCCTTTTATCTCTATTTTTAAAAGGTCAGCTGATGCCATTCTAGGTCCCTCTTCTATAGAGATTTTACCTACTGGAATATCAGCCCAAAGGTGTATAGCAAAGCATCCATCTGCTACTCCTTTTAAAGGTTCCTCTTTTAACATAAGTTTAGCACCTTGTGCAACCTCTTCCCCAGGTTGGAAATAAAGTTTAACAGTTCCTTTGATATCTCCTTCAATTTCTTTTAAAATTTTAGCAGCACCTAATAGCATAGAAGCATGTCCATCATGTCCACAAGCATGCATCATACCAGGATGTTTAGAGGCATAGTCTACACCAGTACATTCAGTAACTTGTAATGCATCAATATCAGCTCTAAGAGCTACTACTTTTCCAGGTTGTTTTCCACCTATTTCAGCAACAACACCAGTTTTAGCTACTACTTTGTATTTTATCCCCATTTTATCTAATTCTTCTTGGATTCTTTTAGAAGTTTCATATTCCTCTAGGCTAGGTTCTGGAATTTGATGAAATTCCCTTCTTAGATTGATAACATAATCTCTATTTTTTTCTGCTAATTCTTTAATATTCATATTTCTCCCCCTTAGTTCTATAACATTTTAGCAAATACTCCAGCAATAACAACTGAAATAATAGTAACAGAAGCAAATCCTCCAATTAACATCTTTGGCAACATTGACTCTATTAAAAACTCCACCTCTTCATCTGTTTTTCCAATGGCTTTAGCAGCGTCATTAGTTAGTGTATAGTTAACTGGGAAACCATATAGTGCATTTAAAGATATGGCTATTGACATAGGAATAGACTCTTTAAATATTTTTGCTGCTATGATAGAAAGAACTACTAAACCTATAACTCCAAAAGCGATAATTCCTATAAATGGAACAATTAACTCTTTTATCATCTCAGGAGTAGCTTGTGCAAGACCACCAAAGATAAAAGCCATTAGACCAGTCATAAAGAAACCAAAAGTTCCTGATAGATTAAGTGGTTTTCTCTCAATAAATCCAAGTTCAGCAGCTATAGCTCCAACAACTAAACAGATAACAAATTCAGATACTGCCTTGTTAGTAAGGTTAGCTATAAAAAGACTAATTTGAGATAAAATTCCTAGTTGTAGTAAAAATACATAAGTACTTTGAAATTTTTTAGGAATAGGTGGTATAAGTCTTTTTTCTACAGTTGTATTTTCATCTTTTTTTACAAGTTGAAGCTCCCCTTTTCTAAATTTTTCAACTAATCTTTTTCCTTCCATATTTAAAGTAATAGCAGTAAGTGGATATCCAGCAAATCCTTGCATAACATACATACCTACAGCTAGTACAGCTAATGTTTCTAATCCTTTTGCTTTTGCAGCTTCAGACATAATTATAGATGCAACAACTCCTCCAGTAAGTGGCGGAGTAGCAACTACTAGCATATCCCAAGAAAAGAAAAGTTGTCCTAGTAAAAGAGTACCAATACAGATGCCACAGATTCCAAATATAGATATAACTAGTGTTTTCCATTGTGCAATTAACTCTCTAACACTGAGCATAGTACCCATATGAGTTATCAAAAAATACATAGATAGATAAATTATATTTGTGGAAAATCCTGCCTTAGCAATGATATCTGCTGGAAATATTGTCCAATATCCCACTAAAAAAAGTACTGCAGTTATAAAAACTGATGGAATGATAGCTTTTGTTTTTGTAGAAATTATCTCTCCTATAACTAGAGCTGCAAGTACTAAAATAAAAGAAACTAATAAACTCATAATCTTTCCTCCCTTTTAAACTATATTTTTTATTTGTATTATTTTTTTAGTAATTTATTATTAAAAAAACAGCATATTTGATTGTATAATTATAGCACTTATAGTAAAAAAGTCAATAAGAAATTAGATAGTATCAGAATTCTTTTTCAAAAAAATATTCAAATTTTTTTCAACTATTTTTTTATATTATTTGCAATAGCTAAAGCTTCTTCATCTTTTTTCTTCTAAGTCTTACATTTTTAGAAATTTCTAATTGAATATCTTTTGGTGTTTTAAAATTAAAAAAATCAAATTCCATATATAATATATTAGCTAAAAATAAAGAAGTTTCTATTGAGTAATAATAAGTGAGATTAGTGCTATGCCTAATCTAGGTAATAGATATTATTCATATATTTGATACTAAATGTAAATAGTATGTTACTGAGAAATATATAATGTAAAAAAGAGAGATATTAGTTATCTCTCTCTTTGGTTGAATTATATTTTAAAAATATTAGAATTTGTAAGTTAGTCTACCAGTAGTTATACCTTCTCCAGTGGAATCAACAGTATAAGCAAGAGTAGTTTCTACTTTATCAACAAAATCTAAAGTCAGATGGAAACCAGCATTTGCTACTCCAGCACTATGTTTTTCAACAGGTCTAGCATACTCTTTTTCAACATCTAAAATAGTAAATTTATCTCTCCAATCATCAACATTCATAAGTTCTTTATTATATCCAACATTTGCTCCTATTTTAGCAGCAAATTTCTCATTAAATCTTATGTCATGTTCAGCACTGCCTTTAAGATATATCTCATTAGAGAAATTTGTAGAGCTATCAACATAAGCATCATTAAATCCATTTCCATTTTTTTCTTTTATATCATCATGTCCAAAGTAAGTAGTTCTTAGACCAGCAGCTAGATTAAGATTAGTATTTTCTTGAACTTTTATATCTCTATATATCTCATTTTTTAAAGATATACTATATGAATCAAAACTTGCTGATTTACCTAATCCTTCAGCTTCATTTCTATCTAATTTATTGTTACTATAGATACCATTTATTCCTAGATTATACCCAAAATCATTTTCAAATTTATGATTTAAAGAGTAACCAATAACAAAGGAATTGATATCATTTTTACTTCCGTTTAGATAACTTAGTTTAGTATATTGATATCCAGTAAAAATATTATCATTATTTGTAATAACATTATCTTGAGAAAGAACTAAGGTAGTATCTTCAGTATTGTACTCTATAGTTCTATATACATCTTTACTATTTTCTTTAGAATTTTTATGAAAAGCCCCAATTTTATAATTACCATTTAAGATAACAGCTTCTACTCCAGAGTTATCTTGACTAGCATATTCTCCAGTTAAGTACGATCTACTAGCAAACAGTTTATCTTGTACATCAAGTAGGTCAGTACCTCTATTAAGAATTTGAGCGTTGATATTAGCATATTCTTTAGCAGAGATATCAAATCTTCTCATATCAATATCTGCAGTACCTTGAGCAGTTTCAAAAAGAATATATAGATTATCTAAATCAGAAGTCATAGAAGTGTAACCATATGTAGGGCCATCAAATATTTGTATTTTTTTTCCAGTATTTGTTGTAACAAAGCTATTTGTTCTAGTACCATCAAAACTTGCAGTTGAATAGCCAACTAAATAAATATTTTCACTTAATGATAGAGTACTAGTTTCACATTTAGCAATATCATCTGGAAGAAAATCTTCTTCAACTTTTTCCCATTTACCATTATTAAATGCAAATACGACTCTTTTACTATCATATTCAGGATTACTAGCACTATTTTCAACTTTAGCTGCTAAATAAATTTGTCCTTTATGATAAAAAACACTACTCTCACTAGTACTAACAGTTTCCTTTGGAGAGTTTCCTTGTGGAAGAATCCCTTCTAATGTTGTAACTTTCCAAGTTTTACCATTATCTTCAGAATAAATAAATCCAGAAGTTGAAGTAAAATCTCCTCCCCAATTGTTTCCTTCATTAAATAATTGGATGGGAACATAGACAGTTCCATTATATGTTACTCCTCCACCAGGACCTTGTAGAATATTTTCATATTTACTAGAACTAATACCTTGCTTTTCTAATTCACTAATAATTTCTGATTTTATATCTTTGTAGGTACTCCAAGTTTTACCATTATCTTCAGATCTATAGACAAAGAAAGATGACTTTCCACCTTCGACAGCTATATGTTTAGTATTATTATAACCAAATAAAAAAGTAGTTCCAGTATTTTGATTATGTACCAATGATGGATCAGTAATTGCAGGTTCTATTTTTCCAGTTGTTGGATTTTTAAGAGTTGGTAGTTCTAACTTGCTATTAAACCAAGTATTTCCACCATCATTTGAAATTTTAATAATAAAATAAGGATTAGGATTTTCACCAGTTGTTCCCATATCCGTATTCCAATCCTTATTTTTATATCTATAATCAGCAGCACTAATTAAATTTCCATTTCCGCTTGAAGTTATAGCTGGAATTCTAAATCCATTTTTTCCATCAATAGATCCAGCCTTAAAAATAGTCATAGATTCATTCCAACCATCATTAGGTGCTGCAATAACTCCAGTAGCAAGTGAACAAAAAAGTGTAAGTAATGCTAATCTTTTCATAAATCCATATTCCTCCATTTAGATATTAGTATATTTATTTTTGTTTTTTGTACTCGAGAACATGCTTTGATTATATATTTTTCGTTCTCAAAAAGCAACTGTTTTTTTCAGCAAAAAAACAAAATGTAAAATTAAAGGTTAAATATAATTAAAATAATATATTATATAAAACGGTTGTAATAAAAAAAGAAAGCTTTATTCTAAAAGTAAAACTTAAATTATAGAAAAATAGTGATGTTAAACTATGTTGTACTTTTTATATCGAAATATAATTTAAAACGAACAATTTTATAAAAAAATGACATAATTTTGACACAAGTGAAATAAAAAATATAAAATTAAATAAATTGAGCTTATTATGACAAGAAAGTGTGGTAAAATCTTTGGAAATTTAAGGAGGTGTGTATGTATCTAGATTATATTAACTATTTTAGAGGATTTGCTATATTGCTGGTTGTGTTAGGGCATTTTCTATATTTTCCAGAGAGTACAGTAACAGAAAAATTGATAAAAGCAATTATCAAGGGAGGAACAAGTCCCTTTGTATTTATATCAGGTTTTCTATTTCATCATATATTCTATAGAAGAGGTTTTGATTATAAAAAATTTATGAAAAATAAGTTAAAAAATGTATTGCTTCCTTATACTATAGTAGTTATTCCAGGGCTTATCTATGCAGTACATCAGCACCAGTTAGATTTATTTATATATGAAAAAAATAAAATACTATATACATTACTTTATTATTTATCAGGGAATGCTCTTACTGCTACTTGGTATATTCCCTTTGCTATGTTATTATTTATAGCTTCACCTATATTTATCAAATTTATAGAGTTAGAAGATAGAAGACAAAGGATAATTATTTTTTTATTATTGATTATAAGCATGATAATTCAAAGACCTATTAGAGATCTTACAATAAATATTTTTCAAGCTTTTATATATTTCTCTCCATTTTATTGCTTAGGGATATATATATCTATGAATAAAGAGAGAGCAAGAGATATATTAGAGAAAAATATATTATGTCTTGGAATTTTATGGGGAATAACTTTAACATTACAAGTAAGATATAATATTTTAGAAACTATGCAGAAAAGTATTTTTGAAATAAAAGGAATAGATTTAGTAGCTCCAGAAAAATTTTTTATCTGTCTTTTCTTTTTAGGAGTTTTTATGAAATTGGAAAAAGTAGAGAATAGTTTAGGAAAGATGATAAAAAAATCTTTAAGTATATTAGCAGATTGTAGCTTTGGAATATTTTTTATACACAATTATTTTATCTTAATGTTTTGGGAGAGATATCATAATGGAATGGATATGTTAGAAAGTTTAGAATTAGGAATAGTTACTATTATACTATCTACAATAATAGTGTTGTTGTTTAAAAAGATTTTTGGCAAAAAGAGTAGAATACTAATTGGAAGCTAAGGAAAAAATTTTTATTAAGGAGAAACTCTCTTTAGGAAATAATTTAGTTGTATAAGGGAAGAGGATAGGGAAGTCTATCCTCTTTTATACTATCCTAGTGGAAAATTAAAAAAAGTAATTGCAGTAAGTACTAAAAATACTACATAACTAAAATAATATTTAAATTTTTTAACAATTAGGTAATTAAGAGAATTAATTTTATATAAAAATATAAGAATGATAGTAAATATCAAAATGAAATATAGAAAAAAGTAGAAATAATCTAAATATAGTATCTCACCAGTAGATATATCTTCTCTCAAAGAATTTTGTGAAATAAGTATTGTAAAAAAAAGTCCAGATATTGAGCCTAAAAAAAAGTCTATATTTAGTTTTTCTTTATCCTTTGGAATTAATAGTATTAGTACAAGTAATAGTCCAATTATCACAAAGAATGGGAGTAAATTTGAGATAAAAGGAGCTAATATATTTCTCTTTACATAGATATTAAAGGTAAGATTATAGTTATTATTTTCTACTTCCTCATAGGAAAAGAAAGTTCCAAGAACATTCCAGTCACTTATACTTAAATTCTTAGCAAGCCCCCATTTAGACGAAATAAGCAACTTATCTGCATATCTGGAAAAATTAGGAGTTAGGACTGTTGTTTTTTCATCATTCCAAGTTGTCATTTTGATAGAAATAATATTGCTTTCAAGTGGATACTTGTAATATAAAAAATCTTCAGATATAGTAAATGAAAATTTTTTAGTAATAATGTCATTTTTATCCTTCAATATAGACTCTGAATAATCTGTAGAGTCAGGGAAGTAAACTCTCTCAAATTCATTTTTGTAGTATTCTATTAATCCAGAAATTCTGACATTATCATTAGATAAAAAATCTAAATCTTGTACTTGTATATAGATATCTCCCTCTCTAGAAAGTTTATGTTTATTCAAAAACTTAAATAGATCATTATAGGAAGAGATTGGAGTAAATTTGCCCATATCTTCTTTACTATTTGAATAATTTATCACAGCAATAAGGGAGAGAAGTATACAAAATTGGATAGAACTTATAAAAATTACTTTCTTGATACCATTCTCTTTTTTTATTGCTAGAAGTAGAGCACTTGATAGAGCTATAAAAAATAGATACATATCCTTTCTTATATCTTTTATTGTAATGAAATAGGAACTTTCATCTACTGAAACAATGCCTAGATATAGTTGATACTCTTTAAAAGCACGATATTCAATACGAGATTTTTGTTTTGTCATCTTATTATCTTGAAGTCTACCAATATATTTTTGTGGCTTTTTTTCAATTAGTAATTTAGCCATATTATATAATTCTCTACTTTTGTCGTCTCTTGCTTCTGAAAAAAGAGTTTTTCCAAATAAGCTAGGATTAGGATGGTAAATATATCTCCCATCATCAGCTATTATAAATGGATAGATATATTGATTGGTAGATATACTTTCAAAAATAAGTTTAAAAATTAACTGATAGTTTTTAACCTCACATTGATAATATTCATCTTTTTCTTTTTTGAAAAGAAATAAGGAATTTTCAGTAATTTGAGGAGTAGTGTTTGACTTAGAAGTTTTTTCCCAGGGAAGATTTAAAAGATAATATTTAAATCTTCTTTCAATAACATCTATATGCCTACTACTCTCTTTTTCTACAACTTTTTTTTGATTATAAAGAGTAAAACCAGCTTTAGTTATGAAAAAAAGAGATAGAAAAAGAAAAAGATAGAATAGAAAACTATACCTCTTTCCAATTTTTCTCAATATTTAGCCATCTCCTTTTTACATCTTGAGGTTGTTCTCTACCCCATTTGGTTTGATGAAGTTTAAATTCTAATATATCTTCAGCAGTTAAAGATTTTCTATTTTTTATCCAAGTATGAAACTTTCCATTTTTAGAAAGTGAAAACTGATTATGATAATCTACAAGATGTACAAAGGTTTTTAAAGAAATATCAGGAATACCATCTAAAGAACTTACATGATCAATCGTCTCCTGCACATGTCTCATATCATACTCATCTATCTCCTTTCTATATTTTGCTAACTTTTCATTCAAATCACTAATATCTTTATCTAGAGCTAAGAGTCTATCTATTTCATTTTGAGTAAAACCACATTTTTTTATTAAAAAATCACGGGAACTAGGGTTATGTTTTATATCAAATTGAGATCTTCCAAAGGAATAACCAGAGATTCCACCTGCAAAGGAAAATTTAGTAATAACTTTTTCATTTCCAGAGATTTCATTTAAAGCAAGAATATTCATAACTAGCTTACAATCAATAGTATTTTTTATATCATGGGTTCTAAATAATTTTTCCATAAGTTACCTCCTAAAATATTTAAAGTTTATTTCTCTAGAGATAATTCATTTTAGGAGATAGTATTAAATATACAAAGTTAGTATATTTAGGTTACAACTAAAACATACCTTTTATGTATATTTATATAAATAAAGATAAAATATCAAAAATATATAAATATTTTTAGGGGGTATAAGGAGTGAGTAAATGGCTTATGATATATGATGAATGTTATGTAAAAGTGATAAAGCATATAAAAGAAAGAAGAAAAAGTAGATATACACAAAAAGAATTTGCTAAACTTCTAGGGGTGACACAGAAAACAATTAGTTGCTATGAGAGTTGTCAAACAGAGTTAAATCTAAAACAATTTATAGAAATTTGTCATCATCTAGAATTAAACTTTTTTGAAAATTTTTCAAAGCTATTTGAAGAGGAATATGAAAAGGAAAAATATTCAGATTAGGTATATAGAAAAAAAGAGAGTATCTTAAGGGTATCTCTAGAGAAAATAAAATATAAGGAGGAAATATTATGAGTACATTTACAGGAGATCAATTAAAAGCTATACCAATAGAATCTTTAGTAGCAAGTCCATTAGTAGCAGTGGTAGATGCACAGAAGCAACTTAGTGCATCTATGTATAACTATATAAAAGAGGTAGCACTAGATGAAAATGGACAGGTAAAAAATGTGTATTTTAACTATGAAGCTAATGAAAATGGAAAAATGGTTAAAAAAACAATTTCAGCTCCATTTATAGCAATGACAGGAATTCCTAATTTATCTATGGAATTGGTAACTATTGATTTTGAGATGGAGATTAATACAAGTGATACATCTACATCTTCTACTACAGCAGGAGCAGAGGTAAGTGGTGGTTTCTGGGGAGTAAAATTTAGTGGTAGCGTATCTCATAAATCTGAGCAAACAAGAAAATCAGATACTAGATCTAAGTATACTTTCCATGTAGAAGCAAGAAAGCAGGAGACACCAGAAACTCTTATGAGAATAATAGATGCTATAACTGAGGATGTAACTAAAAAAGGAGCTATTACAGAAGGAGAGGAAGCTCCTAAAAATCCAGAATCTATAGTAAATGGAATGAATAAAGAGGAAGTAGCAGCTTAAAAGGGGGAAAATAGATGTTGAAGTGTTATCCTTGGAGATTTAGAAAATCTCAAAATGATCAATCTCTTTCAGATATAACAAGAGGATTACTTTATTCAGCTAATGCAGCACAGCAGATACTTAATACTCATTATCTAGAATCAATAGGAAAGTATTTTGATGACAATGGAAATCCTTTGATGTTTAATTTTAAAATAAGTGAAACTAAAGAAGCAGCTATTCCTATGTTAGCTATGACAGAACCTAAAGGATTGAGACTTAAAGAGATAGAAATAAATTTAAATGTCAGAATTGATGAAGGAAAAGTCAAAGAAAAAGATGGAATATCTAAAGAAGATGAAGCTAGATATGCAGATAGAACTAGTTTTGAAGTAACTCTTGCTCCTACAACTAGTGATAGTGGAAAAGGAAGAACAGCCAACACTATTGGAATTAAAATGAAGTTTGAGGAGCAAGAAAATCCTGAAGGAATAGAAAGGATAATGGATGAATTTAGAAATAGACCATTACTTTATAGAGATATAGTGAAAGAGATAGAAAAAAATGAAAATATAAAAGAAGTTGATGTAGATGAAACTGCTAAAGAAAATAGCTAATTTTTTCAGAGCCCTTTTCTCTCCTAAAAGAGAGGAGGGCTCTCCTCATAAAAAAGTAGGATATATAGTAGATCAATTGAAGATAGTGATAGATACAGTAGAGAGCTATAAGCTTACATATGCAACTGTGGAAATGAATATATCTTCTAATGAGGACATAGAAGAGATAAAAAAAGAGTTAGATAAAAGAAAAGAACTAAATTATAGTATAGATGAAAATAAAAAAATAATAAAACTATATTATTTAAAGTAGAAAAAAGAGGATGCTAAATTTGCATCCTCTTTTAAATAAAATTAAAAAATAATTTTTGTTCTATTGACATTATTAAGAAAAGTAGTAAAATATATAAGAACAAAAAATTTTTAGGAGAACATTATGAATATCAAGATTTTTTATTCGGCACTACTCTTTATAACCTATCAGACAATGTTTATGATTACAGGATTTAGTATGAACACAGCAGCATATGGACTTTTTGTCTTGCTACTGTTTTTTTATCATTTGACAAATAATTTAGATTTTTCTAAAAAACCAAAGACACATTCTATTCTTGTAAATATTATGATATTTGTAATATTTCTCTTTTTCTATAAAGATATATCTATTTTTACAGCTTTCTTAGGATTTTCACTTATTCAGATGTTACTTTTTAAAGTTTTTAAAAGGGTATATGAGAGAAACAATAATCTTCCTGCATATAACTGGATAAATAAGAGAAACTTTGTAAAGGTGTTTTTAGACTCATTGGGAATCATATTTGGTATTATTCTAGCCTTTATACTAAAATATGATTTTTTTGTCATATATGAATTAAGAGCAGAATATATAGCTACTTATTTGGCTATATTTTTAATAGGGTATATATACATAAAAATGAGTGATAGAAGCTGGAGCTATACAAATATATTTGATGTGCTAAACCTATTGGTACTAAATTTAGTAACAGCAGTGGTATTTATAGTAATTATGTTAATAAATGAAGATAAGAGCTTTCCAATAACTACAATAGTAATGACATATATATTATCAGTGTCAATACAACTTTTATGTAGATATATCTTTAGATTAAAAAGATATTATGGAAAACATAAGAAAATTATTTCTAAACAGAAGAGAACAATAATATATGGAGCTGGAGAAGCTGGGGCTATGTTAGCAAGAGAGTATCTAGTAAATCCAAACTTTCCATATGATTTGATAGGCTTTATAGATGATGACTCTAAAAAGATAGGAACATCTATATACAATATTCCAGTATTAGGAAATAAGGAGAGCTTTGATAAGGTAATAAGAAATGAAAAGATAGAGGAGATCCTTATAGCTATACCATCAATGAATGGTACAGAGCTAGGAAGAGTAGTGGATAGACTGCAAGGAATAGAGGGTATAAGTATAAAGACAGTACCTGGAATCTCAGAGATGATAGATAATAAGCCACTATCTAGTCAGATTAGAAGTGTAAGGATAGAGGACTTGTTAGGAAGAGATGAGATAGTAATAAATGATGGAAGTATAAGAGGACTTATAGAAAATAAAGTAGTATTTGTAACAGGGGGAGCTGGAAGTATAGGTTCGGAGCTTTCAAGACAGATAGCTAAATTTAACCCTAAAAAATTAGTAACTATAGATGTAAATGAAAATGATATATATTTTTTAGAGCTAGAGCTAAAGAGAAGATATCCTAATTTAGATTTGGTATCTGAGATCTGTAATATAAGAGAGGAAGAGAAGGTAGATTTCCTATTTAACAAGTATAGACCAAATGTGGTATTTCATGCTGCTGCCCATAAGCATGTACCTCTGATGGAACATAATCCAGAGGAAGCTATAAAAAATAATATATTTGGAACTAAAAAGGTAGCAGAGTGTGCTGATAAATATGGAGTAGAGAGAATGGTACTTATCTCTACAGATAAGGCAGTAAACCCTACAAACTTAATGGGAGCGAGTAAAAGAGCCTGTGAATTGGTTATTGAGCATATGAATAAGGTATCAAAAAATACTAAGTTTATGGCTGTAAGATTTGGAAATGTATTGGGAAGTAATGGTTCTGTAATACCAATATTTAAAAAACTGATTGAGGAAGGAAAAAACCTAACACTAACTCATAGGGATATAACTAGATATTTTATGACTATACCAGAGGCAGCCCAACTTGTAATAGAGGCTGGAAGCTTAGGTAATGGTGGAGAGATATTTATATTGGATATGGGTAAACCAGTGAGAATATATGATTTAGCTAAGAGGATGATAAAACTATCCAATGCCAATGTAGGTATAGATGTGGTAGGACTAAGACCAGGGGAAAAACTTTTTGAAGAGCTGCTATATGATGTAAACTCAGCAATAAAGACAGATAACAAAAAGATATTTATAACTAAGATAGAGGATGGAAATGTAGATATTACTAAGTTCTTTACAAAACTAGAAGAGTGCACACATAACCCAAATGTAGAGCATATAAAAGAGGTAATGAAAGAGTTGGTAGTGTCGTATAAAGAGGTTAAGTACAATAATTAGGATATAAAGGAGGAAGTAGATATGTTTAAAAAGAGTGATAGCTTCAAGCCTTTTGAAAAAAGAGTATGGCTTTCTACTCCTACTATGCATGGAGAAGAGTTACAGTATATGACAGAAGCATATGTAACTAACTGGATGTCTACTGTAGGAAAAAATATAGATGAGGTAGAGAGACTAGCTTGTAAAAAAGTAGGATGTAAATATGCAGTAGCTCTTTCAGCTGGAACAGCAGCACTACATCTAGCAGTAAAATTAGCTGGAGTAAAACCAGGAGATAAAGTATTTTGCTCAGATATGACTTTCTGTGCAACAGTAAATCCAGTTACTTATGAAGTGGGAATACCTGTATTTATAGATACAGAGTATGATACATGGAATATGGATCCAGCAGCATTAGAAAAAGCTTTTGAACTATATCCAGATGTAAAAGTGGTAGTAGTAGCTCATCTATATGGAGTGCCAGGAAAAATAGATGAGATAAAAAGAGTGTGTGATAAATATGGAGCTCTAATTATAGAAGATGCAGCAGAATCTTTAGGAGCTACATATAAAGGAAAAGAGACAGGGAACTTTGGAGATTTTAACTGTATAAGCTTTAATGGAAATAAGATAATAACAGGTTCATCTGGTGGAATGTTACTTACTAATGATAAGGAAGCAGCAGAAAAAGTGAGAAAATGGTCTACTCAAGCAAGAGAAAATGCTCCTTGGTATCAACATGAAGAGCAAGGATATAACTATAGAATGAGTAATGTTATAGCTGGAGTAGTAAGAGGACAGTTTCCATATCTTGAAGAGCATATAGCTCAAAAGAAAGCTATATATGAAAGATATAAGGAAGGATTTAAAGATTTGCCTGTAAAGATGAATCCTTTTGATGAGGAGAACTCTGTACCTAACTATTGGCTAAGCTGCATGATAATAGATGAGGAAGCTATGTGTAAACAGGTACGTGGAGAAAGTGAAGTAGCATATATTCCTGAGGAAGGAAAGTCTTGTCCAACAGAGATATTAGAAACTCTAGCAAAATATAATGCAGAGGGACGTCCTATATGGAAACCTATGCATATGCAACCAATCTATAGAATGCATGGATTTGTAACTAGAGAGGGAAATGGAAGATGTAAAACTAATGCCTATATAGTTGGAGGAACATTAGGAAAAGATGGAAAACCCCTAGATGTAGGAATGGATATATTCAAAAGAGGTCTATGCTTACCAAGTGATAATAAGATGACAGTGGAAGAGCAAGATAAGGTAATAGAGATAATTAGAAGTTGTTTTGAGTAAGGTGTAAAAATGAAAATATATGAAAATTATTTAAAGAGAGTGATGGATTTTATTTTATCATTGATAGCAATAATAATTTTTTCTCCATTACTTGTGATTTTATCTTTAATTGGTTTAATTGCTATGAAGGGAAATCCTTTTTTTAGTCAATCAAGACCAGGGAAAATAGATAAAAAAACTGGTAATGAAAAAATATTTAAATTGATAAAGTTTAGAACCATGTCAAATGAAAAAGATAAAGATGGAAATTTGTTACCAGATAATGTAAGGTTAAATTCTTATGGAAAATTTTTAAGAAGTACCTCACTTGATGAATTACCTTCATTGATAAATATATTAAATGGAGATTTAAGTATAGTAGGACCAAGACCACAATTAGTTAGAGATATGGTTTTTATGAATCCAGTTCAAAGAGAAAGGCATTCAGTAAGACCTGGTCTTACTGGATTAGCACAAGTGAATGGAAGAAATAATATTACTTGGGAACAAAAGTTTGAATATGATTTGATTTATATAAAAGATATTTCTTTTATAAATGATATAAAAATAATATTACAAACAATTGGAAAAGTTTTAAAAAGATCAGATGTAGTTAGGGAAGGAACCGTGTCTGATATGGATTTTGGAGATTGGTTATTACAAAAAAATGAAGTTACATATGAAGAATATAATAATAAACAAAAAGAAGCTAAAAAATTGTTATAAGAGGATAAAATGGGAAAATATAGTGTATTAATGTCTTTATATATAAAGGAAAAGCCAGAATATTTAAATTTGGCTATTCAAAGTATGGTTGAACAAACTTTAATGCCAGATGAAATAGTTATAGTAAAAGATGGACCAATAACTAATGAATTACAAGAGATTTTAGATAATTATACAAAAAAATATCCTAAATTATTTAATATTGTAGGATACAAGGAAAATAAAGGATTAGGATATGCATTGAATTATGGATTGGAACATTGTAGAAATGAATTGATAGCAAGAATGGATACGGATGATATATCTAAATTAAATCGTTGTGAAAGACAAATTGAGAGATTTAATAAGAAACCGGAACTATCAATAGTAGGAGCATGGGTTGATGAGTTTTATATATCAATAGATAAAATAGAATCAACAAGAAGAGTTCCAACAGATTATCTAGATATTTATAAATTTGCAAAGAGAAGGGCAGCTTTTAATCATCCTGTTGTAATGTATAGAAAAAGTAAAGTGCTTGAAAATAAAGGATATGATAATTTAAGGAGAAATCAGGATGTGGATTTATTTGGAAGAATGTTATTTTCAGGATGTAGGGCAGAAAATATAGGAGAATCTCTTTTATATTTTCGTGCGAATAATGATTTAGCAAAAAGAAGAAAAAGTTGGGAAAATACTAAATCATACATAGATACAATTAAAAAATTTTGGAAAATGGGATATTCAAGTTTTAATGATTATATTGTAGTTATGTTAGCACAAATAGGAATGTATTTAATACCCATAAAAGGACAACAATTAATTTATAAATTATTTTTAAGGAGATAACTATGAATATAGAGCAAACAATAAATTATCAATTAAATAAATTTCCAGTAATAAAAAAAATAATAAAACGTCTATATCAAATAGTTATGTATGGACTTTCTAAAAAAATAAAATCAGAAGGAGAAATTATGAGAGTTTCCCCAAATGATGAATATGAATATTTTTTTGGTTATTATGATAAATCTCCTTGGGATATTTCAAATAGATATATTTTATGTTTGAAAGTAAAAAATACTTGGAGAGATGTAGCTCCAAATGAAGAAGCAGAAATAATATTAATAGATACAGAAAAAAAAGAAAATGATAATGAGAGGGTAAAAAAATTAGCTAAAACATGTGCTTGGAATGTACAACAAGGGTGTATGTTACAATGGCTAGGACCTGATTTCAATGAAAAAATTATATATAATGATTTTCGAGATGGAGAATTTTGTTCTGTTATTTTAAATATAAGAACTAAAGAAGAAAAAATTATAAAAGCTCCTGTATATACAATAAGTTCTGATGGAAAATTTGCATTAACTTTAGATTTTACTAGGTTACATTCATTAAGACCAGGTTATGGATATTCAAATAAAATTGAAGAAACTAAAGGAATTCCTTTACCAGATAAAACTTGCATTTGGAAAATAGATTTAGAAACTGGAAAAATAGAAGAGATATTTAAATATAAAGATTTTGTGGAGTTTAATCCTAGAGAAGAAATGCTAGATAATAAAGCTATTCATAAAGTAAATCATTTAATGTTAAGTCCTAATGGAAAAAGATTTATGGTTTTATATAGATGGTTTAATGGAAAAAGAAAATATACAAGATTGATAACTGCTGATATTAGTGGCAAAGATATGTATCTTTTAAGTGATGAAGATATGGTATCACATTGCTTTTGGAAAAATAATGAAGAAATTTTAGGATTTATGAATAAATTTTCTGGAGGACAAGGGTATTATTTATTGAAAGATAAAACACAAAATTATAAAAGGTTATGGAAAGAGTTAGTAAATGATGGACATCCTAGTTATAGTTCAAATGGAGAAAATATAGTTACAGATACATATCCAAACAGAAAAAGAATGGCAGAAATAAAAATTTTAAAAGAAACTGGAGAGATAGAAGTTATATGTAAAGTTTTTGCTCCTTTTAAATATGATAATGATACTAGATGTGATTTACATCCAAGATGGGATAGAAAAGGAGAGAGAATTTGTTTTGATAGTGTATTTGAAGGTAAGAGAGGATTATATTACATAAAAGTAAAAAAAGATATTTAGTTGAAACTAAATATCAAATTGAAGAAAATTAAATTTTTATAGGGAGGGAATATAGTAATATTATATTTATTATTATAAAAAAATGAGACATATAGAATTTTCTGTAATAACACCAGTTTATAATTCATTCCATTTAATGGAAAAGTATTTTGAAAGTTTAGAAAAACAAACTTTTAAAAATTTTGAAATAATAATAATAGATGATTGTTCTGAAGATAAAAGTTATCAGAAACTAATGAATTATAAATTAAAATCTAAGTTAAATATTAAAATTTTAAAAAATGAAAAAAATAAAGGACCAGGGGAAGCTAGAAATTATGGATTAAAAGCAGTTGAAGGTAAATGGATTACTTTTATAGATAATGATGATTGGATTGTTGAAGATTTTTTTGAAAGGATTTATTTTAAGTTATATCAAGGAAAAAGTAATATAGACTGTCTAATTTTTGATTACTATATTCAAAGAAAGGGAAAAATTAAAGGTGTAGGAAAAAGTATTATAAATGGTCAAATAGGCCAAGTGAGTCTTTCAATTTGTTTAAAATATATGACTAATCATACGGCAGGTAAAGTATATAACTCGGAAATAATAAAAAAATATAAAATAAAGTTTCCTGATTTTAGAAGGTCAGAAGATGTTGTTTTCAATATGAGGGCTATTAAATATTGTAAAAAGATTTATTATTTAGGAGAACCATTATATTGTTACTGTCAAAGAGATAATTCAGTTTCAAATAACTCAAAGTTAGATGAAAGATATATTGTAGAAGCGTATAGAATTATAAAAAAAGAATATTCAAATCATTATGAAATGGAACTAAAAGAAAAATCATTAAAAGATTTATTGTATGGTGGAGTTTTGATGATGTGTAAAGCTAAAAAAAATAATAGAGTGATATTAGAATATATAATGAATTACGAAAAAGAATATCCAGAGTGTTATTCATTAGATATTTTATACAAGTTAGGAAAAATAAAGTATTTTTATATTCTATGTATAAAATATAGATTTATAAATGTACTAAAATTTTTAACATATATTCATACTAAATTAATAAAATAATTTAAAAAAAGGAGTTTTAACATTGAAAAGAAAATTACTAAAATTTATATTATGTATATATTTATTTTTAGCAATTTATGCACCACCATTTTTTAAATTTAACATTTTATATATTTTATCTAGTATTTCATTTTTGTATTTAGTAAAAGATAGGCAAATAAAAATTTATATAAATAAAAAAGTTAGAATGATATGGCTGACTTTATCGATAATTTTATTTATTAAGATATTTATTGGAATATTTTTTGGTGATCAAGAATTAATAAATAATAGAATAATAGTATTATATCAGTGGTATGGACTTATTCCAATGCAATTTATAGTTTGTTTAAGTATTAAGAAGTTTGCAAAAAAAAATAGAATAAACAATGATAATTTATTAAATCTTTGTATAAACGCTGGAGTTATCCAAGGAGTGTTAGTATTATTATCTTTTTTATCTCCTGAAATTAGAGGTTATTTTTTAGAAATGATGAAAAATAATTTAGATAAAGAGAGCTTATATGGAGAGCAAGGAATTATAGGATATCGAGCATATGGGTTTGCAGCTTCATTACTAGATACTTTTGGTTATGGAATGGGATTAATACTAGGAATACTTATTTTATTAAAGGATAAAAAAAATATATTAGATTGGATAAAAATATTTTTATGTACGTTGGCAATAATATTAAACTCAAGGACAGGAATAATTATATTTCTTCTCATTTTTCCTGTTAAAATCTTAAATTTTATTTTTTTTAAAAGAAAAAAAAGTATTTTAAAAAAATTACTAAAAGAATTTTTAGTTTATACTATTGCATTAACTTTAGGATTATATTTAATTAATATTTCAAACCTAAAAAGTTGGATAGTATATAAATGGATAATGGGAGGATTTGAATCAATTTTAAATTTCATTACAGGTGTAAAGGGAGAGTATAGATTGGGTTCTATGCAAAATACTTTTTTTACAGCAAATTTTTGGAAGTTGCCAGAAGATTTTTTAGGGATATTAATAGGAAGAGGACACTCTATATATGGAACAAAGAAAATATTGGGGATTGCTTCAGATGTAGGATATATAAATTATATTTGGATTTTTGGAATATTAGGTCTAGTATTTTTACTATATTTAGTTTATTCATTTTTTTATAATGGAATTAAGACATATAAAGTAAAGAAAGAAATAATAATATTTTTAGCATTAGCTTTTTATACAATGATGTTGAAAGGAAATATAATATCTTATAATTCAGGAACTTTTATAACTATTTTTATATTAATACTTTATATGGAAGATAATAAAGAAAGGATTGTTTTTAATAAAAATGTTAGAAAAAGATAGAATTTTAGTAAGTGTAATAATGAGTTGTTATAACGAAAAAGAAAGAGAAATATACTTAGCAATTGATTCAATAATAAAACAAACATACAAAAATTGGGAATTGATACTGATATGCGATAATCCTAAAAGAGTAGATTTATATACAACTTTAAAAAAAAATTATAGAAATGAAAAAAGAATAAAAATAGAATTAAATTCAAAAAATATGGGATTAGCTTTAAGTATGAATAAAGCGGCAAAAATGGCTAATGGGAAATATTTAATGAGAATGGATTCGGATGATATTTGTCTAGAAACAAGAATGGTGGATCAGTTAGATTATATGATAGCTAAAGAATTAGATTTGTGTTGTACAAATTTTATATATATTGATGAAGAAGATAAACAAATATCTATTGAATATAAAATGTATAATAACTATAATTTAAAAAAATTATTACCATTTGAAAATACTATTCATCATCCAACAGTAATGTTAAAAAAAGAATGTTTTGATAGAGTAGATGGGTATAGGAATTTTCCATGTTCTCAAGATTATGATTTATGGTTAAGATTATATGATATAGAAGCTAGAATGGGAATTTTAAAAAAAGTTTTATTAAAATATAGGATAAGAAGAGATAGTATAAGTCAAGTTAATAGAATGAAACAAGTTAATACGATTTGGTATATTCAAAAATGTTTTTGGAAAAGAAAAAAAGGAATAGATATATATAGCACTGAAAATTATAATAAATATTTAAAAAAAAATAAAGTTTTTGATAAAAAATTTGAAGAAAGTTTTAATAGATATAAAGAAATAAAGTTTATGATAGATTTGTATCGAAAAAAGAAAAAAATGAACAGATGTTTTTTAATAATTTTTTTAATTTGTAAAAGTGAATTTTATAGGAAATATTATTTTAAAATGTTAGAAAATAAAATGAGATATTATTTTTTAGAAAATATAAATAAGATTAAATAAACATAGATAATTGGAAGTAGGGAGAGTTATGAAAAAAAAAATAGCAGTAGCAGGAACAGGATATGTAGGATTATCAATAGCTGTACTATTAGCTCAGCATCATAAAGTTACAGCTGTAGATATTATTCTAGAAAAAGTAGAGATGATAAATAATAAAAAATCTCCAATTCAGGATGACTACATTGAAGATTATTTGGCAAATAAAGAATTAGATTTAGTATCAACTTTAGATGGAGAGTCAGCATATAAAGATGCAGAGTTTGTAGTAATAGCAGCACCTACAAACTATGATTCAAAAACTAACTATTTTGATACATCAGCAGTAGAAAATGTAATTGAAACAGTATTAAAAGTTAATCCTAATGCAATTATGGTAATTAAATCAACTATTCCAGTAGGATATACTGAATCAGTAAGAAAAAAATACAATACAAAGAATATAATATTTAGTCCAGAGTTTTTAAGAGAATCAAAAGCTTTATATGATAATCTTTATCCTTCACGTATTATAGTTTCTACTGATAAAAATGATGAAGAGTTAACTAAAAAAGCTAATGAATTTGCTAGATTATTACAAGAGGGAGCAATAAAAGAGAATATAGAAACACTGATAATGGGATTTACTGAAGCTGAAGCAGTAAAATTGTTTTCTAATACATATTTAGCATTGAGAGTAAGTTATTTCAATGAGTTAGATACTTATGCAGAGATGAAAGGCTTAAATACTCAAGAGATAATAAATGGAGTATGTTTAGACCCAAGAATAGGAAGTTACTACAATAATCCATCATTTGGATATGGAGGATATTGTTTACCAAAAGATACAAAACAATTACTAGCTAACTATGATAGAGTACCACAAAATGTAATAGGAGCGATAGTAGAATCAAATAGAACTCGTAAAGATTTCATAGCTGACCGTGTGTTAGAAATAGCAGGAGCTTATGAAGCAAATAGTTCTTATGACCCATCAAAAGAGAAAGATATAGTAGTTGGAGTATATAGACTAACTATGAAAAGTAATAGTGATAACTTCCGTCAAAGTAGCATTCAAGGAATAATGAAACGTATAAAAGCAAAAGGAGCAACAGTAATTATTTATGAACCTACTTTAGAAGATGGAACAACTTTTTTTGGAAGTAAAGTAGTTAATAGTTTAGATGAATTTAAAAAGCTAAGTCAAAGTATTATAGCTAATAGATATGATAGTTCTTTAGATGATGTAAAAGAAAAAGTATATACAAGAGATATATTTAAAAGAGATTAATTAAAGAAAGAGTTGAGGAATATGCAAAATATAGAGTTGAAAGGAAAAACTATATTAGTAACTGGTGGAGCTGGATTTATAGGTTCTAATTTAATACTAGAACTATTAAAAACAGTTGAAGATATTAATATAGTTTCAATAGATAATCTAAATGATTATTATGATGTAAGTATAAAAGAGTGGAGATTATCAGAGATAGAAAAAGAGATAGAGAAACATCCAAATTCTAAATATCACTTTATAAAGGGAGATATAGCTGATAAAAATATAATAGATAGTATCTTCAATGAGTATAAACCAGAGATAGTAGTAAATCTAGCAGCTCAAGCGGGAGTAAGATATAGTATTATAAATCCAGATGCATATATTCAAAGTAATATGATAGGATTCTATAATATTTTGGAAGCTTGTAGACATAGTTATGATAATGGAGAAAAAGGAGTAGAACATCTAGTATATGCTTCATCATCTTCTGTATATGGAAGTAATAAAAAAATACCTTATTCAGTAGATGATAAGGTAGATAATCCAGTATCATTATATGCCGCTACTAAAAAATCAAATGAGTTAATGGCTCATAGTTATTCAAAACTATATAATATTCCTTCAACAGGACTTAGATTTTTTACTGTATATGGACCAGCAGGTAGACCAGATATGGCATATTTTAGTTTTACAAATAAATTAAGAAATAATGAAACTATAGAGATATTTAATTATGGTAACTGTAAAAGAGATTTTACTTATATAGATGATATAGTTTATGGAGTAAAATCTGTAATGGAAAAAGCTCCAGAAAGAAAATTGGGAGAGGATGGATTACCAATACCACCTTACTCTATTTATAACATAGGGAATAATAGTCCAGAAAATCTATTAGATTTTGTAACTATATTACAGGAGGAACTAGTAAAAGAAGGGGTATTACCTAAAGATTATGATTTTGAAAGTCATAAGAAATTAGTATCAATGCAACCAGGAGATGTACCAGTAACTTATGCAGATGTAAGTACATTAGAAAGAGATTTTAATTTTAAGCCTAAAACAAGTTTAAGGGAAGGATTAAGAAAGTTTGTTAGATGGTATAGAGAATTCTATATAAGAAATAGAGAAGGTGAAAATATTGAAAAAAATTAAAATTTTTCTAAAACAATTTTATTGGATAAGATTTTTTCATTTATATTTAAAACAGCTATATTTAAAAACTTTTTACTCTTCTACTAAAGCTAAAGAAAAATATATAAAAAAACAGTTTAAAAAATATTTAGGATATGAGATAGATTTTAATAAAGAGCCAGAAACATTCACTCAAAAAATACAATTTAGAAAATTATATGATAATAATCCCTTATATTCAATCTGTGCAGATAAATATAGAGTAAGGGAGTATGTGAAAGAAAAAATAGGGGAAGAGTATTTAGTTCCTTTGTATTTAGTAACAGATAAATTAACAGAAGAACAATGGGATAAATTACCTAATTCATTTGTAGCTAAAGCTAATCATAATAGTGGACCTGTACAGATAGTTAGGGATAAAAATAAAGTTAATAAAAAAGAAATTATAAGAGAATTAAATAATCAATTGAAATTAGATTTTGGAGTATTATCTATGGAAAAGTATTATAGTGATATTCCAAGAAAAATAATAGTAGAAAAATTTTTAGAAAATAATGGTGAAAAAGATTTAAGAGACTATAAATTTTTTTGTTTTAATGGCAAAGTAAAGTATTGCCAGTTAATAAAAAATAGAACGATTGAAGAAACAATAGATTTTTATGATAAAAATTGGAAATTACAGGAATTTATAGGGCTGCTAAATCCAATAAACCCTATAGAAAAACACTCTACTACAGTAAATAATAAACCTAAAAATTATAGTTTAATGTTGGAGTTAGCTGAAAAACTTGCAAGAGACTTTGATTTTGTAAGAGTTGATTTTTATAATATAGATGGAAAAATTTATTTTGGAGAATTGACTTTTTGTCCAGCAAGTGGAATAGGAACCTTTATACCAGAAGAATGGAATTATAAATTTGGAAGTTATTGGAAACAGAAAGAAGGTATTTAATGGAAAAAAATATTAGCTTAATAATTGGAGGAGATTTAGTTCCAACAGAAAGTAATAGAAAACTATTTGAAAATAATCAAATAGAAAAATTAATAGGAAAAGAGTTAAAAGAAGAGCTAGAGAAAGTAGATTTTAGAATTTTTAATTTAGAAGCTCCTATCACTGAGAGTAATGATAAATTATTGAAGTGTGGCCCAAATTTAAAGATAGATCCTAAAAGTATAAATGGAATAAAAGGATTGAATCCAAGTTTATTAACATTAGCAAATAATCACATTATGGATTTTAAAGAGCAAGGATTAAAAGAGACTATAGAAGTATTAACAAATAATAATATTAATTATGTAGGGATAGGAGAGAATTTAAGCTCTTTAAAAAAATCTCATATTTTAGAAAATAATGGAGTAAAAATAGGAATATATGTGTGTGCAGAAAGAGAGTTTTCTATAGCAACAGATGAGATATGTGGTGTTAATCCTCTAGAGTTAGTAGAGAATTTAGAAGATATAAAGGAGTTAAAAAGTATTTGTAATTATGTAATAGTATTACATCATGGTGGAAAAGAATACTATAGATACCCATCTCCAATGTTAAAAAAGGTTTGTAATAAGATGGTTGAATATGGAGCAGATTTAGTAGTATGTCAGCATAGTCATTGTGTTGGAAGTTATGAAGAATATAAAAATGGAAAAATAATTTATGGTCAGGGAAATTTTATATTTGATATGGCTGATAATGAATATTGGAATACAAGCATTTTAGTAAAGCTTACTTTAAGTAAAAATGGTACTAAAAAACTAGAATATATTCCTATATTAAAGGATAAAAATAAAATAAAATTAGCTGGATTAAAAGAAAAGGAAGAGATATTAGCTGGACTGAAAAAGCGTTCTATAGAAATAAAAGATAAAAGATTTATAGAAAAACAATATAGGAAATTTTCAAAAGAGTACATTATAAATTACTTATATTCTATAAGTGGAGTACCTAGATTATTAAGAGGAATTGATAAAAAAATATTAAAAAATAGATTATTAAACTATTTGTATAAGAATAAATTAACAATGGTTTTAAATTTTATAGAATGTGAAGCTCATAGAGAGTTATTAATAGAAGGATTAAAAAATAAAATTAAAAGATAAAAGTATAACCTTAAATAAAAAAGTCTATAAGGAGAAAATTTTATATAAAATGGTAAATAAAATAGTATTAAGTATCTGTATTCCAACTTATAATAGGAGAGAAAGTATAAAAGCTTTAATTTTAGAGCTTTTAGAAAGTAAAAGAAATGATTTTGAAGTTGTAGTAGTTGATAATGCTTCAGAAGATAATACCTATGTTGAGCTTTTAAAAATAAATGATGGAAGATTAAAAGTCTATACTAATAAAAAAGGAGTTACAGCTATTGAGAATGGAAATAAGGCATTAAAATTAGCAAATGGAAAATATTGTATGTTATTTAATGATAGGGAAATAGCTAATAATAAATATTTAGATGAAATTTTAGATTTTTTATCAAAAGATGAATATTCTTTTGTTCATATTCAACCTAAAAATAGAAGAAATAAAGAAATTAAAATTTATGAAAAAGGTTTAGAAGCAAAAAAAAATATGAGATATACGGGATTTCATCCAACTGGATTGACTTATAATAGAGAATATTTAGAAAAAATAGACTTGAGTCAATATATTGTATATGAAAAAGTGAACTTTTATCCTAATTTTTTTATTGTATATGATATTGTAAAATATGAAAAAATGGCGATATATCCGACTAAATTTTGGAAATTACCAAACGATGAGTTTAAATTAAAGAGAAAATCGGGATATAGTGATTTAACTAAACCAATATATATATCACCAGAAGGAATTATAGATAGATTATATAAATTTTCAAATCATATATTTTTAGATAAAGAAATAAAGGAGAAAGAGAGGAAAATATTATTATTAAGAGCTTTTACACAACTTTATTATCATGCTACATGTTTATATGTTTACTATAATTCTCAAAATAGATATGAATGTATGCATTATGGAGTAGAACCTAGAATATTAAATTTTTATGATTATTTAAAAATAAGTAAAAAATTTAACCAAGAGTATATAAGTTATCTTGAAAGAAAGAATTATAATATAGATTTAGAAATTAAGTTAGGAATTTTCAAAGCAATATTAGAAAGTTTAATAGGAGTAATAAAACAAAAGATAAAGAAAAATATTAAAAAATCATTAATAAAATAAGAGGAAGCAAAGATGAAAAATTTTAATAATTCATATAAAGGAAAAAGAGTATTAGTAACTGGACATACTGGATTCAAAGGTTCTTGGTTATCTATTTGGTTAAGAGAGTTAGGAGCTGAGGTAATAGGATATTCATTAGACCCATACAGTGAAAAAGATAATTTTAATTTGAGCAAGTTATCTGAAAAAATAGTGGATATTAGAGGAGATATTAGAGATAGAAAACACCTAAAAGAAGTCTTTGAAAAATATCAACCAGAGATAGTATTTCATTTAGCAGCTCAACCCTTAGTAAGACTATCTTATGATATTCCAGTAGAAACATATGAAACTAATGTAATGGGAACAATTAATATCTTAGAAGAAATTAGAAACTCTAAAAGTATAAAAGTAGGAATAATGATAACTACTGATAAGTGTTATGAAAATAGAGAGCAAGTATGGGGATATAGAGAGAATGAAGCTTTTGGTGGATATGACCCTTATTCTTCTTCAAAGGGAGCTTGTGAGATAGCTATTCAATCTTGGATAAAATCATTTTTTAATCCTAAAGATTATGATAAACATAGAAAAAATATTGCAAGTGTAAGAGCTGGAAATGTAATAGGTGGAGGAGATTGGGCAAAAGATAGAATAGTTCCAGATTGTATAAGAGCATTAGAAGAAAAAAGAGATATAGAGATAAGAAGTCCTAAATCAATTAGACCTTGGGAACATGTACTTGAGCCATTAAGTGGATATTTATTACTTGGACAAAAGATGTTAGAAGAACCAACTAAATATTGTGAAGGATGGAACTTTGGACCAACTCTTGATGCAATAGTTAATGTATGGGAAGTAGCAAGCAAAATAGTTAAGTTCTATGGAGAAGGAAATCTAAAAGATATATCTAATCCTAATGATTTACATGAAGCAAAACTATTACTTTTAGATATAACTAAAGCAAGATTTGAATTAGGATGGAAGCCAACACTAACAATAGAGCAAAGTATAGAGTTGACAGTTGATTGGTATAAAAGATATATGAATGAAGATGTATATGAATTATGTAAAGAACATATAGAAAAATTTTCAAAATTGGGTGATAGAAAATGAATATACTAATAACAGGGGGAACAGGATATATAGGTAGAAATTTAGTTGAAGCTTTTTTATCCAAAGGAGATAAAGTTTTTTTAATAAGAAGAGAAACTTCTATTAATAATATACAACATGAAAATTTAGTAGAAATTATTTATGATGGGACATATAGCTCTTTTGAAAAAATAAAAGAAAAAATAGATATTGTTTATCATCTAGCTACTTGTTTTTTAGTAAATCATAAAACAGAAAATTTAGAGGAATTAATTAATTCAAATATCTTATTTGGAACACAACTTTTAGAATATATGGCAAAGCATAGTATTCAAAATTTTATTAATACTGAAACTTATGCAGAAAGCATAACAGGAGAAGAATATAATCCACAAAACTTATATTCAGCTACTAAAATGGCATTTAAATCAATTTTAAAATATTATGTAGATACTTATAATATGAAGGCTATATCTTTAGTTTTATCAGATACATATGGTCCAAATGATACAAGAAAGAAGTTTTTAAATTTAGTATTAGATGCTTTAAAAAGTCAAGATTTAAATTTTAAAATGTCATTAGGAGAACAGGAAATTTGTTATATCTATATAGAAGATGTGGTTAATGCTTATTTAAAATCAAGAGATTTAATTTCATCTCAAGGAATAAAAGAATTAAAAACTTATTCAGTTTTTGGAAATGAAATTTTAACTTTAAATAATTTAGTAGAATTATTAGAAAAAATCTTTAATAAGAAATTAAGTACAGAAAAAGGATATTACCCATATAGATTAAGAGAAATTATGAAATTCAATTATGCACATATTGAGAGACTACCAAATTGGGAGCCTAAAATCTCTCTAAAAGAAGGGGTGAAAAGAATATAATGAAAATAGAAAAAACTAAAATAGATGGGTTATATATAATAGAGTTTGATATTTTTAGAGATAACAGAGGAGAATTAATAAAACCATATACATTTAAAGAATATAAAGAGTATCCAATAAATCTAGATTTTAAAGAAACATGGTTTACAAAATCAAATAAGGATGTAATTAGAGCAATGCACTTACAAATTGGAGAAGAAGCTTGTGAAAAATTAGTATCAGTTATAAATGGTAGTGTAATAGATGTTATTTTAGATACAAGAAAAGATTCTAAGACGTTTGGAGAATGGGTAGAAATAAAATTAGATGCAAAAGAAAAAGGAAAAGCTTTATATATTCCTATTGGATGTGCTCATGGATATAAAGTATTAGAAGATAATACAATAACATTATATATGGCGACTGAAGTTCATTCTCCTAAGAATGATACTGGTTTAAGATATAATAGTTTTGGGTATGATTGGAAAATAGAAAAACCAATTATTTCTAAAAAAGATGAAGAGTTATTGACATTTGAAGAATTTGTGAAAATAAGAGGTTAACTATGAAAAAAATAGTTATATTAGGAGCTGGTATTTCTGGAATAGGGGCTGGATATCAAGCAAGAAAAGATAAAAATAATAAAGTTATTTTATTTGAAAAAAATAGTAGTTGGGGAGGATTATGCGATAATTTTACAATAAATGGATTTAGATTTGATAGATTTGTCCATTTCTCTTTTACAAATAATCAAGAAGTAAGAGAGTTATTTGATAAAGGAAGTAAAAGTATTTTTCATATTCCAAATCCATCAAATTATTATAAAGGAACTTGGCTAAAACATCCAGCACAAAATAATTTATATTCCTTAACTAATGAAGAAAAAGAAAAAATATTAAATTCTTTTAAAAAAAGAAATAATAAAAGTATTGATGAAATAAAAAATTATGAAGAGTGGTTGAGAATCCAATATGGAGATTATTTTGCTGAAAATTTTCCAATGAAATATACTAAAAAATATTGGGGAGTTGAAGCAAAAGAATTAGAGACTAAATGGATAGGAAATAGAATGTATAAACCTACTTTAGAAGAAGTAGAACAAGGAATGAGGACAAAAGATACACCTCTAACTTATTATGCTAAAGAGATGAGATATCCAGTTACTGGAGGCTATAAAAGTTATTTAAATTATATAGCTAAAGATTTAGATATTAGATTAAATCATAAAGTAAGAGAAGTAGATATAAAAAATAAAGTAATTTATTTTACAAATAATACTCAAGAAACTTATGATGAATTAATTTCAAGTATCCCATTGTCTGAAATGAATAAAGTAATAAAAAATATTCCAGAAAATATTGAAAAAGAAATAAAAAAGTTAAGATGGACTTCTGGATATATAATTTCGTTAGGATTAAAGAATAAAAATATTCCACCATATCTTTGGTTTTATATTTATGACGAAGATATTCCTTTTGCAAGAGTATATTCTCCAAGTCATAAATCTTCAAATAATTCTCCTGAAGGTTGTTCTTCTTTACAACTAGAAATATATTTTGAAAACGAAAAAGAGTTTAAATTTTCAAAAGAAGAATTATTGGAAAAAAGTATACAAAAATTAGTAGAAATGAAAGTTATTAGAGAAGAAGATTTAATAGTTAGGGATATTAGGTTTGAGAAATATGCTAATGTAGTATTTGATTTTAATATTTATGAAGCGAGAAAAAAAATAAGAGAGTATTTAGAAAATATAGGAATAAAAACTATAGGAAGATTTGGGGAATGGGATTATCTTTGGAGTGATCAAAGTTTAATAAGTGGTTTGGAGAAAGGAGTGAATAAATAATGAAAGCTGTAATCTTAGCTGGTGGACTTGGAACAAGACTTAGTGAAGCAACTCATCTAATACCAAAACCAATGGTAGAGATAGGTGGAAAACCAATATTATGGCATATAATGAAGACTTATTCATATTATGGAATAAATGAATTTATTATCTGTTGTGGATATAAAGGATATATAATAAAAGAGTGGTTTGCTAATTATTTTTTGCATACAAGTGATGTAACATTTGATTTGAAAAATAATGAAATGACAGTACACGATTGCCACTCAGAAGATTGGAAAGTAACTCTTGTGGATACTGGACTTGAAACAATGACTGGTGGAAGAATAAAAAGAATACAAAAGTATATAGGAGATGAAACTTTCTTACTTACTTATGGAGATGGAGTAACAGATTTAAATATAGCTGATACCATAAAATATCATCAAGAAACAGGAAAAATATTAACAGTAACAGCATATAAGCCACAAGGAAAATTTGGAGCTTTAAATCTTGATGAAGAAGGAAATGTAAAATCATTTACAGAAAAACCAGCTGGAGATGGAAGTTGGATAAATGCAGGATATTTTGTATGTGAGCCTAAAGTATTTGACTATATTACTGAAGGAGATTCTACAATATTTGAAAAAGCTCCACTTGAAAATATAGCTAAAGATGGTGGAATGAACTCATTTAAGCATGAGGGATTTTGGAAACCAATGGATATATTGAGAGATAATAAAGAATTAAATGAGATGTGGGATAGTGGAAAAGCTCCATGGAAAGTGTGGGAGTAATTAATGTTAAAGCAAATAAGAAAATTATTTGATAAGAATGAAATAAAAAAACTATATATTTTAGTTATTTTTTCAGTAGTAGTATCATTAGGAGAAGTATTTGGATTATCTATAATAGTTCCATTCATCTCTGTAGCAAGTAATAAAAATAGCTTATATGAGAATAAATATTTAGAGGTAATTTATGATTTTTTTAAATTTGAAAATTATAGTCAATTTATAATAATTTCTGGAATAGGGATAATTATAATTTTTTTATTAAAAAACATAATGAATAGTATTTTTAATTACTCTTTAGTTAATTTTGCTAGAAATAATTATTATAAAGTTACTTGTAAATTGATAAATAATTATTTAAAGTATCCATATAAATTTTTTATTAAAGAAAATTCAAATGCTCTTAATAAAAACATAACAACAGAATGTCAATATGTGGTAATAGTTTTACAACAAGCATTATTATTATTTAGTGAGATAATAGTAATAATAATGATATATATGGTAATGTTAGTAGTAAACTTCAAAATTACGTTATTGGTAAGTATGTTTTTAGGAGTATGTGTTGCTATTATAAAATTATTAATAATTAATAAAACTAAGAGTTGGGGAGTACAGAGAGCAAAGGCAATAGAAGAGTATTATAAGATAATTGGAGCTACTTTTGGAAACTATAAGTTTATAAAATTGCTTGGGAATGATGAACAGATAAATGAAAGATTTGAAATAGCTTGCGATAATTATGTGGTAGTTGATAAAAAATTTCAGGGAACTCAACCTATTCCGAAGTATATTTTAGAATTTTTAGGATTCTTTATAGTTGTATTTCTTATAGTAGGAGCTGTAACTATTTATGGAGAAGAGGGAATGACTAAGATAATGCCTCTTATTACAGTGTTTTTTATAGGATTATATAGAATACTTCCTTCATTAAATAGAGCAGTAAGTTATTATCAAAATATAGTTTTCTATAGACAATCATTAAATATAATAGCTAAAGAGCTAGAGAAAAGTGCTGAAAATTTAGGAAATGAGAAAATAGAATTTAAGGAAAACATAACTTTAAAAAATCTGACTTTTGAATATGAGAAAGATAAGGAGATATTGAAAAATATTTCTTTAAATATCCAAAAAGGAGAAAGAATAGCTTTTATAGGAGAGTCTGGTTCTGGAAAAACAACATTAGTAGATTCTATAATAGGACTATATAAACAAAAGAGTGGAGAAATATATATTGATAATGTTTTACTTACTGATGAGAATCTTAGAAGTTGGAGAAGTAGTATAGGATATATACCTCAAGAGGTATATCTATTTGATGGTACAGTAGAGGATAATATTGTATTTGGAAGAGAGTATGATAGTTGTAAATTAGAAGAAGCTCTTAAGAAAGCACAGATATGGGAGTTTCTACAAAAGAAAAGTGGAGTAAAAACTATTGTAGGGGATAAGGGGATAATGTTATCTGGAGGACAGAAGCAGAGGCTAGCAATAGCAAGAGCATTATATACTAATCCGGAGATACTAGTATTAGATGAAGCTACATCAGCTCTTGACAATGATACAGAAAAAGAGATAATGAATGAAATATATAAAGCTTCTGAAAATAAAACTCTTATAATTATAGCTCATAGATTAACTACTCTTGAAAGCTGTAACAGAATAGTTGCTTTAAAAGAGGGAAGAATAGAAAAAATAGTTTATTCTATAGAAGAGATATAGGATGGAGAAAACTATGTTTAAAATCAACCAAAACATATACAACAAAATAGGAGAGTTAGGTGTATATATCTACACCCTCTCTCTTTTTATATCCAAGTCTGGTGTGAGTATAGGGCTAGGATTTTTAGTACTAGCCTTTTTACTCTATCTTTGGGATAGGAGAAAAATAAATTTAACAACAGAGGAAAAATATATATTGGTTATCCTTATTCTACTACCAATATTTAGTCTTTTCTCAGCAGGAGGAACTCACTCTTTTCAAAGAGCCTTAGAAAAATCATATAGATATATTGGACTCTTTTTTATACCTTACTTTCTTTATAAGGATAGAGTAGTAAAAATAGTCCTATCACTTTTTTCTCTTAGTATAATAATATCTTTTATTAATGGAATTCTATATTACAAAAAACTTAAATGGAATTTTAATATAAGATTTCTTAGTTTTTCAAGTAATACTTTAGATGAAGCACATATATTAGCTATGGGAAGTATGTTAATTTTAGTAGCTATTGTCTACTATATTAAAGAGAGAAAATATATATTTACCTCATTATTTATATTTACCCTTATCTTAGCAGTAGCAGCCTTAGTGATGACACAGGGAAGAGGAGCATGGCTAGGTTTTGGAGCTGGATTATTTGTAATTTCTTTCTTTCTCTTTAAAAGTAAAAAAATCTTTATAGCTATAACTATTCTTACTCTACTTTTAGGTTATGGGGGTATCAATAGTAAAGCTTTAGAGAATAATAGATATATTAAAAGATTTGAAAGCATAAAGAGTAGTGCTGATAATTCTAATAATGCTAGAATACTTCTATGGAAAAGTGGAATAGAGATGTACAAAGCTAATCCAATATTTGGAGTGGGAAGAGATAATGCTGGAGATTACTCTTTAGAGTATATGAAAAATCATTTTAAAGGGCAGAAACCTAACTATTTTTCTAAAAAAATGCTAGAGTTAGCTGGAGCTGGAAATCTACACAGTTTATATGTCACAGCTTTAGCTGAGGAAGGAATACTGTCTATCCCTTTTATAGGAATGTTTCTATTTATTCTATATAGGCAGGGAAGATATTGTATCACTAGGGAGAGAGATTTTAATTTCTATTTAGTAGTAGGTACAATGGGTATGCTTGTAGCCTTTTTAGTAGGTGGACTTACAGAGAATGTATGGAGAGAGATATGGAAATCTAATATGTTTGTCTTTATAGTTGGATTATATCTATCAATAGTAAAACAAGAATGACTTTTATTTAAAGAGGTCATTCTTATTTTTTAATTATATTTCAAAAAAGTTGGTAAAACTATAGCAAACGTATGTCAATGCTACTGGAATAAAAAAATTCTTTTTGTTAAAATTTTATTAAAAGATTGAACAGCTATGAACAGATAGGAACCTGTTCTCTAGCTAAAAGGGTGTGTTTTATGCTAAAATTTTAATGTAGGTGGTAGTGAGTGGAAGTGAGTTTTACTCAGTAGAAACTCATACAAAAATATGTTAGATTATAACAAAAAGAAGATGAGGAGGTAGCAAAATGGAGAGACCAGAATACTATGGAATTTTACCATCAAAGGTGAGATATGATGAGAGGCTAAAACCAATGGAGAAGATAATGTTTTCAGAGTTGACAGCTCTGGTACATAAAAAGGGGTATTGCTATGCTAGTAATATGTATTTTGCAGCTCTGTATGGGGTACATAAAAGTACTGTAAGTGCATGGATAAGTAACTTGGCAAAGTGTGGACACATAACTACCAAGTGTATAATGAAAGATAAGAGAGTAGAGGAGAGAAGAATATATATTGCAGATGAAAGTGATATAAGTTATTTTCCTAAGTTGGACAAGGAAAAGAGTAACACAGTAGATGATAAAATTTTAGATGAAATTCTTGAAGAGAAGGTAGAGAGAAGAGAAAAAACTCCAGAGGAATTAGAAGATGTAAGAAAAAAACTTTTAAGGGATCTATTTGGATGTGAGGGAGAATAAAAAAATTACTAGGGTATCCATAAAAGAGTGGGGAGGGTATACATAAAAAAATCCCAAACCTATTCGTAAAAAGTAGAAGTATAATAGTACAAGAAGAATAAGACAAGAGTAATAGTATAAAAAGAATAATATATAATTATATAAGTTTTAAAGAGTTTAAAAACAATTGTAAATATTTATTTTAAAAAAAACAATAAAAACTTAACATATTCAAAATAAATTCTTTGCAATTTAATAATTTTGTAGTATAATGTAGAATGAAAAATTAGAATTGGGAGGATTGTATCTACAGATGTCTAGAAAGAAAAAGTATGAAGATTATGATGAAGAATTTGAAAACGATGAAGATGAGATAGATCTAGCTGACCTTATCTTTACATTAATAAGAAGATGGAAGCTGATAGTTCTTACAGCTATACCAGTGGTAATATTAGGGGTAATATTTGCAATTACAAGACCAACTGTATATCAAGCAGAGACTACACTAATAGTATCTAACAATATGAGTAGTGTATCATTAGATAGTAGTGATATCTCTCTTAGCCAAAGACTAGTAATAACTTATTCAGAGATAGCTAAAAATAAATCTATCTTAAATAAAGTAATAAACAAATATGACTTAAAAGAAACAACAGAGCAATTAGCTAAATTAGTAACTATAACTCCAGTAGATAGTACAGAGTTAATATCTTTAACATATAAAAACAGTGACCCACAACTTGCAGCTATGGTAACAAATGAGATAGCTAATGAGTTTATGGATAAAGTAGTACAAGTAATGAGAGTAAGAAACGTAAATATAGTAGAGAAAGCTCAAGTACCTGTACAACCTCTTCCTAAAAAGAGAGCCCTTATACTTCTTGCATCAGTTGTTTTAGGATTAGCAGCTGGAACAGGAATGGCTTTCGTAATGGAGTTCCTACATAAAAAACTTAGAAAACCATCTGAGATACAAGCTATCTTAGGAGTTTCTATGATAGGAATGATACCAGACTTAGAAAATGTTATAGCTGAAAAGGATGAGGATAGTAATGAGTAAGAGAAAGATATTTTTTATACAAGAGGACAATATGGAGGCTACAGAAGCCTTTAGAACAGTGAGAACTAACCTTGCTTTCCAAAATGATAAAGAGATAGGTAGAAAGATAATGGTAACAAGCTCTATTCCAGGAGAGGGAAAATCTACTCTAGCTGGAAACTATGGTGCCAGTCTTGCTATAGCTGGGAAAAAAGTACTTCTAATAGACTGTGATATCAGAAGACCTAGAGCACATGAGAGCTTTGGAATAAAAGTAGAGAGAGGATTAGAATCAGTACTTACTGAAAATGTAAATCCTAAAGATGTAATTATAAAAGACCTAATCCCTAACTTTGACTTATTACCTACTAAGCATATGAGATACAATGTAACAGAGTTATTTATTGGAGATAAGATGAAAGAGGTAATCTCTAGCTTAGAAAATGAGTATAATACTATCATTCTAGATATGCCACCTCTAGCAGTAGCTTCAGATGCTGCTATCCTATCTAAATATGTAGATGGTGTAGTAGTAGTAGTAGCCTATGACCAAGTAGCAAAAAGAGAGCTTGAATTTACAAAAGAGATGCTATCTAATGCAGGGGCAAATATCTATGGATTTGTTGTAACTAAGGTAGATAAAGGTGGATTATCTTATGGAAACTATGGATATTACAATAATTACTATTCATACTACCAAGAGTACTACAGTGACAGTAATGGAAATAGAAAAAAACACACTGTAAAGAAACCTAAGAGTAAGTTTGGTAAATTTATACATGATATAAAAGAGCAGTATAAAAGACAATTTTCAGGAGACTTGAAAGGGAAAAAATAATGGTTGATATTCATTCACACATACTTTTTGGAATAGATGATGGACCAATAGAGATAGAAGAGAGCATAGATATGATAAGACAGGCAGTATCTGTAGGATATACAGATATTGTCTGTTCTTCACACTATCTGATAGGTAGATTTGAAAATCTTAACTATGATAAAAACTTTGAGATTTTAAAAAATAGAATCCTAGAGGAAAAAATTCCTTTAAATATTCATAAAGGTAATGAGTTTGCCTTAGATCCAGAGTTTTCAGCTCATGAAAATAGAATAAATAAGATGGCTGGAAGTAGATATATACTGGTAGAATTAAAGGATGAACTTATATATGGAGCCTGTAAAAGTTTTTTTAAAAACGTTATAGCTAAAGGATATATTCCAATTTTTGCCCATGTAGAGAGATATCCTCATATCAAGGTACAGGAATTTAGAGAATTAGTAGATATGGGAGTAGTCCTACAGATGAATATTAGAATGGCAGTTAACCCTATACCTAAGGCTAAATATCTATTGGAGAATGGGTATATCTCAATAATAGCTACAGATAGTCACCGTATGGGAAGAAGAGACTACAATATAGATGAGTATTTGAAAAAGTTGGAGAGTTCTTTAGGTAGGGAGCTTTTTCAAGTGCTTATGGAAGAGAATCCAAGAAAAGTGATAGAGGATAAAGAGATAGTTACAGAGATAAAGTATGAGGGAGATGGCGATGAAGAGAAGAAAGTTAATGGGATTGGCCGCATTTTTAGCAATTTGTTCAACAAGTTTTTCAAGTGATTTCTTTACTCTAGATGATGTACTAAACAGAGTAAAGGATACAAACCCACAGATTAGAGCTCAAAAGATGAATGAGGAGAGCAAAAGAGAGCTAAAAGAGAAAGCTTGGAAAAACTTGGTATTACCACCAGTAAATCTATCGAATGAGGAAAGCTGGGAAATGATAGAAAAAGAAGGAATAGGAATAAACCAACTATCTATAACAATGCCTATTTTTAGTGGAGGAAAGATAGTAAATACTTATAATAAAGCAAAAAATCAATATGAAATGGCACAAAAAGATAGTGAATTAGTAGGTATAGTAGCTCAAGAGGCAGCAGTGGCAAAATTCTTTGAAGCATTAAACTACAAAAAACAGATAGAGATAACTGATAAGGCAATAGAGGCTTTAGAAAAGCAGAAAGAGAGAATAGCTGATCTATATAACAATGGTAAATTAGTACCAAAGTCAGAGTTATTAAAGATAGAAGCTGATATAGAGAATAATAGAGGTATTAACTTAGAGAATAAGCAGAAAGAGGAAGCTAGCCTAGGAGAGTTAGCAAGACTATTAAACTATCCAGTAAATAGTCCATTGGAATTAAAAGATTTTAATCCATTACAATTTTTAGAGGCAAAGGCTCATATTACTGAGGAGAATAAGACACCTGTGGAGAATACTCTACTAGGTTCTAAGGAGGCTCTAAAATTAGAGAGTGCTAACTATGATGTAAAAATTGCTAGGGCAGATTTATATCCTGTTATATATACAAAATATACATTACGTTATAAAGGAACAAATGATTATGGAGAGTTATATGACTATCCAAAAGAGCATAGAGATTTATTTGAAATAGGATTTAGATGGGTACTTGCTTGGGGAGCTACTATGGATAATGTAAGAGCTCAAGAGTATCTATATGAGAAAGCTAAGATAGAGTATGAGGATAACTTAAAGGGAATATCTCTTGATATGAAAAATAAGTTAGGAGAGATAAAGGCTCTATATGGAAAATCTTTAGCTATGGAGAAAAGAGCTAACTTACTTCAGGAGAATATGGATATAGATAGTATGAGATATGAGAATGAATTACTTACAACTTTCGACTACTTGAACTCTGTAAATAGTTTTAGAGAGGCTCAAGAGGATTACTATGAGTTACAAAGAAAGCTTGTGTTAGCAGTAATAGAGTATGAAAATCTATATAGATAGGGAGAATAAATAATGGAGAGTGGAATGAAGAAGAAAATAGCTATAGGAGCTATAGTTACTGCATTAGTAGGTTATGGAGCCTATAAGATGAATATTTTAGGAACTACTGAGGTAAAGGTAGCTAGAATAGAGGTAGGAGATCTTTCAGATATGAACCTATATACAGGAATGGTAGTACCTGGAGAGATAAAACCTGTATATATCTCAGCTCCAGCAGTAATAGAGAGAATCTTAGTAAAAGATGGAGAGGAGATTACAAAGGATACAGAGCTTATACTATTTAGTAACAAAAGTATAATGGAAAATGATAAGGCTCTTAGAGTAAATGAACTAGATATACAAAATGTGAAGTTACAGATAGCTGACTTAGATTCTGGTTCTATGAAATTGGAATTAGATAACAGAGAGTTGGAGATAAAAAATCTAGAAGAGAAGATAAAAGCTGATATGAGAAGATTACCAGTAGTGACAGAGGAAGCTAGAACTCTTCAAAAAAGAGCAGAAGCATATATGCAACTACTATCTAAAGATGGAGTATCAGCAACTGAAGCAAGTAGAATAAATACTGAGTCAGGAAGAAAACAGGTAGAGTTAGAGGATTTAAAAACTAACTTAGAGTTAAATAGACAAAAACATCAACTTATGGTAGTAAGTTATGAGAGTTTAAAAAGAGAGTTAAATATAGAAGAGGCAAAATTGAGATCTAGTCTTGAAAAGTTAGAATTGGAAAATGAGACATTAAAGATTAGAGAGAAACAATTAAAAGAGCCACTTACTGCTGGAGTAGATGGAGTAGTAGTAGGAATAGATGTACAGGAAGGAAGTGTAACACAACCTGGAGAGAGATTACTAGCTGTATCTACAACTGGTGGAAATAGAGTAAATGTAGAGGTACCTCTATACCAATCTTCTGCTATAGCAAAGGGGCAACCAGCTATAATAGTATCTAGAGATAGTGATGGAGATAAGCAATATAAAGGTAAGGTAGAGAAAGTTTCTACTGCTGCTGTAGATAGTAAATACTCTAAAACTAAGGAAAAAGTAATTCAGGTAGAGGTATCAATAGATGAGGAAAATGATTTAAGACCTGGATTTATAGCTGATGTAGAGATCAGTGGACAAGCTAAAACAGCTGTACCAGTTGTAAATAGTTTCTCAGTAATAGAGGAAGATGGAGAGTACTTCGTATATATCAATGATGGTGGAAGAGCTAGAAAACAAAAGGTAAATGTAGGAGCTAGAACAGTAAATAGCTATGAGATACTAGATTTACCAGTTGGAACACAGGTAATAGTAAATCCATTTAAAGTTAGAAACGGTGAAAAAATAAGGGTTGTTGAGTAAGATGAAGATGATATTCTGGTTTGCATGTAAGATGCTTTTGGGGAATAGTAAAAGAGCTATATTTCCTTTTTTAGGAGTAGTAGGAGGAATAACTGCACTTATTATGTCATTCTCACTAGGAGCAGGGGGAGAGGAGATAATATCTACTAATCTTTCAGCTATAGGGAGCAATAGAATAATGATAGGTGGGCAGGAGATGAGTGCTAGGGATATGCAGATAATAGAGAACTATCCCTTTGTAGAGTACACACTCTTTCCTGGAGCTAGAGAAAACAGTGGAAACAATATATTTATTGGGTATTCTCAAAAGGCACTTATGGCATTGGGACTTAGAAATCTAGGAGATAGAGAAGTCATACTAGATAAGAATCAGTTTCCAGATAAGCAGCCAGGAGATAGGGTAGACCTAGTTACAGAAAATGGAGTAAGAAGTTTTACTGTAGCAGGAATCTATGAAGAGAAAAACCCTTTTGAACTGATGAAACAGGGAAATAGAATAATAGTTTCTCAAGGATATTTTGAGAGGCTATTTGGAAAATATAGGTATAATGAGCTCATTGTATCTTTTGATAAAAACGAAGATGCTGAGGACCTAATCCCTTTACTACTAAAGAGATTTAATGAGGATAGAAGAAGTTATGGACAGGTGAGATTACTTGAAACACCTGAAGTATATAAAAGAATTGTTAAAATTCAAAGAATGGTAAAAAATACATTGGGTATTCTATCTTTTATATCTCTATGTATTGGAGGATTTGGTATAATGAACCTAATAGCAGGGGGAGTGAGAGCTAGAACTGGACATATAGGTATACTAAGAGCTATGGGTATGTCTAGAGAAAATATCGTAAAGATATTTTTAGCAGAGGGAGTTATTATCTCTATAATAGGCTCACTTTCAGGTGTTATAATAGGTGTAATAGGTGCTATCTTAAGTGGAAAACTTATAATGATACCACCACAATTTAATGTGTTACAAATTTTATTTGCTCTAGTAGTCTCTTTGGCATTTGGTATAGGAATGGGAGTGTATCCAGCAAGAAAAGCTGGTAATATAGCGATTACAGATGCACTAAGAGATATTTAGATATATTTATTACAATTAGGAGGGAAGAAAATGATGAAAAAATTATTACTAGGAAGTTTACTAGTTTCATCTGCCGCTTTAGCAGTAGGACCAGAAGCAGCTGTTACTTCATCAGCTGCAGTATCATCTAACGAAGTAGGAACAGGAAAATATTTCTACATAGCTCAAAATTATCAAGAGCTAGCAGCTGTTCCAGGATTTACTATGAGTGCTCCAGCAGGATTAGTTCCAGGTAAAGGAGTAGTATTTGCAGGTATTGGAGGACTTCATACTAATGGTAAGAAAGGAAACGATACTGACGGATCAATGGCAGTAGGATTTGGATACGGAAATCCTTATGAAACAGTAGGAGGAGCTGTATCATTATCACTAGGAAGTATCAATCCTGATGATGGAGGAGCATTCAACAGAGGATCTCTTAACCTATCTTTAGGACACAACTTCTCACAATATGGATTAGGAGTAGCAGTTGGGGTAAACACTATAGACCTATGGCATGACAATGGTAAAGATGAGATGGATGAAAGCTACTATACATCAGTAACTAAATTATTACCAAATGATGTAGCACCAGTTGTTGTAACAGCAGGATTAGGAAACAATGACTTTGCAAAAGTAAACGAAGATGGAGATAAGAAAGATCATGTATATCCATTCGTATCAGTTGCAGCATATGTAATGCCACAATTAAGCTTAATCGCTGACTATACAAGTGGAGTAACTACTTTAGGAGTAGGAATTGTTCCATCACCAAAATTACCAATAACTATCACAATGGGAGCTTACAACGTAAACAAACAAACTGTTGATACAGGAAATGACAAAGTATCTTTCGTAGGTTCTCTATCTGCATCATATGCATTCTAATTTTAGAGAAAATTAAAAGGAGGAATAAGAATGAAAAAATTATTAGTACTTGCTTTAATGACATTATCAGTAGCAGTATTTGCAGCTGATGAGAATACATCTTCTGATTCAACTACTGGAACTACAACTTCAGCTGAAGCTACTACAACTACTTCAGTAGGAGGAGCAGCACCTGCAGCAGCACCAGTTAGCGTTGGAGAATCTTTCATGGGAGCATTCGGAATGGGATCATCATCTCCAGCTGGAACTTCATCTTCAAACTCAGTAGGTTCAGTATCTTCTGGAATGTCTTCAATAGGATCAAACACAGTAAATAACGTAACTGTAACTACTCCATACTCTTACAAATAAGAGCTATTAAAGATTCTTAAGTTGAAATCAAAAAATAGAATAATTCAATAATATAAAAGGAAAAAAGTTTACTTCCAATCGCTAGTGCTTACGCAATG
>OGEZ01000112.1_pt1 | contig 90164 bp, 77 predicted proteins | sample 1570831 | NCBI WGS metagenome assembly OGEZ01 (sample SAMEA2582059, study PRJEB24529) | metagenome | biome: Human gut stool | place: China | collected 2011 | reverse complement strand
CTGCAACCCGGCATCTACATCGTAAGGGTAGGAGACAGGGCGTACAAACTTCGCCTCCATTGAATTGACAATTGACGTTTGAATTGACAATTGATAATTGACAATTGACAATTACAGACACAATATTAGGCACGGATTTCACGGAAAACACGGTAAATATTAATTTAAAACCGTGTTAATCTGCGAAATCCGTGCCTATTAATTAATTGTCCATTATCAATTGTCAATTCTCAATTGTCATTGTTGTTTGCGGTAGCTCCACACCGCCCAGGCATTGAACAAGATGCCGAATCCCAGTAGGCAACCCAATGGTTTACCGACTTCTGCCAGGCTACTTCCTTTGAGATAAACCATTCGGATGAACTCTACAAAATACTTTAAAGGATTGAATGCCGCTATGGATTGTGCCCATTCCGGCATACTCCCGACAGGGGTGAAAAGTCCGCTCATCAAAAGCATGATGATAACGAAGAACCATGTAACGAACATAGCTTGTTGTAAGGTGCTGGAATAGTTGGAAATGGTGATACCCACGCCCGACACTAAGAAGATGAAAATACCGGCACCGATGTAAATGGTAGAAAGAGAACTGGCAGGAACAAGTCCGTAGATAAGCCAAGCCAACAGCATGGCAATACTCAGTACAAAGAAACCAATGAGCCAATATGGGATCAGTTTACTCAATGTGAAGACAACTTTACTTACGGGTGTGACATTGATTTGCTCGATAGTACCATTCTCTTTCTCACTGACGATGTTCAGAGCTGGCAGGAAACCGCAGATGAGGAAAAGCATCATAGTCATCAAGGCTGGTACCATATAATGTTTATAGTCCAGGTGCGGATTATAGAGGTAACGGATGGAGGTAGTATCCGGTTGGCGGTTGATGATCTGTGCCAGATAAGAACTACCCAAACTTCCTTTCATGCCGTTGATAGCATTGACTGCAATCTGTACTTCTGCTGGTTTACCTAAGATGTGCTCTTTCTCAAAATCAATAGGTATTTGCAAGATAATATCAATTTGATCCTTTTCGATGGCTTGAAGCGCCTCTTCATAAGATACCGCCATGTGCTGAAGGCGGAAATAATGAGAGGCCTCGATCTGTTGGATGAGTCGTCTGGATGTCTGTGAATGATCTTGGTCAATAATAGCCAGGCGGACATCCTGTACTTCGAGTGTGGCTGCCCAAGGAAATACAATTAACAGCATACAAGGAAATAGCAGGATGAGTCTCGGTAGGAAACTGTTTCTGAACAATTGCTTGAATTCTTTTTCTATCAGATAGCTTAACATAAGTAATACGTTTTTAATTCAGCCGATTCTTGAATAAACGATAGGTGATGAGTATGAATACACATCCCATTCCTGATAATATACCGATTTCCGGATATAGTAATGATAGGGGAACACCTTCAATCATGATTTTACGGACCAGTTCGATGTACCAACGAGCTGGAATCAGGTTGGACAGGAACTGTAAAATGGGTGGCATGCTTTCTATGGTGAAAATCATACCAGATAGCAGGATAGTAGGAATCATCAGCAGCATACCGGAGATGAGTAGTGCGACTACTTGCTTTTCGGTGACGCAGGAGATCAATAATCCTAATGTAAGTGAGACAAGAATAAAGAGTAACGAAACTGCCAGCAATCCGAGTAAACTCCCTGCAATCGGTACATGGAGTACGAAACGGGACAAAAGTAAGATAGTTGTCAGATTGATGATGGAAAGCAGGAAGTAAGGAACAGCCTTCGACAAAATCACCGATAACGGCCTGGCGGGCGATACGAGCAGAATTTCCATGGTACCGGTTTCTTTCTCACGAACAATGGAAATGGAAGTCATGATGGCACAAATCAGCATCAGGATCAATCCCATGACACCCGGCACGAAGTTATAGACACTTTTCATCTGCGGATTATACAGCAACTGGATGTTGGGAATAACCGTCGGCAACGAACCGGAACCTTTCAACTGGGCTTCGGCTTGTGCCAAAATGCTTTGTGCATAATTACTCCGTATGACAGCTGAATTCGGTTCGGATGCGTCTGCTATAACTTGGATGTGTTGCTCCTCGTTATAAATCCGGTTACTGTATTGCTGTGGGAAAACGATGGCCAGATCGGCCTTCCCTTTGCGGAAAGCCTGCTGTATCTCTTCGGGCGAATGGACGACTTGTGTGATCTGGAAATACTCGTTCGCTTCCAGCCTGTCCACAATCTGTTGCACGGCTATGTCATAGTTGGGAGCCAGAATAAGCGTCCGGATGTTTTTGACTTCGGTAGAAATAGCAAAGCCGAACAGGATGATTTGTATGACAGGCATGATCAAGAGGATCATAATCGTGCGAGTATCCCGTAGAATATGATAAAACTCTTTCTTGATAAAGGCAAAAAACTGTTTCATGATTCAATCTGATTTACGAATAGCACCACGTGCCAATTGTTGAAATACTTCGTCCATGTTCTGTGCTTGATACTGTTGTTTGAGTCGTTCCGGCGTATCAATGGCTTTGATCTTTCCATCCACCATCATAGAGATCCGGTCACAATATTCGGCTTCATCCATATAATGCGTGGTGACGAATATCGTAATGCCCCGTTCTGCCGCCTGGTAGATTAATTCCCAAAACTGACGGCGGGTGGCAGGATCTACTCCTCCGGTCGGCTCGTCCAGAAATACCAGTTCCGGTTCATGGATGATGGATACCGAAAAGGCCAACCTTTGTTTCCAACCCAACGGTAGTTCGCGGACCAGCGTTTCACGTTCATTATTCAGGCCGATCCGTTGCAACATCTCTTCTGTACGTATGGGTATTTCGGATGCCGGAACACCGTAAATACCGGCAAACAGACGGACGTTTTCCCATACTTTCAAATCTTCATATAGAGAAAACTTCTGACTCATATAACCAATGTGCTTCTTGACATCTTCAGCCTGTGTATTGACATCATATCCGGCAACAAAAGCTTTTCCTGAAGTTGGTTTGCTGAGTCCGCAAAGCATACGCATGGCTGTTGTCTTTCCGGCTCCGTTAGCTCCTAGGAAACCGAAGATTTCTCCTCGTTTCACCTCAAATGAGATATGATCAACCGCTTTGAAGTTACCGAACTGTTTCACCAAATCCTTTACTTGGATAATCGTTGTTTCTGTATCCATACGCCGATTTCGCTGGAGAGCTGGTGGACACAATATGTCATGGAATTGTTGGAGGATGACATCTGGTGTGTCTATGCCTTTGATACATCCTTCCTGAATAAATGCAATCCGGTTACATTGGCGTGCTTCGTCCATAAAAGGAGTTGATACAAGAATGGTGACATGCTGCGATTTCAGCCGGTGAAGCATATTCCAAAACTCTTTACGGGAAACAGGATCGACACCGGTAGTTGGTTCATCCAGAAATAAAACGATAGGCTGGTGAATTAAGGCGCAGCAAAGAGCTAGCTTCTGTTTCATACCTCCGGATAAAGCTCCGGCATGCCGTTTGCGGAAAGGTTCCAACTGGCTGTAAATATCTTTGATCTGTTCGTAATTCCGTTCGATACTTGTTTGGAATACGGTAGCAAAGAAATCTAGATTTTCCTCTACGGAGAGATCCGGATATAAGGAGAATTTACCGGGCATATAACCGATGCATTTTCGTATTTCCCGGAAATCCTTTATCATATCCAAGCCGTTGAGATGCGCTTGTCCTTGATCCGGTAACAATAACGTGGTGAGAATGCGGAAAAGCGTACTTTTCCCAGAACCGTCCGGACCGATAATCCCAAACAGTTCGCCCTGATTGACAGAAAACGATACATCTTCCAGTGCTTGTATGTGCTGGTATCGCTTACTGATATGCGAGACTTCAATCAGTGGTTTCATGGGTTGTGAATTTAACTTCTCCATACATTCCTATTTTGGCAGAACCATCGTTGTGGAAAGCTATTTTGACGGCATATACCTGATTGGCCCGTTCATCATTTGTCAAGATGGTTTTGGGGGTGAATTCCGCTTGATCAGCAATCCAACAGATTGTTCCTGTATATTCTTTTCGGTTGTCATCTCCAAAGTCTGCATACAAACGCACTGTCTGTCCGATGGAAACTTGTGAAAGTTGACTGGAAGTGATATAAGCCCGTAAGAACATGTGTTCCGTATCAGCTATCTTGAAAAGCGGTTTACCGGGAGACGTATATTCACCTGGTTCTGCATATTTCGCCAATACCGTGCCTTGAATAGGAGCGGAGATATGGCATTTCAGTAACCGGTCTTCCACTTGTGCTACTTGTGTGGCAACCGACGAGCTTTGTTCATTTAGACTGGCCGTACTATTATGGAGCGTTGATAATTGGGCTTCCAGTTGTTTGTTCAATACTTGTATTTCGGTATTCCAGTCGTCCAGTTGTTTTCGGTTAGCTGCATCCGACTTCAGCAGGTTTTCTACCCGCTGTTTTTCTAGTTCGGCTTGCTCAATACGCTTTTGGGTAGAAGCTATCTGTTTCTGGATGTCTGGTCTTTGGTAATCGACCGATTTCATGTTTGCCTGTAGTTGTAACTTTTGCAGATAAAGCTGGACAGTATCTATTAGTCCGACTTGTTCGCCTTTTTGCAACAGTCTTCCTTCTTCAGCGTTGAAGAAAATCAGTTTCCCGGATGTTTCTGCCGAGACGATAATCTCTGTGGCTTCGAAAGTTCCTGTGGCATCGTATTCCGAAGATTGATGGTGGCAACTTGTCATGCTGATCATGTATGCTATGATCCAAATACTTATTTTCTTCATAAGGCTTCTTCTTTTAGTTGTTTGTAATATGTTTCTGCTGGTAAATATTCATCAGTAATTCGATTTCATGCACGGCTTTTTGTTGTTTTGCCATGTTTTCTTTTGTTATTTCCTGGAGCATATCAGTCACCGATAAGGTTCCATTCCCAACTTTGGCTTCGGCGGCTTCCCGGATATGGGTTTGCAGGCGAATTATCTCTTCATCTTCTTCCATCTGCTTTTGTAAAGTTTGTATGGCAGATGACTGTTCCGTCAGTTGCAGATTCGTATTAAACAGGAATGTCGCTGTCTGATTTCTTATCATATCCCGTTCCGCATGAATTTTCAGACGGTCATTCTTTAAGGTATAAAGTGCTCCGAAATTCCAGTTTAATCGTGCTCCAACTATATAATAGGCCTGAAACTTATCTTGCAGCATATTCAGTCCGGGGTTGGCATAGCCTCCTTGAGCGAACAGACTTACTTGTGGCATCAATTGGGTTTTCAGATGTTGTTCCTGTATGAGCAACCGTTGTTCTTGGGCCGCATACCATGTTAATTCTGGTCTTTTGATTTCGTTGGGAAAAGATCCTGAAGCGACAGGTTTTTCCAGTTGGATATTATTGGTTAAGGTTTCACCGATAAAGAGCGACAACATTCGTAAATAAGCATCACGCTTGCTTTGAAGCCCCACAGCTTCTTGTCGCGCTTTGATTTGATCTACTTGAATGGCATTTAAATCTGTCTGATTGGCAATTCCATTTTGACAATAGGCACTGACATTCTTGAGACTTCTCGAGAGTTGTTCTTGCCAGAGTTTGTTCTGTTTGATTTGCTCGTCTAGCAGTAAGATCCCGAAATAAAGTTGGTTGATTCGTTCGCGCAGTGCATATAAATTGACATCTAATTCGGCTTGTTTTTCTTCCGATATCGCTTTTATTTCCTTCTTCTTACTTTGTATGTTCCCTCCGTCCCATAAGTTTTGCTGGATATTGATTACAGCCTGGTATTGGTCGTGTGGTTGTAATTCATCCGGGATTTGAGGAATATCAAATGGCAGGGAAGTCACATCACTTTGGTAACTGGCTTTTCCCTGTAGAGAGATTTGCGGAAGATTTCCTTTTTGGACATTTGCCAAGTTGTAATCCCGACTCTTTTCTATTAGGGCATATTGCCGGATTAATGGATAGTTATCCCTGGATTTCTCTTGGCAACTTTCCAATGTTAACTGGGCTTTTGCCGGAATAATCAAGCAAAACACAAATAAGTAACACCATATCCGTTTCATACTGTTTTCATTTAATGTTCACTTGCAAAGGTAGTAGATCTCAGCTTTGCTTTGGGTCCTCTTTGTCAAGAGAGATGTTCTATTTGTATGAAAAAGATAATGATTATTATGGCGAATTCGTATTTTGAGTTTGATGCAAAAGAATGACTGATTATAGTTCTATTCGGATTACACTGCCATAAGGAGGAATAGACTCGAATGCCTGTTCAATGGGATATTCTCCGGCAAGGACACGGGCACAGGTCAAGATACCACCATGGGCAAATACGGCGATTTGTTGATATCCTTGCTGTTTCTTTTCAGCAAGGAATGCTTTGAGTCGTTCGTATTGCTGGCGAAGCGATTCACCATGTAGAGTAGGGGTGTTGATCCAATCGTTAAACCATTCTTTAGAATAGGGATCAGCAGAAATCTCGTCCCAGGTTTTCATTTCCCAATCACCAAAATTCAGTTCTTTCAGTCGTTCATCGCGGATGACCTGAGGATAACCGCAAAATGCCGCAAGTTTCACGCAACGGGTCAACGGACTACAGAATACTTCATCAAAATGAAGTCCGGATAGCTGGCTTAGGGTAACAGCAGCTTCCGTTTCAAAAGTCGGATTGAGTGGAACATCCGTAAAGCCGTAGGCAGAACCTTTGGGTACTGCTACCGATGTATGTCGGATTAAATAGATGATCATAGTTGTAAGTCTGTAAGTTGTTAAGATTATAAGTTCTTTGGATTGTGAATTGTCGAGTCTAAGATATGGTATGTACAATCACTATACCTAGCATAAAACTCAATTCGCACAGCAGAAAGAGAGCTCCGCAACAATCGCCCGTATAGCCTTGTATTTTCTGCTTCATCAATGAAGTTAGCATATACCATACGGCTATCGGAAACAGAATGGCCCATAAATATTTCGGATCGGGAAGCCAACATAAAGGAAGAATACCACTACCGAGGCAAATCAGGTATTCGGAAACCGTCATTCGGCTATAGACCGTCTTGTTTTTCGCCTCCTCTTCCTTCCGGGCATAAGGCAAGCGATTGATGATCATACCTGATACTCCTTTACAGAAAGGATCACCTGCCAGCATGGCTGCTCCTGCCAGTGATACCGGCAAACTTGCCAGTAATGCATAATATAAGCCAAAGTATCCGATCAAGCCAATCACACCATAGCTGCCGATATGTGAGTCTTTCATAATCGCCAGAATCCTTTCCCGGCTGGTACCACCGCCGAATCCGTCGAAGAAGTCAGCCAGTCCGTCTTCATGCAAGCAGCCGGTTATCAGTAATCGGGTCAGGATTGCTAATAAGACAGCTACTGATGCCGGTAGGATCAGTGACGAGGCATACAATACCAATACACTTACGCCAGCTGTGAACCAGCCGACCAAAGGCCATCGGCTAACTACGTGTTTGAAATATTCGCCCGGCACTTCTGCCAAACGCCAGAAGGGAAGCCGGGTGAAAAATATGAATGCTGCTAATATATGAAGCATAATCAGAAATATTTGGTGATGGATTCTTGTTCAAACGTATGCATCTCGTTGATCATACGTACAGCCGAATCAACAATCGGATAGGCACAAACCGAACCGGAGCCTTCGCCCAGCCGGAGTCCGAGGTGTAACAAGGGTTCTGCATGCAAGTAATCCAGAATTTTCTTGTGTCCGCTTTCATCCCCACAATGACCGAAAATGCAGTAGGGAAGCATTTCAGGATATAAACGGGAAGCTACCAACACACAATTGGTCATGATGAATCCGTCCACCAGGATGATCATCTTTAATTCGGCTGCCCGAAGCATTCCGCCAACAGCCATTACCATTTCGATACCGCCGAAATAACGCATGATATCGAGTGTACTACCATCGCCTTTGTAATTGTCTTGGGCAGCTTTCAGTACATTATATTTATGACGGACACCTTCGGCATTCAATCCGCTGCCGGCACCTACACATTCGATCAAAGGAATACCCGTCAGGCAACTCATCCACATGCTGGAGGCCGAAGTGTTACCGATACCCATCTCGCCGAAACTGATAACATTGCATCCTTCCTCATGGCAAAGGGTAACGATTTCTGCTCCTACTTCGAGTGCCTTTTCCATCTCTTCTTGTGTCATGGCTGCCTCATGCAGGAAGTTACGAGTTCCTTTTCTGATTTTACGACTTATGATACGTGGATTCTCAGGAAAGTCGTAATCCACTCCACCATCTACAATCTTCATGTCGAATCCATGCTGGCGGGCCAGATAACAAACACCGGAACCACCATTCAGGAAGTTATAAATGACCTGGCGGGTTACTTCTTTCGGCGACTGGCTGACACCTTCGTCGGCAATGCCGTGATCGGCTGCGTAAATCACATTTACCGGGTGAGAAAGAACCGGATGTAAGGTTTGCTGGATCATTCCGATCTGGAGGGCCAGCGACTCCAGTCTGCCCAGCGATCCTTTGGGTTTAGCCAAGCTATTGATTCTATCTTCCAAGGCTTGTCGAATTGCCTCGTCTGGTCGGTTAATTTGAAATGTTATCATGATATGTTATTCTTTATTGCAACGGGAATACCGCTGACCATTAATATGACTTCGTCTGCTTGAGATGCAATATATTGGTTCACCCAACCTTGCAGGTCTGTAAATTTACGTTGTGTTTCGTCAACAGAAACTCCTCCCATTCCCAGTTCGTTGGTAACAAACAGGAAACAGGCATTCTGTTGGGTAAATGCGTCAAACTCCTTTTTGATTTCTTCCAAGGATACATTTACCTGACTGTTGTTGTCGAAGAAGAAGTTGGTACTCCACAAGGTTACACAATCGATGACAATGACCCGTCCTTCCAAGGAATGACGGCTCAGATATTTTTCTTCTTCGATATTGGTCCATTCCGGACCCCGGTCGGCTTGATGACGTAATACTCGTTGACGAAACTCTTCATCCCAAATACGGGATGTTGCCAAATAAACCGGATTCGGACTCAGGCTCAAGGCTCTTCGTTGGGCGTAGCCACTTTTGCCAGACCGTTGTCCGCCGGTAATCAGGATAATTCGCTTTTCCATTACGCTTCACCCTTTCTTCTTGCAATCCGTTTGGCTTTATTGATCGGGTTGTTACGGCTTGTCTTTCGCAGGCTGGCCGACTTGGGAGAAGCTGCCATTCGCTGGGCTACGGCCGACCGGCTTAACGACTTGCCAAACTTAGGCTGCATGGCTTCGCGTAGCGCTTTGTCTTTATCTACTTGCGGTTTGCCTCCTTGAGCTTCTCGTTCTTTGGCAGCGCGACGGGCGGCAGCATATTTGTTGTATTTTGCATAATGTTCACGTCTACCACCTTTGTTTTCTCCGTTATTGGCAGTGCCAGTTTGGTTTTGGCCTCTGTTTCCCGGATTTTCAGAACGGCTGCTTTTCGGTCTGTTTTCCTTGGGGCCCATAACCAGATTCTCAATCTTACGGGTTGCTGCCCGAATCGTTCCGGAGCTGGAATACTTTCCCACTTTAATGGGTTCACCATCCACCAAGACTTCATCGTTTTCCGTTACCTTTTGTCCTACTTGGGGTTGTTTCCCGTTTACAGTGACACGTCCCATTTCGATGAACTTATCGGCTTCGCGGCGGGAACATAGGCCGGAATCACTCATTAATTTATTTAATCTGATTTCTTCCATATCTCTTTTATCCTTTATACAATTGCAGAAATTAAACTCACACCAATGCCCATCACCAGTTCAGCCTGACTGTTTATACGGACAGCCAGCCACATGTCTTCGGTCGTAAAGTTACGGGCGTTTGTCCCGATATAAGGTTTTTCGACCGGTTGTCCAAAGTAATCGTGAGTACCACCGAACTGACAATCCAGAATAGCTGCCAAAGCTGCTTCCGGATAACCTGAATTTGGACTGGCATGAGCACGACCATATTTGAATACAAAATCACGTTTGTCCAACTGACCGGATACCAATAACATCAGAAATGCTGTCAGACGGGCAGGAAGGTAGTTAGCCAAGTCATCTATCCGGGCAGCAATTCTTCCGAATTCAAAATATCTGTCATTTTTATATCCGATCATGGAATCTAATGTATTAATCATTTTGTAGGCCATCATGCCGGGAAGTCCTAACAGGAGAAACCAGAACATGGGAGCGATCACACCATCACTCAAATTCTCAGCCAGAGTTTCAAGGGCGGCTGCCCGGATTTCTTGAGGAGAAAGGTGAGCGGTATCACGTCCGACGATACGGCCAACCTGTGTTCTTCCTTCTTCCACACTTCTGTCTACGGCTTCGAAAACGGCTTTGACTTCAGTTATCAGGGTCTTTCCGGCCAGGCAGAAAAAGACACCAATGGCTGTTAGTATCCCTGAGATTACCGGATGAATTACACCGGCAAAATAAAGCATGCCGTATGTCAGAAAATAAATACCGGCAATCAAGGTGACGGCCAGTATGCCGCCTTTCAATATCCGGTCATTTCCCCGGTTGAGGTGTTTTTCTCCGTAAGCAATGGCTTTTCCGAACCATACGATGGGATGTGGCCATCCTTCCGGATCGCCCAACAAACGATCACCTAACCATCCGAACAAGAAGGGTGTCGTCTTATGTAACAAATATCGTGTATCGATAAAAAGCATATTTCATGTCTTGTTTTGACCAACAAAATTAACTAAAAAAAGAACACTGCATTGATTTTATCCCGAAAGATGTCTATCTTTGTGATATGCTTAGAATCGAAAAACATATTGAAAAGCTTTTACTGGAACATGATTGTGTGATTGTTCCGGATTTGGGCGGTTTCGTCGTACAGACAATGCCGACAAATTATCAGGCTGATACATACTTGTTTGAACCAGCTCATAAGGAAGCTGTCTTTAATCAGACATTGCAGCATAATGATGGATTGCTGATCGAATCGTATATGCAAGAAGAGCAGGTGGATTATAAACAGGCTCGTCAGTTGGTGATCAACGATGTGGCTGCTCTTCGGAATGAATTGCAGGAGCGAGGTACCTATTCGTTAGGCAATGTCGGTATATTTTCTTTGGGCGAAGAGAACCAGTTGGTTTTTCAGGCGAGTGATGCTGAGTGGTTGAACCAGGCGATGTTCGGTTTGCCTTCATTTGTGTTCGAGCCGTTAAGTGTTCGTTTCCCGGCTGCATCTGTTGTAGAAGAGAATCCCAAAGATAAGGAGGTTTACTATATACCGGTTAGCCGTCGTTTCCTGCATGCGGTAGTAGCATCTGTAGCCGTCATCGTTTTATTGTTGTCGATTTCTACGCCGGTAAAGGATGTCAACCGGGCTGCTTATTCGGCTAGCTTTGTTCCGACTGAAATGATTCCTTCTTCTGCATGGAAGAATCAGGATATTTCTTCAGCTGCTGTTCCGGCTCAAGGCGCGTCAGTGGTAGAGAAACCGGTTGCTTCTGTCGTGAAAGAGACGGAACAACCTAAGGAAATAACGGTAAGTCACAATAAAAGTGCAGAAAAGAAAGAGGTGGTTGTAGCTCCGAAGGTAAAGGAAACGCCGAAGCCAGCAGCCAAAGAAGTCAAGCCTCTTCCACAAAAGTATTTTTATGTGGTGATAGCCAGTTTCCCGACAGCATCGCAAGCTGATACATATTTAAAAGAGGTTGACCGTCAGGTGTGCCGGCACTCGGATGTAGTGCAGAATGGTAAGAAATATCGGGTTTATGCCGATCGTTTCACAGATCGGTCAGCTGCCGAATCATTTATGGAGAATCTCCGGAAGGATAAACGCTATAAAGATGCCTGGTTATTTATCAACCGGTAAAAGAATTTATCAAGCCTGGTTTTAGCCGGGCTTTTTCTTTTTAGGCCAAGACTGTAGTAGGTAAATAAAAAGACCTTACTTTTTTACAAAAACACGCCGGCTTTTTTTGAAAATACGCCAGCTTTTTATAAAAATACGCCGGCTTTTTGAAACGATTCTCGAGGGTTTCGTTTTTGATTCCCGTTACTTCCGATTTTAATTCCCGTGTGTTTTGTCCGTTGAACTATTTATGATTTGGAACTGCTTGTTAATCAGTTAAATTTGGTTGTCTTGAAAGAATAGGCGGAAGAGTTTTGTATGCGGATTGATTGATTACTTGGAGCATTTGAAGTATCTTTGCCTGAAAACAGTTGAGGTATGAGAATCGAACAGAATTTCTCGTTAGAGAAGTATAATACATTCCATCTTCCGGCCAAGACCCGCTGGTTTATGGAATACGAAAATGAAGACGATTTGCAGAAAATCCTGCATGATGAGTATTTTCAGGAATGTCTTTCATTGCATATAGGTAAAGGTAGCAATTTGTTGTTTATTAATGATTATAACGGAATCATTCTGCATTCGGCCATCAGGGGTTTGGAAGTTGTCCGTGAAGACGACTCGTTTGTCTGGCTTCGGGTAGGAGCTGCCGAAGTATGGGATGAAGTTGTTGCCTATGCCGTATCAAAAGGTTGGGGAGGAATCGAGAATCTTTCATTGATACCGGGTGAAACAGGTGCGGCTGCCGTTCAGAATATTGGAGCGTATGGTATGGAAATAAAAGATGCCATTGAAACGGTCGAGGCTTGGAATCAGTTGACTTTTGAAAAGCATGTCTTCCGAGCAGACGAGTGTGGTTATGGGTATCGGACCAGCCGTTTTAAAGATCCGCATCAGGATCCACATATTGTGACGTATGTAACTCTGAAATTACACAAGCAACCCGACTTTAAGTTGTCTTATGGAACCTTGCAGGACGTTTTGAAAGATAAGGAGATTACACTGCAGGCTGTGCGGGATGCCGTTATTGCTATACGACAAGCGAAATTGCCTGATCCGGAAGTGTTGGGAAATGCCGGAAGTTTCTTCATGAATCCCGTGATAGATACCGCATATTTTGAGAAGATCCGTCAGCAATATCCCGAGATTCCTTCTTATCCGGCAGCAGAAGGAAAGATAAAAGTACCGGCAGGCTGGCTGATTGAGCAGTGTGGCTTCAAAGGAAAGCAACATGGTGAAGTAGGAGTTTATGAGAAGCAAGCCTTGGTTCTCGTGAATTTAGGTAATGCAACCGGTGACGAGATCGCCTTGATGGCCGAGAGTATCCGCTCTGCCGTAAAGGATCGTTTTGGAATAGAACTGATGCCTGAGGTTAAATATATTGCATAATGAAAATAATCTTTCTGGGAACCGGAACTTCTACGGGAGTTCCGGAGATAGGATGTCAGTGCGAAGTTTGTACCAGTCAGGATAAACGGGACTGGCGCTTGCGGACTTCGGCTGTAATAGAAACGGAGGGAAAACGGATTCTGATTGACTGCGGACCCGATTTCCGCTGGCAGGTGATTACAAATAAAATTTATCGCTTGGATGCGGTCCTGATTACGCATGAACATTATGACCACGTTGGCGGACTGGACGATTTACGTCCGTTTTGTCGCTATGGAGAAGTCCATGTCTATGCCGAGGAGAATGTAGCCTATGCTATAAAGACGCGTATTCCATATGTATTTGCCGAGCATAAGTATCCGGGAGTTCCGAATATTGAAATGCATTCCATCTCTCTTCAGCCGTTTAAGGCTGCCGGGATAGACATTATACCTATCCGTTTGATGCACGGTCGGTTGCCAATCGTCGGCTATCGGATCGGACGTATGGCTTATCTGACAGATCTCAAGGTGATTCCCGAATCTGAGTTCAGTAAGTTGGAAGGATTGGATCTGTTGGTGATCAATGCCTTGCGTCTGGATAGTAAACATCCGACACATGCCGGACTGGATGAAGCGTTGGCTTATATTGAACGTATTCAGCCCAAAGAAGCCTATCTGATTCATGAGTCGCATAAAATAGGCCTTCATGCACAGGCTGAGAAGTTACTTCCTCCGCATGTTCATCTGGCATACGATAATCTACAAATTGAGTTTTAAGGCAGATCCGTTGGATAATCCAAAGCGATGTATAAATTCCCGTCTTCTGCCTTATAAGTTGAACCGATGTGTTCTGGCTTCAGTTGCAGGTAGCGGGAAATGCTTTGTTGCAGAGAATCTGTAATCACTGCCGGAAGCGAATCGTTCTGAGAAGAAGAGATCGGTAGATTAAAGATAAATGTCATCTTCTGATCAGTACGATAGATATCTGTACTGAGCCAGGTATCTGTATATTGCCAGCAGACAGAATCATCGGAGCATACACGAAAAGATAATTCCGAAGCCGGAATCAGCAGGCTGGTAGTTGCATGAGCTAGCGGAATATTTGTTTCTTGAGTTGGATGGATCTGTAAGTTAATCCGTTGTAAAGTCTGATCAAGCAGTACTTTATTATAACTGGATACCCATAATCCGTTTGCATAGAAAGCTCCGGCAAATTCATTTTCTGCATCAGCATAATAATAGACATCAATACCGTTTTGTGAAACTTTCTGCGGAGGAAATGTGTTCAGCAGTTGCTTCATCTTCTGTTGTAGTTTCCCTGCTTCTTCGGGTGTGGTCGGCAAAATACAGATCATACCTTCGGGATACAGACAGAACCACACATTGTTTACCGGATGCAGAGCAAATAATTGCTGGTAAAGTATGGGCATTTGCTCGCCGAAAAGCTGTTGAATGGTTTGCTTGTCACTCGACGAACGATTCCAGTATTGGGTTTGCTGCACGCGAACCAAGGCTTTGGGTGGAGCAGGAAATAGAGCATACATATTAATGTCCGTTCGGGCATCTTCTTCATAAATGTGTTTGAATAGATGGTAAACGAAACTTCCTGACAAAGAGAGGACCAGGAACAAGATCACTATATCCCGCCACCGAAACTTCATTTCTGATGCAGAAAATAATTACACCAGGGTTTTAACCCACAGGATTCGCATTTCGGATTTCGTGCCGTACAAACGTAACGCCCGTGTAAGATCAGCCAATGGTGGGCAATAGGGATCAGACTTTTCGGAATATGTTTTGTCAGTTCCTTTTCTGTTTCAAGCGGAGTCTTGCTATTTACAGTCAGGCCTATCCGATTCGATACACGGAAAACATGCGTATCCACGGCCATTGCCGGTTTATCATATACGACAGAAGCAATGACATTGGCCGTCTTTCTTCCTACACCCGGCAACTTTTGTAGTTCTTTGATATCAGAAGGAACAATACCTTTGAAATCTTCTACCAGCATTTTGGCCATACCCACCAGATGCTTGGCTTTATTGTTCGGGTAAGAAACACTTTTGATATATTCATAAACTACTTCGGGAGTAGATACGGCCATCACTTCAGGCGTAGGAAAGGCTTCGAACAAAGCCGGTGTAATCATGTTTACTCTTTTATCTGTGCATTGGGCAGATAAAATGACGGCTACTAGCAATTCATACGGATTATTGTAATGGAGTTCGGTTTCTGCAACAGGAACATTGGCCTGAAACCAGTCTAAAACACCTTTATATCGTTCTTCTTTGCGCATAATTATCAGAATCAAGTATGCGAATATACATTTTTTTTCTGATACTCATGGCTAGGACGAAATATTAGGGCAAAAAAAAGGAAAAGCATCTTCGCTTTTCCAACTCAAATAACGCTTTTATAAATTGTACCCTATTCCTCAAGAATGTGTTTTTCCCCGGACTTGGTTAGAGTCCGGGGATGTTGGTACATCTTTCTTGATTTTAGGTTACAATTTTAATTGGCTGATTCAAATTCTCTCAGGAAACGAACATCGTTTTCTGAGAACATACGCAAATCTTTTACTCTATATTTTAGGTTTGTAATTCTTTCGATACCCATTCCAAGCGCATAGCCTGTATAAACTTTGCTGTCGATACCACAATTCTCCAATACATTCGGATCGACCATACCACAACCCAGGATCTCAACCCATCCGGTGTGTTTACAGAATGCACATCCTTTACCACCACATAAGTCGCATGAAATATCCATTTCTGCTGATGGCTCTGTAAATGGGAAATAAGACGGGCGCAAACGGATCTTAGTTTCCGGACCAAACATTTCTTTGGCAAAGAACAACAACGCCTGTTTTAAGTCGGCAAATGAAACATTCTTGTCTACATACAACGCTTCAACCTGGTGGAAGAAACAGTGAGCACGATAAGAAATTGCTTCATTTCGATAAACACGCCCCGGACAAATGATACGGATAGGCGGTTCCTGTTTTTCCATGACTCTTGATTGTACAGATGAAGTATGTGTACGAAGCAATACATCTGGATTATGTTGAATGAAGAAAGTATCCTGCATGTCGCGTGCCGGATGATCTTCTGCAAAGTTCAGAGAAGAGAATACATGCCAGTCATCTTCAATTTCCGGTCCTTCAGCAATACTGAATCCCAAACGACCAAAGATGTCACAAATTTCTTTCTTTACTAAGGAAAGCGGATGACGTGTACCTAATTCCAAAGGATAAGCCGAACGTGTTAGATCAATATCATTATTGATCGTCTGCGTATTTTCGAAGCTTTCTTTTAATTCGTTGATTTTATTTTGAGCAGTCTCTTTTAATTCGTTGATGAATTTGCCCACCTCGCGCTTCTGTTCCGCCGGAACATTTCTGAAGTCATTCATCAGCATCGAGATTTCTCCCTTTTTGCTGAGATATTTGATGCGTAAAGCCTCTAGCTCTTCAGCATTTGCTGCTTTGATTTTTTCTACTTCTTGAAGCAGAGATTTTATCTTATCAATCATTCTTCGTTATACATTTTTGATATTCGACGTGCAAATGTAGGCCTTTATTTTGAATACTGCAATTATAAAGGCAATTAAATTTTTATATAAATTATCTTTTTCACATTATTATCTGTCAGAATTATGTGGATTAAAATATTATTTCTGTATATTCGCACCGTGAAATAACTATCATTCAGTGAGTGTAGTTCTTTTTGTTGTTTTTAGGAATGAAGGACGCATTTACTTTATTTTATAGTTGTTACGGAAAGGAATTTACTTTATTTAATCAATGGAAATAGTTATCATTATTGTTCTTATTTTACTGAATGGCGTTTTGTCCATGTCTGAAATTGCACTAGTCTCGGCTCGAAAAACCAAGTTGGAAACTGAAGCTAAAAAAGGAAACCGAGGCGCTCGTAAGGCTTTGGATCTGGCGGAAGAACCAGATCGTTTTCTATCGACTATTCAAATAGGTATTACATTAATAGGTATTCTTACCGGTTTATACTCGGGTGAAGCCTTGGCGGGTGATCTTGCCGTTTATTTCTCGGCTGTTCCTTATATAGCTCCGTATGCTTTGCTTATATCCAAGTCTTTGATTGTAGTGGTGGTGACATACTTGACGCTTATATTTGGTGAATTGGTTCCGAAGCGAATCGGTATGGGTTGTGCTGAACGGGTATCGATGTTGATTGCCCGTCCGATGCATTTGTTGTCGCTTATTGCTTCTCCTTTCGTCTGGTTGTTGTCGAAAAGTACGGCAGTGGTTGTAAAAATGCTGGGAATTGATACGGCTGAAGACTCCAAAGTGACGGAAGAAGAAATCAAGGCTATCGTCAAAGAAGGGTATGATGATGGAGAAGTTCAGGAGGTAGAGCATGATATTGTAGAGCGTGTCTTTACATTGGGAGACAGACGTGTTGATTCTATCATGACACACCGCGGAGAAATGGTTTGGTTGGATGTGATGGATTCGACTGAAAAGATTAAGGAGAAAGTAGAATCCAATCTATTTGATATTTATCCGGTAGCATCCGGGAAGTTTGATGATTTCTTGGGCATTGTCTATTTAAAGGATTTGTTCTTACATATCGATTCTCCTGATTTTAATTTGAAGAGCATTGTTCGTCCGGCTCATTATGTCCCGGAAAACCAAAGTGTCTATACAACGTTGGAACAGTTTAAGCGGGCTCGCGTGAAGTATGCAATTGTAACGGATGAGTTTGGCGGTATCCAGGGAATTGTCACGTTGAAGGATATTATGGAAGGTTTGGTCGGACAGGTTCCTGAAATGGGCGATGAACAGGAAATAATCGAGCGAAGTGACGGAACCTGGCTGGTTGACGGGCAGTATTCGTTTTATGACTTCTTGGCTTACTTTGACATGGAAGATTTGTATGCCGAGCATGATTATAATACCTTGAGTGGTCTGATTTTGGAAATCCTGGAACGCTTGCCGAAGACCGGCGAGAAGTTACGCTGGATGAATTTTGAGTTTGAAATTGTGGACATGGATGGTGCGCGCATTGATAAAGTGTTGGTCCGTAAACTCGAAGAAGAATAAACACATAAATCCCTTTTTTCTGTAGGCAGGAAAAGATTAATTCATCCAAGGAAAGGTTTTCCTGCCACAGATCTGAATAAGATTTAAGATAAATTCACGGAATAGACGTAGTGAGAATCCATCAGAAACCTCTCTTTATGGATAAATGGTGAAAGAATATGGTATATAGAGATCAAAAAGAGAGCGATGACTTGTTGGATAAGCTGGTGGCTTCTACACGTTCGCCTCATGGACAATTTACGGCTGAAAAGAGTTGGCCTTTGTTGCAGAAACGCATCCAAGGCGGCTTCGGATGGTATCTTTGGTATCATCGGGTGGCTTCTTTGGCGGCGGTTATTCTTTTGTGTCTGGCTGGATGGGGTATCTATGAATATGTGATTCCGCCGAGAGAACAAACTTATGCTGCTTATGCGGAAGTGAGAACGATTCTGTTGCCCGACAGTACGGAAGTAACGCTGAACCGCTATTCTACGCTGACTTGTCCGGTGCGTTTTAAGGGAAAGAATCGGAATGTCTCGTTGTCGGGTGAGGCCTATTTTGAAGTTCGTAAAGATGTCCGTCATCCTTTTATCGTCCAGGCAGATGAAGTAGAAGTGAAAGTCTTGGGAACTCATTTCAATCTGGAAGCATATCCGGATGATCCGGAAATAAAGACGACGTTGCTGGAAGGTGCTGTCGCGGTGACTTCTCCCGGTGGTGTTGTCCGTTTGTCGCCTAACGAAGCGGCAGTCTATTCCCGTTCAGTCCGGCGTTTATCTACAATTCGGACCCAAAAGACTAATCCTGAAATTGCCTGGCGGCAGGGAGATTTTGTATTTGACAACGAACCTTTGCGGGAAATCGCCCGGAAACTCTCACATGCATTTGATACTCCGATCATCATTCAAGATGATTCTTTGGCCGATTATCGGATCCGTGCCCGTTTTTCGTCTCACGAAACTTTGGATGAGATCCTTTCTCTGCTGAAAGAAACCGTCTCTTTTTCTTACGGACGTACAGGTAATCAGATTATCATTCAAGCAAAGCAGGAATAGAAGATGAAACGGGTGAGTATGTGGATCATGCTCTGCTGGATATGTTTCGCAAGTGTTTTGAAAGCCCAGCAGACAGCATTTCGTTTGGATGTGTCGGTAGAAAAAGCTTCTTTGGAGCAGTTTGTCCGGCAGTTGGAGAGAGAATCGGGGTATTCTTTTATTTATGGGGAAGATGTTTCTTTGCGCCAGCCAATCACTCTTTCAGTGAAACAGCAGACGGTCCAGGAAATATTGGAAAAGGCTTTTGAACGGGAACCTATCGGTTTCCGGCTGGAGAAGAATCATATTCTGTTGTTTCGCCGTCCGTTGCCGAAGGAAAAGCGATATACCATTTGTGGGTATGTAACCGACAAGTCTTCGGCAGAGACATTGATTGGTGCGAATATCCTGGAAGGGATTCGTCATACCGGAACTTATACCAATTCATTTGGATTCTATACCTTAACAGTTCCGGAAGGAGAAGTGGAGTTGAATATCTCGTATTTAGGATATGATGTGCAGACCGTTCGGTTTTGTTTGCAGAAAGATACGATGATTCCTGTGCAGTTGACAGCCAATAACCGGTTGGAAGAACTGTTGGTTCTTTCCGACCGGAAAGAGGCTGGTATTTATGCTACCGGTATGAGTTCGCACGATGTGCCGCTGACCCAGATCAGAAATACACCGGCTTTGCTGGGAGAAGCAGATCTGTTGAAGACTATTCAGCTATTGCCCGGTGTACAAGCTGCTACGGAAGGATTCAGTGGCTTGTATGTCCGGGGAGGAGGACCGGATCAGAATCTGATTCTTCTGGATGGAATTCCGGTCTATAATGCCGATCATCTGTTGGGTGTCTTTTCTATTTTTACACCGGAAGCTATGAAACGGGTTACCTTGTATAAAGGAGCTTTTCCGGCCCGTTTCGGGAGTCGCCTCTCTTCTGTAGTAGATATCCGGACAAACGATGGCGATATGAAACAGTATCATGGTACGGCCAGCTTAGGATTGCTGACCAGTAAGATTCATCTGGAAGGACCTGTCTGGAAAGATCGTACGGCATTTAATGTATCGATCCGGCGGACTTATCTGGACTGGCTGGCTCGTCCGTTTTTGGATAAAGACAAGAAATACGGTTATTATTTCTACGATGTCAATGCGAAGGTGAACCATAAGTTTTCAGACCGCAGCCGTTTTTTCCTGAGTTTCTATAAGGGAAAAGATCATTGTGATTATACCCGGAATACAGCTTATGAATACGATTATGCCAGTTATTATTACAATGACGGCATGGATCTGAATTGGGGAAATACCATTGCGGCGGCCCGTTGGAATTATGTATTCAACCATCAGCTTTTCTTTCAGGCAACGATGGCATACAATCATTATGATATGAAAATGTCAACGGGTTATCAGAACTTGGACAATGTACATCAGGAGGAAGCGCTTTATGTATATGATTCGGACTATCATTCCGGCATTCATGATTATAGTGTTCAGGCCGATTTTGATTATACACCGCATCCGGCCCATCATCTGAAGTTGGGTACTTCTTATCTGTACCATGTCTTCCAACCGGAAGTGATGATTTCGCGGGTGAAGGAAGAAGATTTGGAAACCGTTCAGCGGGATACGACTTATGCAGCCATATCGAATGGGGATATATTAGGGCATGAATGGTCTTTGTATGCCGAGGACGATATTTCTCTGGATCGTTTCCGGGTAAATGCAGGCATACACCTTTCATTATTTAATACACAGGGGAAGAATTACTTTTCTGCCCAGCCCCGTTTGTCGGCCCGCTATGGGCTGACAAACGAGGTCGCTATCAAAGCTTCGTTTACTCAGATGGCGCAATATGTTCATCTGTTGTCTTCTTCCACCATTGCTTTACCGACGGATCTGTGGGTACCAGTAACGAAGAACATTCGTCCGATGCGTTCCGATCAATACGCATTGGGTGGATATTATACAGGAATAAAAGGATGGGAGTTTTCTATGGAAGCCTATTATAAGAATATGTTTCATGTGTTGGAATATCAGGATGGAGCTTCCTTCCTGGCTTCTTCATCCGGCTGGGAAGATAAGGTGGAAATGGGAGATGGTCGTTCGATGGGTGTAGAGTTTCTGGCTCAGAAAACATCGGGAAAGACAACGGGATGGATTGCTTATACGTTGGCAAAAAGTGACCGGATCTTTGAGAATGGAAATATCAATAACGGGAATCGATTCCCTTATAAATACGATCGGAGGCACAACCTAAACTTCTGCGTCAACCATACGTTTAATCAGCAATGGGATGTCGGACTGTCGTGGGTGTTTAATACTGGTGGAACCGTTACCGTTGCCGAACAACGGATGGATGTGCTTTATCCGGATAACAACGAAACGGCAGGAACGAATTATATTCCGGCACGGAATAATTTCCGGTTGCCCAGTAGTCATCGTTTGAATGTGGGTGTCAATTACCGTAAGGAAGCACGTCGCGGAACGCATATTTGGAATGTTTCTGTTTACAATGTCTATAATGCCATGACTCCGAATCTGGTATTTATGGATAAAGAGGTACTGGAACATTCGATTACGTTACCGAGCGGTAAACCGTATTATTGGACGGAAGTAAAGAATCACCTGAAGAAAGTAACTTTACTTCCTTGTATTCCATCAATTACCTATACCTTTAAGTTTTGAGAAATGAAAATAAAACGGTTGATATTTTGGATAGGATTATGTTGCATCCTCTTGCCGGGCTGTGAGCATGAACTGGATTATTACATGGGAGTACAAGAACCTCAGCTGACGATGAATGCTTTATTGGAAGCTGGTGCTACGGAAAATCGGGTCTTTCTAAGTCTGAGTGGAAAATCAGTGATAAAACCGGTCCGGCAGGCAACGTTGAAGTTGTATGTCAATGGTGTATGTCGGGAAACGGTTGAAGGTGGGTATCGGCATCAATGGGACGAAGAAGCACAACGGTTAAGTTGTTTGCTGAAAACCGTTTTATCGCCTGAAGATGTCGTTCGTCTGGAGGTTTCAGCCGAACAGGGAAAGTATCAGGCTTCGGCTGAGGTGATAATGCCGTCTGCTCCAGCCGTAATTGAACAAGTGGATACAATGGTTACCCAATTATGGACGGGCAATTCCGAATTTGATGCCATTCAATACAAGATTCGGATACGGGATTTGCCGGACGAACGGAATTATTATCGTCTCATTATCCAAAATGGTATCTATTATGCCGAACGTCCACCCGAAGGATGGATACCGAGTGAAGTGCAGACCATCTATGATCAGGAAGAATTCGTATTGAGTCAGGGACATCATCAGACGAGTGGGGATGAGGATTACAATCCCTTTCAAACAGATATACCGAATATCTATCAGGTTTTTACAGATACCTACTTTGAAGATCGGGATTATACCTTGAATGTTTATACTGGTTACAGACCTGCAGATGATTATTGGTACGATTGGGACCAGCATATTTGTGGATATGCCCGAATCCGCCTGCTGCAGATTACAGAAGAGGAATACCGTTACCTGCGGGCCTTGACTTTCCTTCAGTCGGACGATTTGGAAAATATGGAGATGCTGATGGAACCCGTGATTGTTCCTTCGAATGTAGAGAATGGTTTAGGCTTTGTTGGAGCCAGCTCCGAACAATATGTACAGATGGAGATTATGCACCGTTATCCCCGGAAGTAGGAGGTTCTGATTGCAAATAAACGAGGATTAAAAATAAAACCAACGAGAAATGAAAACGATTCTCGTTGGTTTTATTTTTAGGTCTCTCTTTCTATTCACCGAACAGTTGCCGGAGACCAAAGAGGATGTTATTTTATGGACGGATCAATTCGCGTAGCTTGACTTTTTGGAAAGTCATGTGTGCGACACTCGACTCGTAGAAAATACCGACGGTTTCTTCATCCACCAGCGTCAGACAAGTATAACCCCAACCTTCTCCTTCATCAAGTAGGATTTGATGCTCTTCGGGCCATGTCAGTCCGCCGTCCAGGCTTGCCTTGATGGTAATGTGATTTCTGTTTTTCGTTGTGTTTGGATTGGAGAACAACAGAATATCCTTCTTCAGGCAATTCTTTTCTGCCGGAATCTTGATGAGGCTGGCCATACAGATCGGTTCCTGTAGAGCCGAACGGTTGGATGGATGTTCCGTCCAAGTCTTTCCTAAATCTTTTGTAATGGATACAGCCCGGCTTCCGCCCCGGTTGTCGCGCATATTCAACATCAATACGCCAGGTTCTATTTCTGCTACCTGTGATTCGGTCGTATTGCTTCGGGCTGCATTATGCAGATGCCATGTTTTCCCGTGATCTTTACTGTACATGATTCCCGCATTGGGTATTTTGTTGGCGTCGATGAATTGGATAGGGAATACAAGTGTTCCATCGCTCATCGTGATACCGCGTCCCGGACCTTGTAGCAAGAAATACCAGGACGGATCTTTGACCTGTTCAGTAATGTTGATCGGTTCGCTCCATGTTTTTCCGTCATCTTCGCTTTTGCAGAGTACAAGCTGGGCGGTTTCATCCATAGTCATCCCTTGTTGTGAGTTAAACCATGCCCGCTGATTTCCCATACCATGACACCAGGCTGCTACAATCCAGATGGTATTGTTGGTTTCATCCACCAAAATTGAAGGATCACCCACACCATTCTGGGCATGAGGTAGACCTCCGGTTTCACCAAAGCTCATGGCAATTTGCATGGGTTCCCACGTCTGACCTTTGTCAAGGCTACGGCTGACACCAATATCGATCTTTTCCTGCAGATCGACAGAACTGTTATATCGGACATCATAGCAACCAATCAACGTCCCTTTGTTCGTCGTAACGATTCCTGGAATTCGGAAGGCTGCCACACCGTCGTCCCATGCCTGGCGGACAGCTACTCCTTTTCTGCGTTTACCACTCTGCTGGTCTCCGGAAATAACTGCCGGCTGCCGGTTGATCTGAGCCTGACTGATGCGTGCTGAAATCAAGGATTCCAACGAAGAAGAATTCTTGACCTGTACGCTTACCCAGAAATAGTTTGTTCCTTTTAATAAAGGTTGCTGACTGGATAACTGGATGGATGATGCTGGCTGGTTTACTTCATCCTGTTGGATGGAGTAATCTCGGTTTGTACTTTTCAGTTGCTGTAAACTCCGTTGATCAGATATTTCGGGAGTGAACTTGATCCCTTTTTCTGCTAATGAAGTTCGCAGATAATCCTGTCTGTAACTATGGGATGGAGCATAATATGTTCCTTTCCTGGCGACACCTTCCGTTCCGCTATAGAAAAGGCGAACAGATTCGATATCGGCCAAGTTGGTTTCTTGATCAAACTCAATGGAAATTTCATTCAATACATCTCCTTTGTCTGCGTCCATACGGAATTCAAACAAGACATTATCCGATTGATTGATCAGCAATGGAATTTGAGGCGCATGGACAAATAAAGTATCGGCAGCCCAGATCGGGGTACAGACAGCAACTAATCCGGCAAGAAGTAAGTTCTTTTTCATGTGTTTTAGCGATGTAAGTTATTACTTAAATTATTAACAAATGTAAAGATAGAAAATTTTGCTAATAATTTCACTTTTTGGAGAACTTTTTTTCGGTGGCTCTTGTTCTTAGTATATAGTGTTTTTCATGGTATTAGAATTAAGTTAGGTTTGCTGTCCGTCCCGTTCGAGAGAATAGGACGGCTTTGCATTTTATAGAGGTTTAGCTATTGTTAGCTTTTATGCGGATCAATCAAATACACAAGCATTTTGCTGAAGACAACAAGGCCCTTGGGGTTTGTCTTTCATCTGCTTATTTTTAGGCATCATGGGATGAGGCCTGTCTGATTGGAGGACCATTTGTACTTGTCGCATGGTCAGCATCTTCTTGAATTTGTTATAATATTCCTTACGTGTATCCAACAATTTTTGTTGCCGTTCGAACTGAGCCGTCAAGTGCTCTTCTATCTGCTTGTCGTCCATTGCTGCTGGCTTGGTTTCTGGCTTTTGAGGTTTACAATCTTCCAATGCTTGTAAATACTCTTTATATACCGGAGCAAATTGAGCTGCTGTTTTATCGTCGAGCATCAAGTGACGTTGCATCCGTTCAACACGCATTTCTATACGTTGTTCGGGAGACATCGCTTTACGTGGTGCCTTCGGGCGGTTCTGAGACCATATGTTTCCACTACAAACTGTTGTCAATGCCAAAATGGCCAGCCATACTTTTACGTTTTTCATCATCTTTCGTCGTTTAATAGTTTATACTTTATTTTAGGGTGAAAATAAGCTCTTCATTTCTGATGTTTGTACCAGTTCAAAAGAAATTTCCAGGCTTTGTTTTTTCACTCTGTTCATTAAGACGGAGAAAAACGGACAGCGTTTATTCGGAAAACACTTTTTAGCGAATTTTACGGCTTGTATTTAGCTTGCGATAAAAACTCCTGGGCATTTTGTTGTTGCATAAGTGTTTGTAGCGAAGCATTGTTCTCTTTCATGTAACTGGATACGATTTGCCAGCCAATCCAGGTTCCGATATTTCCCGGAGTTTCGTCCGACAAAAACGTACATGGTTTGTCATCCAGATATTTGGAAGTGGTGATCTGATCCGGAGTATAAAGATGCTTGCGCTGAATAATGGTGTTCCAAAGCGTCAACTCGTTGGTTACACACCATTCATAATCTTTCTCCTGATATCCCATTAGTTGGGCAGGTGTAATTTCCGGTAAGGCAAGATGAACGATATATTTGATCTTTCCTTCATAAATCATCCGGTCGAGCAGTATATTCTCGTTTCCTTCGAATGGATATTCGCTCATCAGCCAGCCGGCCAGATAATCGGCTGCAGCCAGTGTTCGCTGCATCTTGATGCGTTGATAGTCGTAAAAGAAATCCTGATAAAGCGGATAAGCTTCACCCATGTACTTGTCGATAGATAAAGACAGCAGACTGTCTGCTGCCAGTACGTTCTGATTGAATCCGGATACGTGCATGTAACAAGCCGGAATCTGCATATTCGGGAAGTTTGCTTTGAGGAAAGCGAAACCTTTTCCCAGTTGATTTTCGATATCAGTCACATGATCGTATTCACGGACTGCATCCATATATAGATTTTTGAGTGTCGGCTCGGAATAATAAGTAATAACCTGATCGAAGAAGCCGGATACTTCGGGCGATTGCAGATTCAGGATTCCTTTTCCTACGATGTCGAGCATTGCCGGATATTCTTTCAGCAGTTCCTTTTCCAAAGTCGTATCTTGTGTTTCGATATACGCCAGCAAAGCCTTGTCAAACCGTTGGATATGAATCGGAAGTGTATCCGTTGGAGTCTGGATATTGGAAGGTTGGCTGTTGCAGCTGCAGATAGATATGGCAAGAAAGAATAAACTGCCTATTATTTTCTTCATATTCTTCATGTTCGGATATTTTTTCTATAAACGGGAATCCACGCAGGATTATTGTATCTTTGTCGGGACAAAGGTAAGATTATATTTTGTAAATGATTGTCTGATTTATATTATTTGGTGGAGATTATGCAATACACGAACAAACAGATTCTCAAGATTACATTTCCTGTATTGGTCAGTTTGCTGATGGAACATTTGATTGGATTGACCGATACAGCTTATCTGGGACGCGTAGGAGAGGTGGAATTAGGTGCTTCGGCTTTGGCGGGTGTTTATTATCTGGTGATTTATATGCTGGGTTTTGGTTTCAGTGTAGGAGCACAAGTATTGATTGCCCGGCGGAATGGCGAAGGCAATTATCGTAGTATCGGTGATGTATTCCGGCAGGGAACACTGTTTCTGTTGGCTTTTGCTACCTTGCTGTTTTTCTGTTCCCATGCCTATTCGCCCGTTCTGTTACGGGGACTGATCGAATCGGATGCAGTGTTTCAGGCTACGGTCGATTATATTGACTGGCGTGTATATGGCTTTTTCTTCTCATTTGTCTCGGTTATGTTCCGTGCCTTTTACGTCGGAACAACACATACCAAGATATTGACGGCAAGTTCTCTGGCGATGGTCGGGACGAATGTCATCCTGAATTATATCCTGATATTCGGAAAATTGGGATTACCGGCTTTGGGAATTAAAGGGGCGGCCATTGCTTCTTCTATTTCGGAAGCCGTGTCGATGTTGTTCTTCATTATATATACGTTCAAGTATGTAGATTATAAGAAGTACGACCTTTTTGGCAAATGGCGTTTCGAGTTCCGGATTTTCCGGCAGATCATGCGGGTATCGGTTTGGATCATGATACAGAACGGTATTGCTTTCTGCGGATGGTTTATCTTCTTCGTAGCGATGGAGCATCATGGAGAGCGGCCTTTGGCTATCACCAATGTCGTGCGTAGTATTTCATCCTTCCTGTTTATGTTTGTCAATGCCTTTGCTTCGACCAACAGTTCGCTGGTGAGTAATCTGATCGGGGCGGGGAAAACGGAGAAGGTCATGCCTTTGTGCCGGCAGATGATTCGCTTGTGTTATTCGTTTGTCTTACCACTGGCTTTATTGATGGCAATATTCCCGACGGTTGTTTTACGTATCTATACCGATAATATGGATCTGGTAGCAAGTGCAGTTCCTTCGTTGTGGGTGATGCTTTCTTCTTATCTGATAGCTGTTCCTGCTTTTGTGTATTTCATGAGTGTGTCGGGAACGGGCAACACGGGTGTAGCTCTTCGTCTGGAGATGATGAGTATATTCATCTATATCCTGTATATTATTTGGATTGTTGTTGTCAGAAAAGCCGATGTGGCTGCTTGTTGGACCACAGAACACGTCTATGACCTGATGGTCATGACTTCTTATTTCTATTTGCTGAAAGGAAACTGGCGGAATAAAAGAATCTGACAGAAGAAGTATTGAAAACAGCGTTTTTAGTGCTCCTTTTCCAGAAGGAGTATGAAAAACGGTGTTTTTAGTGCTCCTTTTCCAGAAGAAGTGTCGAAAACGGTGTTTTTAGTGCTCCTTTTCCAAAAGAAGTATCGAAAACGGTGTTTTTAGTGCTTCTTTTTCCCAAGAGGTATAAAAAACAGGGTGTTTAATACTCCTTTTCGCCAAGAAGTATAAAACACCCTGTTGTCAGTATTCCTCTGTTTATTTTACTTCTTCTTTATGGAAATATTCAATTAAGAATTTCCAATTGTCCTGGATAATCTCTTTGCCACGCTCAGGACCGGCCAAACTCTTCGTTTGTGCGTCGGCCAGCATACCTCGCTTGGTCATTTCAATCAGGATACTGGTACTGCAATGCTTAACGATGAAGAATCCCAAAGCGGCCTTTTCGGCTCTTTCTTTATTATAGAACGGGTTCTTCTCGTCCTTAATGCAATCAATATCGAGTGTAAGAACTTGAATACCGTCTTCGGGAGAAGCATAAACACCAAACTTACGCGGTGCATCTGTCGGTTTGCCTTCTGTGAATACTTTCCCGATCTTTTCTGTCAAGAAGTTATATAGTTCCACTTCACTTTGCATGTAAATCAGGACATCGTCCGGTACAACTTCCTTGAATTTCTTATAATCGTCCTGTACGCTATCTCTTCTTTCCTTTTCTTTCGGGTCGATGAAAGCCATGCTATTCTCAGCCTCTTCTTTGAAGATCGCATAATCCGGATGTTCGGGTGAAATGATTTTATACAGCCACTGTGGAGATGTATAAGCCAGGAACGGCAGACGACTGACGTGAGCCAGCAGGTTATGGATGATCAGGACATCGCGTTCGTTCGTCTGGATGCCTTGTTCTTTCCAATAACTTTTGGTCGTTTCCGTCAGTTCTTCGTTGGTATCCGTCAGCAGATACGAATTATAATGGAACCAATACAACAAGTTGTTGTAATTATCCGGATTGTCATAACGGGTTTCATTACTGAACAACTCCTGCATGCGGATATTTTCGGGAGCAACAGTCCATTCGTCGCAGAAGATTTTATAAATCATGTTGGCTGCTGCCTGATTGGCTGGATTATCCGGATTAACGAATGTTCCTTTTCTCCATCCATGATATTGTTGAGTAAAGTGCCACAACAGAAAACGAACATCTTCCAAGTTGGCTTCATCTTCGTAGTAATGGTCGCTCGTCGTAAAGAAAGGCAGATAGCGTCCATAACGTTCTTTGAATCCGCTGATGAAAGTTCTCCAAATATTGGTTTGTGAGATAACATCTTCAAAGTAAGCAGCCATGCGGATAGAGATTTGCTTGGCTTCGTCTCCTTCAAACGAGTTGATCAGTTCGGTTGCTACTAATATATCGTAAATGCGATTGGCAATATTCGTATAATACGAGTCAACCGGCGTGCTTTGTACATACGGATGCAGGGCAAGCCAGTCTTTCGAGAAGATTTTAATGTTTTTCATTTGTATAAATTCTTTTAATTTGTTTGGCAAAGATAATAGATTTTCGTTTCAATCCTCATCATCCGAATCGAAATCGAAGTCAAAATCGAAATCGTCGCCACCTTCATAGAAATCTGCTCCCGTAAACTGTTCCAGTTCGCGGCGGTCTTTTTTCGTGGGTCTGCCTAAACCTTTAGCTCGATTGACAAAGCCCGAGATACGATTCATCTCCAGAATTTCATACTGGTCGGGTGTTGTTACGTTTTCCATGAACTGCGGAACAAGTTTGGCACCCATCCGGTTTTCGGTCAGGTCCAATACTTTGAACGAAAAGGTAACGGGCGGTTTCCGTACCTGGATAATATCACCCACTTTAATCATTCTGGACGGTTTGACATTGACTCCGCCAATCATGACACGTCCTTTTTTACAGGCATCCGCTGCAATGCTTCTGGTTTTGAAGATGCGCGTTGCCCACATCCATTTATCGATACGAACCTCGTTCATCTTATATCTATTTATTGTTGAATTGATTCATCGTTAATTGAATACCCGCCAAACAGAAACTTTTGATGATTTCGGTTGCACGGTCCAGTATTGCAGGCATTTGGTCGAGTTCTTCTTGTGGAAACTTTCCCAACACAAAGTCAATTTGTCCGCCCCTTGGAAAATCATTTCCCAGTCCGAAACGCAGGCGGGCATAGTTTTGTGTGTTCAACATCTGGGCAATGTTCTTCAATCCGTTGTGTCCGGCATCGCTACCTTTCGGTTTCAATCGGAGTGTACCGAAGGGAAGAGCCAGGTCGTCTACAACGATCAAAAGGTTTTCGACCGGGATGTTTTCCTTCTGCAACCAATAACGGACAGCATTACCGCTCAAGTTCATATACGTATTGGGCTTCAGGACAACCAGCTCGCAGTTCTTGATCCGCATACGGGCTACGGCTCCATACCGTTCGTCGGTGAAAGAGGCTCCTGCCTGTTCTACCAAATGATTGACAACACGGAATCCGACATTATGACGGGTTCCCCAATATTCAGAACCGATGTTTCCTAATCCGGTAATTAAGTATTTCATATGATGTTTCGATGAATTTAAACAGAAAAATAAAGGGGTTTATTCGGAAGAACAAACCCCTTTTCTGACTAAATCTTATGAATGATAAGATATTCTTTATCTTATAAAATGTACGTATTAAGCTTTAGCCTGAGCACCACGAGCGGCACGAGTCAACTGAACAGCGCAAACAACAGCGTTCTTAGCGTTCATGATTTCCAAACCTTCGAAGTGGATTTCACCTACCTGCATAGTCTTACCTAAGCCCAGGTGATCAACGTTGATAACCAATCTTTCAGGGATTTCTGTATAAACAGCTTTCACTTTCAGTTTTCTCATCTGCAACTGAAGCTTACCACCGGCTTTAACACCTTCTGCGTGACCTTCCAAAACAACCGGAACTTCCATTACGATTGGTTTAGTATCACATACTTCCAAGAAGTCGATGTGAAGGATAGCGTCAGTTACCGGGTGGAACTGGATATCTTTCATAACTACAGTTTTCTTTTCTCCGTCAATTGTTAATTCAACTGCATAGATATCCGGAGTGTAAACCAAGTTACGAACTGCGCTGTTAGTAACTGAAAAGTGGATTACTTTCTCACCTCCGTACAGAACGGCAGGGATTTCATCGTTTTTACGCATAGCTTTCAAAGCTCTCTTCTGATCAGCCGGACATGCAGCGATCTCTCTTGACTTACCTTCTAATTGAAATGTTTTCATTTTAACTAATTAAATGTGTTACTCAAAATTAGATTGTTTTTCTAATTCGCTTTCTAATTTTCCCATCACACGGGTAGAAAACGCGGCAAAGGTAGTGATTTTTTATTTTACAGGCAAATATATAAGTTTGATTTTATTCTTTTTTAATGGGTAATGACTGGGATTATTCTTTTGATTCCGGTTAGTAATAGTTCAGTTCACGCTGTGGATTACTTAGTTCACGCCGTGAACTAAGTAATCCACGTCGTGAACTAAAGAATTTATGATGAACAGAGCCTCTTTTGTAAGGCTGCTTGGGAGTTTTGTGTGCTGGCTTCAGACTTCTTTTCAAGACTACGAAAAGAAGGTGTGCTGTATTTATAAATCTTATAAAAAAACTAAAAGGAAACACACGCTTTTCAAATCTTATGTGTATGTTTGTATAGAATAGTATTGAATTGACTATAAATCGAAATTCGTATATGATGGAATTGCCCTTAATTGATTTTGACTCATTGAAATCGAGGTTGTATATGTATGAGAGCTATCAAGCTGATATTTTAGTTGCAGATCTGAGCAGTCAGGACGTTTTCCTAAATGATCCTGTCCGTGTAAATGCTTTGCAGGTATTGCTGGTATTGGAGGGCTCGATTGATTTGAGTATAGATTATGTTCTTTTTCAAGCTTCGACTAATACAGTTGTTACAATAATGCCGACGCATATTACCAAGGTAATGAAATACAGTCCAAACTTCAAAGGCCGATTGATGGCGGTTTCGCGTGCGTTTTTGGAACAATCAATGATGCCGAACCATTCATCGTCGATGATTCAATATATGAAGATTCGGAAAAACCCGACCATCCTTTTGCAGGAATCAGAAATCAAAACGTTGGACGAGAGTATGCTTCGTCTGCGCCAGACAATCCTTCAGACGAGCCATCATTTGCAGCGCTTGTTGATTCAGAATACATTGATGGGCTTTTTTATTGAGATGGGGAATATTTTCTCAGAGCGGAAAGAATACAATACACCGCCTTCGTTGACTCGTAAGGAAGAATTGTTCGAATCGTTCTTACGTATATTATATATGTATTGTAAGGAACAGCATGTGGTTTCGTTCTATGCCGAACAATTGTATATTACGCCTCAGTATTTGTCTTTAATCTTAAAGGAACTGACCGGCAGGTCGGCCAACAAATGGATTGATGAGGCTTTGATGCAAGAAGCCAAGATCTTATTGAAGGCTCCTCAGGCAACCGTTCAGCAAGTGGCAGATGCCTTGCATTTCTCTGATCAATCCACTTTTGGTAAATTCTTTAAGAAACATGCAGGAATGTCTCCGATGGAATACCGGAAAAATTCCTGATGTCTCTAAGCGTTAGTCGATTTGTATATAATCTCTTTTACGGAACTTATACCAGTTTATCAATTCATTGGCTCCGTAAAAGAGAGTGGCAACGCCGAAGATCGTAAGCGTGTTTGCCATGATATCCATCGGATATACCAGAATCATGACTCCGACAAGCAGAATTAGTGAAGGCAGGATGTAAAAACCATAAGGCACTACGCTCCATTTACGTGCTCTGATAAGCGTACTGATCTGTTGTATGCCGGCCAAAACCAATACGGCTCCTAATAAATACATCAGGATGTTGACAAAGAAATTCGGCATCAGGAGCAACCAGCCGCCTAACAGCAAGCTTCCAAGTCCGTCGAGCGGGAAGAGTGGCGGTGTTACTTCATCTTCTTTGTTCCGCAAGAAATAACCGACAATCGAGTAGATTCCAGGCAACAGGAAACAGGCTCCGATTACCATAATCATATAGATAATGGCGGCTTCGGGCCACATAATTAATACAAAGCCCAAGATCAGGGCCAACGCACCTCGCAGGATGCCAATGTTTGTTCTTCTCATTTTTATTATGTTTTATGCATTTGATTCTTCCTATTAAGATAACAAGCGAGAATCGCATTTGTTGGTGAATTGGCAGGTGATTTATTCATCAGGCCACAGAAACAGCGTTTATTCTCATTTTCCCTTGTCAGTTGATAAGGTGGACTGTTATCTTCTCCTACAAATGTAGGAAGAATTTGGATTCCTTGTAGAGAAAAATGGGTTATATATATTGGGGTAGAATTATCTGCCAAAAACAAGAATGCGAAAGTTACTCATCTCAATAAAAGCAAAAAAGGACTTCAAGTGAAGTCCTCTTTTATATAGTCTTTTCAGAATTACGTTTCAATCATAAAGGGAATTGGGATATTATAAATATCCGTTTTCCCATCTTAGCATTTCACTTTTTCCTACTTCTGCCAAATACTTAGCACATTTCTGCCACATGGCAACTAAAAACTTTTTCATTGTCGTTAAAATTTTAAATAGTTAATAATGAGGTTGGAAGAGATCCTTCTTATTTTAATGATAACCTTAATAAAACCTTTCAATCTCTTTTTGGATACTATTCCAACCATTACCTAAACAATCTGAATCCGGTCTTTTCTGATTTACTAGAAATCTATAAAGTTAGGATCGAAACTCCTATAAATCGGAGTAATAACTAAACAATCTTTTTACCTTAGTGTTGCATAGTTATGTTTTACGACACAAAAATACTTTCTTCATTTGTACGTTGTTCTTTTCGAAGCAGAAAAATAAAGAAATCCTCTTCTTTCTTGACTTATGATAAGAAAAACTACGGGAATACAGGATAAATGTCAGTTTTGAGCGGCTATATTCCCTTATCGGATTCAGATAAAAAGCGTATCTTTGTTGTCTGATTGAAGAATTGATAATGTATTGAACATATATGCGTATAGATATTTTGACTGTATTGCCGGAAATGATAGAAGGAATGGTAAACTGTTCTATCGTAAAGCGTGCCCAAGATAAAGGTTTGGCTGAAATTCATTTACATAATCTGAGAGATTATACGACGAATAAATGGCGTAGAGTAGACGATTATCCCTTTGGTGGAGAAGCCGGAATGGTGATGCAGATAGAACCGATCGATCGGGCTATTTCTGCATTGAAAGAAGAACGGACGTATGATGAAGTAATTTATACTTCGCCGGATGGAGAGACTTTTAATCAACCAATGGCCAACCAGATGTCGTTATTGAATAATCTGATTATTTTGTGTGGTCATTACAAAGGCATCGATTATAGAATCCGCGAGCATTTGATTACGAAAGAAATCTCGGTGGGCGATTATGTATTGACTGGAGGAGAATTGGCTGCTGCCATTATCACGGATGCCGTAGTCCGCCTGATTCCGGGAGCGATAGGCGATGAGCAGAGTGCCTTATCTGATTCCTTCCAGGATAACTTATTGGCTCCGCCAGTTTATACACGTCCGGCAGAATATAAAGGATGGAAAGTGCCTGATATTCTATTGTCCGGTCATCAACGCAAGATAGAAGAATGGCGTTTGCAACAGGCTCAGGAGCGAACAGCCCGTCTTCGTCCGGACTTGCTCAAGAAGTAAAGGCTGTTCGTGCCCGTTTATCGCCAGAGAGGAAAGAGATAGGTAAACTTAACTCCGATTGTCTGGCTGGCAGAACGGGCAAAAGGATCCTTTTTCTGACTACCGTAAATGTCTCCCAACGCATAATAGTATCGGCCTTCCAACAAGAAATGGCCGATACCGGTAGATAATTCCAATCCGGGTCCGCCACACAATCCCCAATCGAATTTCTTTTCAATAGGCATGTCGTGTTGCATATTATTCCGATTAGGTTCTGCACCGTTCAGATTGCTTTTCGTATTTTCGCTCAAGGCGTAACCGATTTTTGGTCCTAAGTTGAAGAAGAACTTGAAACGTTTTCCTCCGAAATAGATATGAGTCAGGAATGGAAGTTCTATATAATTGATCGTCCGACTGTATTGATATTCCGGTTGTTCTTCAAATTCTTCTTCCCAGCCTTGCTGTGCATAATTCAATTCGGCTTGAAGTCCCAGATGATTTTCTGTAATCCAACGGAGCGTTACACCTCCTTGGTAACCTTGTTTCATTTTCTGGTTTACTTTCGGAGAAAAAGATACCGAAGAAAAGTTCATACCAAAGGAAACACCCAAGGACAGTTCCTGTTTGAACGAGTTGGTTTGCGCTTGCCCGTTATCAATTGAAAAGAGCAGCAAAGAGGCTATTATAAACAAATACTTTGTCATCTTTTCTATGTTATTCACGAGTTACAGTAAAATCTCTATTATAATGAACAATAAAGATTTGTGTATTGATGAAACCTCCCCAGTTGTTGACACGATGGAAATCAAAGCCTGTCTGGATACTTGGATAACGGATGTTGTCGAGCTCTTCTTCGAAGTTTACACCATATTTCTTCATGGCGCCGAAGAAGAACATACCTGTATCAAAGCCAAGGATACCATATTTCGGATAGGTATTGATCAAATCCTTACTATACCAAGTCTTGAATTTATTGTAGAAATCCTGCATGGGTTTTGACAGATTGTCTGCATAAAAGTTGGTATAAATATAGGTATCGAGAACATAGAAGTCGTCGAGAGCTTCCCGTACGTAGGTTTGCCATTCAGGATAACCAAATAACGAAATGGTATAATCGGTTTGTGTTTCGGCCAAAACTCGTAACGGTGTTTTGATTTTCTGCAATGCTTCCAAGGATGATGAAGTCGGAATAATCACATTGCGGGTTTGATCCACCATATAAAGGGAATCTAAATCTTCGGCGAAAGTTTCCCCGTTGTATTCGATTTCCTTGAAGGGAACCTTATGATCTTTCAACTCTTCTTGTAGCGCTTTGATGAAAGGCTTTTTCTCTTCTTTGTCGTGAATCTTGACAAAGATGATATTATCGTTGGCAAACAACTTGCGTCCGCGTTCGGCTGCCTTTGAGTATAAATAAGAGTGAGGCGTGTTTACTTGGAAGACAAAGTTGTTCGACAAGACATCATCATTCTTTGACGTAAAAGGAATGACGTATTTGATACGATGCTCTTTGGCAAAGTCTGCAATCATTTTAATCTGATCATTTTGGACGGCTCCGATGATCAGATCCGCATTCGGCAAAGTTTCTCCGGTAAGGATTTCACGGATCCGGCTTGTTCCTTCTCCTGTATCATAGACTGATAAGTCCAAAGAAAGTCCTTGATTCTGCAAGCTGTCAACTGCCAGCAGCATACCTTCGTAGTATTCAATGAAACGAGACGATGCGGCTGTCTTCTTACTTGGATTGAAGGGTAATAACAAAGCAACCTTGAGCTGATTAAGTTCTTTTGTGCTTTTAGGAGCAGACAACAAGGCATTTACCTCAGATTCCGACTGAATGAATGATTCGGCTGAAGTATTATTATCGGTCTTGCTGGCAACAGCCTCTTCTTTTACCGGTACTTTGATTTCAACTCCGGCTTTGACTCCGTTCTTTAATTGCGGATTCAGTTTAATGAGTTCGTAGCTGGAAACCTTGAATTTCCGGCACAAACTATACATCGTCTCTTTTTTCTGTATCGTATATGTCGTTTCCTTGACAGGTTTTTCTTCGGGCTGTGGCGTGTTTTCTGTTTGAAAAACCTGTGCCATTGCCTGTATGTTTTCCTGAGAAGGAATACGGATGGTACGTCCTTTCTGAAACGTCTTTACCGAAAGACCCGGATTGGCTTGCAGGATATACTGTGCCGGAACCTTATATTTCATGGAAACGGCATATAGCGTTTCCTTGGGTTCGATGGTATGGAAAGTATAAGTTTCCGTATTATTTCCGGATGCAGAAACTTTCTTTTGAGGGATGAGTAGCACTTCTCCGGCTTTGATTCCTTCTTTACTTCCCGGATTTAACTTATAGATGGCTTCTGTACTGACGCCATACATGGTAGCGATTGCATATACTGTTTCTCCTTGTTCAATGGTATGTTGAAACGTTTTACTTTCCTGTCCGAAGGTGAAGAGACTGGCAAAGCTGAATACACACGTGCATATAACGGTCTTTAATCGATTCATTTTTTCATTGTTTAATCGGGACAAAGATAGTGTAAGTCTGCAAAAAAAGCTAATAAAGGCCTTGGGAAACTGCTTAAATCTTATTAAGTAGAACAGACCGACTCGAGGGCATGTAGCTGTTCGGTCGTTACAAAGTCTTTTTAGCACAGTTGTCGAAAAGCTTTTCCATATCTGTCAAAAAGCTTTAGCACATCTATGGTAAAGCTTTAGCACATCTGTCAAAAAATTAAAATCATACGACAAATGAAATAACTTCCTTGCGACTGCCAGACTTCTTTAAGCTGTTAGTTTCCTATAAAAAAGGTAAAAAGAGAACGGGAAAGCTGTCCTTCTTGAGGTTAGGAGGGCATTGTATCAGGATTTATTGTAATTTTGGAGTCAATTAGTAAGCGTATGAAAATGAAAACACTTGGAAAGTGGTGCTGGCTTTTCTTTTTATTGGGAATGATTTTCCCTTTATCAGCAGAAGAATATGTAGTAAAGGGCGGACAAGGAGAACCGATGCTGGCAAAAGAAGAAACGTCATTGAAATTGAAAGTTTATGTAGTGAACGGAACAGACGGCGTTTCTATCAGCTATACATCAACTTCCTCTAGCCATCAATGGTATCGATATAAGACAAAAAGGTTGGAAGCTGAACCTATTGCCTGTGAACAACAGGGAACAACATCTACGATTACGCAGGTAGAAGATGGCTATGGTTATTTTGTAGAAGAAGGTCCTTTGTCTTCGTATGTCTGGATCATTGATTACAGCAAGCATCCATTTGAAATAAGTAATCTGGCTGTTTCGGACGACAGTGATCCTTGTTCAGGGGTTATCTTGACGGGTAATTACAAGATGGATAATCTGACCTATTCGGATCCGACAAGTGGTATCAATCGTCAGTTGAACAGAGAATTTGAAGTCTCTTATGAATCCTTGGAATGGGATGAAGAAGCGAAGGTTCTCAATTCGGTGGAAAAGGTAAAGAAGCTGGAAGGAAATCCGTTCCAACAGTTGATTGATTCGGTTTATGCGGATACGAATTTCACGTTGACGGGTGATCAGTTTGCTTCTCATTTCGGTAAACCTCAATCGGCTACTACCGATTTTTATGAAACATCTTCTGTACTGTTGCAGGCCGATACTACCGTGTTCCTGGAGGCAGCCGAGAATATGACAGCCACCTCTGAAGCGCTTTCTGCCCCGGTAACGATTCGTTTCACGGCTTATGCCAACGAACCGGTAGCTTCGTTGTATATCTGGAAAATCTATAAGACGGAAGAAGGAGCTGATAATGCCTTGATTCGTTTTACCGAACCCGAAGTGGAATATACATTTTCTGAGTATGGAAAATATACGGCTGAAGTGGAAGTAAGCGACCGGACCGGTAAATGTTATGCTTCTTATCCTTTTGAAATAGAAGTGGCCGAATCTTTTTTGGATGTGCCCAATGCCTTTTCTCCGGGAACAACACCCGGCGTTAACGATGAATTCCGAGTGGCCTATAAATCGTTGGTTAAGTTCTCCTGCTGGATTTTCAACCGTTGGGGGCAGCAGATTTACCATTGGACGAATCCAGCGGAAGGCTGGGATGGGAAAAAAGGAGGAAAGTATGTAGCGCCCGGTGTTTATTTCTATGTGATAGAAGCCGAAGGTTCGGATGGAATTAAATACAAGAAAAAAGGAGATATAAATATCTTGCGTCCGAAGAAAGAACGTAACTTTGAATCTTCGGGAAGCGGAAGTACGGAAATGTAGAGCTTATTATTCAATAAAGATGAAAACAAAGATAATGTCAGTACTAGCGGTGTGCCTGTTGTTTTTCTTTGCCTGCATATCGGTTTGTTCGGATGATTCAGCAACGATTAAGCGAGAAAAGCCAGTGGTTCCGTCCATGATTATGACGCCAGAAATACCGGATCAGATTGACTTTTGTGGTCAGTCCATTGATTTGACACGTTATAATATGCACGAAGGAATTGATCGGGAATTGTCGTCTTTCTGTTATTTGCACGCAACTACCATGTTAAACTTCAAGCGGGCAAATCGTTATTTCCCGATCATTGAACCTATTTTGAAAGAATATGGAGTTCCGACAGACTTTAAATACCTGGCTGTTATAGAAAGTAACTTGGATCCTCGGGTGAAGTCGCCGGCCCGAGCCGTCGGTATGTGGCAGTTTATGGAAGGAACAGCCAGAGATTATGGATTGACAATAACGACTACTGTGGATGAACGTAGCCATGTAGAGAAATCGACCATAGCTGCTTGTAAATACCTGAAGGACGCTTATGCCAAATATGGTGATTGGGTAGCTGTTGCTTCTTCCTATAATGCAGGAATGGGACGAATATCGGGAGAATTGAGTAAACAGGATGTGGAAAGTTCATTGGATTTATGGCTGGTTGAAGAGACAACACGCTATGTCTATCGGATACTGGCTATCAAATTGATTTTCGAGAATCCTTATAGATATGGCTTTGTTTTACGTGAGCGGGATTTATATAAGCCGATAAACTGTAAATCGGTAGAAGTTTCTTCTGATATTCCGGATCTGGCATCCTTTGCCAAGAATCAGGGCATAACGTATGCTGATCTGAAGCGGTTTAATCCTTGGTTAAGAGATCGGAAACTCGTGACAGCCGGAAAGACATATGAGCTGTTGATTCCTCAGGTAAATGATATGTTTTACAAGACTCCTAACGAGAAAGTTTACAACCGAAACTGGCTGGCTGAATAAAAATAGGAATCTTGTAAGCAATAGATTATTAATTGTTGGCTGAAAAAGCTAACTTTGTAGAAATTTTTAAGTAGCATGATACAATCAATGACAGGTTTCGGTAAGGTTACTGCCGAATTGCCTACCAAAAAAGTAACCGTAGAGATTAAGGCGCTTAATAGCAAACAACTGGATTTGTCAACACGTATTCCTTCTATTTATAAAGATAAGGAAATGCAAATCCGCAGTCGGTTGTTGCAGACTCTTGAACGTGGAAAAGTTGATTTTGCTATTTATATAGAATATATAGGAAAGGATGCTTCATCGCAGATAAATCAAGAGGCAGTGATGTCTTATTTTGCTCAGTTGAAAGAATTGTCTGATAAATTAGGAATCAATGTTCCTTCAAGCTGGAATGAATTGCAGTTGCTGCTGAGAATGCCGGATGTTATCAAGACAGATCCGGTAGAAGCAGACGAAGAAGAATGGAATGTTGTAAGCAAGACAATTGATGAAGCTATTCAGCATTTGTGTGATTTCCGTATTCAGGAAGGAGCCATGTTGCAGAATTTGTTTGTCCAGAAGGTATCGAATATTGCAGCTTTGCTGAAAGATGTCGAACCGTACGAGAAAGAACGGATTGAGAAGATTAAAGCTCGTATATTGGATAATCTGGAGAAGTTGGCTGTTGATTATGATAAGAATCGTTTTGAGCAGGAAATGATTTACTACATCGAAAAGTTGGATGTCAATGAAGAAAAGAACCGACTGGATAATCATTTGAAGTATTTTCTTGAAACGATGGAAACCGGACATGGTCAGGGTAAGAAACTTGGATTTATCGCTCAGGAAATGGGTCGCGAAATAAATACACTGGGCTCAAAGAGCAATCATGCGGATATGCAGAAAATAGTTGTTCGCATGAAAGATGAATTGGAGCAGATCAAAGAACAGGTGTTGAATGTCTTATAAGTAAAAGGATAGAGAATGGCAGGAAAATTAATTATATTTTCGGCACCGTCCGGATCTGGAAAGTCAACCATCATTAATTATTTGCTGACACAGAATCTGCGGCTTCGCTTTTCTATTTCAGCAACCAGCCGTGCACCGCGTGGAACAGAGAAAAATGGAGTGGAATATTATTTCCTTTCTCCGGAAGAGTTTCGTGCCCGCATCGCTGCCGGTGATTTCCTGGAATATGAAGAAGTATATACAGACAAGTTCTATGGAACCTTGAAAAGTGAAGTTGAAAGAATTCTGGCGGAAGGCGATAATGTGATTTTTGATGTGGATGTAGTGGGCGGCTGTAATATCAAGAAGTATTATGGCGACCGGGCTTTGTCGATGTTTATTCAGCCACCAAGTATCGAAGAATTGCGTCGCCGTCTGGTAGGTCGTGCAACAGATGCGCCGGAAGTGATTGAAAGCCGGATTGCAAAAGCATCGTATGAATTAGGTTTCGCATCCAAGTTCGACGTGGTCATCGTTAATGATGATTTGGAAAAAGCAAAAGCAGAAGCTTTGCAAGTTATAGAAAATTTTATCAAGGATAAATGAACGAACGGAATTTATCGAAGAAATGGCTTTACGGATTTATTGTAATAGCCATAGCCGCATTAGGTGTATTAGGCTGGGCCTTTGTTAAACAGGATGTAACTGTCATGGTTGCAACAGGACTGGTCGTTGGTGTACAAGTGATGAATATTATACAATGGGTTCAGAATCATTCCAGAAAAAAATAGGAATTTATTCCGGCTCCTTTAATCCGATTCACATCGGTCATTTAGCTTTGGCTAATTGGCTGTGTGAATTTACGGATCTTGATGAGGTGTGGTTTATGGTAACACCTCATAATCCTTTCAAAGAAAGAACCGATTTGATAGATGATCAGCTTCGCTTGGAGATGGTTGGAAAGGCCATAGCCGGCTATCCTAAGTTCAGGGTTTGTGATTTGGAATTCCATTTGCCCAAACCTTCTTATACTATTTCTACGTTAAAGGCATTAAAGGATTTATATCCTTCTTTGTTTTTCTCCTTGATTATGGGAGCCGACAATTGGAATAAGTTTGATCGTTGGAAAGACTATCAGGAAATTTTATCTGTGTGCGAGTTGATTGTTTATCCGCGTAAGGGATGTAGTACACTGGTAGATACCAAACAGTTCCCACAAGTACATGTAGTGGATGCTCCCGAAATAGAACTTTCTTCTACTTTTATTCGACAAGCTTTGCGCAACAAGAAAGATGTTCGCTTTTTTATTCCAGAACCCATCCGAGAGCTGTTAGATAAAGCCTTTATTAATTCCGAAAAATAAAAGATAAGCTGTTTTTGGCTTTTTGCATGCGGCCTTTCAAATAAAATATCCGGCAGAGAGTTTTTCCGTTGTGTTCTCTGCCGGATATAAAAACAATGTTTATTCAATTGTCAGTGTCAGACTCTTCAAATCTTTATCGGCTGATGAAGGACCATAAAGAATTTCGTATTTTCCTGGGCGAACTTCCATGGTTTGTGTTTCATCATTGAAAGACCAGAAGGCTTTCGGTGTCAATTCAAAGCTGATGGTTTGTGTTTCTCCCGCAGCGATATGAGTACGTTTGAATCCTTGCAAACTCTTCAGCGGTCCTTTCGGATCATTAGGATTCTTTATGTAAAGCTGGGCAACTTCGTCTCCATCTATTTTACCTGTATTCTGAATATCTAAAGTAACAGTCAGGTTTTCATTTGCATTGATCTTGTCCTTTGATAACTTAGCATTCTTGTAGGCAAATGAAGTGTAGCTTAATCCGTAACCGAATGGATAAAGCGGTGTTTGGGTCATATACCGGTAAGTACGTCCCTGCATGTTATAGTCTTCGAAGTCGGGCAACTGATCGATGGATTTATAGAATGTAACAGGAAGACGTCCTGCCGGATTATAATCACCAAACAAAACATCAGCTACCGCAGTACCGGCTTCCTGACCGCCGTACCAGGCATTCAGGATAGCATCCAGATTTTCGTTTTCCCAATTCAAGGCTAAGGCACTTCCTGTGCAGACAACATAGATAATAGGCTTGCCTGTTGCTTTCAAGGCTTTTACCATTTCTTTCTGTACAGTCGGGATTTCGATATTCAGACGGTCACCTTTCTTGAAGCCTTCAGCATCCACCGGCATTTCTTCGCCTTCAAGTCTTGGAGATATTCCTCCGACAAAGATGATAACGTCGGCATCCTTCACTTCGTTGGCTGTTGCCTGATAATCTACCGGAGTACGAACGGCTATGGAGAAATTCAAATCGGCCGATCCTTTCGCTTGCATGTATTCGATTTTGATCGGATATTTCTTTCCTTCTTCTGCTTTTAAGGTATATTTTTTAGTACTGCCGTATTCGTTTGTCCAGCTTTCAGCTACTTTTTCTTCTCCGATGAAGAGACGGAAACCATCATTTCCGGAAATAGTAAATTCAATGTCACCACTCTGCGGTGAAGTGAATTCGCCGGTGAAACGTGCCGAAAAGTCTGTTAAGTTAACATTGGGTGCAAATTGTGTATTTCCCCCTGTTGTGTAATGCAGTTCTTTTGCCAGTCCAGAATAAACAGGTTCTCCCTTAAATTCTGTATTGTTGAAGAATTCAGATTTCAATCCGTTTCCTTTTTCGGATGTAATATATTGTCCTAAATCTTTCATCAGGAAGTTTTCAGTATGATTACAACCTAATGTATAAATAACTTCTGTATTGGGCACCTTGGCTTTGATACCATCCAATATTGTTACTGTATGAGTCGGGAAACCATTATAGTTGGCCCACAACATAGTTGAATCGGCTGCATTAGGACCAACAACGGCTATTTTCTTCAATTCTTTGCTCAAAGGCAGGATCTGATTCTTGTTCTTGAGCAGAACCATACTTTGACGAGCCATATCGAGAGCCTTGGCTACGTGTTCAGGACTTTCTACTACGCTGTAAGGTATGTTAGAGAAAGGAACACGGTCGTCCGGATCAAACATACCTAATTCCATGCGGGCTCTGAACAGACGGCGAAGCGAAACGTCTAAATCAGATTCTTTAATCTTTCCGTCCTGAATAGCTTTTAAAAGAGCATGATAACTGCCGCCACATTCCAAATCGGTTCCGCTTAAAACAGCATCAGCTGAAGCGCTTTCTGCATCGGGGTGTGTTTCGTGGCGGGGTGTATTTTTATCTTTCTGCCAGAAATCGTCGATTGCTCCACAGTCGGATAAAATAATTTCATCGTATCCCCACGTGTTCCGAAGGATATCTATCAATAACTTATCACTGCTGCAACACGGTTTTCCTTCGAAACGGTTGTAAGCACACATGACTTCCTGTACATTCGCTTCTTCTACCAAAGCTTCGAAAGCCGGAAGATAAGTGGTCCATAAATCGCGAGGAGAGACTTCTGCATTGTATTCATGTCGATTCCATTCGGGACCACTATGTACGGCATAATGCTTGGCACAGGCATGTGTTTTGAAGTACTTCGGATCGTTACCCTGTAAACCTTTTACTACGGCAACACCCATGCGTGAAGTCAGATACGGATCTTCTCCGTACGTTTCCATACCACGTCCCCAACGAGGATCACGGAATATATTGATATTCGGTGTCCAGAATGTCAATCCTTTGTATCTGTCGTATTCTTTGTCCTTTTGATACTGATGATATTTAGCTCGTGCTTCATCGCTGACAATATTGAACGTCTCATAGACATCCTCATCGTTGAAAGTTGCGGCTAAAGCGATTGCCTGAGGGAAAACAGTGGCTCTTCCGGCACGTGCCACACCATGCAAAGCCTCGTTCCACCAATCGTATGGAGGAATATTCAACCGTTCGATAGCTGGTGTCTGATTCATCATTTGTCCTACTTTCTCTTCCGGAGTCAGTCTGTTTAACAAATCGTCCACACGTTCTTCAATCGGAAGATCCGGATTTTGGAACGGATAATTCTGCTTCTTTTCCGAGCAGGATGTTACTGTAAGTACTGCAAGGGCAGTAAAGGTTAAGTGTTTTATTTTCATGTTATAAGATATTTGTAGAAAATACATAAAGTTCTTTGCAAACGTACTATTTTTATTTCTCTTTTCAAAATAAAAGGACAAGTTTGTAATGTTTTGATAAAGTATTAAAGCGAGAATAATAACATGATGATTATCATCAGAATTTAGAACATCAATTTTGGGGAAATCTGTAATAATGGTATGAACTTCCTTTTTATGGTTACTTTTAATTGTAAGTTACTTCCTATTTTTGCATTGTAAGAAATCAGAGTTGATGAATAAAAGAAGTAGCGTGAGAATAAAAATGATTATCTTTAAGTGATCCAATAAAGGATTTGATTAGCTTATTGGAAACAGTAATTTATATTTAATAGAAATGATTATGAACAAGATTTTAGTATCACTTTCTGTGCTTTGTATGGCATGTTTTTCTGTCAGTGCACAACAAAAAAACAGTAATATGGAAAAAACAAATATCTTAGTAGCTTATTTCTCGGCAACGGGCACAACGGCCAAAATTGCTCATCGCATTGCGGAGATTTCAAAAGGGGACATTTATGAAATAACTCCGGAACAATCTTATACGAAAGCTGATTTGGATTGGCATGATCAAAAGTCGAGAAGTTCATTGGAAATGAATGATGCGAAATCTCGTCCGGCATTAAAAGGGCAAAAAGAGAATATGCAGGATTATGATACGGTCTTTATCGGTTATCCGATTTGGTGGGATCAGGCTCCACGGATCATTAATACATTTATTGAAAGTCATCATTTGGAAGGCAAGAAATTGATTCCTTTTGCTACTTCTGGCAGTAGCGAAATCGGTAACAGTGTAAATACGTTAAAGAAAACTTATCCTGATTTGGAATGGGAAAACGGGCGTCTGATGAATAATGTCACTCCGAAAGCTCTTCAAAGTTGGGTGGACAGTTTTTAATAAGTGATCTGTCATAGATAGGGTTGTAATGTATTATCATAACGTTATGAGAAAAGAAAGTAGAGAAATGGATAGTAAGTGGGCTTTGGAGATTATGCGCAAAGCTCCTTATATTACAGTGAGTTTTACACGAGCCGACGGGACTGCTTATGGAGTTCCGCTTTCATTGGCTTGTACAAGTGATGATTTATGGTATTTTCATTGCGCGCCGGAAGGAGATAAATTGGAGGCAATAGCTGTACATCCTGAAGTATGCCTTTCCGCAGTGACTAAATGCCAACCTACGGTAGGACCTAAAGACGGTTCTTTTACCCTTCAGTATCGCTCGGCCATCGCTTTTGGCAAAGCCGAAATAGTGACGGATACGGAAGAGAAAATCCAAGCGCTTCGGGCTATCAGCCAGCGTTTTCTGCCTCAGCATATGGATGCTTTTGAAGAGGCGGTCCATCGCAGTCTGCATCGTACGGCCGTAGTCCGGATTACGCTTTCAGCTCCGCCTACAGGCAAACGTAAACAATATGACCAGAACGGAGACGAAATGAAATATGGTAGAATGGAATAATCTACTGGAAGGAAAAAGAGGATGCCTCTTTTGACGCATCCTCTTTTCTATTATAGTTGCTGCATTTGTCCATAGGGATCATACGAACGTGTTTTTGTAAACTAAAATCAGATTGCTAAACTTGCTAAGTTTGATCTGTTCCCATTTTTTTGTTCAATACTCCTCTATCTCAACTCTACCGTCCTTGCCGCTTAAGTTTACAGTGAATTTACGCGTCGTTCCATCCTTGTCGATATATGAGAAACCATTGTTGGGTATGCTGCCAAAGAAAGTCATAATCACCATGATGGGGCATTCTGGTAACAGCTCAAACTGTTCGTAAAGCGTTTCTTCGTGGAACGAGATTCTGCCGTTGTCGTCTATTTCGCACTCGCTGAGTTTGAGTACCTTGAAATCCTTTATCACGGTAGTGGTTGAGAACAGAACTTTCACGTACGAATCGGCCGCTCTCGCATTGAATACGTGGTATTCCTTGATTTCCATGAGAAAAAACTCGTCGACAGAACGAACGTATACAGGAGCTGGAATCCCTTTTACAGGCGTTCTGGCTACGGTACTTTGAATACTGTCGGCAAAAGATATTGCCGCTAACAACAAAACAAAAACTCTGAATAAGTAATAAGTGTTGCTGTTTTCGCACATGGTAGACTGCCCATTGTAAAGGCGTGGGTCTGTTCCAAAACTGCTCATAAAAGCTTTCATTCCTATTATTCCTTACATCTACACGTTTGACACTTCGGCTTTTTTATTATCTTTTCCTTTTTTCACAAGGAACACTATGAGGGCAACGATAGCCGCCAACAGTACTCCGGCAATGACAGGACGATAAAACAGCCATGCCATGGCAATTATGAGAAGCGACCATGCCAATCCCAATACTTTACATATCAAGCCGACACCAAGTCCGACAATATCGGCCATGAATGGCAGGACTTTCAACAAATCTACCAAGATACCGAAAATCCCCTTAAATCCAGTGACTACCAAGAACAGACCTATGAAACGTAGTATCCAAGTCATGAAGCTATTACTCTTATGCTGGTTTTCGAACATATTTTCCATACTTACGGCTCCTGACGTGAGTACTGACAACGTCTTACCATTTTTTGCGACATACGACTGCAGTTTGTCTCCATTTACCACGGCTATGACTGATGCCTCTCCGGGCATTACTTTTGTAAAGGTGACAGACATATCTCCGATTTGCGGATTGTTGGGATTCTTTCCGAAATAAAGCACGTTGCCATTGACATGGACATAATCGAACTTCTGTTTGGCTATCTGTTCTGTTTCCGCAGTTGCGACAGCCTCTACCTTTGCAGAGTCTCCTTTGGCAGCAGCAGGAGTTTCATCGGTAACGGCGGCTGTATTGTTTACTGTGGGTGCAGCCATGCTTTCGAAAACCTTCTTGACATCCCTGTTCCAGTCGCTTAGTTGCTCTTGGCTGAAACTCAGGTTCATCGGGGCTGTACCGGAAATGGAACGAATCAGATCCTTAGGCAGTTTGTATGCTCCGAATGTTACATTTTCTGCCATATAACTTTGGTCTTCGATATTCATCACTACAAAGTTCCTGTTTTGATAATCCGGATCGCTGAACTCTTGAGAATTGACGGGACTTCCATTCCATTCCTTCTCATAGTAGTAGGTTGTTACTTCTTCCTTGCTTCCTCCAATTTTATCTTTTGTCTCGGTCTTTGAATGCTCTACCCATTGATAGTATTGTACGCTACGGTCAAGTTTTATCGCTACGCTTCCTATACCGAAAGTCGCGTCGCAGAGAGAATCCTTTGTTTGGGTGAAAGCTATGGCATGAATGAGTTTTCCATTTAAGGACGGGTCGGCATTCGATACGTCATCCACATGTACTGCGACTCCTTGTGCTTCCTCCAGCATTTGGGTTGTCTTCACGGCACGTCCTTCGTTCCACCACAATAAAACCGTACCGCCCAGTAACATCAGGAATCCGGTTCCGATACCTCTTATGGAATTAGACAACCGGGTTCTATATCCTGTTGTTTTTGTTTCCTGATAAGCCATAATATTACAGAATTTATATTCTTTATTTTTAGTCTGTTATTCGTATTTTGCTGTCATTCAGGGAGCTGTGCTCCATATCCGGGTTCCGCGCCGAACAGCTGTACTGCCTTGTCGAAATTGTAGCGGTTGCCGAACATTGTCACGCGGGTGGTCATTGTGCCCTGTTTATTCAATCCGAGAGCCTCTCTGAAAAGGTTTGCTGCGGAATTAGGATCATAACTTTCTGTAGTTATTATTTCCAGAGATGCATATCCTTTCAAATATGCCTGGTCAATAACATCTTTGAACTTGCTTGTACTTGGAAGTTCCCTGTTGTTTTCGTATTTGGTCAGCATTTCAACTTCATCGAAGCGTTTTCCAGGCACGTAAAGCCATTTGCCTCCGCTGTTTGCCGCCATGACCAAATCGCCTCTGTTCATAAAGAAGAGGTTGTCGTATGCGGAACAGATTTTGCGTTTGTCGGCAGGAAGGTTAGAATCATCCCATCCGCCATCGAGCGCACCGTAGTTGTTGCATCCGAATATGTTATGGTGTACATTATGGTCGGCTCCATTCTTGAACCGGTATCCGTAGCCCATACTTTCCATTTCTTTTGTTGTAGGCCATGAGAACAGTACAGTGTTGTGATGGAAATCAACCGTAGACTGATGAGCGCCTGTATTCTGGTTCAAGCCTCCGTTAATCTCGCAGGAAGCATACAGATTGGACACAAATACATTATTATATATTTCCCAATCGCCCCCCATGTTTGTCATGATGATGGCGTTGAACGAGGCATTAAGGAACATGCAGTTGCGGATAACAAGTTTTCCAGCCATTTTTCCGCCAATCAGGCGTATGGTTTTGTTGGGCGGATTCCCCACCGGCATGATACGTCCGGTCTCGCATCCTTCCGGACAGCCGAAACGCGCGTCTGTAGGGTCTGCCTTGGCATATTCGTGTACCAATCCCAGATCGAAGAACAATCCGTCAATAATCATCTGCGCATTTTTGTTTGCTGTAGACTCAATCATCAGAAGTCCCTGACCTATTGTACCTCTTTGTTCAACCGAAGGCTGAATGCGAGTAATATGTTTTATAGGGTTGCGTTCTGTGAAATCATCATTCCATCCCCCTTCAAGGCTGACGTATTTTCCTTTTATCTGAATCCATCCACGATCTAGGTTGCCGAGATAATTACCCTGTGCTATACGGATTATATCTCCATCAGCCGCTTTGTCAACGGCTTTCTGTATATCCTTCATCGGAGCGTCTTTTGTTCCCTCCGCTCTCGCGCTTCCCCTTTCAATGCTCACATATAAGACATTAATTGTAGTACTAAGAGTTTTACTTGTTACATTTTCTGCAACCATATTTGTTTTTTCTGCTACTGTTTTTTTTGCCCGTTGTAGGAAATTACCTACTTGTGCTTCAGCAACTAAACCTATGGCAAGCAATATTGCTGCCATCAATACATGTCTTCTAAAATCTTTTATCCTCATCTCATTTTGTTTTATGGGTTATTATTAGCCTACGCTTGGTTCTTGTACATAGATACGTTTCCCGATCCATGGTATAACGTACAATTCCTTTATAAGCATGGAGTTTAAATTCCGTTTGTGTCACTTCGTCAAAACATTCCTGACCGTTATTCTTATTGGGTCGGGTCCCTTAGCATGGCTCTGGGAAAACAGAGCCATAGTAAAGAGAGCTAAAAGATTGTCCCGTGGAAATATCCATTTTGCCATAAATTTAGATTTAATGAAAAACACGACTTTTTTATCAGGCTGGATTGCCAAAACGGTTCGCGACTTTCTCGCCTTCTTTTATCAGCAGAATAAGAAACCAGATAGAACCTATAAGAGGTATTAGATTAATAAATATCCATTCTCCTCCTTTGCCTATATCGTGAAGCCTACGCACGCTGACAGCCAATGTAGGTACAAGCAGTCCCAATATGATAATTACTTGCAGTACTAAAATGATATAATAAAGGAAAGAGATACTTGCCACAAGGTTCATCAAGATAGAGAAGACAGCCCCAATGATGAAATAGACCAAATAAAACATCCAAAATTCACTTCTACCGGCACGTCCTTTGAACTGGGCATACTTGCCAAGGATAATCTCCATGAAATTTGAAATAATAGCTCCCATAGTCTTTAAATTTTAAATTAATAAATCATGTTATCTATATAATTGATGTCTGAAGCAAATATATCAGTATTTATTACCTTCAGTTAGGAATATTAGATCAAAAATCGGTATTATTAAACCTTTTTTCTGTGGTACAATCAGGATTTTTTGAATATAAAATGGGTGTATATTTTTTGATTTACAATGTTTTAATTGTCCTGTTTTCTCTCTCAAAAGCAGAATGGTTTTTTGTAGATATTCTACAATTTAGGAGTTTTTCTGTATTGACTGGGTGTGACATTGAACATTTGTTTAAAGACACGTGTAAAATAACTGGTATCTTCAAAACCACAAGTCGTGGCGATATCTCCGATGGCTTGTTCTGTAGAAGCTAGCAGACGTTTGGCTTTTTCCATCCGAATCTGAAGAATGTAAGTGGTAGCTGTATAGTCGGCAATCGAACGGATTTTCCGATTCAATTGCGTTCTACTCATACACATTTTGTCGGCAATAAAATCTGCGTTCAAATCTTTGTCCGCTAAATGGCTATGTATAATTGATGTTAGTCGATTCAGGAAATCACGGTCTCTAGATGATAATTCCACATTTTGAGCAGAACCTTCTTGTAAGGCCTTAGAGAATTTGTCTCGCAATTGCCGGCGCTGCTCCAACAATTTTTCGACACGCACAAGTAACTCTTCTGCATTGAAAGGCTTGATCAAGTATGCGTCCGCTCCTTCTTCCAAACCTCGTATGCGGTCCGCGTCACTGCTTTTCGCTGTGATGATAATGATAGGGATGTGGTTCAATATCTCAGACTGCCGGATTTCATGGCAGAGCATATAGCCATCCATGCCTGGCATCATCAGGTCTGTCAGGATAAGGTCGGGCATGTAATTTTTCGCTTTATCAATGCCTTCTTTGCCGTCAGAAGCATAATTAAGATGGTATTTCCCCTTTAGTAGGGTGCTGATGTAAAATGAAATATCCAGATTGTCCTCCACAATCAGTATGGAAGGACTAAGACTATTTTCAGCGACATTATTCTTAACCTGAATCTTTTCCAGATCATTCTTTCCACGAATTCGTTCTGTAACGTTGGTAGCATCGATCCATGGAAGTCTCTCTATCGAATCTTGATCAAGTGGTATATAGACTGAAAAAACAACCCCTTCACCTTTCTTGTTGTAAACTTTGATGTTTCCGTTCATACTTTCCACCATCTGGCGTGTGTAGGGAAGTCCTATACCTGTTCCTATCTGCTTCTCGTTGTTTGAACCTTGGTAAAACGTATCGAACAACCGTGGTATTTCCTCTTCGGGAATCTCATTTCCGGTATTGAAAACCTGCAACCTCAACAATGATTTATCTTTTTTCATTTCTATCCTGATAATTCCATTGGCAGGCGTATATTTCAGTGCATTTGAAAGCAGATTGCGCATTATTTTATTAAAATACTCAGGTATAAAATCCATCTCGATGGTATTCGATTCCGGAATGAACAGCAAATTAATGTACTGCGAACAGGCATATTCGCGATAACTGTCAAGAGTCATGCGTATGAATGCGACAATATTTCCCCGATACCACTGTTTACGATCAGCCTTTGCCATAAGTTTTGACATGTCCAGCAATTGATTTACCAATTCCAGCAAATTGTTGCCTTGCCGTTGAATGGAGTTAAGGTAACGTTCCGTCTCGTCTTTAGATACATCGTTATTCCGCATTTGCTCCACCAATCCCAGGATTACGGTGAGCGGTGTACGGAACTCATGTGTGATATTGGTGAAGAATCCGGTACGTATCTGTTCTACCTGTCGTAAAGTACGGTTTGTTTTTGACCTCATCCGCAAAGCATACCAAAGGAATGCTATGGCCGAACAAGTCATCAAAAGAATCAGAATGCTCACAGTTAGGATGATTCGCTTGTTGCGTTGTTCCTCAATGAAATTCTTTTTAACCAAATCAATTTCCTGTGCGTTTTTTTCTATTTCGTATTTAATTCTCAGATTTTGGAGATGATTGATGCTTTCCTCATTTTTCACGCTGTCAGCATATGCCTGGCTCTGTATGTAACTTTCCAAAGCTCTTTTGCAGTCGTTTTGTCCTAAAAAGTATATATAATCCAGCTTATGGATCGCACTCAGATGTTCAAATGAATTAATGTCCCGTGCCGTTTTCCTTGCCTGCGACAAATAAGTTTGTGCTAGGGCAGGGTTGTTAAGTTTGAGAAGTACACGTGCCATCGAAATACATGACTCCAACCAATGCCAATGGTCGCTTTTCCCTTTCATTATGTCATAGGCTTTGTGGTAGTTGGCTAGAGCTTCATCAAGTTCACCTTTTTTTTCGTGAAGGTTTCCGAAATGGTTATAGCAAAGGGATATTCCTAAATCGGATTTAGCCTGCTGATTGTATGACAAAGATTGCTTGAAATAGATATAAGCCGAGTCGTATTCTTCACGGCTTTCAAATATAAAACCTAAGTTGGCCGTGTTGATTGCCTGTCCCAATGCGCTGTTCAATTCCTTTTCTCCGGCTAAGGAATTACGGAAAACTCTTTCAGCCGCATTATTATTCCCCAAGGAGAGATAAATATTCCCGATTCCATTCATGGCAACCAACCGGTTTTTCTTGATGTCATACGTTCTTCCCTTCATTTTCTCTATCAGGCCCAATGCCCTGAAATGGTATTCGGAAGCTTCGGTCAATATCCCGATACGCCGGTAGTTGGTTCCAAGATTATTCAGCGCCTTCACGATTTCAAGCGTGTCATTCATCTGAGTAGCCATCTCCAGACCTCTTTTATGATATTGAATGGCATCGTCAAAAGAGGCATTTTCACGATATACTTTTCCTAATTGTCCGTACGTGGCAACCTGCCCGTACATATTGTTTGCTACTTTAAAAGAATCAAGAAAGATCAATAAAGAATCTGTGTTACAATTTTTTTGTAAAATCGAATCAATTTCTTTTCTAGCCTCTTCCGAATACAGAGGCGAATCACTCTTCCGGCAAGCGAATAATATTGAGAGTCCTGTAATAAGGATATATAGATATGTTTTCATAAACCGTTCCTGTATTTTTTATACAACTTACATTCTGACTTGACTTGTAAAGAGCTTCATCGCTCTGTTAATAAAAATCACATATGTTTCTGTTAGCAAAGTTAACATTATATTCTTTGCCTGGCAGGCGTTTAGTGGGTTACTTCGGAAATTTTTTCCCTTGTTTTTCTGTTTGAATTTGAATTTGTTTCTTAGTTGATACATCTATATCAGGATATTCGATAATTAAAATTGTTCAAGAATGCTTATTCTTTTTTCAATCGGAGGGTGTGTGTCGAATATACCTCCAAGACTTCCGATAAAACCTACAGCCTGCTTCCCCGGATGCTGAATAAACAACTGGGCGACATCTTCACGTGTCACTGCCTCAATGTTAGGGTCTTTGGCAATCTTGCGTAGGGCAGAAGCAAGCGCAAGCGGATTCTTTGTCATTTCAGCTGCTTCGGCATCAGCCAGATATTCCCTTTTTCGTGAAATGGCGAACCTCATCAGTTTAGCAAACAATAAACCTATCAGGGCAACTATGAGTGCCAGAAGCAGTACTATTATGACAGCTCCATTACTATTACCATCCTTTTTATTGGAACTGCTATCAGAAGAAGAAAATATTGACTCGAATGCTAAACGTGCAATCATAGAAAACACACCTACAAACACAATAGAAACAATGAGCAGATGTACATCGTGGTTGCGTATGTGCGACAGTTCGTGCGCAATGACCGCTTCTAACTCATCATCTTTTAGTCTATTTATTAACCCTTTCGACAACGTAACCGTATATGTCCGTTCATTGATTCCGCTTGCGAAGGCATTGAGCGACTCGTCATTTATAATATTGATTTTCGGTATCTTCATACCTTGGCTCATGCAAAGATTCTCTACCAGATTGTAGACACGTTTGTTTTTTTTTCTTTCAAGTGTCGTTGCTCCTGTTGACACTTTTATTATATACGTATTCCAAAAATAGGCTATGGTGAACCAGACCAGTTCTTAGGATTAACTTCAAGTTTGGTGTTGAATTGGACTAATTTCCCGTCAATGGTAATACGTGCCATAATAGGCATATTACCATTCTTTTTTACTTTGTCCCGTTTCAGGAAGAACAATACTCGAAATGTTGATTTCATACCTCATTGTTTTAAGTTACAAAACTACTTTTATTAACTCATAATGAGATAAATGCAGGGTCGCCAAATCCCGACAGCGTTCCGCCAATTTCCGACAAATCGTACCCCTTTTTTGAAAATCTTGTCGGGGGTACGAATTGGGTACTAATTTTTGTCCGTCAATGCCCTCTTTTTGGCGGTCAAGGTCGCCAAAGGGCAATAAAAAAAGTCCCACAAAATATTGATTTTGTAGGACTTGTCTTTTTATTGTCGCCTTTTGGCTTTTCTTTTGGTGATCCGCCTGGGGCTCGAACCCAGGACCCCAACATTAAAAGTGTTGTGCTCTACCTGCTGAGCTAGCGAATCAAACCTATATGCAATTGTTTCTTGATTGCAAGTGCAAAGGTATGGACTATTTTTGAAAGAGCCAAATTTTTTGTCGAATTTCTTCCTGAGTTTTGAATTATCTTGAAAATAACGGGTGGAAATCAAAGATATACACTTCGTCTTGGGGATCGTATGGAAGGCTTTCCAAAGAAAAACGCTATCTTTGTCTGTTACTAATAAAAATAAATGGTATGGAGCAGAAACGTGAATGGAAGCCGATAAAAGAGTATAAAGAGATCCTTTTTGAGTTGTATAATGGAATCGCCAAGATTACGATCAATCGTGAGCGATACCGGAATGCTTTTACGCCGACCACAACGACGGAGATGAGTGATGCGTTGTATATTTGTCGGGAACGGCAGGATATCAATGTGGTCGTTTTGACGGGAGCCGGCGACAAGGCTTTTTGTGCCGGTGGTGATATGAATGTAAAAGGGCGCGGCGGCTACGTCGGAACAGATGGTGTTCCACGTTTGAATGTGTTGGATGTACAGAAGCAGATCCGGTCTCTTCCGAAGCCAGTGATTGCCATGGTAAATGGATATGCTATCGGTGGCGGACATGTCCTGCATGTGGTCTGCGACCTGACCATTGCTTCCGAAAATGCACGCTTCGGACAAACGGGTCCGCGTGTGGGAAGTTTTGATGCCGGTTTCGGTTCTTCTTACCTGGCTCGTTGCGTAGGGCAGAAACGGGCTCGCGAGATTTGGTTTATGTGCCGCCAGTATACAGCGCAGGAAGCCTATGAAATGGGCATGGTGAATAAGGTGGTGCCTTTGGAAAGACTGGAAGATGAAGTGGTGGAATGGGCAGAAACGATGATGCAGCACAGTCCGTTGGCTTTACGGATGATCAAAGCCGGATTGAATGCCGAACTGGATGGTCAGGCGGGTATTCAGGAATTGGCCGGTGATGCCACGATGTTGTATTACCTCACGGATGAGGCGCAGGAAGGCGGAAAAGCTTTCTTGGAAAAACGTCGTCCGCGGTTTGAAGATTATCCTAAGTTCCCTTAATACGTTTCCGACGAAGTCTGGAATCAAAAGATACGGGAATTGATTGGGAAACTCCCGGGAATCGTTTTTGAAACCAGTGAATTTGGAAAGCCGGCCATGATAGGAGAGAAGATTGTATAAATAAGGCGTGCCTCAAGCTTATTACAGATGCTGGGGCACGCCTTCTTCCTATGAGGAGAGATGTTTGCTATTATGCTTTAACAGCTATCACTTCTACTTCTACCAAAGCGTTTTTCGGCAGTGTCTTTACGGCTACAGCCGAGCGAGCCGGAAAATCACCTTCAAACTGAGAAGCATAGATTTCGTTCATCGCTGCGAAATCAGCCATGTCTGCCAGAAATACCGTTGTTTTTACCACGTCGTTGATTGAGAAACCGGCTTCTTCCAGAATTGCCTTTACGTTCTGGAATGACTGGATGGTCTGCTCTTTTACACCGCCTTCCGGGAAATTACCTGTGGCCGGATCCAAACCGAGCTGGCCTGAAGCGAACAACATGTTTCCTACTTGAATAGCTTGATTATACGGACCGATAGCTGCCGGTGCCTTGGTTGTTGCAATTACTTTTTTCATTGTTGTCTGTTTTTATGATTGTTCATGTTCTGTTTTGTTCATTCGCTGGCGTACGACTTCATAAATCAGGATAGATGAAGCCACGGATACATTCAGTGAACCGATCGTTCCGAATTGCGGTATCTTGATCATGGCATCACAGATACGAAGATTTTCGTAGGATACACCGGTGTCTTCAGCTCCCATGACGATGGCAGTCGGACCGTCGTAGGCAATGTGTGTATAATTCTCGGCTGCTTTTTCGGAAGCCGCATAGACTTTCACCCCGCTCTGTTGCAGGAAACGGATCGCCTGGTTGATACTTTTCTCCTTGCATACCGGTAATACGTGCAATGCTCCTGCCGAAGTTTTGATGGCGTCGGCATTGACACTTACACTTCCTTTGGCCGGGATGACGATGGCGTCTACGCCGGCACATTCACACGTACGGGCAATGGCTCCGAAGTTGCGTACATCCGTTACACCGTCGAGCAAGACAATGAAAGGATCACGGCCCTGCTCATATACAAAAGGAATAATGTCTTCCAGCTTTTGATAAGTAATGGCTGATATAAAAGCAATCACACCCTGATGATTCTTACGGGTATAACGATCCAGCCGTTCTTGCGGCACGCGTTGTACCTGAATGGTTGTCCCATGCAATACGTCAAACAGTTCTTTAGCCAATTCTCCTTGCAGATCTCTTCTGACCAGGATTTTGTCTATTTCCTTGTCTGCTTGTATGGCTTCAATCACGGCACGAATGCCGAATATCATTTCATTCTCTTTCATAAAATATGCTTACTATTGGAAATCTGTCATTCGACTTTGCAAACTTACGGAAATTCGGCGGAATAATCTAATAAAAAAGCCGGAAGAAGAACTCCCGGCTTTGCTTTATAAGAGATGAACTTTGGTTATCAGATACCTAAAGAAGCTTTGATGGCTTCAATCTTTTCTGTAGCGGCTTTATCGGCTGCATCCAATTCTTCTACGCTGTTTACTTTAGAATGTACTTCGCAATAGAACTTGATCTTCGGTTCTGTTCCGGAAGGACGGATAGAAACCTTGGTTCCGTCTTCTGTGAAGAACTGCAGAACATTCGAAGTAACCGGCATATCCAGTGTCAGTGTTTCGTTTTCCAGATAGTCGATTCCTTTCAATGTTGAGTAGTCGTAGAAATAAGTTACTTTAGAACCGGCGATTTCCTTCAACGGGTTTTCGCGGAAATGCTTCATCATTGCTTCGATTTCTTCAGCACCGCTCTTACCTTTCTTCACAACAGAAATACCTTTTTCCTTCGAGAATCCATATTCAACATAGATCTTCTGCAGCAACTGATACATTGACATGCCTTGATCTTTTGCCCAAGCTGCGATTTCAGCCAATACGGCACAAGCTGAAACGGCATCTTTATCACGTACGAAATCTTCGCACAAGAATCCGTAACTTTCTTCACCGCCACCGATATAGTTCAGTTTGCCTTCGTTCTGTTTCATGACGTTGGCAATCCATTTGAATCCGGTATAAACATCATAGAAACCAACACCGTTGCGATCGGCAATAGTCTTGATTGTTTCTGTTGTTACAATCGTCTTGACGATATATTCTTTACCTTGGATCTTGCCTAATTCTTTCCAGCGAGTGATCAGATAATAAACGAACATCAATGCAGTCTGGTTACCGTTCAGCAATACCCATTCGCCTTCGTTGTTCTTAACTGCGGCACCTACACGGTCAGCATCCGGGTCAGAAGCCAATACCAGTTCGGCATCTGTTTCCTTGGCTTTCTCAACTGCCATAGACAAAGCTGCCGGTTCTTCTGGGTTCGGAGAAACAACAGTCGGGAAGTCTCCACTGACAACATCTTGTTCTGGTACATGGATAATATTGGTGAAACCAAATGCTGCCAAAGCACGCGGGATCAGTTTTACACCTGTTCCATGGATCGGTGTATAGACGATCTTCATGTCATGATGACGCTGAATAGCTTCTTTTGACAATGAAATCTTTGTCAAGTCATTAACGAATGCACTGTCAATTTCTTCACCGATGATTTCAATCAAATCCTTATTACCTTTGAATTTGATATCTGCAGCCGAACGGATCTTGTTCACTTCGGCGATTGTATTTTTGTCATGCGGAGAAATCATCTGGGCTCCGTCGCTCCAATAAGCCTTATATCCGTTGTATTCTTTCGGATTGTGTGAAGCCGTCAGGATAATACCGCTCTGGCATCCCATTTTACGGATAGCGTATGACATTTCCGGTGTCGGACGCAGACTTTCGAACAGATATACCTTGATACCATTGGCTGAGAAGATATCAGCTGATATTTCAGCAAATTTACGGCTGTTATTACGGCAATCGTGACCGATAACGACTTTAATCTGATCCAGATCCGCAAATTCTTGCTTCAGATAGTTGGATAAACCCTGAGTGGCTGCACCCACTGTATAGATGTTCATCCGGTTAGAACCTACGCCCATGATACCGCGCAGACCACCTGTTCCGAATTCCAGATCCTTGTAGAACGCTTCGATCAGATCTGTAGGATCTTCTTTGTCTAATAATGCTTGTACAGCTGCTTTTGTTTCAGCGTCATAACTGTCAGTAAGCCAACCTTGTGCCTTACTTCTTACTGCTTGTAATAATTCATTGTTTTCCATGTCTTGCACAATGTTATTTTGATTGAAATGTTTCCATAAAATTATAGACTAACAAATGTAGTGATTTTTCAGTCAATTCCAATCTTTTTCGTAAAAAAGTGTATCTATTTCTTTACCAGGCAAAGGAATAGTTATATTCCGAGCGGTTTCCACAGGCATCCGTAACGACCAGATGCAACTGATGCTTGTCGCCTCGTTTGATTTGTTCCTGATTGAGCTGGCAACTGATAACGGAACGGTTGTTCATCTGGAAGAGAACAAATTTTCCGTCGATGGTTCCTTTGTAGGTGTCAACACCACTCAAGTTGTCGGTCAGCTGGAAACGGATGATGCGCTTCCGGCTCCACTGCTCCGGTTGGATGGGTTTGATATTCGGAGCCACCGTATCAGCCGAAACGGTATAAGTTCCCAGTTCGCGGATATTTCCGTCTATCCAGCCATTCCGATAAGTGCCGCCGATCCATGCTCCCCGTTTTCCTTTCCATTGTACGATACCGTACTGATTCTTGTGTTCTAACGTATCACGTAAAATCCGTAAAGACAATTTGGCCTTTTCGTGGAGAGGAACCGGTTCGTTATGCAAAATGTGGATGTCTGCCAGTCGGCCGGCTTCTTCTTTGACTCGATAAACAAAGTCCAGGTCGGTGTATAAATTCCCCTTGGGTATAAATAACCGGATTCCTTTGGCACCGAATTGATTGCTGCAATGCCAGTGGAATAACTCTGTTCCCTGATCTTTGGATGAGGGAATCGCCTGCTTCTTTCCGACTACTTGCAGATTCATCCGGCTTTGGTTGCCGAAATCATCGGTAATTGTAAAGGTAAAGGTGTATGTCTTTTCTTCCTCAATATCGATGATCCCTCGGTTCTTGGCAGAAAGAAAGCGCAACCGGTTGCCTGGGTCGATAAAGCATTTGGTATAAAAAGAACGATGCTTGCTCCAGTATGAATAGTCGATGAGGCTGTTCAAGTAACGGGTTTCTGAGAAGGCAAAACGATCCAGGTCGGAAAGGAAGAGGGTTTGTTTCCCTTCCGTCAGTTTGATCTGCCGGACTCCATATACATTGCTGGTTTCGTTCATGTAGTCATTGGCTTTGATGGCAAAGCCGATTTTCCCCCAGGCTGTGATTTTGGCATTGACTACTGGCCGTTGTTTGGCATCATACGTAACCTTCAGTTCTGTCTTGCCTGTCTTTCCGTTGACAATACCGCTTCCCGGTTGCGGACAAATCAGAATGCCTGCGAATTTGGGCGGCTTGTTGTCTTTGATCAGATGTTTATAATAAGGTAGGGGATCCATTACTTCTTCTGTTTCTGTATCCCGGATTTCAAAGTGAACATGCGGGCCGCCTGAGCTTCCGGTATTTCCACTGTATGCAACGATTTCTCCTTCTTTCACCGGAATCTGATCGGGCGTGAGGGTTAAATCTACCTGGAAGCGTTCGAGTTTGTATTGCTGCTGGCGGATATAATCGGCTATCTTGGGAATGAAATGATCCAGATGTCCGTAAACAGTTGTAGTTCCGTCGGGATGAGATAAATATAAGGCATTTCCATATCCCCAGGGACTGACGGATACACGGGATACATAGCCTTCCTGAACGGCATGAACAGCTTTGCCGGTTACTCCTTGCGTTTTCATGTCAATGCCCGAATGAAAGTGATTGGCTCGTAATTCGCCGAAATTACCGGCCAGATATAAAGGAAACTCCAGCGGATTACGCCATTTTTCCTGGCTCCATCCAAGCGTTGCATAACCTAATAACAGCAGAATGAAATAGCGTTTATACATCATGTGTTTTGTTTTTTTGCCGACAAACTTACGGATTTTTTGCCATTTTGTTCATACCTCGAAGAGAGGAATCCGGTGTATGGTGATTTAGGAAAGGAGGAAAATAAAAAAGGTTGATTCTGAAGAACCAACCTTTCTGTGCCCAGAACAGGACTCGAACCTGCACGACCGCAAAGCCACTCGCACCTGAAACGAGCGCGTCTACCAATTCCGCCACCTGGGCAACATGTTACTTTACTATTGCATTTTCTCTCAAATGCGCTGCAAAGGTAATGCTTTTATTCAAACATGCAAATGTTTTGGGTAGCTTTTTTTATTTCCAACATGTTTTTTATGGGAAAAGATACACGGATAAAGAAACTTGATGTATTTTTACAAAAAGAAAAGAAATTTCAGTGGATTATGATTATAAATAGTCTTTTAGATACGGATTTATATAAATTTACGACCTCATACGCATACGTGAAATTGTTTCCAAATGCCTGGGGTGCATTTGTTTTTAAAGATCGCGACGAAACCATCTGCTCGGATGAGTTCCTTTCCCGTTTGAAAGCTGAAGTACATGATTTGGCCAATGTGCAGCTGCGTACTGACGAATTGGAGTATATGTGTTCGCATTGCCGCTTTGTGCCTCGTGTTTATTGGGAGTGGCTTTCGTCGTTTCGCTTTGATCCTGAAAAGGTTCAGATTTATCTGGACGATGAAAAACACCTTCATATTGAGGTGACAGATTATTTATATAAGGTAACGCTTTATGAAGTGCCTTTGCTGGCAATTGTCACAGAATTGCAGAATCTGACTTTGGGAAATGTGGCCGACAAGGATCAGGTACTGGCTAAGTTGTTTGAAAAGGTAGAACTGTCGAACAAGCATCAGATTTCGTTTTCCGAGTTTGGTACGCGCCGCCGTTTTTCGCTGGGAGTTCAGGATGCTGTGATCAATTATCTCAACGAAAATTCTTTTTATTGTACGGGAACTTCCAATTGCCATTTCGCCATGAAATACAACATGAAAATGATGGGAACGCATCCGCACGAGTGGTTTATGTTCCACGGAGCCCAGTTTGGTTACAAGCATGCCAATTATATGGCACTCGAAAACTGGGTGAATGTGTACGACGGCGATTTGGGAACAGCCTTGGCAGATACGTATACGTCGGAGTCATTTCTGACGAATTTGAGTCGTAAGCAGGCGAAGTTGTTTGACGGTGTTCGCTGTGATTCGGGTGATGAGTTTGCTTTTGTGGATGAACTGGTAAGCCGTTACCGGGATTTTGGTATTGACTCGACAACGAAGACCATTATCTTCAGTAATGCACTTGATTTTGAAAAGGCGCTGCGCATTCAGCAATATTGCAAGGGAAAGATTCGCTGTGCTTTTGGTATCGGAACGAATCTGACCAACGATGCCGGTTATAAGCCATCGAATGTCGTGATGAAGCTGGCCCGTTGCAAGATGAATGTAAATCAGCCGTGGCGCGAATGCGTGAAACTTTCAGACGATATGGGCAAACACATGGGTAGTGACCGCGAAGTGGAAGCCTGCCTGTATGAACTGGGATTAAAATAATATCAGACGGGATAGAAACGATCCCGATTGTCTGTCAGGGGAAATAATAAGTGGGGAAAATATTATTTCCCCTTTCAGGCAATGCCTACTAATTCGATTTCAAAAATGAGGGTTGAACCTCCGGGAATGCCCGGTTGCGAGAATTTCCCGTATCCCATTTCTGCCGGAAGATAGATTTCCCATTTGTCGCCGACACACATCTGCTGCAAGGCAATAATCCATCCTTCAATCAGATCGCTCAGACGGAAGGCGATCGGTGTGCCGCCCCGGCTACTGTCGAACTTCTTTCCGTTGATGGTCCATCCGGTATAATGCGCCGTAACGATGCTTCGGGGCGTAGGATGTTTCCCGTCATTCTTTCCAGTCGCCAGCACTTTGTAATAAATTCCTTTCGGAAGCGGTTTTACCCCTTCTTCCTGCGCTTTCGCCACCAGCCATTCCTGATTGGCTTGTATATATTCTTTTTTACCCATGATAATATATGATTGTTTGCGGGATAAAATTAACGGATTTTCCGGAAATCAGCAGCAGGAAATTCTTTTTATTTACTCTTGACGCGAAACTCACGAGGATCGAAATCGAAACCCATAGGAATCCTTTTTAAAACCCTCGGGAATCATTTTTCAAAACCTATAAGCTTTTTCCTGAAAAGCCGGCGTATTTTGATGAAAAGCCGGCGTGAATGATAAAAAAGCCGGCGTGTTTTGAAGATTTCTTAGGCATGAATTTTTTTGGTTATTACAACATTTTTCTTCCTCAAATAATTGGCTGTCTATAAAATTGTTTTTATTTTTACATATTGTTTAATTAAAAATAAGTAACTATGAAAGCTCAAGAAACAGATGATGCGCCAATTTGTCCTCTTTGTACGAATGTATTACGCGTACATGATTATTTGTTAACGCCCGACGAATTGATTATTTTTGATTCTTTGGTTGTGAAGGCCATATCATTTCATTATAAAAGATTCTTTTATTCTCAAAAACGGATTGAGAAGGAGACGCGTGTGAAACGGACCCGTTATGAGGCAATCATCAAAAAGTTTGAGGAAATGGGGTTTTTGCAAACCTATGTTGACAAGATGCCGAATTCGGAAGGACAGATCCGTTATTTTTATGTGAATTTCCCGAAACTAGCCGAGGAAGAGGTGCTGGTCAAGTTGGTTCGGGAAAAATCGACGTTATTTGGGGCAATGCGTGCTTATATGGAATATCATGCCGATGAGGAGTTTAAAGCTCTATGTCCTTCGGCTGTTAAGGAAAAGCCCAAGAAAAATCAGGAGGAAAAACGGATTGAAGAAATCCGGGTGATGCTGGAAGAGACATTAAACGAACGGCGGGAAATGTATAATAATGGAAAGCTGGATATAAAGCCGACTCGTAAACTACATCCGACAACAGTAGTATTGACGAACCAGCAGAAACAAGGTTTTCTGGATCTGGAAACCCGTTATGGGATCGAATCGATTCATCAGGCTTTTATTGCTTATTGTGACGAAGTACTGGAAAAGGTATGCAAACCGAAGAATTTATTCAATTATTTCCTGACGCGAGACCGCTTTCACCATGATTACTCGATTTTTATCAATAGTTTGAACAGCTATATGATAAAATACTCCTCGCCACTCAAATAAAAGTTATCCTCATGGGTGGCTTTTAGCTGTACTTATTACGGTTTTTTGCTGTAATAATTGCCGTTTTTGTTGACATAATGGGAGTTTGCACGGTGATAATTCGGTTTTTTACGGTAATAATGTAGGTTTTCACGGTGATAATGCCCTTTGCTGGTTGCAGACACTGCCGTTTTTAGGGGGAAAGGTAGTTGTTTTCAGCAAAGGGTATGTTGATTCCGACAAAGCCACCTGTTGAATTCAGCAAGGGATGTGTAGTTTCCTGCAAGTAAAGTATATTAAAAGAATAATTTATATATAAATAAGATCTATAAAAAGTTGTGCAAACTCGGAACAGAGCAGTAGCGAATTTGCACAACAGAGAGAGAGCAATCAAATCATCATTATTTAATAAACCTTGTTATTTATTATTGCGGATTAGATCTCAACTTAATTAGTGGAGATCCATTTCTTGCTTGTTCTCCATATTGTTTCATGGCTTCCTTTTGTGACGTTTCATCTGTTGTTGCTGGATAAAATTTCATGTCAGACTTGTTCTGTTTTGTTATAATCAGAATAGCTCCATCTTTGGCTTGTTCACCATATTTTTGGATGGCTTCTTCTGGTTTCAAGATATGGACTGCATTAATTTTATCAGGTGTCATTTTCTCAAATGTTTCTTTTGCACAGATTTTACCATCAATGACATAAATAGGATTTCCTTTTCCTCGAACTTCCAGTGCTGGACGATTATTGGGACTTTCATTTGCTCCAACCACAACGATGTCGTTGTCATTTTCTGTTTTTAAATCACTTCCATCTATCTTAAATAAAATACCCAGAGGAATCTTTGTTTCGATTGCCTTTCCGGCGAGTTGTGCCGGTTCCCATTTGGGCATTTTTTTCATGACACGGATTACTTCTGCATCCAATGCCGGATCCACACTTGTTGTGATTTCAACATCATTCACATTTCCATCCTGTCCTATCGTTACAAGACAGGCTACACGCCCTTGTTTTCCTGCTTCTAGGGCAAGTGTTGGGTATTTAAAGTTTTGATAAATGAAACGGAAAAATTTATTCTCTCCGCCCGGGAACTGCGCTTTCACTTCCGGTGTTTTTTCTTGCGGAATTGTCCACAAATCTGTAACTTTGGCTTTTGTTAAGACGGCTGATGCGTCTGATACTTCGGGACGGGCAAATGCCATCACCGATAAGGCTGCCAGTGGAAGTATATAGATGTACTTCGCACGAGCCTGCGGGCTTGATTTTTCTTTTAACATCATAGTAATACGTTTTTTAAGTGAACTGTGATTAAAGCTGTTGGCCATAGTGTAGCGACTGGTGCCGACAGCTTTTTTAATAAGCAATAACTGATAGGACTTGGCATTTACCCCGGCGGCAAGCACGGCATCATCGGCTTCGTATTCGTGTACCGACTGCATTTCCTGTTTGAGTAGCCAGGCAGCCGGATTAAACCATTGCAGCAGAATGCCAACATCTGCCAATAACAGATCCCATGAATGGTGATGCCGGATGTGCGCCATCTCGTGCGTTAAGATTTCCGTCGGATTTTCCCGGTAATCCTTTTCTGACAAGACGATGTAATGCATCCAACTGAATGGAGATTGATTTCCTTCGGTCAGAATCAGATGAAAAGGCCCGTTTTCAATACGCCTCCCTCGCCGGATGAGTAAATAAAGTCGGGTCCACGAAACAAGCTGTTTACTTGCGATCAAGACAACACCTACTATATATCCTGTACAGATCAGCCAAGTCCAAATGAAGGCTTGATGATCGGTATTGGTTTCCGCAGAAAGAGAAATGTTCGTCAGTGAATTCAAGATTTCCGGCCTGTTTACATCCAAACCTGCCGGTAAATCCGTATTTCCCCAGTTGACTAACGGAATGGCCGGTAATAGGAATGCCAATATCCAAAAGCCAAGCAGCATGATCCGGTTTAGTCGGAAAAAAGTTTCTTTTGCCAGTTGCCATTTATATAATAGGTAGAACAGCAGCAAGCAGAAGCCGGATTTAATCATATACGCAATAAAAATTCCCATGGTATGAATTATTTTAAGGGTTAGATGTGCGATGAGCTTCTTCCACTTCCTGAATAAGCTGTTTCAATTCTTCTACCGAAATTTCTTCTTTCTTGACCAAAGTAGAAACAGCGCTGAGGTAGGAGTTATTGAAGTATTTACTGATCACACCCTTGAGTGTTTTGGATCGGAATTCATCTTGCGTGACAGCCGCAAAATACCGGTATGTATTCCCGAAAGCTTCGTGTGCCAGATATCCTTTTTCTTCCAATCCTCTCACAATAGTCGATAACGTATTGAAATGCGGCTTCGGATCATCGTAGAACGCCAGTATTTCCTTGACGAACAAGGGCCCTTTCTCCCAAAAGAATCCCATGATTTCTTCTTCTTTTGCTGTTAATCCTTTCATGACTTTTCTCTTTTTCTGCAAATAACGAGAAAATATAGTTTTTGAACTAATTTTTATAGTTAATATAAACTAAAGGTTTTAGTTTGTTGGCCGGTTCTTAGTAAGAGTAATTATAAATAAAAGGGAATCAGTAGAATATAAAAATAGGATTAACGTAAAAAGGGCAACTTGTAGCAAGTTACCCTTTTGTTTGCCTGATAAGACGTACAGTTTTATATTAGAAATTGTATGAAATTCCGATGGCTGGCATTAATGCATAGGCATCATAGTGACCACTGAAGGTACGCGGCTGGCCTAATAAGTCTGTATCGGTATAAGAACCGTCGCGACCGAAGCCAGTTACATATGAGAAAGCAAAATCAACAGACAGCGGTTCGATCGGGCGGAAGCTTAATCCGGCAGTGATACCCAATTTATCCATACTAGGTGTTTCCGGATTCAGGTATTCGTCTTTTACCGGAGATTCATCATAATACGCTCCGAAGCGAACATCCAACCGGTTGGTAGCTGCAAATTGTGTACCGATACGGTAGATACGAGTGTTCTTATATTCTTTGGCAGCTTTGATGTTATACTGTCCCAGTTCTGCATCCGGCTCAAAATAAACATCCAGAGATTTATAGGCATTCCATCCTACGAACTGAACTTCTCCGGAAACAGTCCAACGATCAGTCGGGCGATAGGTTAAACCTACATTCCAGTTGTCGGGCAAAGGCAGTTCGGCAGAGAAAGTACCACTTTCCAGAGGAGGTACGTTGATTCCGTTTTCCGGTAAGTTCGGAATACCCATGGCTGCTGCTGTCTGAAGTAATTTATTGACATTGACCAATAAAGCTTCCAGGTGTTCTTTGTTGGCATAACGCAAGCTGATGTCTCCTTCTTTTACTTTAGCTGTTACTTTGGAACGATAGGAGAGACCTACTGTAAATTTATCGTTGATATCAAACATCGCACCTACATTAAAGCCTAAACGTAATCCGGCTTTTCCTTCCAAAGAAACTGAAGCTGCTGAAGCATCGTCATAACGTTGCATTTCAGTCAGGATTGGTTCAACCATCGGTTTGAACATCGGATATTTTTCCAAAACCGGTCCCATCATGCTGTTGGCCATATTAGTCATGGCACCCGGACCGATCAATGCACGGTTAAGGGTAATGTTACCAAACTCCATCATCAAACCGCCACCTACACTTAACCGATCCATGATTTTCCATGAGATAGTAGGCTGTACATTAAATGCTTTCAAGGCAATGTCCTGCACCAGATGAGCTCCGGCCCAGTCATTTCCCCAGTTGATACTACTACCATACGGTGTATTGATCATAATACCCGCAGCTAAGTTATCATAAATCTTGAAACCTGCGTTGATGTAAAGAGGTGTACTTGGCGTGTTGTCCGTTTTATAGGTTTCGTTTCCTGTCTGGCACTTAGCATAGGCAAATACTCCGGAGACGCCGGCAGATAATTCAACGGCGTTGTTCATATAAACCAGACCTGCCGGATTGAAATGCATACTTTCTGCGCCTAGTTTTAAGGCTGCACCCACATGACCCATGCCGGCCTGTTTTGTACTTTGGGCATTTACTTGAAAACCTTCGGCTGCTACCTGTGAAAAAGGCAACAGGGCAAGGCTAGCTAATGCGATAATCTGCTTCATAAAAATATGTTATTAGTTTGTAAAAATGTTCCTCATTCGTGAAAAACGGGGGCAAAGATAAGTGACTTTTTTGAATATATGCACATTTTAACCAAAAATGTGCGGCACAAAATATGGATTTGTGTGCAAAAATCTTGGTTTATAGCTTGTCTAGCCGGCATTATTTCCTAAAACTTTATATCTTTGTCCTCCGAAAAGAATCGTTTTCTTTTCCGTGTGCTTGCTAAACCACGTATTAAAAACAAGAATTTTATGAAGAAAAAAGAAGCTGCAATGGTATGCTTTTCCGGCGGACAAGATTCTACCACTTGTCTGTTTTGGGCCAAAAAGCATTTCTCGCATGTCGAGGCTGTGTGTTTTACGTATGGGCAGAAACACACATTGGAAGTAGAAGTAGCCCGGAAGATCGCTGCGGATGCCCAAGTTCCCTTCCATTTATTAGATGTTTCATTGATTAGTCAGCTGGATCCGAACTGTTCGTTGGTGAATGATCAGATCGAGATGGATCAGGTAAAGCCGGCAGAGACGTATCCGAATACGTTTGTTCCGGGGCGAAACATGGTTTTTCTGACTTTCGTGGCTATTCTGGCACGAAGTAAAGGAATTCATCATTTGGTGACCGGAGTTTCGGAGGCTGATTTCAGTGGTTATCCGGATTGTCGGGATACGTTTATCCGTTCTTTGAATGTGACGCTTAATCTGGCTATGGATGATCAGTTTGTGATTCATACGCCGTTGATGGATCGTGACAAGAGTGAAGTTTGGGAACTGTCGGACGAACTGGGTGTGTTCGATCTGGTACGTACCCAGACATTGACTTGTTATAACGGAGTGATGGCTGATGGTTGCGGTCATTGCCCGGCTTGCCGATTGAGAAAGGCCGGACTGGAGAAGTATTTGGAAAGAAAAGCAGGAAAACATCTTAATGATTAATCAGATGGATACAAGAAAAGAAGAGCACGAATTACATTTGTTGGGAGGAAATACGGTATATCGTCAGGACTATGCACCGGAAGTATTGGAAGCCTTCACGAACAAACATCAGGAAAATGATTATTGGGTTCATTTTGACTGTCCGGAATTTACCAGTCTGTGCCCGATTACTGGCCAGCCGGATTTTGCTACCATCTACATTGACTATATTCCCGATGTAAAAATGGTTGAAAGCAAGAGTTTGAAGCTATACTTGTTCAGTTACCGGAATCACGGGGATTTTCATGAAGATTGCGTTAATAAGATCATGAAAGATCTGATCAAGCTGATGGATCCGAAGTATATTGAGGTAACTGGTATTTTTACACCTCGCGGAGGAATCAGTATTTATCCTTATTGTAACTACGGTCGTCCGGGTACTAAATTTGAACGGTTGGCAGAACAACGTCTGTTTAATCATCAGATAAAATAACAGTCTTCAGTTGAATAGTAGGGGAATATTTAAATAGTGATAAATATTCCCCTATTTTGTACACTTATTAGATAAAAAGTCTATATTTGTGCTCATTAATTAGTGCTATACAAAATCTTTATTTACCATGAATGGAAAAAAACTTACTGTAAGAATGATGTTGGCAGCGTTCGCCTGTGCTGCCTGTGTGAGTGCTCAAGCACAAGACAAGAAACAAGAGTTTGTCATGCCTACCGGTTATGCAGGAATCACGCATGAAATGTCTGAGTTTTATGAACCTGTTCCGCCCGTTGTTACTCCTGGTACTGAATTGAAAGGTGGTGGTTTTACTGCTCCGTCGGATGCTGTTGTTTTGTTTGACGGAAAAGATCTTTCCCAATGGGAAAGTGTGAAAGGTGGACCGGCCGAATGGGATGTACACGACGGTGTCTTCACGGTTAATAAGAAAAAAGGAGATATTCAGACAAAGCAGAAGTTTGATAGCTTCCAGCTGCATATTGAATGGTGTGTTCCGGAAAACATCACGGGCGAAAGCCAGTTGAGAGGAAATAGTGGTGTCTTTTTGCAAGGTTTGTATGAAGTTCAGATTCTGGACTGCTACAACAATCCTACTTATGTGAACGGTCAGACGGGAAGTATTTATAAACAGTCGATTCCGTTGGCCAATGCCATGCGTAAACCGGGTGAATGGAACGTATATGATATTATCTACAATGCCCCGACTTTCAAGAAAGACGGCAGTTATCGGACACATCCGACGGTAACGGTTATTCATAACGGTGTTGTGCTGCAAAACAATACAACTATTTTGGGAACGACTGAATGGATTGGTTTCCCGCAGGTTAAGGCACACGGTGCCGGCCCGATCATCCTGCAAAACCATGGTGATCCGAGCGAACCGATCAGTTTCCGGAATATCTGGATTCGCGAATTATAAGGAAAATCTAACTTTAGGATAAGACAGTAAAGAAAAGAAGGCACAAATGGGCTGCTGTAAAGGTTAGCCTGTTTGTGCCTTTTGTGTGTCTCTGTCAGGATTGAAACAGTTACTTCGTAAAAGCTCTGGTTACGGGTATGGTTTCTGCGATATATTTTATAACTTTGCAGGCTGAATGACAAGAATAATACAATAAATAGAATATAAAATGGCAAAAGAACTGAAAGAACTGACTCCGAGAAGTGAAAATTATTCACAGTGGTATCAGGATTTGGTAATCAAGGCCGACTTGGCTGAAAACTCTGCAGTACGCGGTTGTATGGTCATCAAGCCTTATGGATATGCAATCTGGGAAAAGATGCAGCGTATCCTGGATGATAAATTCAAAGAAACAGGACATGTGAATGCTTACTTCCCGTTGTTGATCCCGAAATCATTTTTGAGCAAGGAAGCCGAACACGTAGAAGGTTTCGCAAAAGAATGTGCTGTGGTTACTCACTATCGTCTGAAAACCAATCATGACGGAACAGGTGTAGTGGTTGATCCGGAAGCCAAACTGGAAGAAGAACTGATTATCCGTCCGACTTCAGAAACAATTATCTGGAATACCTATCGTAACTGGATTCAGTCTTATCGTGATCTGCCTATTTTGTGTAACCAGTGGGCTAATGTGATGCGTTGGGAAATGCGTACCCGTCTGTTCTTGCGTACTGCTGAATTCTTGTGGCAGGAAGGACATACCGCTCACGCTACCCGCGAAGAAGCAGAAATAGAAGCCAAGAAGATGCAAGGTGTCTATGCTGATTTTGCCGAGAATTATATGGCTATGCCGGTGATCCGTGGTGTGAAATCAGAAAGCGAACGTTTTGCCGGTGCTTTGGATACTTATACTATTGAAGCGATGATGCAAGATGGAAAGGCTTTGCAGGCTGGTACTTCTCATTTCTTGGGACAGAACTTCGGAAAGGCTTTTGATGTGACTTTCGTTGATAAGGAAGGAAAGACTGATTATGCCTGGGCAACTTCATGGGGTGTTTCTACACGTCTGATCGGTGCCTTGATCATGTCTCACTCTGATGATAATGGTTTGGTATTGCCTCCGCATCTGGCTCCGATCCAGGTAGTCATTATTCCGATTTATCGTAGCGAAGAACAATTGAACCAGATCCGTCAGAAAGTAGATGGTATCGTAGCCAACTTGAAGAAGCTGGGTATCTCTGTTAAGTTTGACGATGCCGACAATCGTAAGCCGGGATGGAAGTTTGCCAATTATGAACTGAAGGGTGTTCCGGTACGTTTGGCTATGGGCGGTCGTGATTTGGAAAACAATACGATCGAAGTCATGCGTCGTGATACACTGGAAAAAGAAACGATCTCTTGCGATGGCATAGAAACTTATGTACAGAACTTGCTGGAAGAAATCCAGAAGAATATCTTCCAGAAGGCGTTGAAGCGTCGTGAAGAACGGACTATTACGGTTGATTCGTATGATGAGTTCAAGGAAAAGATCGAACAGGGATACTTTATCATGGCTCATTGGGACGGAACTCCGGAAACAGAAGAATTGATCAAGAACGAAACCAAGGCAACCATCCGTTGTCTGCCTTTGGAAGGCGATATGACTCCGGGTAAATGTATGGTAACCGGAAAACCTTCTGCCCGCCGCGTTTTGTTCGCACGCGCTTATTAATGCAGTCGGTCAATTGACTTCTATAAAACCAAACAGCCTGTGAAACTTATCATCAAGATGGTTTCACAGGCTGTTCTGTTATTCAGTTGTATGGATTATTCCCGGATAGTTATAAGCTGGGAAATGTCTGTTCGGCTTCTTGCATGCAGCGCTCGATGTCTGCGCGCGTACCGGCAAAAGGTCCCATGGCTTCAATCTTCAGGGTCGAAATGGCTGCCGCAAAACGTCCGGCTTCATCGATACTCTTGTTTTTGGCACGGCAGTACAGATAACCGGTCATATACGTATCGCCGCAACCTGTCGCATCTACAATTTCTGTCGGTTTATAGGCTGGAATAAGATGGAACTGTTCTCCGTCGTAGATAACCGATCCATTACTGCCCAATGTCAGCAACACTTCTTTGACGCCCCAGCTATGAAGCTCCTTGGCTGCTTTTTCAACGTCGTTGTATCCTGTAAGCGAATACATTTCCTGCTCGTTGGCTTTCAGGAAAGTGGCATACTTCAGGAATTCATGTTTCTGTTTCCAGTCAACGGCAAATACATCTGTTCCGCGCACCTCGCGTAAATACCCTTGTGAATCAATAGACAGTTTCCCTTTTCCTGACAGATATTTTACTACTTCAAGCGAGAAGTCGTCGGCCAGCAAACTTCCCAAATGGAAAATATGGGCTTCGATGTCTTGCAGATAATCTACTGTGAACGGATCTGCTTTGGCTAAAACACGCTGTGTGCGATTATCTTGATTTTCTCCATAGATATTCTCGAAATAAACAGATTGGCGGCTAGGTATTACCTCGACTTGCAAACCCAATCGGCGCATTTCATCAACCACATGCATATCCTCTTCTCCCAAAGCCGTGATCAGGGCATAATCAATGTCGTCAAATTGTTTGATGGCATGAGAAAAATAAAATGATGTACCACCGGGCATGTGCGCTGTTCTTTTAGGAGTGACAATCTTGTCGTGCGTAATGTGCCCGATGCAGCAAAGTTCGTGTGTATTCATTTTGTCATATTTATTACATGGATGCAAAAGTAGAAAAAGAATTATAAACGACAAAAAAAGAGGGCGTTTCTCAACGTCCTCTTTCCCCTTTAAGAAACAAAACAATCGATAAAACAACTATTATAATCTCTGTTGGTCACGCTGAATATGCAGGGGAATTTCCTTGAATCTATTTAGGTAAAACATAATATTTCCCTTATCCAACGACGATTTACCTTGTCTTTTAATTTTGCGACATCCGTCAAAAAGCTTTTCCATATATATCGAAAAGCTTTTCGACAACTGTGCTAAAGCTTTTCGACATCTGTCAAAAATATAAAAAGCCGGTAGTTTCGGACAACGAGGTTATAATATATTAGCGAATAAATAATAGTTCTCTGTATTTCGGTAAAGTCCAGATCTGGTCGTCGACCGTCAATTCCAGTTTGTCGATATGGTAACGGATGGCTTCCATCAGCGGAACGATGTTGTCGTGATAGGCAATTGCCTTTTCCCGTTCCTCCTGGATTTTGTTGGCTACCTTTCGTTTTTCGATCATCTCGTCCACCTTTTCTTTGATGAAGATGGTATGATCAGCTATTTCTTCAATGATTTCCATGTTTTTGGAAGAAAGATGAGCGGCTTTCTCGGCCGGAAAAAGTTCTTTCATCTTATATACATTGTCGATCAGCGAAGACTGATATTTGATAGCCATCGGGATAATATGATTCATGGCCAGATCGCCTAATACACGTGCTTCGATCTGAATCTTCTTGGTGTACATTTCCCATTTTACTTCGTTGCGGGCAATTAGTTCTTTCCGGTTCATGACACCTGTTGATTCGAACATGTGGATGCTGCTTTCTTTCAGATAAGCATCGAAGATACGGGGAACACTGGTTTCGCAATCCAGTCCGCGACGGGCAGCTTCTTCTTTCCATTCGTCGCTGTATCCGTTGCCGTCGAAGTGGATAGCCTTACAAGCCTTGGCTTCCTGGCGCAGTACTTCAATGATGGCGGCAAACTTATCCAATCCGGATGCAATCTTGGCATCAACCGCTGTCTTAAAGTTCTTCAACTGTTCGGCAACCGCTGCATTTAAGACCAGCATGGCCGAAGCACAGTTGGCTGATGAACCCACGGCGCGGAACTCGAAACGGTTTCCGGTGAAAGCGAAAGGAGAAGTACGGTTTCGGTCCGTATTATCAATCAGCAGTTCAGGAATACGGGCGATGTCGAGCTTCATTCCTTGTTTCCCGGCCAGGATAAAGTCTTCGGTATCGCTGTTTTCCAGGTGTTCCAATACTGCAGAAAGCTGCGAACCCAAGAAACAGGAGATGATGGCTGGTGGAGCTTCGTTGGCTCCCAGACGATGAGCGTTGGTTGCCGACGAGATGCTGGCTTTCAGCAAGGCATTATGTGTATGAACGGCTTTCAGTACATTGACCACGAATGTAACAAATCGTAGATTTTCTTCAGCCGTTTTGCCCGGAGCCATCAGTAAAGTGCCTGTATCGGTTCCTAACGACCAATTGTTGTGCTTGCCGGAACCATTGACTCCCTTGAATGGCTTTTCATGCAAGAGGACACGGAAACCATGCTTGCGGGCAATGTTTCTCATCAGTGCCATGACCAGCAGGTTATGATCGTTGGCCAAGTTGCACTCTTCGAAGACCGGAGCCAATTCGAATTGGTTCGGAGCCACTTCGTTGTGGCGAGTCTTCAAAGGAATACCCAGTTTGAGAGATTCGATTTCCAGTTCCTTCATGAACTCAAGAACGCGCGGAGGAATCGCACCGAAGTAGTGATCTTCCAATTGCTGGTTCTTCGAGCTTTCATGTCCCATCAAAGTACGTCCCGTCATTAATAAGTCCGGACGAGCTGCATATAGACCTTCATCCACCAGGAAATATTCTTGTTCCCAACCCAAGTATGAGTACACCTTTTTCACCTTCGGATCAAAGTAATGGCATACATCGACAGCCGCCTTGTTGACAGCCTCCAGCGACTTCAGCAAAGGAGTTTTATAATCGAGTGATTCGCCGGTATAAGCGATAAAGATGGTAGGAATACACAAGGTATCGCCCACAATGAATGCCGGAGAAGACGGATCCCAAGCTGAATAACCACGTGCTTCGAAGGTATTTCGGATTCCTCCATTCGGAAAGCTGGAAGCATCCGGTTCCTGCTGGATGAGTAATTTCCCGTCGAATTCTTCAATGACGCCGCCTTTTCCGTCGGGAGTGATGAAAGCGTCGTGTTTTTCGGCCGTTCCTTCTGTCAGCGGATGAAACCAGTGGGTGTAATGAGTAACTCCTTTTTCAAGTGCCCAGCGTTTCATGCCGGCAGCTACAGCATTGGCTGTTTCACGATCGAGAGGAGTGTTATTGTCGATACAGTCGGTTAGTTTTTCGTACACTTTCTCAGGCAGATACTTAAACATCTTCTCTCGGTTGAAAACCAGCGAACCGAAATACTCAGAAGGTTTTTCGGCAGGTTCGGTAACCGCTATCGTCTTCTTTTCGAAGGCCGATTCCACAACTTTAAATCTTAATTTAGACATAATACCTAATTATTAAATGGTTATTTTTTGTTCTTCATTGGAAAAGATGCCGATAGCGTGTGTTATTCAGCAAGTGTTGCCTGACAAACTGGGATAATAAATAAAAACATTTTATATATGTACTGGTTAAAGTAGGGTTTGAATAAACAACACGTCTATCGCATCTTTCTGCTTCTTTCTATTATCGCATCCAGTGTTGGATTCGTTGGATCGCTTCAATGGTATCGTCATGATCGCCGAAGGCTGTCAAACGGAGATAGCCTTCTCCGCTTGGTCCGAATCCGACACCGGGTGTGCTGACAATAAATACTTCATAAAGTAATTTCTCAAAGAACTTCCACGATGATAAGCCATCGGGAGTTTTTACCCACAAGTAAGGAGCATTCGTGCCCCCATAAACTTGCAGGCCGCAGGCTTCAAGTCCTTCTTTCATCAACTTGGCATTATTCATATAATAGTTGATGGTTTGGCGGATTTGCTTTTTGCCTTCAGGGCTATATACCGCTTCTGCACCGCGTTGCGTTATATAACTGGTCCCATTGAACTTCGTACATTGGCGCCGGTGCCATAATTTATTCAGGAATACCCGTTCGCCTTTCAAGGTTGTTGCACTTACTTCTTTCGGAATAACCGTGTATCCGCAACGCACACCTGTGAAACCAGCCGTTTTCGAGAAACTCCTGAATTCAATGGCTACTTTTTTCGCCCCTTTGATCTCATAGATGGAATGCGGAATAGTAGGATCCTGAATGTATGCCTCATAAGCAGAGTCGTACATGATGATCGCATCGTTGGCCAAAGCATAATTGACCCATTTCTTCAGTTCTTCTTTGGTTAATGTTGTTCCTGTCGGGTTGTTGGGATAACACAGATAAATGATATCCACACGCCGGGAAGGTAATTCCGGTACAAACTGATTCTCTGCTGTACAAGGAATATATACCACATCGCTCCAGATACCATTTTCCCAGGTTCCTGTTCTTCCTGACATGACATTCGAGTCGATATATACCGGATAAACCGGATCAGTCACACCGATACTATTGTCGTGACGAAGTAAATCTCCAATATTTCCGCAATCACTTTTGGCTCCGTCGCTGATGAATACTTCGCTGGGCTCTAATGAAACACCGATGCTTTCATAATCATTCTTGATAATGGCATCAATCAGAAAAGGATAACCTTGTTCTGGTCCGTATCCATGAAATGTTTCCTTCGAAGCCATTTCATCGACAGCCTTGTGCATGGCTTCAATAACAGCCGGAGCCAGCGGTTGGGTTACATCACCGATACCCATTCGGATAATTTTCTGTTTCGGATGCGTGATTTTGAAGCTGTTGACTTTCTTCGCAATGTCTGAGAACAGATAATTACTTTGTAATTTCAGAAAATGTTCATTCACTAATGCCATAATTCGATTGTTTTATTGTTTTGTTTGTTGTTCTTAAAGTTTAATGCTTCCTTCGAATACAGTTACGGCGTTACCCGTCATATATACATGATTGTCTGTCGGATTCCATTCAATCGTTAATGTTCCGCCATCCATTTGGATTTGTATTTTATCACCTTTCTGGGCCCGTCCATGTGCTATTAAAGCAACTGCAGAAGCGCAGGCTCCGGTACCACAGGCTTGGGTAATTCCCGAACCGCGTTCCCATACTCGCATTCGGGCGTTTCCTTCAGAAAGAAATTGTACAAACTCAATATTGGCCCGGTCCGGAAAATAAGGATGATGTTCGAGCAACGGCCCTGTAACAGGAAGGTTGGCTTGCTTTATATCCTCCACAAAAGTTACGAAGTGAGGATTTCCCATGGAAACGAATGTCCCTGTAAATGTTCCGTTCGGACAAGACAGGTTTAAAGACTCTTCCAGAATTTCGGGACATCCCATATCAACTGTAACTTCCTTGACCGCTCCATTTTTGACATGCAATTCAAGATGCTTGATACCGGATAAAGTTTCCAATGAGATCTGCTTTTTCTGTGTCAGCTTTTTATCATATAGATATTTACCAATACATCGAGAAGCATTTCCGCACATTTTAGCTTCCGAACCATCAGCATTGAAGATTCGCATGCTGAAATCAGCTATATGAGACGGACCAATCAGAACCAAACCGTCAGATCCGATTCCGGTATGGTAAGTGCTCCATTGAATAGCTAATTCTTTCGGATTTGTGACAGGTTGATTAATTGTATTTACATATATATAATCGTTACCTGCTCCTTGCATCTTTGTGAATTGGATTGTCATTTTGTTTTGTATTTCGTTGTTTGTTTAACTATATGTTTTATTTTTCCGCAAATATATATCGTTTATATAACAAATAAAGCCGTTTATATGTTTATTCTGAATTTATTTTTACGAAGTTATAATCTGATATGCAAACAAAGTGTTTCGCTTACGTTTATTTACTAATTAAGCAATAATACTATTAAATTGAAACATCCAAACTTTCTCTACAAAGAAAAAAGTAAATAATTTATCGATTTATTTGACTATATGAAAGCATTATCTATTTTTGCAAAACAATTTGATATAAATAAATGACAAATGAAAAACAATAGATAAATATATGAAGCGAGTAGATGAATTATTGAAAAGTAAAAGAGGATTGTATGATCAAGCCAACGAACATGATGCTTGTGGTGTTGGTATGTTAGTGGATATTCATGGACGCAAATCTCATTCCATCGTTGATTCGGCTCTGACGGTCTTGGAAAATATGAGACATCGTGGTGCTGAGGGAGCTGATAATCAAACGGGAGATGGTGCCGGAATTTTAGTACAGATTCCTCATGAATTTATTTTATTACAAGGTATTCCGGTTCCGGAAAAAGGACATTACGGAACAGGACTGGCCTTTTTACCGAAAGATCAGGCAGCACAAAAGGCTTTTCTGCAGATTATTCAGGAAGAAGTAGAAGCAAAAGGGCTCACCATTTTGTGTCTCCGGGATGTTCCTGTCTGTTCAGAAATTCTAGGCAAAGATGCTTTGGCTACAGAACCTGCGATTAAACAGTTGTTTATTGTAGGAGAGGAAGATCAGCAAGAATTGGAATTAAAACTCTATGGGGTACGCAAACGGATAGAAAAGCGGATTGTTTCCTCTTCGTTGGTAGAGAAGAAAGATTTCTATGTAGTATCCTTGTCAACACGTAGCCTTATATATAAAGGTATGTTGGAATCCATGCAACTGCGTAAATATTTCCCGGATTTAACGAACGAATATTTTACGAGTGCACTGGCATTAGTTCATTCCCGCTTCAGTACGAATACATTTCCTACTTGGAGTTTGGCTCAACCTTTCCGTTTGTTGGCTCATAATGGTGAAATAAATACAATACGAGGTAACAGGGCTTGGATGGCTGCCCGTGAAAGTGTTCTTTCATCTTCCAGATTACCTGATATGGAAGCCTTGGATCCGATTATACAACCGGATATGAGTGATAGTGCTTCATTAGACAATGTGTTGGAATTTTTATTGGCATCAGGTTTGAGTTTGCCTCATGCGATGGCTATGCTGGTTCCGGAAAGTTTCAATGAGAAAAATCCGATATCTGATGATCTGAAAGCTTTTTATGAATATCATTCAATCTTGATGGAACCTTGGGACGGACCGGCAGCTTTATTGTTCAGTGATGGTCGTTATGCCGGTGGTATGCTTGACCGGAATGGTTTGCGTCCGGCCCGGTATCTGGTAACGAAGAAGGGTTGGGTTCTTGTGGCTTCAGAAGTTGGTGTATTGGATATACAGCCGGAGGAAATTCAGGAAAAAGGACGATTACAGCCCGGTAAAATCTTATTGATTGACACAGAAACTGGAAAGATTTGTCGTGACCAGGAATTGAAACAACAGTTGGCCGATGCCCATCCATATCGGAAATGGATTCAAGACAATTGTATTGAGCTGGATGAGCTGAAATCAGGAAGAAAAGTAACCAGTCGTGTGGATGACTTTGATTGCAAATTGCGTGTGTTCGGTTATTCCAGAGAAGATATTGACCGTATCATGGTTCCTATGTGTACCGGTGGAGCCGAACCGGTTGGCTCGATGGGTAATGATACACCGTTAGCAGTTCTATCTACTCGTCCGCATCTTTTGTATGATTACTTCCGTCAGCAGTTTGCCCAGGTAACCAATCCGCCAATTGATCCGATTCGGGAAGCTTTAGTGATGAGTTTGGTTGAATATATTGGGGCTGTCGGTAATCATATTCTGGCTCCGAATGAGTCGCATTGTAAAATGGTACGTCTTCAATGTCCGATTCTGACCAACACCCAATTGGATATCTTATGTAATATTCGTTATAAAGGATTCAAGACGGTTAAACTTCCGATGTTATTTGATGCTTCGCAGGGAGAAACAGGCCTGCGAGAGGCATTGGATCGTTTGTGCAAGGAGGCAGCGCATGCCGTTTCTGAAGGAGCGAATTATTTGGTATTGACAGATAGAAATGTGGATGCGTCGATGGCTGTTATTCCATCTGTACTGGCAGTAAGTGCTGTTCACCATTATTTGATTTCAGTAAAGAAACGTGTTCAGACAGCGTTGGTGGTAGAAACAGGAGAAATGCGTGAGGTGATGCATGCCGCTCTGCTGTTAGGTTTTGGAGCTAGTGCTGTGAATCCGTATATGGCTTTTGCTATCCTGGAAGATCTGGTAGCCAAGCAAGCAGTTCAGTTGAATTATGAAACGGCAGAGAAGAATTATGTCAAGTCTTTATGCAAAGGATTGTTGAAGGTTTTGAGTAAGATGGGTATCAGCACCATCCGTAGTTATCGGGGAGCAAAGTTGTTTGAAGCGATAGGTCTTAGTGAAGATCTGGTAGAAACGTACTTTGGTAGTATATCCAGCAAAGTGGGTGGAATTGGTTTAGCAGAAATCGCCAGAGATGCAGTACAAATGCACAAGGCTGGGTATAAAGAAGATTTGTCAGAAGTACTGGAGCATAAAGGTATCTATTCATATCGGAAAGATGGAGAAAAGCATGCTTGGAATCCGGAGACTATATCTACCTTACAACTGGCTACTCGTTTGGGAAGTTATAAGAAATTCAAGGAATATACGAAGCTGGTAGACGAGAAGGAAGAACCTCTTTTCTTACGGGATTTCCTGGAATTCAAGCGTCAGTCTCCGGTCCCTTTGGAAGAAGTTGAGCCTGCTTCGGAGATCATGAAACGATTTGTAACAGGAGCGATGAGCTTTGGTTCAATTAGCAAGGAAGCGCATGAAACGATGGCGATGGCCATGAACAAGATTCATGGACGAAGCAATACCGGAGAAGGCGGTGAGGACGCCGGACGTTTTACGGAGAAAATAGACGGATTATCATTACGTTCGGCTATCAAACAGGTGGCATCCGGTCGTTTCGGTGTGACAACCAATTATCTGGTGAATGCGGATGAAATACAAATTAAGGTAGCCCAAGGTGCAAAACCTGGTGAAGGTGGTCAGTTGCCAGGTTATAAAGTGAATGATATAATTGCTAAAACCCGCCATTCGATTCCAGGAATCTCGTTGATTTCTCCTCCACCTCATCACGATATTTATTCGATAGAAGATTTAGCACAGTTGATATTCGATTTGAGAAATGTAAATCCGAAGGCAGAGATTAGCGTGAAACTGGTATCAGAGAGTGGCGTTGGGACGATTGCTGCCGGTGTGGCGAAAGCGAAAGCAGACCGGATTGTGATCTCTGGAGCAGAAGGAGGAACGGGTGCATCACCCATGAGTTCCATTCGTTATGCCGGACTTCCTCCGGAGATTGGTTTGGCTGAAACACAGCAGACGCTGGTCTTGAATAACCTGCGCGGACAAGTTCGTTTGCAAACGGATGGCCAGTTGAAGACCGGACGTGATATCTTGCTGATGGCATTGTTGGGTGCTGAAGAATTTGGTTTTGCCACATCGGCATTGATTGTCTTAGGTTGTGTGATGATGCGTAAATGCCACATGAATACTTGTCCGGTAGGTGTGGCAACGCAAGACGAAACTTTGCGGAAACGTTTCCACGGAAGATATGAGTATTTGGTAAACTTCTTTACTTTCTTGGCAGAAGAAGTACGCGAATATCTGGCTGAGATGGGATTCCGGAAGTTGGATGAGGTAATCGGTCGGACGGATTTACTGGTCCGTAAACCGAGTGACGGTGTACATAAACATGATTTATTGGATTTCTCGCGGATTTTATATTTCCCGACGGCTTTTCAGGACAGGGCTTTATATCATGTTGCGGATTCTTTGCATGAAATGGGAGCTGTAAAAGATTTACAGCTTATTGAGGATGCTCGTCCGGCTTTAGAAGGGAAACAGGATTTATTGCTTAGTTATCCGATTGTGAATACGGATCGTTCGGTGGGTGCGATGTTGTCTGGCGTGATTGCACAGCAATATGGTGAAACCGGATTGCCGGAACAAGCCTTGAAAATCCGTTTCAAAGGTTCTGCCGGACAGAGTTTCGGCGCTTTTCTTGTACATGGTGTAGAATTTCGCTTGGAAGGAGATACGAATGATTATTTAGGTAAGGGATTGAGTGGTGGTCGTATCGTGGTAGTTCCACCAGTACGTGCGGATTTCAAGCCGGAAGAGAATATCATTGCAGGAAATACATTGCTATATGGGGCTACGAGTGGAGAAGTCTATCTGAACGGTCGGGCTGGCGAACGTTTCTGTGTCCGTAATTCGGGAGCTGTGGCTGTCGTAGAAGGAGTAGGTGACCATTGCTGTGAGTATATGACGGGAGGACGTGTGGTAGTATTGGGACCGACCGGCCGTAATTTCGCTGCTGGTATGAGTGGCGGTGTGGCTTATGTCTGGAATCCGTCAGGAAACTTCGATTTCTATTGCAATATGGAAATGGTAGAGCTTTCGTTGGTGGAAGACACACGCTCTCGTAAAGAATTGCATGAGTTAATCCGCAAGCATTATCATTATACAGGAAGTCCGTTGGCAGGACAGATGTTAGACCATTGGGATCGTTATGTTGAGGAGTTTATAGAGGTGGTTCCAATTGAATACAAGAAAGTCCTTCAAGAAGAACAGATGAAGAAGTGGCAACAGAAGATAGCTGCTATGCAAAGAGATTATTGATCATGTTTTATTATTGAACAAATAAGCTATAAATATGGGAGATCCAAGAGCATTCCTAACAATACACCGCAAAGAAGCGGGATATAGACCGGTTCATGAACGAATCGACGATTTTAGTGAAGTAGAACAGACTTTAAGTACAGGTGACCGTCGCATACAGGCATCGCGCTGTATGGATTGTGGGGTTCCATTTTGTCATTGGGCTTGTCCGTTGGGCAATAAGCAGCCGGAGTGGCAGGATATGTTATATAAAGGGCAATGGTTGGAAGCTTATCAGGTATTGTCAACCACGTGCGACTTTCCGGAATTTACGGGTCGTGTATGTCCGGCCTTGTGTGAGAAAAGTTGTGTCTTGAAACTGAGTTGTGACGAACCTGTGACGATCCGAGAGAATGAGGCCGCTATTGTCGAAGCAGCTTTCCGTGAAGGATATATTCGTCCGGTACAGCCTCGTCGCAATGGTAAGCGGGTGGCTGTTGTTGGAAGTGGTCCGGCTGGTTTGGTAGCGGCTAATCGTTTGAATCGGAAAGGCTATGAAGTGACTGTGTTTGAAAAGCATGAGAAACCTGGCGGCTTGCTCCGCTTCGGAATTCCGAATTTCAAGTTGGGAAAGAATGTCATCGACCGTCGTATCCATCTGCTGGAAGAAGAAGGGATTATTTTTCGTACGGGTATTTGTGTCGGAAAAGATATCTCAGCTCGTGAGTTGATTGATCAGTTTGATGCGGTGTGCCTGGCAATCGGTGCTGAGGTGCCTCGTGATCTGCCGGTTGAGGGACGTTCACTCCAGGGTGTTCATTTCGCTCTGGATTTATTGGCCAATCAGAATCGCTTGCTTGAAGGTATTCCAGTACCTGAAGAGGCGCGTATTTCCTGCCAGGGAAAACGGGTGTTGGTAATTGGTGGAGGTGATACGGGAAGCGATTGCGTGGGAACTGCCAACCGTCATCATGCGGCGCAGGTGACACAAATCGAGATCATGCCTAAACCGCCCGTAGGTTATAATCCGGCAACACCTTGGCCTATGTATCCGCAGGTGTTGAAGACCAGTAGCAGTCATGAAGAAGGCTGTGTACGTCGGTGGAACCTGGCTACAAATCGCTTTATGGGCGAAAACGGAGTAGTAAAAGGTGTCGAGGTGGAAGAAGTGGAATGGATTCTGGCTGAAGGTGGCGGACGTCCGCAAATGCATAAGACGGGTCGGAAAGAAATCATCGAAGCCGACTTGGTGTTCTTGGCAATGGGTTTTGTACATCCCGTACAAGAAGGACTACTTACCGAACTGGCGTTGTCGGTTGACGGACGGCAGAATATAGCCGTTGATGCCAGACAGAAAACCTCAGCCGAGAAAGTCTTTGCCTGCGGTGATGCCGTGAGCGGTGCTAGCTTGGTGGTCAAAGCAATGGCTTCGGGAAAGAAGGCGGCGGCTGAAATAGACTGTTTCTTGTCGGGGAAAGGATCTATCCCGTCGGAATAATCCCTTTTTAGCTATTTGGGGATATATTCTGTCGGTGTATATCCTTTGAAAAGATCTTTAGGATATACGCTGTCGGTATATATCCTTTGAAAAGATCTTTGGGATATACGCTGTCAGTATATATCCTTTAAAAAGATCTTTGGGATATATACTGTCGGTATATATCCTACAAAAGGTAAAAAAGAAGATAATTATTGAAGAAAATAAAGAAAGGAAAACAATATGTGTGGTATTACAGCTATATTTAACATTCATGAGGGCGCAGAAGAGATGCGCCGCCAAGCGTTGATCATGAGTAAGCGGATCCGTCATCGCGGACCGGACTGGAGTGGTATTTATCAGGGAAAATCGGCTATTCTGGCTCATGAGCGTCTTTCAATTGTCGATCCGGCTTCCGGTGGCCAGCCTTTAAAAAGCAAGGACGGTAAACTGATCCTTACGGTGAATGGCGAAATCTACAATCATCAGGAAATTCGGGAAGCGCTGAAAGGTGAATATGAGTTTCAGACAGGATCGGATTGTGAGGTTATTCTCGCTTTATACCGGAAAAAAGGTGTCAATTTTCTGGATGATTTGAATGGTATTTTCGCCTTTGCCCTTTATGACGAAGAGAAAGATGTTTTCCTCATCGCCCGTGATCCAATCGGGGTAATTCCCTTGTATATTGGTTACGACGACGCAGGTCATCTGTTGATCTCTTCTGAATTGAAAGGATTGGAAGGCTATGCGTCGCATTATGAGCAGTTCTTGCCTGGTCATTATTACTATAGTAAAGACAGAGAACTGACACGTTGGTACGTGCGTGACTGGATGACTTATGATGCCGTGAAAGATAATCCGGCTTCAGTAGAAGAGCTGCATGATGCACTGGAAGCCGCTGTAAAACGCCAGCTGATGTGTGACGTTCCTTACGGTGTATTGCTTTCGGGTGGTTTGGATTCGTCCATTACTTCGGCAGTAGCAAAGAAATTCTCTGCCAAACGAGTGGAAACCGGAAGTCAGGCTGATGCCTGGTGGCCACAGTTACATTCCTTCGCTGTTGGATTGAAAGGTGCTCCTGATTTAGCAGCAGCCCGAAAGGTAGCAGAGGCAATTGGTACTGTTCACCATGAGATTAATTATACGATACAGGAAGGTCTGGATGCTATTCGGGATGTGATATATTATATCGAGACGTATGATGTTACTACCGTACGGGCATCAACGCCAATGTATCTATTGGCGCGCGTCATCAAGAGTATGGGTATTAAAATGGTTCTGAGCGGCGAAGGTGCTGACGAAGTATTTGGTGGTTATTTGTATTTCCACAAGGCCCCAGATGCGAAAGCTTTCCATGAAGAAACTGTCCGTAAGTTAAGTAAGCTCTATCTGTATGACTGTTTGCGTGCCAACAAGAGTCTTTGTGCCTGGGGTGTAGAAGGACGTGTTCCTTTTTTGGATAAAGAATTCTTGGATGTTGCTATGCGATTGAATCCCGCCGCCAAGATGTGTCCGGGCAAGACTATTGAGAAGAAAATCCTGCGCGAAGCATTCCAAGGCATGTTGCCTGACGAAATCTTATGGCGGCAAAAGGAACAATTCTCAGACGGCGTTGGTTACAGTTGGATTGATACCTTGAAGAAGATCACTTCTGAAGCTGTTACCGATGAGATGATGGCTCATGCAGCTGAGCGTTTCCCGATTAATACACCGATGAATAAAGAAGAATATTATTATCGTTCTATCTTTGAAGAACATTTCCCAAGTGAGAGTGCAGCACGGTCTGTTCCTTCTGTACCGAGTGTTGCTTGTTCAACAGCCGAAGCTTTGGCTTGGGATGCTTCATTCAAGAATATGAATGATCCGAGTGGGCGTGCGGTGCGTGATGTACACGAAGCTGCCTATTAAATGACAATATAGATCGAATCTGATCAGGAGAAGCAATACGTTGCTGGTAAAAAATCAAACGAAAGTAAAATCGTTTGGAGAAAATATGCCATAAATAAGTTATCTTTGCAAAAAAGTTAAAATATATATGGAGAACCAGAAAGAACGTATTTCTTCTCCTTTTTGTCCTTATGTGTCAGTTGACTGCGTTTTGTTAGGGATCAACGAGGATAAACTTTCGGTTCTATTGGTAGAACGGAAGTTATTAGAAAATAATGCGGTGGGTTATAAGCTGCCGGGAAGTTTGATATATGAGACGGAAGAGTTGGACGATGCAGCTCTTCGTGTAATGAAAGAGGCTGTCGGATATACACAAATGTCGTTGAGGCAATTCCATACTTTTGGATCAGTTGCCCGTACAGCCAATAAAGAGGATATTTTGTGGCTCGAGAAAGAGTCGCATACCAAGGTAACGAGAATTGTAACCGTTGTATATCTTGCATTAAGCAAGAAGGGTAAAACGGTCAATAACTTGGATAAGAACGAAACGATGCGCTGGTTCCCGGTGGAAGATTTGCCGGATCTGCCTTTCGACCATAAGTCGATTGTAGAGGAATCTGTGAACGAGATCCGGAATTGGGTAGAACGTGAACCTGCCATTATCTATGAATATTTGCCATCCAAGTTTACTGCTTTCCAATTACGTCGGACATACGAAATCATTTATAATAAGAAGTTCGATGTCCGGAATTTCCAGAAAAAGATGAACCTGTTAGGATATATTGTACCTACGGATGAAATGGAAGTAGGTGTGCCTCATCGGGCTGCCCGTTATTATCGTTTTAACAAAGTGAAGTATAACAAGCTTCGTTCTAGCTTGAATAAATAAATGCGTTTAGGTTATGTATTTGTTAGGTTGTGATATTGGTTGTTCGTCGGTGAAAGTATCCATAGTAGATGCTGAAACCGGTCTGCCCGTAGGAACAGACTTTTATCCGAAAGAAGAAGCTCCTATTATTGCACAAAGACCAGGATGGGCCGAACAGAATCCGGAAGATTGGTGGATTTATGTGAAGAAGGCCATTCGTGGTGCATTGGGAAAGTCGGGAGTGAATGGTGAAGATATTAAAGCGATAGGTATCGCTTATCAGATGCATGGTCTGGTCGTTGTGGATAAGAATAAAGTAGCGTTGCGTCCTTCTATCATTTGGTGTGATAGCCGGGCTGTGATTTATGGAGAACGTGCTTTCCACGCCATTGGAGAGGAGAGATGTTTGTCGCATTTGCTTAATTCACCGGGTAACTTTACGATAGCACGACTGGCTTGGCTCAAGGAATATGAACCGCAGATCTATAATCTGATTTATAAGATTATGTTGCCGGGCGATTATATTGCTATGCGTATGACGGGAGAAATCCGGACAACGATTCCCGGACTTTCGGAAGGTATTGTTTGGGATTTCCAGGATCATTGTCTGTCGGAAGACTTGCTTCGCTATTTTGGTATATCAAAAGACCTGATTGCCGATTTGGTGCCCACTTTTGGCTTGCAGGGTGAATTGCTGGGAAGCGTAGCAACTGAGCTTGGATTGAAGAAAGGAACGCCAGTGACATACCGGATGGGCGATCAGAGTAACAATGCTTTGTCATTGAATGTACTCCGACCGGGTGAAGTAGCTGCTACAGCACGAACTTCAGGAGTTGTTTATGGTGTTAATAGTAAGCTGAATTATGATGTTCGGTCGCGCGTTAATACCTTTGCTCATGTCAATCATACGGCGGAACATCCTCGTTTAGGCGTTTTATTGTGTATTAATGGAGTTGGTATCTTGAATGCCTGGGTGAAGAAAACGATAGCCCGTAACGGTATTACTTATGATCAGCTGAATGATCTTGCGGCCAGTGTGCCGATTGGCTCGGAAGGTTTGTCTATTCTGCCGTTTGGAAATGGTGCGGAACGTATGTTGGAGAATAAGCAAGTGGATTGTTCCATCTTTGGTCTGAATTTCAATATTCATCATGCGGCCCATATTGCCCGTGCGGCTCAGGAAGGTATTGTGTTTGCCTTTAAATACGGTATGGATATCATGAATGAGATGGGAATAGACATCGAAGTGATTCGTGCTGCTCATTCCAGTATGTTCTTAAGTCCGATTTTGCGGGAAGCTTTGGCTGGTGTGACAGGAACATATATTGAATTATATGATACGAATGGTGCGATAGGGGCAGCTAAAGGTGCCGGAATCGGGGCTGGTATATATGCCTCTTTTGAGGAAGCTTTTTCCTCTTTAAAGAAGATTGCTGAAATTGAACCGGATGGTTTGAAAGCCGATAAGTACTGCGGTGCTTATGAAATTTGGAAAGAACGGTTGGAAAAGATTTTATAAACTCAAGTATTATATGAAGAAAATGTTAGTCTTGGCAACTTCAGCGATGATGCTGGTTGCATGTAGTGAAAAGCCTGGTTATGAAATCACAGGGACAGTCAATAATCCGGCTCTCGAAGGAAAGTGCGTCTATCTATATCCGTATGGAGATGCTGAGGCCGCTCCTCTTGATAGCGCGGTAGTTACCAATGGTACATTTGTATTGAAGGGTACACAAGATTCATCGGCACTTCGTACGTTGAAGTTTTCGGAAGAGGTTGTACCTCGTTCGTATGCGCCTGCGGGTGAGAATGGAGTCTTTACGGCTACGTTTGTATTGAGTAACGCCAAATTGCAGGCAACTTTGGATTCTTTGTCCGATGTGACAGGAACACCGGATAATGATGCGGTAGCTGCTTTCCGGAAAGAAATCCGGAGTATGCGTGCTGAACAGGAAGCTTTGGTGTCTACATTGAAGTCTGAAGATGAAGCAGCTAAGCGTGAAGCTGAACAGAAATACGATGCGATCGACCGGGCTGTCGCTGATAAAGCTGCTGCATTCATGGATGGAAATATGGAGAATGCCTTGACGGGTGTTATTTTCTATACCTTCCGTTACGATCTCTCTGAAGAGAAGCAGAATCAGTTGGTAGCGAAAGCGAGTGATACGTTCAAGTCTGTACCGGGTATTCCTCAGATTATGGAACGTTTGGAAAACCTGAAGAAGGTAGCTGTCGGAAAGAAGTTTACTGACTTCCCGATGAAGGATGTGAATGGAAAAGACCGTAAATTGTCTGATTATGTTGGAAACGGCAAGGTTGTTCTGATTGATTTCTGGGCAAGCTGGTGTCCTCCTTGTCGTCGGGAAATGCCGAATCTGGTAGAAGTGTACAAGCAATATAAGGCAAAAGGTTTTGAGATTGTCGGTGTCTCATTAGACAGCAAGCAGGAGGCTTGGGAAAAAGGCATCAAGGATTTGAATATCACATGGCCACAGCTTTCTGACCTGCAAGGTTGGAAGAATAGCGGGGCTGCTTTATATTATGTCAATAGCATACCGCATACGATTCTGGTGGATAAAGATGGAACGATCGTAGCTAAGAATTTGCATGGCGAGGAAATTGCAGCCAAGGTGGCTGAACTATTGAAATGATAGGTTGAAAAACGAGCTTCTGAGTGGCTCGGAAGGAGTAAAAATAGAAAAGTGGTGCTTCTGAGTGG
>OGEZ01000111.1_pt1 | contig 90525 bp, 73 predicted proteins | sample 1570831 | NCBI WGS metagenome assembly OGEZ01 (sample SAMEA2582059, study PRJEB24529) | metagenome | biome: Human gut stool | place: China | collected 2011 | reverse complement strand
AAAGAAGCCAGCTATTGATATAAATTTTGTCAATGACAGACAACTTTCTTTTTTTTGATTTTATATCGAACTCACGTTAAGTTAATACAAAGCAACAAAATTCTATGGCAAAAATAGCAAAAGCACGCAAAGAACAAAACAGTTCTTACAGGATTAACAAAGATAAACTGTCCACATTCATACAATATTTAAACGCAACTTGTTTTAAATCGCTCCATTCCATCTGTCAATACACCTATCCAATTCCATTCCCCCTTAATTTTCGTAGAACTACAGAATTTCATTTCCACCGAGGAAAATAAAAAAAGCTCCAATTCTACTATAGAATTGAAGCTTTTCTAAACTTATTTATTTACTTTCGCGGTGCGTACGGGACTTTAACTTACACAATCAAGAAATCTCACAAAACTGCAATATACTGATAATAATCAAGTTATTATAAATCGGCTATATTACTAAATATCATTAAATACCTTTTGCTACTTCAATTATTGGGTGTATATTTGGGTGTTGATTTTAATACACCCAGCTATGAACATCAAGAGAAACATCATCTTTTCATTGGAAAGCCGCAAGAAGAACGGAGTACCAATCGTGGAGAATGTCCCTATCCGTATGCGTGTTGTTTTTGACAGCCACCGCATCGAGTTCACAACAGGCTACCGCATTGATGCCGCCAAATGGGATGCCGACAAGCAGCGTGTGAAGAACGGATGTACCAATAAACTGAAGCAAAGCGCATCGGAAATCAATGCGGACTTGTTGAAATACTACACCGAAATACAGAACATATTTAAGGAGTTCGAGGTGCAGGGATTCATGCCCACCACCGAGCAGGTAAAGGATGCGTTCAACAGGTTGCATGATGGGAAAAAGGGAGAGGAGGAACAAGCCCCGGTGATATTTCTTCCTTTGGAGGTCTTTGATGAGTTCATTAAGGAGTGCGGCACGCAAAACGGCTGGTCTGATGCCACCTATGAGAAATTTGCCGCAGTAAGGAAACATCTTGAAAAGTTTGACAAGGGACTGACTTTTGAATCGTTGGATGAACCCAAGCTAACAAAGTATGTGAATTTCCTGAAAGACACCGAAGATATGCGGAACACGTCCATCATGAAACAGGTTGCTTATCTGAAATGGTTCCTGCGCTGGTGTACCAAGAAAGGGTATTGCATGAACAATGCCTATGAAGATTTCAACCCCAAATTACGAAGCACACCGAAAAAGGTGATATTCCTCACTTGGGAAGAACTGAACAAACTCAAAAATTATCAGATACCCGACACAAAGCAATACCTTGAACGGGTGAGAGATGTCTTTCTGTTCTGTTGCTTTACCGGACTCCGGTATTCGGATGTGCATAATCTGAAGAAAAGCGACATCAGGGACGGATATATAGAAATTACTACCGTAAAGACCGCAGAAAGGCTCATCATCGAACTTAACAACCACAGCAAGGCAATACTCGACAAATACAAGGGTGTGGAATTTGAGGGGCACAAGGCTCTCCCGGTCATAAGCAACCAAAAGATGAATGACTATTTGAAGGAACTGGGCGAACTTGCCGAAATCAACGAACCTGTAAGTGAAACCTACTACAAAGGAAGCAGCCGTATAGACACCATTACACCCAAATACGCATTGCTGGGTACCCATGCCGGGAGAAGGACTTTCATCTGTAACGCTCTGGCTCTCGGTATTCCGGCACAGGTAGTGATGAAATGGACGGGACATAGCGACTACAAGGCTATGAAACCCTACATCGACATTGCCGATGATGTGAAAGCCAGTGCAATGAACAAATTCAACCAACTGTAAAAACAATCAGCAAGTTTCATGGAAAACCTGTAATTGGGCTTACCTTTGTAACTTTCAATACATACAACAATGAGCAACAACGATAACAATATAGAGAAAAGAAGTTTCGAGGCTTTTGTCAATGCCATCGGGTCAGAAATAGAGCAGGCGCAAGTCCGGCTCATCAGTGCAGCCAATGCGCAGATGCTGTTCCACTATTGGAAGATGGGCAATTACATATTGTACCACCAGAACCGACAAGGCTGGGGCGGTAAGGTCATCAAGAAACTGGCGCATGCGATACGGTTCAATTATCCCGAAAAGAAAGGGTATTCGGTCAGGAACTTGGCTTATATGTGCCAGTTCGCACGCTCCTATCCATTGGGCGCATTACGGAGTTTTATAGAAACCGATGCGAAATTACTTACTCCAAGTGTGCAGAAAATTACGGATGAACTTCAAAGCCTGAACAATATGATATTTACGCAAGAGCCTCTTGCGCAAATTCAATCCTCAGACAATAAGGAAATTGTAATTGTGCAAGAACCTCTTGCACAAATTCAGGATGTAGTCCAAACAGTAGCCGCTGTTTATCAAGTACCGATTGAGGACATGGAAAAACTGTTCCTGGCATCACCTGTTGCAAGAATCAATTGGGCAAGCCATGTGATTCTGCTGAACAGTTCGCTTCCGTTGGGTGTGGAATACTGGTATATGAAGCAATCCGTGGAAATGGGCTGGAGCAGCAATGTCCTGAAAATGCAGATTGAAAGCAAATTGTTTGAACGGCAAATCAACAGCCACAAGGTCAACAATTTTATCGCCACGCTTCCTGCACCCCAAAGCGACCTTGCCAACTACCTGTTAAAAGACCCGTATATCTTTGACTTGGCTGGAGCCAAAGAACGTGCGGACGAAAGGGACATAGAGGAACAACTGGTGAAGCACGTTACCCGTTACCTGTTGGAGATGGGCAACGGATTCGCCTTTGTCGCAAGGCAGAAGCATTTCCAGATTGGCGACAGCGATTTCTATGCCGACTTAATCCTGTACAACATAAAGCTCCATGCATACGTAGTTGTGGAACTGAAAGCCACCCCGTTCAAACCGGAATACGCAGGACAGTTGAACTTCTACATTAATGTGGTGGACGACAAACTGAGGGGAGAGAATGACAACAAGACCATCGGGCTGCTGCTATGCAAGGGCAAGGATGAGATTGTCGCACAATATGCGCTGACCGGCTATGACCAACCTATCGGCATCAGCGATTATCAGCTTAGCAAGGCTGTGCCGGAAAACCTGAAATCGGCACTGCCGAGTATAGAACAGGTGGAAGAAGAACTGACGATGCTTCTTGACAATGAAAGGAACAGACAAAAGTAGGACACCTATGGCAGACAATATACAGACGATGATTCCCCGATACGGGGAACTCAACAGAATATACAGGGACTATATAGACAATAGAGTTTTCTCTTTTGACAGGCAGAAATTCATTTCCGATTTCTGTCAGGAATACAATGACATGAAGTCTTTTGAAGCCGCCATCCTTGAACTGGTGCTTGACAGGCAAAAAGAACAATACACTCTGATACTCAACAGCCTGAAAACCGAAATAGAAAAGAGCATACAGGCTTATGAAACACACCCCATAAGTGATAGTGCCGTAGAGCGTGCTTGCTATCAACACATGGAAAGGTATTCCCTTGAAATTGAAGCCCAACAGGATGTAACAAGGAGCCTAAGCAAGCCGCTGAATGAAGCCAACAACAGGTATGATTCCATTGGCTACAGGGAACATACTGCCGAAGAGGAAAAACAGGCTGAAAAAGAATATGAACGCTGCAAGGCTGAATATGACAAGGAAAGAGCCAAACTGAATGAACTCTATGACCAGCAAAAGGCAGCAAGGAAAGAGGCATTCCAATATATGAAGAACCGTTGTGAGGACATGTACCGTCAAAGTTGCCTTTTTCTGGATATATTGAAGAAATACATTCCTGACGGGAAACGACAGGACGAGCCGGGCAAGCCAATCAGTCAGCAGGAAACGGCGGATGAACAACAAGAGTATTTCAGCATGAAATTGCTTTCGCTCATTCATGAGGTATGTGTTGGAGAACAGTTCGAGGAAATTTCCGCACCGGATTTTTATGCCAATATGAACTTGCACCCCTGCAACTGCAAGTTGAGAATTAAACCGAGAGAGAAGATACGTGTATGTTATCTGATATTCCTCATGAGCGAAAAACTCTCCAAACAGGACAAGGACAAATGGAAAGCCGGGATACTGAAACTGCTGGATATTGATGACAGCTACTACAAGTCCAAGTACAAGGAGCCAGTTTCTGATTTCCCCAGTGACAGCAACCAGAAATTCGCCAAAGAAATGGAGCATATATTCAGATAATCGGTGACATATCCTGATATTTTACGAAAGTTCCACTTTTACCACTCAAATTAATTTTTGAGTGGTATTTTTATTTTCTGATATTCAATAAGATACAGCGATGCTCGGATTATACCGTCCCCATCCTTACCACCCATAACCCTACCTAATTTTGCACCGTTCGAGAACAGAAATAACAGCCAGTGCGCAGGGCTGATTGTTGAATCAAAAAAGTAGAACTATGCAAAATCTACAAGAATTATTATCCAAACCCGTCTGGCAGATGACGGGTGAAGAGTTCATCATGTTAAGCAGACACGCTTCCGTTCAGACGGAAGCGCAGCCACAGCCCGTAACGGACACAAACAGAAAGTATGTGTACGGAATACCCGGCATAGCCAGACTGTTCGGATGCAGCCTGCCCACCGCCAACCGCATAAAGAAAAGCGGAAAAATAGACAAGGCTATCACCCAGATAGGGCGCAAGATTATCGTGGATGCGGAACTTGCCCTTGAACTGGCAGGGAAGAAAACAGGCGGACGCAAGTAACGGGAGGAATTGCTATGGACTATATGAAAGACATCCGGGAAATATCGGACGAACAGGCGGTAATCCTCTGGCAAGCCTCACGGCTGAGCCTGTCGGGAAAATACGAGAAAGCGCCAGAAATCCTCAGCGTGAAAGGTTCTGTAATCGGCACGTTGGGAAATTTCAGTGCATCCATCGGCAAAGCCAAAAGCAAGAAGACATTCAATGTGTCGGCTATCGTGGCTGCGGCTTTGAAGAACGGCACGGTGCTCAGGTATGCGGCTGAACTTCCCGAAGCCAAGCGGAAAGTGCTGTATGTCGATACGGAGCAAAGCCCCCACCACTGCCTGAATGTGATGGAACGCATCATGCGCATGGCAGGGCTGCCCGATGACAGGGACAACGAGAACCTTGAGTTCCTTGCCCTGCGGAAATATACGCCGGAGCAACGCATAAGGATTGTCGAACAGGCAATCTACCATACGCCGAACCTTGGTCTGGTGGTGATAGACGGTATCCGTGACATGGTGTATGACATCAACAGCCCCAGCGAATCGACACGCATCATATCGAAACTGATGCAGTGGACGGACGACAGGCAGATACATATCCACACGATACTCCACCAGAACAAGGGGGATGAGAACGCAAGGGGACATATCGGCACGGAACTGAACAACAAGGCTGAAACCGTACTGCTCGTTGAAAAGGACAAAAGCAACGGGGACATCAGCAAGGTTTCCGCCATGCACATCCGTGCGATGGACTTCGAGCCGTTTGCCTTCCGCATCAATGAAAGGGCATTGCCTGAACTGATGGAGGATTACCAGACAGAAGCCAAAGCGCCCGGCAGACCCCAAGGCGAAAGGTTTGATGCCTGCAAGGACATTTCCGAGCAACAACACCGGATAGCACTGGAAGCAGCATTTTCGTTGCAGGACGAATACGGATATAAGGAACTGAGCAAAGCATTGAAAGAGTCGTATGCCTTGGTGGGTGTTCCGTTAAGCGACAACAAGCTGGTCAAACTCATCACAGTGTTGAAGAACAAGCGGATGATAGTGCAGGAAAATGGCAGGAAGTACAGATACGAACCGGATTTCCACTATTGACACGCTTCCTGCAATCACTTCACTTTATTCTCCGGGTCTATATATTAGGATAAAGCGAAGTGGTTGCAGGAGCGCATCAAACCGCTTCACTTTAAGCCGTATCCTATATATACGACAATAAAGTGAAGTGGTTATACAGCCAGTAACCTATAAACAGATACTGGCGAAAAGAAAAACAAACAATAACCGATAAAGACAATCATTTATGGACATACAGACAGCAAAACAAATCAGGCTGGAAGAATACCTTCACAGCTTGGGATATAGCCCGGTGAAGCGGCAGGGCATCAATCTTTGGTACAAATCACCGTTCAGGGAAGAAACCGAAGCCTCGTTCAAGGTGAACACCGAGCGGAACCAATGGTATGATTTTGCGCTCGGCAAGGGCGGCAACATCATTGCGCTGGCTTCGCACCTCTATGCAACGGACAGCGTGCCGTACCTTTTGAAACGCATAGAGGAACAAGCACCGCACGTGCACCCCGTTTCTTTCTCTTTTCGCAAGCAGTCATTTACAGAGCCGAGTTTCCAACAGTTGGAAATCGTGCCGCTTTCTTCTCCTGCCTTGCTCGCTTACTTGCAGGAAAGGGGGATAAATCCGGCACTGGCGAAAAAAGAATGTAAGGAAGCGCGGTTTACGCACAACGGCAAACGGTACTTCGCCATTGCGTTTCCCAACATGTCGGGCGGCTATGAAATCCGCAACCGATATTTCAAGGGCTGTATCGCACCGAAGGAAATATCCCACATCAGACAGTCGGGAGAGCCAAAGGTCACGTGTTTCGTTTTCGAGGGATTTATGGACTACCTCTCATTTCTGACCCTACGGCTCGAAAGCTGTCCGCAATACCCTGAATTCGACAGGCAGGATTACATGGTTCTGAACTCTGTTGCCAATGTTTCCAAAGCACTTTATCCATTGGGAAGCTATGAGCGAATCCACTGTTTTTTTGACAATGACCGTGCAGGAATGGAAGCCCTTCAGCAAATCCGCAAGGAATACGACAGCACCCAGCATATACGGGACGCTTCACAAATCTACAGCGGATGCAAAGACCTGAACGAGTATTTGCAGAAACGCATGGCGGATAGAAAAGAGCAAATGCAATTCGTCAAAAAGAGGAATGATGCGTTACCCAAGAAACCGAAAGGCTTCCGGTTATAGCCCACTATAACTACACGCTTCGCTTTCGTAGTTGTGGGCTCTCCCGAGGGGCTTAGGACGCTGCCCTAAGAACCCGGCAAGGGCTTTCAGCCCTATGCAGCCCGACCAAAGAGTGACCCTCTCTTTGGAAACTCCGCTCATGGGTTGCACCCCTAAGAACCCCTTGCGGATATGTGCGGAAAGCAACAAACAGATTTAGTAAACAATCAAATTAAAAATTGAATAGATGGCAACAAAATCAAGCATACATATCAAGCCTTGCAACGTGGCATCAAGCGAGGCTCATAACCGGAGAACTGCCGAGTATATGCGCAATATCGGAAAATCCAAAGTATATGTGGTATCCGAACTCTCTGCAAATAACGAGCAGTGGATAAACCCGGACTTCGGCAGTCCCGAATTGCAGATGCACTATGAGAACATCAAACGGATGGTCAAGGAAAAGACAGGTCGTGCCATGCAGGAAAAAGAACGTGAGCGCAAAGGCAAGAACGGCAAGATTATCAAAGTGGCAGGATGTTCACCCATACGTGAGGGAGTGTTGCTCATCAGACCTGACACCACACTGGCAGATGTGCATAAGTTTGGCGAGGAGTGCCAAAGACGCTGGGGCATCACACCGCTCCAAATCTTCCTGCACAAGGACGAAGGGCATTGGCTGAACGGACAGCCTGACCCGGAGGACAGGGAGAGTTTCCAAGTAGGCGAAAGGTGGTTCAAACCGAATTACCATGCGCATATCGTATTCGACTGGATGAACCACGATACAGGTAGGAGCCGCAAGCTCAATGACGATGACATGATGCAGATGCAGACCTTGGCATCCGATATTCTCCTGATGGAGCGTGGACAGTCGAAGGCCGTAACAGGCAAGGAACATCTGGAACGGAACGACTTCATCATTGAGAAGCAGAAAGCCGAACTGCAACGCATGGATGCTGCAAAACGGCGCAAAGAAGAACAGATAAATCTTGCCGAACAGGAACTCCGTCAGGTGAAATCGGAGATACGCACGGACAAGCTCAAAGGCGCAGCCACCGATGCCGCTACGGTCATAGTGAGCGGAGTGGGTTCTCTTTTCGGCAGTGGAAAAATGAAGAAACTGGAACTATCCAATGAAGAATTGCGTCAGGAAATCGCGAAACGGGACAAGGGAACTGATGACTTGAAAGCCCAAATGCAGCGTATGCAGGAACAGCACGGCAAGCAGATACGTAATCTGCAAGGAATACACAATCAGGAGCTTGAAGCCAAGGACAAGGAAATATCACGGCTGAATGCTATCCTTGAAAAAGCGTTCAAATGGTTTCCGATGCTCAGGGAGATGCTGAGAATAGAAAAACTGTGCGCTGCCATCGGCTTCACCAAAGAAATGATAGAGAGCCTTCTGACGAAGAAAGAGGCTATCAGATGCAATGGCAGGATTTATTCTGAAGAACACAGGCGGAAGTTTGACATCAGGAATGATGTTTTCAAGGTAGAGAGAAGTCCGACCGATGACGATAAACTGGTTCTGACCATAAACAGGCAACCGATTGGCGAATGGTTCAAGGAACAGTTTGATAAACTACGGCAAAGCTTACGTAATACGGTGGAAGAGCCAAGGAAAAGTAGAGGATTGAAGTTATAATTCGTTCTATATAATGCAAAACATCAATGAAAACTAATTTTGCATTCGAATTGGGGTAACTCTTTCCACAACATAAGAAAAGAAGAAGAAACGTTATGTTTATCTTATAGGTGAAAACGTAGGAAATTTTTTGACTGACGCAAGAGATAGCATAGTCACGCATATAACGTGGAATGCCATTGTTACACATGCATCACATCAAAGGTTTCCTACGGCTTTCACTTAGACGTGGCATAGTTGGCTCACGGTTTTCATTACATTACAAATTTAACATCCAACAGAGTAAATGAGAATGTATCTGTCTTTTTATGTGTTTGTCCCAAAGACAATACCTATTCTAATAGCTGTTCCCTATGACTTTCGATGTACCTCATAAAGTCGTAGAACTTGTGATTGCGTTTTCTTATTATACGCGGTCGGAACACAAACCAGTTTAGAGCAATCCACAGCAACAGAATAGAATAGGCAATTATCCCCCAATAAAACGAATGGAAAAATGTATATTCATATCCATAGAGTGCAAAACCAATTGACAAAAAGAAAAAATATAAGTCCAAGATGAGATGCTGCTGTCTGTATTCTCGCTTTTTTATTCTTAAAAGATTATCTATATAGTCAATATTGTTACTATCAATTTTCAGTCCATAATAAAGCCGAAGAAGTCTGCCGTAGGATAAAGCCGGCAGCATAAAGCCTATGGACAACAAAATAATGCCCATTTTGGTGACCGTCAGCAAGGGTGTCCAACATATCCAGATAATCGCTCCAAAGACAATGGCTAATATCATAAGCGTAATGACGGCATAAGCCTCTCCGATTCTGCGTAATCTGAAACGTTTTATCTTTTTGCGTATGACAGACAAATCTGCAACAGGTGCCTGCTGTCCTTTCCATAAGGATTTTATATCTATATCATTCATCATTATTACGTATTTTTTTTGCTAATGTGGATTTTATCCGGTGTATCTTTACACGTACATTTGCTTCCGACAGGCCTGTGATTTGAGCTATTTCCGCTTGTTTCAACTCTTCGAGATAAAGTGAAATAACCAAGCGATCCATTTCCGGAAGCTCGGCTATGGCTTTATACAGGGCCTTCACCTGTAATGAGTTGTTGCTCGATTCGTTAGCAAATAGGTTCAATGGGACTTCTGCTTGAGAAATACTATTCTGACGCTCTCTTTGGCGCAAACAAATGTTTGTAGCAATACGAAAAATCCACGTTCCTACAGACGCTTCACCTTTAAAAGTGGGAAGATATTGCCACACACGGACAAACACATCTTGTGCCAAGTCCTGCGCCAAAGAATAATCATTGAAATAGCCCATACATAATCGGAAGACCTTATCCCAATAGACCTTATATAAATACTCGAAACTCACAGTCAGTCATTTAAAAAGTCCATAATCTGTTGTATATACCATTCCCAGTCATCAAACATAATGAAATGCAGTCCTTTATTCGCGTATTCCAACCGGATGTTCGGTAGATTGCCAAACTGCTGTTCAACCATAGGAGCTATTTTCCTAAAAGGATACTCCAACAATACTAATGTTGGAACGGAAATGTATGATATAATGGGTCTTAAATCTATGTTGGAATACTCATAATACATATGGGCGTAAGTCGTTCTGTCAGACGATAAGCTCCATTTGACGAGATTGTCATACCGAAGCGAATCACTCGTAAGCGATGTTGCGCTGATATAGGCTTGCCTGTAAAATTGCTCCTCACCTATCTTGCGCATTTGAGATTCAAACTCGTCAAACTCTTCGGGAGCAATCTTTTTAGTCTGAAAATCGGGATTATAAAGAGCCTCCAAACAAGGGAGTGCATCTACAACGACAATGCCTTTGGCTAAATTTGGCTGGTTTGATGCTATATAAAGAGCTAAGCCACCACCCATACTATGACCTATAAGTATAGGCTTCTTTATATTTTCTTTTTGAACAAACTCAATAATTTGTTTTGCCCAACTATCAAAGGACGGATTCTTCTCGGGAGGAACACCTGCAAATCCAGGCATCGTTAGAATGTAACAACTGTAATTGTTTTGTAAGCTATCAACCGTCTGTTTCCATACCTCACCAGAACACGCGAAACCTGGAATCAGAATTATGGCTTGTTTTCCATCACCTACACGTTGCACAGAAAAAGATTGAGCAAAGCTCGTATCTATGATTCCCAATAACACTGCACACAGCAGCCCGATTTTACAAATTAAATTCTTCATCATTTTATTCTTTTTCCATTTAGATACGAAACCATGTGGAATGTTACAGAATCAAATGTCTTTTTCGCTCAGCGTTTTTCCTAAATAATACAAAAACACCCGACTTTACATTATTGGGTGTAAAATCGGGTGCTTATTTTGTAAAACATTGATTTTCAATGTTTATTGCGGAGAGAGAGGGATTCGAACCCCCGGAACCTCTCAGTTCAACGGTTTTCAAGACCGCCGCAATCGACCACTCTGCCATCTCTCCAGTCGTTTCCAACATGTTTTGCAATCGTTTTGTTCTCAATTGCGGTGCAAAGCTAAGGATTATTTTTGATTGTGCAAACTTTCTGAAGAAAAATTTATCATTGGAGATGAACTTTTCTTCCTTTATAAATGGAAAATCCGGTAAAAACTCCTGTAATAGAGTACTTTTACCGGATTCGCTTTTCCTTTGAAAATATTTGTGCCTTTAACAGTCGGCGTGGATAATTTGGAGTAGTTTGTCGACTGCAGCTTCAATGCTGGATTCTGTTTTTAGGAGTTGGACAAATTTACTTCCAATAATGCCTCCGGATGAATTTTGGCTGGCGGCTTCGTAGGTAGCCTTGTTACTGATACCGAAACCGATCAAATACGGATGTTTGAGTTTCAGTTCCTTGATTCGTTTGAAGTAATGTTGCTTTTGAGACTCAAAGTCTTTTTGCATACCTGTCGTAGCGGCACTGGAAACCATGTAGATGAATCCGTCGGTATGTTCGTCGATTTGACGGATACGTTCATCGGATGTTTCAGGAGTAATCAGCATAATCATATTCTGACCGTATTGGTCGGCGATCGGTTTGTAGTTTTCCAGATAATCGGCAAAAGGAAGATCGGGAATGATCACACCGTCTATTCCAATCTCAGCGCAAGTCTGGCAGAAAGATTCAAAACCGTATTGCATGATTGGATTCAGATAACCCATCAGAATAATTGGCATGGTAATTCTTTCTTTCCGGATGTCTTTTATTTGCTGGAAAAGTAATCGCAGACTGATGCCGTTTCGTAATGCCTGTGTAGAAGCTTCTTGAATGACTGGACCGTCGGCCATCGGATCTGAAAAAGGAATTCCGATCTCTACCATATCAATACCTTTCTGTTGTAAGGTATGCAGAACGGCTGTTGTATCATTTAAGTTGGGATAACCGGCCGGATAATAAATGGAAAGTACCGGTTTTGTTCTATCTTGAAGTAATTGATTGATTCGATTCATACGTTTGTTTGCTTTAATTGGTTGATAAATGATTGAATACGTTTCGCGTCCTTAAGACCGGGTGCAGACTCAAAACCACTGTTCAAGTCGAATCCGATGAGTTGAGGATGACTGAAACGAAGCAGTTGAGGAAGTAACTCGAGGCGAATTCCTCCACTGAGTAGGAAAGGTGTCTGGCCTTCGTAATGCTTCAGTATGGACCAGTCGAATGTTTGTCCTGAACCTCCGTAACCTGTGCAGCGGGTATCAAACAGAAAGTAATCGACTGCCGATTCATATGATTCGGTTTTCCGGATGTCTTCTTCGGAAGAAACGGAGATTGCTTTGATGATTCTGTATCCTTTCTCCCGGAGCTCTCGGCATAATTCCGGCGATTCGTTCCCGTGCAGCTGTAGGTAATCCAGCTTATACCTATTATATATAGATAACATTTCTGCCGGATCAGCATTGACAAAGACTCCAACTTTACAGATATTGTCTGGTACTTCAATGACAGTTTCCTGAAAATACCGCGGAGACTGTGGATAAAAGATAAAACCCATCCACTGGATTCCGCAGGCTGCGACGTCAAGCATATTGTTGGCGTCGCGCATGCCACAGACTTTAATCAGCATGATTCGTACAGGTTTGGATGAAACTTCGTAAAGTATCACCCGGATTTGCTGTCTTCATGAAGGTTTCGCCTATCAGGAAACCTCTAAATCCTTCTTGCTGTAATCGGATTACATCGTTCGGGTCGTGAATACCGCTTTCGGTAATCAGCAACGGCGTATATTCCTTTTCCTTTTCTAAGTAGGCTTGTACGGCCGGAAGTAAGTCGAGGGAATGATTGACTTGTGTGTCGAACGATCCTAAGTTCCGGTTATTGATCCCCAGCATATCAACGTAAGGATTCAGACATTCCAGTTCTTCTGCCCGGTGAATTTCCAAGAGAACTTCCATGCCTAAGGTATGGGCTGTGCTGGCAAGTATCTCGCAATCCTCCGGATTCAAGACTGCAGCGATCAACAGGACGGCATCGGCTCCCATCGCTTTTGCCTGGAAAAGCTGATAGCTCTCGAGAATAAAGTCTTTACGGAGCAAAGGTAAAGATGTTTGTCTGCGGGCCTTTTTCAGATCGCCCAGCGAACCTCCGAAGAACAGTTCGTCTGTCAGGATGGAGCAGGCTGCTGCTCCATTGGCTTGATAGGCTGGAATGATATCTGAAACCTTTGCCTTGGGGTGCAACCATCCTTTAGACGGACTCTTTCTCTTAAATTCCGCAATGATACCACAGGTTGAATTTTCCAATGATTCCCGCATGGAGACGGTATTCCGGTCCATGGCTTCGCTGGCCAGTCCGAGTAAGGTCTGTAAAGGTACCGCTTTCTTCTGGTGTTGTAGTTCGATCTGCTTATGTGCTATGATGTCTTCTAGAATATCGTGTTTCATACATTTACTGATTTAAGCTTAAAAACTTCCGAAAGGTAGCTAATGCTTGCTTACTTTCCAAAGATTCGCGGGCTTCATACAAACATTCTTCTATCTTTTTCTCCGGATGGATGACCTGAATGGCAAAAGCAGCATTGGCTATGACGCAATTGGTTTGTGCTTCGGTTGCCTTTCCTTCCAGGATTGCATCAAAGATACGGGCAGCGGCTTCGGTTGTTTCTCCTCCGTCCAAGTCTGCTTCCTGACATCTTTTGAAACCTAACATCTCCGGCGTATAAAGTTTTTCCTTATCCGGTGTAGCCAGTTTGAATTCGCTGGTCAATGATATTTCATCATATCCGTCGAGACTGTGAACAATGGCGAAGCGTGTACCGCTTTCCTGGTAAGTATAATTATATAATCGGAGGAGCGGTAAGTTATAAACGCCCAACAACTGATAGGCCGGAATGACCGGATTGACGAGCGGACCCAGCATATTGAAGAAACTGCGGACACCGAGGTTCTTGCGGACGGGTGCGACAGCTTTCAAAGCCGGATTGAACAAAGGGGCATGCAGATAAGCAATGTGACATATATCCAGCGACTGTTTCAGCCGGTTTATATCGGAAGTAAACCGGACGCCGTGCTGTTCCATGACGTTGCTGGCTCCACTTACCGAAGTAGCTCCGTAGTTTCCATGCTTGACTACATTGTAACCGGCTCCGGCTACGACGAAACAAGCTGCCGTACTAATGTTGAAAGTGTTCTTGCCGTCACCACCGGTGCCTACAATATCGATGGGCTTGTATGCATGCAGATCTACCGGTTGCCGCATTTCCAGCAGTGCTTCCCTGAATCCACAGAGTTCATCTACCGAGATATTCCGCATCAGAAAGACCGTAATCAGACTGGCAATCTGTGCGTCGTTGTACTTACCCTGTGCGATTTGTTGCAGGACTTGTCGGGATTCTTCTTTCCCGAGGTATTGATGTTCGAAAAGTCTGTATAATATATCTTTCATTTCTTTATGCTTTTAACCAGTTACGAATAATTTGATTTCCTTGTGGTGTCAGAACCGATTCGGGATGAAACTGAATACCCTTTACATCGTAGGTCTTATGTCTCAGTCCCATGATTTGTCCGCCTTCTGCATCTTGGGCGATTACTTCGAGGCAGGATGGAAAATCTTCCGGATCGACTACCCATGAATGGTAACGTCCGGCGGTAAAGGTTTCGCCCATGCCGGCAAAGATCGGGTCGGGAACGGTTACTTGTATAGGCGAAGCGATCCCATGATAAACCTCTTTGAGGTTAATCAGCCGAGCTCCGAATGCCTGCCCGATGGCCTGTTCGCCTAAACATACACCCAGAATGCTTTTCGTCGGCGCGTATTCCTTGATCAGCGGTAGCAGGATACCGGATTCTTCGGGTATGCCCGGACCGGGCGATAAGAGTATTTTGTCGTATTGCCGGACTTCTTCCAGCCGGATCTGATCATTTCGTCTGACTTCAACGGTCGCACCTTGTTCATTCAGTATGTGCAGCAAGTTGTATGTAAATGAATCATAGTTGTCGAATAATAATACTTTCATACTTGTTCGTTTGATAAAAGATGAATACTTCCAGTTTCTTTTGATTTCCTTCCGGCAAATACTTCCAGACCATGCATTTTATTCTTTAGTTCACGCCGCGGATTACTTAGTTCACGTCGTGGATTAATTAGTTTACGCCGTGGATTACTTAGTTCACGCCGTGAACTAAAGAATTCCATACAGGATTGACAAGAATTTCTTACTGCCTGCATATATTGGGACAAGGAACTAAGTGAGAATATCCGGCGGTTGGATCTGAGTCGGAAAGGAGATTTGTCCGCAAAGTCAATTTTCTAACGACTCAGCCAGGATGATGGCTTTTTTAAGAGCTCCCAGCTTGTTATTGACTTCCTGTAATTCTCGTTCGTCATGGCTTTTGGCTACGATACCGGCTCCGGCCTGATAGTACAGGACATTGCCGCGGCTGACAAACGAACGGATAGTAATTGCTTGATTTAAATCGCCATTGAATCCGATAAATCCGATACATCCGCCGTATGCGCCTCGGTTATAAGATTCGATTTCGGTAATCAATTGCATGGCTCTTACTTTAGGAGCGCCGCTTAAAGTACCGGCCGGGAATGTATCCATATACGTCTTAATCGGATTACTATTCGGCTTTATCTCTCCGCTAACCCGTGAAACCAGGTGAATCACGTGACTGTAATATTGTACTTCCTTATAGAAATCGACCTGTACATGCTGGCAATTGCGCGAAAGATCGTTGCGTGCCAGATCGACCAACATGACATGTTCGGCGTTTTCCTTCGGATCATCCAGTAAGGCATTTGTCCGTTTGCGGTCGGTTTCCACATCACCGCTTCGGAAAGCAGTCCCGGCAATAGGATCAATACTGGCGCGTCCGTTACTGATCTTGCAATGTGTTTCAGGCGAAGAACCAAAGATCCGGAAACCACCAAAATCAAAATAGAACAGATAAGGAGAAGGATTGATGCTTCGTAATGCCCGATAGACTTTGAAATCGTCGCCTTTGAAAGCCTGTTCGAAGCGACGGCTGAGGACAATCTGAAAGACGTCGCCCCGTAGACAATGCTGGACACCTTGTCGAACCATGGCTTTATACGTTTCATCACTGATAGGAGAGTGCTCTTCTCCTACGGTATGGAAGTTATAAGAAGCAAAGTTCCGGTTGTTGATCAAGGTTTCGATATCTTTCAGATGCGGTGTTTCTCCTTCGGAAAGCAGCTCGATCAGCGTCAGTTCATTCTTGAAATGATCAAAGACGATGAGGTATTTGTAAAGGATATACAGAATATCCGGTGCGTCGTTCTCTTCATGATGTGATTCAGCAACGGGAATCGGTTCCATATATTTAACGGCATCAAAAGACGTATAACCGAAGAGTCCGACATACCGAGCCTCATTTCCCTGAATCTCAAAGTAGGAGAGAAACCGGTTCATGGCATCTTGTACCTGGAAGTCCGGCTGTAACGGTTGGGTTTCTTCCTGTCCGTCGGGATATTTCAGGGTGGCTGTTCCCCGGTTAATCCCGATACTTCCCAACGGGCATAAGGCAATAAACGACAAACTGTTGGTGTTTCCGTGGAAATCCGAGCTTTCCAACAAGGCTGATTCCGGGTAAATATCCCGTACTTTCAGGTAAATGCTGACGGGAGTCTGCAAATCTCCCAGCACTTGTTTGCTGATGGTATGAAACTGATAACTCATTGTTTTAAAGTGAATATTGGTTCTTATATTTGATATAGGTCTCCATATCTTTGTCGCCGCGTCCAGAGACCGTCAAGACAACTACGTCGTTCGGTTTGAACTTCATCTTAGGTAAAGCTCCCAAAGCATGTGCACTTTCAAGCGCCGGAATGATACCTTCTAATCGAGTCAGAAGGAAGGCGGCATCCAAAGCTTCATCATCATTGATAGCAAATACCTGCGCTCTACGGGTTTTTGCCAAATTAGCATGCATCGGTCCGATACCCGGATAATCAAGTCCTGCCGAAATAGAGTAAGGTTCTTCTATCTGTCCGTCTTCATTCTGCATAACCAGTGTTTGTGAGCCATGGATAACTCCTTTCTTTCCCAAGTGAATCGTGGCGGCGCTCTTTCCGGAAGTGATGCCTAATCCACCGGCTTCGGCGAGAACAATCTTAACGCGCAAGTCGTCCAGATAATGATAAATGGTTCCGGCTGCATTACTTCCGCCTCCGACACAAGCCATCAGGTAATCCGGATAATCCCGGCCTTCCTGTTCGACTAGTTGCTTCTTGATCTCCTGACTGATAACCGATTGTAAGCGGGCAACCATATCCGGATACGGATGCGGGCCGACTGTTGATCCGATTACATAATACGTATCAGTCGGATGACAGCACCAGTCGCGGATAGCTTCGTTGGTAGCATCTTTCAACGTCATATTGCCGGAAGTGACCGGTACGACCCGTGCTCCGAGCATTTCCATCTTCTGTACATTGGCATGCTGGCGTTCAACGTCAGTTTTCCCCATATAGACAACACATTCCAGATTCATCAGAGCACAGACGGTTGCTGTAGCGACTCCGTGTTGTCCGGCACCGGTTTCTGCAATAATACGGCTTTTTCCCATCCGCTTAGCTAACAGAATTTGTCCGATCGCGTTATTGATCTTATGAGCTCCCGTATGATTCAGATCTTCGCGCTTCAGATAGATTTTACATCCGTATAATTCGCTGAGCCGTTTAGCCAGATAAAGCGGAGAAGGACGACCTACGTAATCTTTCAACAGTTGATGAAACTCTTGCTGAAAACAGGGATCATCTATCACTTTCCGATAATTGATTCGGAGTTCTTCCACACAGCGGTGAAGGATTTCAGGAACATAAGCTCCTCCAAATTCACCGTAATACCCATTTTGATTCACTTGATACGTTTCCATATTGCTTATATATTTTGATTTTATTTTTGCCGATTGGACATAAAAAAAGCGGTCTGTCGCAAGTGCGACAGACCGCTCATATCTTTTATCTTATTTATTTACTGAAATACATATAGAGGTCTTCGTCTCTTACGACTACTTGAGTTGTACGAGGCGCCACCACCAATTTGTATTTACTGTAAATGTTCTCATTTGTTTTCTTTCTTCTATTCTGACGACAAATGTAGGTATTATTTGATAATATGCAAATATTTTGCAGGAAAAAATATCATATTTTCTTCCAATCCATAAAACCTGGAACTGGTAAATGCATACCGGCCAAGGTTAAATGCTTGTCTTTTACATATTGCAGGTATTGTTTTCGGCACTGAATAGCCAGCTTTTTATCCATGTCAAACGAAGCACAGACTTCCGGATGCGGTATTTGTATGGCTGCGCCATGTAACAAATCTCCCGCAATCAGTGTGTCTTTAACCTGATAGATGGTATGTCCGGGTGTATGTCCGAAAGCATTCAGGGCAATAATTCCTTCAGGCAGTTTGTCGCCTCCGTTGATTTTATGTAATTTCTTTTCATACGCTTTCATTGTCTTTACCACCTGTTGGTTTTTATCTGCGGGCATTTGCATCCAGGCATCGTATTCCTGTTGGGGAACATAGACTTCCGCTTGAGTAAAAACTACTTTGTCTTGAGATAACATACCGCCGATATGATCACCATGGAAGTGTGTCAGAAACAGATAATCGATATCTTCAGGTTGGATTTGTAAAGAAGCCAAATTGTGTAACAGACGGCTGTCTGCTTTACCGTTGCCTGTATCAAACAGGATATTCTTGCCATTGGATTGCACCAGGAAGCAACTGATGGTAGCCAAAGCTCCACCTTCGGGCGACAAACGTTGGATCGTTTCCGTATCTGTTCCTGAGAATAAAGAATTAGGCATTCGTTTCTCGCCGTTATTGTCTTGAAGCCAGGTGAAACGGATATTACCTTGTGTCCATGATTCAGTTTGTTTTTCTTCTTCCTGTAGTAGTATTTTAGGAAGGGATTCAGCTTTTTTGTTGGCATAAGCAGAAAGTCCGGAGAAGGCCAAAGCTGTCAGACTGCCAATCCATTCACGTCTTTTCATGGGTAGTTTATTTTATAGTATTTGTAGAATAACCCTTCTGTGGCCTATGTTTCCACAGAAGGGTTTATAAGATTAGGCTGTTGGGTAACAGCTTACTGTTATTTCAGGAAGTCTACCAGAGATTCCGGCAGATAGAACGTATTGTTCTTGTCCACATAAACAACGACCGAATTCAGGGTAATATCCTGATCTGCTTTCTTACCTGCTTTAACAATATTCGTATAAGCATGGATCGTCAGTTGTTTTTTCTTGTCTTTCTTATTCTTTACAACTAATGTAGGAGCCAATTCGCCTTCTTTGGCCGGGATGATTTCACAAGTATAGTCGCTGAATACATCGGTATGGCGGGCAAAGTATTTATTACTCATGTCGCTCAGGAATGTAGGTTCAAAGCCATACAGACTACACATATAATGATTCAGCTCGATATTGGTATGCATACCCATCGGACGAGTTCCTTGTGGATGATAGCTGGCCAGGAATACTTCTTCGCCAGTGTGTCCGTGTGTCGTGAATCCCATGCAGGTACGGCTTGTAATGATCTGTGACATTAAGCCGGATAAAGAATTGCTGTACATGGAAGCCTGACTTTTCTCGTGGCGTTCAGCTTGCGGAATCGGACTGAACTTATAATCTTTACAGTTATTCAAAGCATCCAGTTCTTCTTTAGTCAGTTCGAAACCTGCCTGTTCGCGGAACAGACTTTGTACTTCTGAGTTAGGAATTGTATTGACCTTTTTAGCGAAGCCTTCAGCTGTCAGTTTGAATTGTGACAGGTTCTTGAATAATTGATCTTTGGTCAACTTGTCATAACCTTTACATGATTCGCGGCCAATGCTGACTCCGCTGTTACCATGGTCAGAAGTAATGATTACAGTCGTCTCACCATTCTGTTTAGCAAATTCGAGAGCTGCGCCTACTGCACGGTCGAATGCTAGGAAGTCTGTAGCCATTCCGACCGGATCATTAGCATGAGCTGCCCAGTCCACTTTACTACCTTCCACCATCAGGAAGAAACCTTTATCGTTCTTGGAAAGCTTTTCAATGGCTTTCTTCGTCATCTCTTCGATAGAAGGTTGTTCGTCCGGGTTACGATCCAGGTCGTAATCCATTTCGCGGTCAGCATACAACGCCCACATTTTACTGTTGGTATCAGCACGCATACCTTTCAGATCGTTTTTATAGACGCTATATCCGTTTTCTTTCAGATGTTCTTCCAAGTTGTTTGTCAAAATAGAGACACCACCGCCGATCACAACATCCAGATTATTGTGTACCATCTGTGAAGCTATCCATTCATATTTTCCGCGGTTATAGCTATGCGCCGAGCAGTCGGCCGGTGTAGCGTGAGGAAATTCACAGGTAAATACTAATCCAGTAGAACCGCCTTTAAACATCTTAACGGCTTCAAGGATTGTCATGGTCGGTTGATAAGCTCGATTCGGATCTGTCGGATAAATATCATCATTCCCGCGGTGAACAGGATAAGTAGATACAAATCCAGTCTGGCTAGGCTGGCCGGAAACATAGCATGAAGTCGTTGGAGCTGAGTCGCCGATAGGCGCATCTGATGAATGCGTACGTACTGTACCACAAATATAAGGGTCGATATTCAGATTCGGTTTATCCGGATGAGAATACCATTGCAGCCAGCGGGCTGTTGAAACCGTTGCCAAAGAAGTTCCATCACTAATAAACAAGATCACATTTTTGGTCGGCTTGACGTCTTGAACGTCTGCTGCTCTTGCCGGAATAATAATCAGGGCAAGCAATAACAACAGGGATAATGTCTTTTTCATATCTTTTGAATTAGGATTTATATTAAGTTTATGATCTCTTCAGGTGCGTGAGTGAGCTTTTCACAACCTTGGGCTGTCACCAAATAAGTATTTTCAACTCCGACTGCACCAATACCACGCAGGACAAACTTAGGTTCGAGAGCGAAAATCATATTCTCTTCCAGGATTTCTTTGGAACGGGGTGTTAATACTGGAAGTTCATTGATTTGAAGTCCTACACCATGACCTACAAATTTGGCTTGCTGCTTCGTTCCCATAAAATAAGAAGCCAAACCTTCTTCTTCCACAATGTGGAGAGCCAACTGATATAAATCAGCGCAAGCGACACCCGGACGGGCGGCAGCTTCCGTTTCCTGATGAATCCGGCGGGATACTTCGTGGGCACGATAGGCTTCATCACTTAATTTGCCTACCGAATAAACACGAGTCATATCAGTCATATACGGAGTGTAGTTTCCTGCCATATCTACCATGATAGCCATACCTTCTTCAAGCGGTGTACCGTTCGCCCCTAACGGACAAGAAGCATCCATGCCACCGCCGCCTAATGCAAAGTCGAAAGGAGAAGGTGTTTCGGCATTCGGACCGGCTAGAATACTGCCCATATAAATATCCATATTAGGACCAAAAGCGCGGAACAAACCCAGCGAACCATGCTTTCTCATCCGTAATTCGATTTCATATTGGAATTCCAAATCCGTCATACCCGGACGGAAACACGCCGGTATTTCCTGATAAACGGCTTCATGCCGACGGGCGCATAAGCGGGTCTGCTCAATTTCCCAAGGCGTTTTTACCCTTCTAATTTGCCGCAGCAGAGCTGTGGCGTTGCCTGTCGTTTGAGGTTGGAATATAGACTGTAAGCGCGTATAATCAGAGTAAGTCAATTCGTCGGCTTCCAATAACAAATGTTGTGGCATTGAAAGACCATTCTCTCGGAATAAATCCGGCAGTTGCTCCGGTTTGCGTAAGTAAACGACGTGTTCGCCGACCAATCCATTCGGACGTTTGACGAAGTACCACGGTTCACCTTCGGCGGGAAGATAAAAATATCCGCTATAAATATGTCCGGTTGTATAAAAGAGATTAATTCCGTTGGTTAAGAGGCAGCCATCGGCTCCTTTTTCCTGCATAACTTTTTGGATGCGCATCCATTTCATTTGATAGTCATGGATCAAGTTCTGTGCAATCATTGTCTTTTTGTTTATTTTGGTCTCAAAGGTACGGATTTTATGACGGGAAAAATAAGCAGAAAATTGAAAAAATAAGATTTTAGCGTTAAAAAGTAATACAGGCCTTAGGAGAATTTCGGAATCGTGAAAAAGGTCTTTTTTATAGCTTCGTAGGTCTCGGAAGGCGTGAAAAAGGTCTTTTTTATAGCTTCGTAGGCCTCGGCAGGCGTGAAAAAGGTCTTATTCATGGTTTCGTAGGCCTCGGCAGGCATGAAAAAGATCTATTTCAGCCTTCCGACGATTGCCGGAAACCTGAAATAGATCTTTTGGGGATTGAAAAAAGGGCAGGACAGACGAAATTTGTTATTCGGCAGCCTTTTCGTGTCCTTTCATCGACAGTTTTTCCAAGAAATAAACCAAGGCGAAGCCAATGATCATCAACAAAACCGCTTCGGCAATGTGGGCGTTGGGCAGGATATTCTGCTCAATCAGCGGTTTGACTTCTCCGCTGGAAGTCGTATAAGTCTCGACCACTTCTTTCCAGGGCCAAACCTTGTTCAGTGATCCCAGCATGAAGCCTGCCAGCATGGCAATAGTTATGTCGTGGAAATGTTTGAGCGCGTAAGAAAGAACACGGGAGAAAGACGTGATGCCAATGATCGCTCCACAACCAAAAATTCCCAATGTAAGGAAATCGAGTTGCTTGACTGCTTCCATGATATAGAAATATTTACCCAGTAACACCAAGATGAAGCTACCTGAGATTCCCGGAAGAATCATGGCACAGATGGCAATCACACCGCATAGAAAAATGAATAAAGGATGTGAAGGTGTTTCAGCCGGTGTGGCGATCGTTACATAATAAGCGATTATACCACCTAAGAGGAAACTCAGAATCGTCTTCCAATTCCACTGTCTAATATCTTTCGAGACAAACCAGGTAGAAGCCAATACCAATCCGAAAAAGAAGGCCCAGATCAGAATGGGCTGATGGACTAGTAGATAAGTGATTACGCGTGCCAACGACAATACACTGACGCCGATACCGAAAAGCAAGGAGAAAAGGAAGTTCCCGTTGATGGCTTTCCAAAATTCTTTCAGTCGTCCGGTGAAGAAAAGTTTCAGGCTATGGATGTTGATGCTTTTAATCGAATCGAGCAATTCTTCGTAGATGCCGACAATAAAGGCAATCGTTCCACCAGATACACCGGGAACGACGTCGGCAGCACCCATTCCCATTCCTTTTAATGCGATAAATGCGTAATCTTTCAGTTTTCTGTTCATGTTCATTTGCTTGTTGTTTTCGTTGATTGTTTGTGTGTAAAGAAAGGATTGTGCAGGGATTTCTCCATGAAAGTAAAATAGGCTGTATTGGAAAATTCTTTCTCAGACGAATGTAGAGGGCAGATTTTCAATACAGCCTGTTTTACGGACGGATCCGTTTATTTATTCTTGATCTTACTCCATGTATCTTTCAGAGAAACGGTCCGGTTGAATACCAGTTTACCGTCTTTGCTGTCCGGATCAAGATTGAAATATCCGATGCGTTGGAACTGGAAGTAGGAGAGTGGCTTCTGTTCGGCCAGGAACTTCTCTACATAACAGTTTGTCTTCACTGTCAATGAATCCGGATTAATCATTTGCTTCATGGCATCCAAAGCGCTTAATCCTTCATCTTTCAAGCGTGCCAATTCGTCACGCGGATTTTCAACTTGCCACAAACGATCGTATAAACGGACTTCTGCAGGTAGGCAGTGTGCACAACTTACCCAATGAAGTGTTCCTTTCACCTTCCGGTTGCTGTCTGGCATACCGCTGCGAGTATTCGGATCGTATTCACAATAGACTTCGACTACGTTTCCTGCCTCGTCTTTCTTGCATCCAGTACATTTTACGATATAAGCATTCTTCAAACGAACTTCTTGTCCCGGTGTCATGCGGAAAAACTTCTTCGGAGCATCTTCCATGAAGTCTTCGCGTTCCATCCATAATTCGCGACTGAACTCGATGATATGGCTACCAGCTGTTTCGTCTTCCGGATTATTGATGGCTTCCATTTCTTCCACTTGTCCTTCGGGATAATTGGTAATGATTAACTTCACCGGATCCAATACGGCTGAAACACGGGTAGCACGGATGTTCAAATCTTCGCGAACTGCACTTTCCAACAATGAAAATTCATTCAGTGCGTCGTAGGTTGTATAACCAATCTTATCGATGAACTTGCGAATAGACTCCGGAGAATAACCACGACGGCGGAATCCGCAAAGTGTCGGCATGCGAGGATCGTCCCAACCGTTTACCAGCCCTTCCTTCACCAGCGTAAGCAAGTTACGCTTACTCATTAAGGTATAATTAAGGTTCAGCTTGTTAAATTCGGTCTGACGTGGACGGTTGTCATCCAGATCTTCTCCCTTCTTCAACCAGTCGATGAATAAATCATATAGCGGACGATGAGGAACGAATTCTAAAGTACACAATGAATGTGTCACACCTTCAAAGAAATCACTCTGCCCGTGTGCGAAGTCGTACATCGGATAAACTTTCCAATGTGTTCCAGTCCGGTGATGAGGCGTTTTTAGAATACGGTAAATGATTGGATCACGGAAGTGCATATTGCTGTTTGCCATATCAATTTTAGCACGCAAAGTCATGCTTCCTTCTTCAAATTCGCCGGCATTCATACGCTGGAACAAATCCAGGCTTTCTTCAATCGGACGGTTTCTGTAAGGACTTTCCACACCCGGTTGAGTGGGAGTACCTTTTTGTTGTGCGATCAGTTCCGAGCTTTGTTCATCTACATAAGCCTTGCCTTCTTTGATTAGTTCGATGGCAAAATCATATAATTGCTGGAAATAATCGGATGCATAATATATGTTATTCCAGTGGAAGCCTAACCATTCGATGTCTTCCTTAATGGAATCAATGTATTCAACGTCTTCTTTAACCGGATTGGTATCGTCGAAACGCAAGTTACATACTCCGTTGTGACGTTCAGCGATACCAAAGTCCAAACAGATAGCTTTTGCGTGACCGATGTGAAGGTATCCGTTCGGTTCCGGAGGAAAACGGGTCTGTACACGTCCGCCGTTCTTACCTTCAGCCAAATCCTTTTCTACGATTGCTTCAATGAAGTTCAAGTTCTTTTTACTCTCGACTTCGTTCATGTTGATCTCGCTCATATATAAACATTATTTCATTTCTGACGGGACAAAGGTAATGATTTCTATCTGAATTGAATCCTTTTCGATATAGAAATCAGTCTGAATGCCTCAATTCCGGTAAACAGATTTTCCGGCTGGCTTAAAAGGTATAGGAAAAATACAAACCGCCGCCTTGCTCGTTCAAAACCGGAGAGACGAGCAGCTTCCTGTCTCTTCGTAAGTTGATTTTCTCGGCAATGGCGTTGCGGATAGGAAAATAAATCAGGTAGGAGAGTTCTGCTGCCAGGATTCCGTATCCGGCACCAGCTATAACATCGGCTACCCAATGCCGGTTGTTATAGATACGTGAACCTGCAACAAACAATCCGAGGGCATAACCGGAATACGCCAGCCAAGGGTTTGAATCTTTGAACTCTTTGTAGGCAATGTGAGCACCTAGGAAAGCATTGGCAGTATGTCCGGAAGGGAAAGAGTACTTACCTCCATCCGGTCGCCGCTCATTAACCAGGTACTTGGTACCTCGTGTCAATCCGGCGTTGATGATTTCTCCTAATCCAACCAGACAAAGCTGATCCACCCAACTGTGCTTTTCTTTCCCCATCAAATCACAAATGAAAACCCAGCCGAGCATCCCCCATTCCATATAATCATCGATATGAATCCGGTTGACAGAGTCTTTCCGGTGAATCAAGTGGAAATCGTTCATCCCGTCGATAGCTGTACCAACGGCTCCGACGGCTATCAGCGAGGCGGGCAGGATCAGCGATTTGGGTTGAAATTTATAAGATATAATAGGAATATGATGAACTGGCAGGCTGTCGGTTTCTGTCTGGGCAGAAACAGGCCGGGCAATTGTCCATAGAAGTAATAGCAGACAAAAAATGTATTTAGTTTTCATTCGGTTCGTAGGTCAAAATCTTTTCTGAGTTTGTCGATAAGCGGATTGATATCCAGCATGTGCTGGTATTTCTCCGCACTGGTGTAGGCCAGATGCTTCTCGTTCGATTCCATGATGCGCACCCGCATTTGGATATGTGTATTCTGAAGTTTCTTCCGAAGAGCGGCCAGGATGTCTATGGCGTTATTGATTAACTCTTCCTGCATCCCCGGATTATGAACGCCCACCTCGAAGTAGAAGTTATCTTGCAATTGGGGTTGGCTGTTGCTCATGATATTCTTCAGATAGACTTTCTTTTCGATCGCATTCGCATATTCGTCCCATGCTTGTTGTAATTGTTGCTGGTTGAAGTTCGTCCGCAAATCAGTAGCCGGGGTTTGTACGGATGTCCCTTGCTGATTTTGTTGCTGCGTCTTCGGCTGGCCCATCTCTTTCAGTGAGGTTCCCATAGGCGGACGGTTCGGACGTTTTCCCGTTGATGAAGAAGTTACTTCCGGTATCGTCACGTGGATGTGCGCCGGCGGTTCTTGCACCTTCATGGTCTGCGGTTGAACGTTCTGGGGTTGGACAGTCGGTTGTACTGGCTGCTGCCCGGTCGGTTCGGGCGTATTAATGGGAGCTAACTGGGCTTTTTTTTTATCGTCGGCCGAAGAGAGTGTCAACTGGCAGAGTTGGATCAGCATCAACTCGACGAGCAGACGTTTATTCCGGCTTGTCCGGTAATTTTGGTCGCAGGTATTGGCCAGCTCAATGGCTTTGAAAAGGAAGGCTTCCGGACAGCGTTGCGCCATCTCCTTGTAATGCTCGCGGATGGAAGCCCCGACTTCAAACAAAACCAGCGTTGCCGGATCTTTGCAGACCAGCAGGTCGCGGAAATGGCTTGCCAGTCCTGTGACGATGTTCTGCGTATCAAATCCTTTGTTGATAATCTCGTTCAGTAAGAGAAGTGATGCACGAATATTTCCGCTTAAGATTAAATCTGTCAGTCGGAAATAATAATCATAATCGAGGACATTCAGATTCTGGATGACGGCCTGGTAAGTGATGTTCCCGTTTGTATAACTAGCCACTTGGTCGAAGATCGAAAGCGCATCACGCATACCTCCATCAGCTTTTTGGGCGATGACGTTAAGAGCTTCCGGCTCTGCCTGGATTCCTTCTTGTGAAGCAACGTATTCCAAATGTTCCACCATGTCTGCGATGGTGATACGTGTAAAGTTATACGTCTGGCAGCGGGAAAGAATGGTGGGCAACACTTTATGCCTTTCGGTCGTGGCGAGGATGAACAGCGCGTGGTGCGGCGGTTCTTCAAGCGTCTTTAAAAAGGCATTGAAAGCGGCGGGACTGAGCATGTGCACCTCGTCGATGATGAAGACTTTGTATTTCCCAAGGGCGGGCGGGATGCGCACCTGGTCGATGAGCGAACGGATGTCATCAACTGAATTGTTGGAGGCCGCATCCAGTTCGTGGATGTTGAGCGAACGCTGCTCGTTGAATGCCTGGCACGATTCGCAGGTGTTGCACGCCTCGCCGTCGGCGGTCGGGTTCATGCAGTTGATTGTCTTCGCGAAGATACGGGCGCACGACGTTTTCCCGACACCCCTCGGTCCGCAGAACAGATAGGCATGTGCCAGTTTCTGGTTCTGGATCGCGTTTTTCAGGGTCGTCGTCAGCGACTTTTGCCCGACAACATCCTTGAATGTCCCCGGACGGTATTTTCTTGCCGATACAATATAGTTCTCCATACGTTTCCGTGCCTCTTTTTATGATTGCTGAACAAAGATAGTAGAAAAAAAGCCTGCCCGGTAATCCCCGGCAGACTTTTTTTTCGTCGCTTTTTTACACGAAGTTATCATTTTGTCAGGAAAACAAGTAAAAATGATTCCTGACAGGTTAAATCTTTGAAGATTTTCGCTGTCGGGCTTCCATCTAGTATCATTCTTCCAGGATTTTCATCGTCCAAGCACTCGGACAGTCAAAATCTTTGCGGATTTGTGTTGTCAGGAGGCTCGGACGGTCAAAATCTTTGCGGATTTGTGTTGTCAGGAAGCTTGGACGGTCAAAATCTTTGCGGATTCCTCTTGTCCAAGCCTTCGGGCGGTCTCTTTCCTGGTAGAGGATTTATTTCAAGCCCCGGTTTTTCAACAAAGGATCGGTTCCGGGTTCTTTCCCACGGAAATTCTTATACATATCCATGGCGTCGTCGATTCCGCCCGGTGTCAGGATGTAGTTGCGGAACTTGCCAGCCACTTCCTGATTGAAGATATCTCCTGTTTCTTTGTAGGCTTCATAGGCATCGGCATCCAATACTTCTGCCCAGATATAACTATAATAACCGGCCGTATATCCGCCTCCCATGGTGTGATTGAAATAGGTCGTGCGGTAGCGGGACGGGATTTGTTTCAGCAATCCGCGTTTGCCCAGGGTCTCTTCTTCAAATTTCATTACGTCCAGATCGGCAGGAACATCCGTCAGTACATGGAAGTCCATATCCAATAAAGATGCCGCCAGGTATTCGGTCGTAGCGAAACCCTGTCCGTACTTGCCACTCTTGTCGAGTTTCTCTATCAAGTCGGCCGGGATAACTTCGCCTGTCTGGTAATGCTTGGCATATACTTTCAAGACTTCCGGTTCGAATACCCAATGTTCCATCACTTGAGAAGGTAATTCCACAAAGTCGCGGGGCACACCCGACACGCCGTAATAATGAACGTCTTTAAACAGGTTATGCAGTCCGTGCCCAAATTCATGGAAAAGGGTAGAGGCTTCGTCGGCACTCAGCAAAGCGGGCTGTCCGGCTGCCGGTTGGGTGAAGTTGCAAACGATCGTCACGACCGGGCCTTGGCGTTTGCCATCCACATACGTCTGCGAACGATAGGTTCCGCACCAGGCGCCGCCTCGTTTGCTGGCACGCGGGAAGAAATCCATATACAAAACACCCAGGTGCGTACCGTCTTTGTCCTTACATTCGAATGCCAAAGCATCGGGATGCGGGAGAGGCATGTCTTTCAGTTCGGTGAAAGTGATACCATACAGTTTGTTGGCTACATAGAAGGCTCCTTCACGTACCTGATTGAGGGGCAGATACGGGCGTATCTGATTCTCATCTAAATCGAACTTGGCTTTTTTCGCCTTTTCGAAATAATAACGCCAATCCCAGCCTTCAGCCTCGAGCGACTGTCCTTCTTTCTTGATTTCAGCCTGGATGTCGGCCAGTTCTTCTTTCGCTTTATTCAGAGCCGGTGTCCAGACTTCGTCCAGTAGCTTATATACGTTCTCGGAATTTTTGGCCATGCGGTCTTCCAACACAAACGAAGCATAATCTTTGTATCCCATCAGCTTCGCTTTCTCCAGTCGCTTGGCTACCAGCTGGCGGACCACCTCTTTATTGTCGGCGTCGTTGTTATTGTTTCCTCGGTTGATATAGCCTTTGAAAATCTGTTCGCGTAATGCCCGGTTGTCGGCATATTGCAAGAAAGGCATGACGCTGGGGTTGTGTAATGTAAAGATCCATTTGCCTTCCTGTCCTGCAGCTTTAGCCGTTTCAGCAGCATTGGCAATGAGACTTTCCGGCAGCCCGGAAAGATCTTCTTTCTTCTCGATAACCAGTTGGAAGTCGTTGGTCTCTTTCAGCATATTCTGTCCAAAAGTCAGCTGGAGCATCGCGATTTCGCTGTTCAATTCACGGAGTTTGGCCTGCTTTTCTGCATCCAGATTGGCACCACCTCTGACGAAATCCTTATATGTTTCTTCGAGTAATTTGGTTTGTTCCTTATTTAAACCCATCTTGTCTCTATTTTCATAGACTTGTTTGACCCGTTCGAACAGTTTCGGATTCAAACTAATGTCATCTTCATGCTTCGAGAGCATCGGTGAGAGCTGCTTGCTCAGTTCCTGCATCTCGTCGGATGTATTGGCGCTGTTCTGTCCGTAGAAAACCGCACTCACTTTTCGCAATAGTTTTCCACTTTGGTCCAGAGGAACAATCGTATTTTCAAAGTCAGGAACAGACTTTTGATTGACAATGGCTTCAATTTCCTGAGCTTGTTCCTGCATTCCCTTTTCAAAAGCAGGCAAATAGTGTTCAATCTTGATCTGGTCGAACGGAGGAACACCAAACGGAGTCGTATATTCCGTAAAGAAAGGGTTTTCTGTCTCCACTTTCTGTTCTTTAGGAGCATTACATGCCGTCAAGGCAAAAGCTGCTCCGGCTATTAGTACTAGTTTATTCATACAGATTAATAATTTTTAATTTGCGCGTAAAGATAAGAAATCCTTTTATTTTTTTCGCAAATCTTTTACCTTTGCGGAAAAGAAATACAACAGATGTCGAAACTTAAAGATTTTTACAATAAATATTTAGCTTGGATCAACAAGTATGTGTTGGTGACAATCGGTGTATTTATCCTGATGTGTCTGGATAGCGACAGCAACCTGTATAAGCGGTATATGTACGACGAGAAAATCAGGAGTCTGGAGAAAGAAATCAAGTTCTATCAGAAAGAAATCGAAGTGAACCGTAAAAAGCTGGAAGACTTACATACCGACAAAGAAGGATTGGAGCGTTTTGCCCGTGAAGAATACTTCATGAAACGCCCGAATGAAGATGTTTTTATCATAAAGGAAAAATAAATGAATTCCCAAATACGTACGTATCTGTTTACTGTCTCTGCCATTTTACTGTTGGGTGGAGCTGTTTTGTATTTAACTCAATGGTTCGTTGCGCCTTATCTGTTTGCCGTTGGTGCGGCAGGTATTACGGTTTGTTATCTGACGGAGTCGGTCGTTGGTTTGGACTTTCGGCAGAAACGTTTGCATCGCTTCAATGTCTTGTCAGGTCTTTTAATGATTGCCGCATCTGCTTTTATGTTTAAAGGCAAAATGGAATGGGTTATTTTGTTGGCCATATCTGCTATTTTCCAGACGTATGTGGCTTTTGTGGGTGGAAAAGGGAAAAATAATTCTTAAAGAAAACCGAGGAATACCCATTTTGATTCTCGTTACTTTTGTTTTTGATTCTCGTTACTTTTGTTTTTGATTCTCGTTAGAATCTATTTGGTTTTTCGTTGGTTTGATTTATCCAGCTTATGGCATTATAAATGCGAAGGTTGGAATCGGATAAAATAAAGAAGCCAGGATGATTGCTAGTAACAATATCCTGGCTTTTATAGGTTCTTATTCTATGCTTTATTCTTCTGTTTTAGGAGCTTCTTCTCCTTCAGCTTTGTTTTCAGCTTCTTGTTGTTCCATTTTTACTTCAATAGGAGTGAAGTCGTTGATGCCACTGCTAATTAGCAGGTTATACCAGCTGATCAACTTCTTGATGTCACTAGGATAAACGCGATCCCGGTCAAATTCGGGTAACACTTCAGCCATGTAAGCACGAAGTTCATCCGGTTTGGCAGAAGTTTGGATAGAAGCCTTTTCTCCGTTTTCTTTATTTTTGATGTTGGTCAATACTTCATGCAAGGGAATTTCTCCATCGTTTGTATAAATGGCAATATCACCCAGTGAGATGACCTTATCTTTTGCATATGCAGGTACTTTCTTCTTGTCTGTCAATGATTCAACGATCAGCATATTTTTCCCGTGAGAAACCAGTCTGAACAGGCCTGGACGTCCAGAAATAGACAAAATAGTCTTCAACATAATTGTTCGTTTTTTCTTTGTTTGGATTTGAATTAATTTAAATATCACGCAAAGGTAACATAACTACCGGATATTATCGAAAATTTGACTTAAAAACTTTTCAACTTGCGGTAACAAGGGTTGTTTTCCGTCATTCGTAATGATGTAGTCTGCCCATAATTTCTTTTCTTCATCAGATACCTGACTTTCGATGCGTTTCCGTAACGCTTCTTCTGTAGAATGGTCCCGTTGTAAAGCCCGTTGGATGCGGATCTCGAGCGGAGCATATACCATAAGACTAACATCTACTATTTTGTTAAAGCCTGATTCAAATAGGATGGCCGATTCGATGGCACAACCATGCTGCTGTTGATGTTCACTCCATGTCAGGAAATGTTTATTCACTTCCGGATGGATGATTTGGTTTACCTGCAAAAGTAAGTCTTTGTTCCCGAAGATAGCTTTTGCCAACGCGGGTTTATTCAGACCTTCGGATGTATAAATATCCGGACCGAAGAGGTGAATCAAACGTTCCCGGATGACAGGAGAGGTATTTGTCAGTTTCTTACTCTCATCATCTGCAATGTAAACCGGTATTCCATGAACAGACAGAAGCTGAGCAACGACTGATTTCCCGCTTCCGATTCCTCCGGTGATTCCAATCTTTATCATTTGAAACTGGTATTTTGTTCTAATAAAAACTCTATTTTTGTGGGCGTTGTATGGCAATAACGAACCCAGTCCGGTTTCTTGGTAACTTGAACTTCGATGGTACCGGAAACATTTTCTTCCAGTTGGGCATAAGGAACTTCTACGGCAAACATGTCTTCCGTTAACTCTTTAAACCGGGAGATCGGAATGTTACAGGATACTTCTACAATCTGTGGAAATGTTCTGATTTTGTAGTTGGCTGGGACTCCGGTAACTTCCACAGGGATAGAAAGAGCCTTTTCCGTATATTCCTCGATAGGAATGGTGACTGATACATTATTTGTTTCGAAGTTCGTTCCTTCGATTGGTTGCAGCCCCACTACACGCGTGATACTCTTTTTCCCGTTTTTGATTTCTGTATAAGCTGTCTTAACTTCTTCAATCGAGTTGAGTATGGAATCGCTGGCGTAAACCGTTACATGCGATGGCGATATTTGTATGTCGGAAGATACCAGGAATCCTTTTTCTGTTTGTATGTTTCCTTCGAAGACAACCGGAAACTCCCGGCTTTCTCTCATGCCGTATCGAAGGGTAAACGATTGTGGCTCGATGCTGTAAAGCGTCGTCGTGGCCAATACTTGCTTTTGGATCTCGGCTTCAATCTTTTTCTTGTCAACAACAAACTTTCCGGTTTCTTTGGAAGCTCCGGTCATATCAATAGTGATTGATCTGAATTTCTGACCAATCATATAGTTAAGCAGTGCACTTCCTTTATCTTTTATCCGAATGGATATTTCCTGCGGAACTTTGTTTGTGAAAATAATATCTTCCGGAACGTTATTGTATCTGAGTGGTATAGACATGACTGTTTCGTATTCTTGTTGCAGACTTTGCAACAGCCAGAATCCAAAAGATAACAGGACGAAACAAGAAAAAATTAAAGCTTCTTTCCATCGTTGGCGATGCAAAAAAGCTTTAATGTCTGCCAAAACAGTATGATATGTCCGGACACAATTAGTAAGCCATGACATATATAGAAAATCTTTTAATTACTTTTGTTTTGCATCTTCTGATGAAGCAAAAACAGATGTCTTGTCAATCTGGATATTTACGCCGTTAGCGATTTCGATGACCATATATACGTCACCAATCTCTTTGATCTTTCCATAAATACCACCTGCAGTGATTACCTTATCGCCTGTTTTCAATGCTTCACGAGCTTTCTGGATTTCTTTTTGTCTTTTTTGCTGAGGGCGTATCATGAAGAAATAAAAGATTGCCACAATGACAACCATCATGATAATACCAGACCATTGAGATTGTCCGGCTGCCGCTTGAAGTAGAATACTTAAGTTCATCATATTTATATTAGTTATACATTATCAATTGTGTATTTGACGGACACAAATGTAATGATAAAATTTAATCTTTCAATATTAGCTTCTCATTTTTTAGTTCATTGACAATGGAATCCAAAATTCCGTTGATGAAAGTTCCACTTTTCGGTGTGCTGTAATATTTAGCCATGTCAATGTATTCATTCAATGATACATTAGTCGGGATTGTGGGGAAAGTCATGATTTCGGCTAATGCAACTTGCATAATCAGCATATCGATGTTGGCAATTCGTTCGGATTCCCAGTTCTTCATGTGTTTGCTGATTCGCTCGCGGTATTCTTTTCCCTTTAAAATAGTTTGGTGGAACAGTTTGGTGGCAAATACTTTGTCTTCCTTGTCTTTAAACATGGGTAATAATTCCTGTTTGCTACCTTCTGTTTCCTTGAATTTCTTGATTGTTTTGAGGACAAATGTTTCGACGATAGCGATATCATCATTCCAGTAGATACTTTTATCCTCCAGGTATTCTTCGATATATTCGCTGCTGCAAATTATTTTCTTAAAGATCTGACGCCAGAATTCACGATCCGTTTCGTAATTGTCTTCTTTGTTTTCCAAATACTCTGCGTAAATGTCGGAAGCAAGAATCAGTTCTAATACTTGTTTGATGAAGTCTTCATCATTGGCCCATGAAATACCTTCTGCGGCAACATATTGATTCAATGCCTCATTGTCGGCCAATTGTTTGATAAAACGATTATCGATCAAACGCGTATTGGGTGTTAAGTCTTCCGGTGTCGGCATGAATTTGTGTTTGCGGATATCAAGATTTCTTCTGTGTAAATTGGTTACTTCAATCATCAGAAGAAGTAAGTAATGATATAGGTCGTACGATTTTTGAAGACTGAACATGAGCTCGTTTTCTGCAACTTTTAAATCACCATGTCCGTTTTGATAGTATGAATAAACTATCTGTAAGACTTTAATACGGATTAAAATTCTGTTAATCATCGTTTGAAGGAACTACTTTGTGTTTAATATTTTCAGTTTGCAAAGGTAATGATTCTTTTTGGAATAGTGAATTTAAAAGATATTCTTTCTATAAATTTGATTTTTGGCCATTATTTTTTAGGTTAAAATGATTGAAGATTAGAAAAAAATGCGCATATTTACACCCTAATAAGTTGAGCTTGTCAAACACAACTGATAAGACTCTGTTTATTATGTTGTGAAGGAAATGGCTTGCAGAGCTTAGTTAATAATGAATGAAGACGAAATAATTTAAAAGTTATGCCATGGAAGAAGGAAAGAAGAAAAACATTGTTGAGGGTGGCGATAAAGAAATTCTGTATTCGAAAGCCATAAAGGCCGGTAAACGCATTTATTACCTGGATGTAAAGAAAAATTTGAAGGAGGATTTGTTTTTGGCGATTACTGAAAGTAAAAAGATCCAGTCAAAGGAGAGTTCGAATGTAACCTTTGAGAAGCATAAAATTTTTCTTTACCGCGAAGACTTTGATAAGTTTGTGGATGGTTTAGTGGATGTGATCGGCTATGTTAAATCTCATAAGGGAGAAGTAACGCGTTCGGAAGAAAATGCTCCGAAGAAAAAGGAAGCTCCTGCTGAGACGGATTCAGACATTAAGCTGGATATTAAATTCGATGCAGAATAAGCTTTTATTCACCTTGCAGAAAGATGAAAAAATAGGATGCCTAAGTATTTAGACATCCTATTTTCTTTTAAGCATGTATGATTGTCATATATGCTTATTTGTTTTGCGGAATTAAGCACCCGGGTGAATTGCTTCTGTAGGACATGCTTCAGCACATGTTCCACATTCTGTACACATATCAGGGTTGATACTGTACTTATCACCTTCAGAAATTGCTCCTACCGGACATTCGTCGATACAAGTTCCGCATGCAATACAATCATCGCTAATTACGTAAGCCATATTCTTAAACGTTTAAATGTTAACTATTAGTCGTGCAAATGTAGGATATTATTCGGATTAAAAAAATAGCTAAGGCTATATTTTTTTATATTTTCCCTTTGTTTGCAATAAAAACAATGTATCTTCGTTATATAAAAAAACAAGAAAGTTGAGACGTTTTATAGTTATAGTAAGTGTGCTCTGCTGTTTTTCAGCAGTCGTTTGGGGACAACGGGAGAAGGTGAAGAATCAGCCGTATGTGGATAATAAGTTATTTCACTTAGGTTTTCATGTGGGGATTCATGCGCAGGATATGTTATTAACGCATACCGGCGTTTCTACAAACGGTGAGACTTGGTTTGCGGAAATACCAACTTATTCTCCGGGATTCAGTGTCGGTGTGATTGGAGATATGTTCCTCAATCCTTATTTTAATTTGCGTTTTATTCCAACCATTAACTTTGGTGACAAGCGTTTCGTGTTTCGTGAACAGGAAACCGGTGAAGAGTTTCGTACATCTGTTCGATCGAGTTACCTGACGCTGCCGTTGAGTGTGAAGTATTCTTCTTTCCGATTAAACAATTGCCGCCCTTATTTGACGGCAGGAGTTTATGGTGCCATGGATTTAGGTCGCAAAAGAGGAAATCCTTTATACTTGAAAGGCTTTGATTATGGGTTGGAATTCGGTATCGGCTGTAATATCTATTTGCCCTTTTTCCGGTTATGTCCGGAGTTGAAGTTTAGTTTCGGTTTGCCGAATTTGCTTGTAAAAGACCGTCCGGATCTGGAAGGACAAGAAACAATCAAATATACCGAAGCCTTGTCCAAGGCAACTTCACGTATGGTTACGCTGACATTTAATTTCGAATAAAGAGTTCGATGTAAATATATGCGGCAGGCGTAGCCATCAGCACACTGTCAAAACGATCAAGAATTCCTCCATGACCGGGTAAAAGATTTCCTGAATCTTTTACTCCCAGTGTCCGTTTTAATAAAGATTCTGTCAGATCTCCCCAAGTAGCAAAAAGGACAACGACGGCTGCCAGTCCTAGCCATTGAATACGACTTATTTCAGGAGCGTACCAGGCAAATCCTTGCGAAGCTAATAAAACTACAATCAGTCCGCCCCAAAATCCTTCCCATGATTTCTTGGGTGATATGCGTTCGAATAATCTTCTTTTCCCAATTTGTGAGCCTACCAGGAAAGCTCCTGTATCATTCAACCAGACGAATATAAAGATGGCTAGTATATATAAAGGTACATAGACCTTGGATGTTGTTGCTGGGTCTTGCTGGATGGAGATGAAATTCAATAACGAAAATGAGCCGGCGCAGTAGATTTGTGCCAGAAAAGTAAAGGCCCAGTTATTGATTGGATTCGGAGCTTTGGTATAAAGCTCGCTGATCAGTGCGTACATGATAAATAACAGGTAAGGGAAGAAGATTTCTTCTCCGGCGAATCCTTGCACTTTCATGAAGCAGGCAAAGAATAGATACATACCTCCGGCAGTACTGATCAACCGGCGTAATGTTGCATTTTCGTAGTGCTTCAATAATCCGTAGAATTCCCATAAAGCAAATCCTGTTATGATGCAAAACAGAATAGCGAATGAAAATGCATTGTATAATATTGCTCCCAGTAAGATTCCAACAAAGATAATCCCAGTAAGCGTCCGTTTGATGAAATTGTTCAAAATGTTTTCCTTTTTAATGATTGATGTGCAAAGATAGGCATATAAACGAAACGTGAAAGAAAAAATCCCTGTTTAATTCAGTCGAATCAAACAGGGATGAATCATTTGTTTTGTTTTTTATTACTTGTCTTCTTCCGTTTGGGGAGCTTCTTCACTTGTTTCTGAAACAGGTGACTCCTCTTTTACATTCTTCTTGTCGTTTTTATCATCTTTATTCTCTTTTTCGAGAATTTCTTCTGAACGGGAAGCCCACGGACGCTTACCGAAAATATGTTCTACGTCTTCCCGGTAGATGACTTCGCGTTCCAGCAATACGTTTGCTAATTCATTATGACCTTCTGCATTTTCAGCCAGAATTTTCTTAGCACGTTCGTATTGTTCCGAAATGATCTGCTGGACTTCTTCGTCGATGATGCGAGCCGTACTTTCACTATAGGGTTTGGTAAATCCCCATTCCTGACCACTTGAGTCGTAGTAGTTGATGTTGGGTAACTTATCGCTCATACCATAATAAACGACCATTGCGTATGCTTGTTTGGTAACACGTTCCAAATCGTTGCTGGCTCCGTTGGAAATCTGACCGGAATAGAGTTCTTCGGCAGCACGTCCTCCCAAGGTAGAACACATTTCGTCGAGCATTTCCTCGCGGGTTGTGATCGGACGCTCTTCAGGCAGATACCAGGCTGCGCCTAATGCTTTTCCACGAGGTACGATCGTTACCTTCACCAGCGGGTTGGCATGTTCCAGCTTCCAGCTGATTGTAGCATGACCTGCTTCGTGGATCGCAATGCGTTTCCGTTCGGTTTCTGTCATGACTGTTGTTCTTTTTTCCAAACCGCCAACGATACGGTCCACTGCATTCATGAAGTCTTCTTTCTGAACAAACTTTTTGTTGTTACGGGCTGCAATCAATGCGGCTTCATTGCATACATTCGCTATATCGGCTCCCGAGAATCCTGGAGTTTGTCGAGCCAGGAGTTCGGCATCAACACTGTCATCTATCTTGATCGGACGCAGATGAACGCCGAATATTTCCTTTCGTTCATTCAAATCCGGCAATTCAACATGAATCTGACGGTCGAAACGTCCGGCACGCAATAAGGCTTTATCCAGAATATCGGCACGGTTGGTTGCCGCCAGGATAATCACACCGCTGTTCGAACCAAATCCATCCATTTCAGTCAGCAATTGGTTCAATGTGTTTTCGCGCTCGTCATTACTGTTCATGTTCGCGTTTTTTCCACGGGCACGGCCTACGGCATCAATTTCGTCGATAAATACGATACAAGGAGCTTTTTCCTTGGCCTGACGGAACAAGTCGCGTACACGAGAGGCTCCAACTCCAACGAACATTTCTACGAAATCAGAACCCGATAAAGAGAAGAACGGGACATTCGCTTCGCCGGCTACTGCCTTTGCCAATAAAGTCTTACCTGTTCCCGGAGGACCTACCAACAAAGCTCCCTTCGGAATTTTACCTCCCAGTTCTGTATATTTGGAAGGATTCTTCAGGAATGATACAATTTCTTCCACTTCCTGCTTGGCTCCAGCCAAACCTGCCACATCTTTAAAGGTAACTTGTGGATTGTTGTCTTTATCAAACAACTGGGCCTTGGCTTTTCCTACACTGAAAACGCCGCCCGGACCACCGCCGGCTCCGCCAGACATTCTTTTCATTAAGAATATCCAAACCAGAACGAAGAGGATAATAGGGCCAAATGATATGAGAAAACTCCACATCGCATCGTCGCCTTCCTCGAAGCTTACTTGCGTATCAATTTTATCATCGGATACTGCATTGTCATAGAAGTCGGAGAACTTATCGGCCGACGGGATTTTTATATATACTTTAGGCGACAGGCTGTCGGTCATCTTTTCTCCCGGAAAGACAATACCTATCTTATCACTTTTAACCGTAGCCTCTACGACATTCTTTTTGTTATAGACAACCATCTTGTCGAATACGTTTTCTTTGGCCAACTTTTGGAATTCTGTCCAGCCTATTTCTTTAGAACCGGTCGAATCGTTGGTCATATACAACGCAATCAACAGCAAAAAGATGATTCCGTACATCCAATAGAAATTGAAGCGGAACATCTTTTGTTTGTTGTCCTTGGGTTTATTCGGATTCATTCTATTGTTTTCCATATGCTATGTTTGTAAATGCAAATTCAATATTAGTCCAGGTTGGGGATTTCTGTAATCTTGGCATCTTCCCAAAGCGTATCCAGATTATAGAACTTGCGTTTTTCGGGTAAAAAGATGTGGACCATTACGGTTCCATAATCCATACCGATCCATTCCGCACGTTGTTCGCCGTCGATCGACAACGTCTTTTCTCCGGCTTCCCGGCGGGCGAAATCCCAAACGGAATCACATAATGTGGAAACTTGTGATGGAGAGTTTCCTTCTCCAATAACCATGTATTGGCAAATCGCTCCTTCTATCGAGCTTAAGTCAACTACAACAATATTTTTCCCTTTCTTTTCTTGCAGGCCGTTTACGATGGCCTGTACTAAAACTTGTGTTTGATCCATTCTTATCTTACTAAAATTCTAATTTCCAAAGTTGCAAAGATACTTGGAATAAATTTATTTCAGGCATCTTGTCAGGTAAATTCTTTTTATCAATTCATTTTTCTTTACAAAAACAACTGGGATGCCCGAAAAGTTCATTCGTTTGTTTCCTTTCCACCAATAGGGGGAATGATTCTTGTCTGATAGGAAAAAGATGTGTGTAGGTTTATATTTTTAGACCGTTTCACCCTTGTGAAGAGATCGTTTCACCTGGGTGATACGATCGTTCCACCCGGGTGGAACGATATAAAATAAATGAGAATCAGATATATTTTTCTGGTAAGAATGAGTCTGTTATCTTGAAAGGAAGTTTGATTGCAGTTGCTGTGCCGGTATAAAATCTCTTTTGTTGAGGAAAAAATGAAGAAAAAATCGATTTTTATTTGGCAGTTCCGTAAAAATGCGTACCTTTGCACCGCAAACGAAAAAGTTGTGGTTAGTACAACGTACGACATTGTTCTATGGTGTAATGGTAGCACAACAGATTCTGGTCCTGTTTGTCCAGGTTCGAATCCTGGTAGAACAACTTCTTTCGGATGCTTTGTTTTAAAATTACATTGTTCTATGGTGTAATGGTAGCACAACAGATTCTGGTCCTGTTTGTCCAAGTTCGAATCTTGGTAGAACAACGAAAAGCTTCCTGATTTAGGAGGCTTTTTTTGTATCTGTTTGTTCCGGTTGTGGGCAAGTATTTAGGGAAGTCGCTAAAAGCTGATGTACTTCTTTCTTCCCGTTCTTGAAATTGTTCTCTTAATTTGTTCTATTCTCAGGATAAAATACATACTTTTGTAAAGTAGAAGATTTCATTAGCAAACAAATAGAGAGAATATATTTATGCCTTTAAACTTACAGAAGAATCTGCCGGCAATCGAATTGCTGAAGAAAGAACATATATTTGTGATGGATGCTCTGCGGGCTTCGTCACAAGATATCCGTCCGTTGCGTGTTGTGGTGTTGAATCTGATGCCTCTTAAGATAACGACCGAAACGGATCTGGTCCGTTTGTTGAGTAATACGCCGTTGCAAGTGGAAATGGATCTGATGAAAATCAAAGGCCATACGCCAAAGAATACGCCCATTGAACACATGCGTGAGTTTTACAAGGACTTCGACGCCATGAAAGATTCTTATTATGACGGGATGATTGTAACGGGTGCTCCGGTTGAACAGATGCCTTTTGAAGAAGTAACTTATTGGGAGGAGATTACGGAAATCTTTGATTGGGCGCGTACACATGTCACTTCGACGCTGTACATTTGCTGGGCAGCCCAGGCCGGACTCTACCATTTTTATAATATTCCGAAGTACGATCTTCCGTCTAAAATGTTTGGTGTATTCCGCCATACGTTGCGAGAACCGTTTGTCCCGATATTCAGAGGCTTTGATGATGAATTCTATGTGCCGCACAGCCGCCATACGGAAGTACGACGGGAAGATATTTTGAAAGTTCCCGAACTGACTTTACTTTCAGAGAGTGAAGAATCGGGCGTATATATGGCCATGGCAAGAGGAGGACGCGAATTCTTTATTACCGGGCATTCGGAATATTCACCTTATACCTTGAATGATGAATACATTCGTGACTTGAATAAGGGATTGCCGATTTCAGTTCCGAAGAATTATTACCGGAATGACGATCCGGCGCAAGGACCGGTTGTACGTTGGCGCGGACATGCCAATTTATTGTTTACGAACTGGCTGAATTATTATGTCTACCAGTCAACACCTTTCCGCTGTGAAGATATCCGTTTGCTGGGCGAATTACAATGAAAAGAGAAGAATCAGCTATGGTAAGGAAAATTGAATTATTGTCGCCGGCAAAGGATCTGACGTGTGGATTGGAGGCTATTCGTCATGGAGCAGATGCTGTTTATATCGGAGCTCCTAAATTTGGAGCGCGGGCAGCGGCCGGAAATACGTTGGAAGATATACGGACGCTGTGCGATTTTGCCCACATATATGATGCCCGTATTTATGTGACATTAAATACGGTCTTGAAAGAAGAAGAACTGGAAGAAGCACGTCAGTTGGCCTGGCAGTTGTATAATGCCGGGGTAGATGCGCTGATTGTACAGGATATGGCACTGATGCAGATGGATCTTCCACCGATTCCTCTTCATGCTAGTACACAAACGGATAACCGAACGGTAGAAAAGGTACGCTTTCTGCAGGATGTAGGCTTTACACAAGTAGTGCTGGCCCGTGAATTGACGTTGAAAGAAATCCAGCAGATTGCATCTGAAACAGATGTGGCGCTCGAAGCCTTCGTACACGGAGCTTTATGCGTTAGTTATAGTGGTCAGTGTTATCTGAGTGCCGCTTTGTCCGGGCGTAGTGCAAACCGGGGTGAATGTGCTCAGTATTGCCGTTTGCCTTATACCATGGTTGATGCCAACGGAAAGGTAATAGCTTCGCAGAAACATCTGCTTTCGTTGCGGGATATGAATCGCTCGGACGATTTGGAAGCGATGATGGATGCCGGAATTTCCTCTTTCAAGATAGAAGGACGCTTGAAAGATGTCTCGTATGTGAAGAACGTGACAGCCTGGTATCGGAACAAACTCGATGAAATATTGGCCCGTCGTCCGGAATATGTACGGGCCTCTGTCGGAGAAAGCCGTTATACGTTTACGCCTCAGGTAGCGAAGAGTTTTAACCGTGGCTTTACTCCTTTTTATCTATATGGAAGAAATGCTGATGTGACAGCTTTTGATACACCGAAATCACAGGGAGAACAGGTTGGAACCGTAAAGGAAATACGGGGCAACAGCTTTACTGTGGCTGGATTGACGCCGTTAAACAACGGCGATGGTTTGGCTTTCTTCAATCAACGTGGTGAATTGGAGGGTTTCCGGGTAAATAAAGTGGAGGCAAACCGGGTTTATCCACAGGTGATGCCGGAAGGTTTACGTCCGAAAATGAAGTTGTACCGGAATTACGACCAGCAGTTTGAGAAATTATTGTCGAAGCCTTCGGCCGATCGGAAAATACCGGTTAGAATCTCTTTCGATGAGCATCCGGAAGGATTCTCGGTAGAAATGGAAGATGAAACAGGTGCCCGTGTGACGATTGTCCGTCCGTATGAAAAGATTCCGGCACAGAAAGATCAGACAGAAAATATTTGTACGCAGTTATCCAAATTAGGAAATACACCTTTTGATTGGGGAGCAGTGAAAGTGAATATGAGTCAGCCTTGGTTCGTTCCGTCTTCTTTGCTGGCTGATATGCGTCGGGAGGTTGTTGAAAAGCTTTTGTCGTGTCGGAAGATGCGATATCGGAGAGAATTGGTTCGTCGGAAACCGACAACATCCGTTCTTTTCCCGGAGAAACAGCTGACCTATTTGGGGAATGTCGCTAATTCGGAAGCGCGTCAGTTTTATAAGGAACATGGAGTGGAATCTATAGAGCCGGCTTTTGAAGTGAAACCTTTGTCGGATGTGCCTCTGATGTTTACCAAACATTGTTTGCGATATAGTATGGGTTGGTGTCCGACATACCAAAAAGGGAAATCTCCATTCAAGGAGCCTTATTACCTGCTGTATAAAGAACAACGACTTCGCTTGAAGTTCGATTGTAAACATTGTCAGATGTTGGTATGGAATGAATCTAATAAATGAGTAAGAATATGAAGAAGATTTTAGCACTGTTTTCCTTGTTGTTTGTCATGACTGCTTGCGGTCCGGAACAACTGGAAGAAGGGAAACCGGTTTATGTAACGGTTTCGACAAACATGGGAGATGTAACCGTTATGCTTTATGATGATACACCTTTGCATCGGGATAACTTTATTAAGTTGTGTCAGGATAATGCCTATGAAGGAGTATTGTTCCATCGGGTTATCAAGGAATTTGTGGTACAAGGAGGCGATCCAAACAGTAAAGCCCATGAACCAGGTGCTTTATATGGCGATGGTGATGGCGGTTATACAGTGCCTGCCGAAATATTATCCAATCATTTCAATAAGCGTGGAGCGTTGATTGATGCGAAAGAAGGAGATGAAGTGAATCCGGAACGAGAATCAGCAGGAACACAATTCTGTTTTATCCAGGGAAAAGTTTGGAATGACGAGGAATTGGACGGGATAGAAAAGCGCATCAACAATACACGCCGTAACTGGCTGTATTATGTTTTTCAGAGTCGGTTGAAGAAACAACATCCCGAACTGGCTGATGAAGCGAATGCTGATGAACTGCACATGCAGACATCTTTGATGCTTGAAGATACTTTGGCGCAATTGCAACCGATGGTGATTCCTGAAGAACATCGTCAGGTATATCGTACAATCGGTGGTTCTCCTCATTTGGATGGTTCGGTTACTATATTTGGAGAAGTAGTAGAAGGATTGGATATTGTAGAGAAAATCTCGTTGGTTGAAACGGATAAAAATGATCGTCCGTTACAGGATGTGATTGTTCTGAAGACAAAAGTATTCCAGAAGTAAATGGGAAAACCAGATACATACGGATTGTGTATGTAGAGAGTGGAGAATGTAGAAACGAAATAAACCTATATTTTAATATTATGCAGCTTAAAAACACATGGAAACTCATGTTCCTGTTGATGAACATGGCGTTTTGTCTTGCCCAGGCGCAGACAAAATCAAATTGGGGAGTGAAAGGTGTCTTATTGGACTCGTTGACGAATGAAGGAGAACCGTATGCCACCATTCGTATTGTACAGGAGAAAAAGACGGAACCAGTCAAATTGGCTGTTACGGATTTGGATGGTAAATTTAATGTTGATCTTCCTCAAACGGGGAATTTTGCGATCCATATTACCTCTATTGGGAAAAAGACTGTCAGCCGGAACTTTTCTGTTACAGACAGACAGCCACTCGTTGATTTGGGTAAACTTTATACTTCTGAGGCCAGTGAAGAACTGGAAGGAATAGAAGTGGTGGCTCAAAAGCCATTGGTCAAGGCGGAGATTGATAAGATTTCGTATAGTATAGCCGATGATCCGGACTCAAAAACCAATACAACCTTGGAAATGTTACGGAAGGTTCCGTTGGTTTCGGTAGATGGAGAAGATAATATTCAGGTCAATGGTTCCAGTAACTTCAAGGTTCATGTGAATGGAAAACCCAACACACTGATGAGTAATAACCCGAAAGAAGTATTGAAGAGCTTGCCGGCCAATTCTGTAAAGTCGATAGAGGTTATTACTGATCCGGGAGCAAAATACGATGCGGAAGGTGTGGGTGGTATCTTGAATATCATTACTACTGAAGGACGGATGCAAGGGTATAATGTAACGCTAGGCGCGAACGGCAGTAATCGTGGTGTCGGTGGTTATGCCTATGGTACCGTACAGGTTGGAAAGTTTACAGTGACAGGAAACTATTCCTATAATTATAATAATACACCTCGGGGTTATACGACTTCCACACGGGAAGATTTTACATCGGATACTTATAAATACTTGCAGAGCGATGGTTCTTCCAAGAATACCGGTAACTATCAGTTTGGAAATATCGAAGCCAGTTACGAGATTGATACCTTGAATCTGATCACTTTCTCAGCGAACGTGTTTGGCGGAAAGTCCAAGTCGGAGAGTGAGTCTTACAGCTTTATGAATAATGTTGATCTGCAGAAGATGTACGACTACCGCTCGTTCAGTAATAGCGAAAGCAGCTTTGGTAATACGGGCTTGAATGTCGATTATCAACATTCAATGAAGCGAAAGGGAGAATACCTGACAGCTTCTTATAAGTTCAATAATTCGCCCAACGACAGTGAGGCAGAAACCTATTACGATGATATAACGGATGTTCCCTTCCGTCTGACAGACCAGTATTATAACAACGATGCCCATACGGCAGAACATACTTTGCAGTTGGATTATGTTAATCCGTTGAATGAGATGCATTATATTGATGCCGGAATGAAATACATTTTCCGTCAGAATGCGAGTGACAGTAAATATTTCATGGAAAACGAAGATGGTTCGTTTGTTCAGAATGAAGATCAAAGCAGTATGTTTGATCAAGGGCAGAATATCCTGGCTGCGTATGCTGACTATCAGCTGAAATGGAAAAAGCTGGGCTTTAAAGTAGGAGCCCGCTATGAACATACCTTTATGGATGTAGAATATGCTTATTTCCCGGACAGGAATTTTGATGCCAACTTTGATGATATTGTTCCGACAGCCAACTTATCCTATATGTTAGGTATGAGTTCTTCTTTGCGGGCGAATTATAATATGCGTATCAACCGTCCCGGTATCTGGTACCTGAATCCGTTCCGCGATACCAGCAATCCGACATCCATCAGCTATGGTAATCCGGATTTGGATACAGAAAAATCACATAATCTCGGCTTAACATACAGCAGCTTTTCAGCTAAGTTCAGTGTAAATGCTACGATCAATTATAATTTTACCAATAATGGAATTGAACGGTATTCTTTTATGAATAACGGAGTAATGGAAAATACCTATGACAATATTGGTAAAACCCAACGGACCCGTTTATCTCTTTGGATGAACTGGAATCCGGGAAATAAAACCCGTATTTCTATCAATGCTTCCGGTAGTTATTCAGATTTCAGCAGTAAGAAATTGGATACAAAGAACAGTGGATTTCAGGGTAATCTGTTTGGTAATATCCAGCAGACGTTGCCATGGGATTTAAGATTCAGTGTGTATGGCGGAGGTAGTACGCCTTATATCTCTTTACAGGGAAAAGGTTCTTCCTATTATTTCTACGGAATGAACTTGAGCCGTTCATTCTTGAAGGATAAACGATTGAATGTTTCTGTATATGTAAGTAATATCTTCAATTATTATCAGAAGTATTCCAATGAAACCGTTACGGATACATTCCGTTCTTGGTCGGAAAGTAAAATGCCCCGGTCTTCGTATGGTTTGAGTATCAGCTGGCGCTTTGGTGAATTGAAGGCACAGGTGAAACGAACAGCCCGAAGTATCAATAATGATGATGTCAAATCCGGAGGAAATAGTAGCTCGAGCGAAGGATCAAGCTCTTCGGGAACTAATTAATCATTTCAGGTGTATTGAAATAGTTTTTGTTTATGTAAAAAACTATTTCAATACTATGCTGTAAAATATGTATTTGTTAATTCGTATTAATCTGAATCGTTTTTCCAAATAAAAACTTGTGTTGTTCAGCATGAAGCTATACATTTGCACTGTGTTTTTCATGGTATTAGATTTAAGGTTAACAATGGAGATTGGTTGTCGTGATGACAACCTTTTTCTTTTTTAATACGTACCTTTGTACGAATGCTTATCGAAATAAAGTAAGACTATGAATTTTGAACTTTCTTCTCCTTTTAAACCCACCGGTGATCAGCCGGAAGCAATAGCTGCTTTGTCCGAAGGATTAAAGAGTGGGGTTCCATTTCAGACATTATTGGGTGTGACGGGTTCTGGTAAGACGTTTACGATAGCAAACGTGATTAAGGAAGTACAGAAACCAACGCTTATCCTCAGTCATAATAAAACGTTGGCAGCTCAGTTATATAGTGAGTTTAAGGCGTTCTTTCCGAATAATGCGGTCGAATATTTTGTCTCGTATTATGATTATTACCAGCCGGAGGCTTATCTGCCTTCTACAGATACCTATATCGAGAAAGATTTGGCTATAAATGATGAAATTGATAAACTCCGGTTGCGGGCAACGGCTTCTCTGTTGTCTGGAAGGCGGGATGTAATTGTGGTTTCTTCTGTATCCTGTCTCTACGGTATGGCTGATCCGCGGGCGTTTGCCGAGAAAGTAACTCATTTGGAGCGAGGAATGCAGATTGACCGGGATGAATTGCTCCGTCGGTTTGTGGCTGCGCTTTATATCAATAATAAGTTGGAATTCAATAGTGGATGTTTCCGTGTGAATGGTGATACGGTAGATATATTCCCTGCCATTGAAACGTTTGATGGTGTTGCTTACCGGATTGAATTCTGGGGAGATGAGATTGATCGTATTTCATCGTTTGATCCGATGACCGGACAGGAAATCGATGAACAGGACGAACTGAATATTTATCCGACAAACCTTTTCGTGACGACGCAGGAGCGTATTAATCAGGCAATCGGACAGATTGATGTGGATCTGGGTACACAGGTGGAATATTTGAAGGAGATTGGAAAACCGTATGAGGCAAAACGTCTTTATGAACGGGTGACGTATGATTTGGAGATGATCCGGGAATTGGGACATTGTTCGGGTATCGAGAATTATTCCCGGTATTTCGACGGTCGGGAAGCCGGTGAGCGTCCTTTCTGTCTATTGGATTATTTCCCGAAAGACTTCCTGTTGGTGGTGGATGAGAGCCATGTGACGATTCCGCAGATCCGTGCCATGTATGGCGGCGATTATGCCCGTAAGAAGAATCTGGTGGATTATGGTTTCCGCCTGCCGGCTGCGATGGACAATCGTCCGTTGACGTTTGATGAGTTTGAATCCCTGACACCGTGTGCAATTTATGTGAGTGCGACTCCGGCGGATTATGAATTGGAGAAGAGCGAAGGTATTGTTGTCGATCAGGTGATTCGTCCGACGGGGCTGTTGGATCCTATTATTGAAGTGCGCCCTACCTTGAATCAGATAGATGATCTGATGGAAGAGATTGCCCAGCGGTCGGCTGTGGATGAACGGATTCTGGTAACGACTTTGACGAAGCGGATGGCTGAAGAGCTGACGACTTATATGACACGTATGGGTGTCCGTTGTAATTATATCCACAGTGATGTGGATACCTTGGAACGGGTACAGATTATGGATGACCTGCGGAAAGGTTTGTTTGACGTGTTGATTGGTGTCAATCTGTTACGTGAAGGATTGGACTTGCCGGAGGTTTCGCTGGTGGCGATTCTAGATGCGGATAAGGAAGGATTCTTGAGGTCGCATCGGTCACTGACACAGACTGCCGGACGCGCGGCGCGTAATGTACACGGAAAGGTGATTTTCTATGCGGATAAGATAACGGACAGCATGCGTTTGACGATGGAGGAGACGAACCGTCGGCGCGAGAAACAGATGGCTTATAACGAGAAGCACGGTATTACACCGAAACAGGTGGTGAAGAACAGTGTCTCATTGGTGGCCGAAAAGCAACAACAGACAGCCGAACCGTATGCGTATGTAGAGCCTGAAAGAGCGAATGTGGCAGCCGATCCTGTGGTACAGTATATGAATCGCAGCCAGTTGGAGAAGGCCATTGAGCAGACTCGCCGGAAAATGACCGAAGCGGCCAAGAAACTGGAGTTTATCGAAGCAGCTCAATATCGCGACGAACTGGTGAAACTGGAAACTTTGTTGGAAACGAAACACGATTAAATCCCGATGAGAACTATTCTTTCTTTGCTGTGCGCCTTGTTGCTCTTTCCGTATGGAATCGGGGCGCAATCTATTTCTTATACGAAGGCTGATTCGTTGTTTTGTGTCCAAGCGTTGGATAGCTTGAAACGTTTACAGGCGAACAATGCCGGCGAACGGATGGTACAAGTGGCTCGTTTGTTTTTAGATAAGCCGTATGTGGCAGCTACGCTGGAAGGAGAACCTGAAACCTTGGTGGTGAATTTCCGTGAACTGGATTGTACGACGTTGGTCGAATCGGTCTTGGCCTTGTCGCAGCCCATTTCTTCGTTTGCCGATTATACGGAGGCGTTGCGCGGATTGCGTTACCGGAAGGGTGAGGTCCGTTATACCGAACGGCTTCATTATATAGCCGATTGGATGTACGAGAACGGCAAGCGTGGCTTGGTGAAAGATATCACACCCGAATTGCCGGGCAGTGAACCGTTGCCGTTGTCGCTTTCGTTCATGTCGTCTCATCCCGAATCCTATTCGGCTTTGAAAGGACATCCTGAGCGGGTAGCGCGTATGCGGGAAGTAGAAGCGGCTGTTAATGCGCGCTCTATCTATTCGTTTCTGCCGAAAGAACGCCTTGGCGAGGCTGAGAAATTTATCCGTAATGGCGACATTATCGGTTTCGTGACGACGATTAAAGGTTTGGATGTGACACACCTGGGAATTGCTTATTGGGCGACAGCGGAGCGACTGACTTTTATCCATGCTTCTTCGTCGGCTCGGAAGGTAATTGTCAATCCGGATTCGCTGGAAAGTTATCTCAAGCGTCAGAAATCTTGTCGGGGCATCTGGGTGATCCGTCCTAATAGTTAACCGATTGGTTCCATTTCTATGGATTTGTGAGCGATGAATCTTCTTAAATGACGATTTATACTTATTGTTTGCCGATAGCTGAGAATTTGAAATGTGAAAAAAGACGCTTATCCGAAAAAATAAATCGTTTTTCGAGAGGTTAATCCAATTTTTGTTATAATTTTGTGTCTCGTAAATATGTTTTATAGCAATCATTTTTTAGCCGTGGTTAAGCAACAACATAAGGAAGATTTTGATTTCTCGTCGAGCCTCACAGAAGTATGGCGGGTCTTGACGGATAAGGAACGGGAGATGTTACGCAATAATTCTACAATCCAGCATTTCAAACGGAATCAGTTGATTTATTGCGAAGGTGACGAACCGAAAGACATGATGTGTCTGCTGAAAGGGAAAGTGAAGATATTCAAAGACGGGGTAGGCGGCCGCAGCCAAATCATCCGCATGATCAAGCCGGTACAGTATTTCGGTTATCGGGCGAATTTCGCACAGGAGGATTATCTGACGAATGCTTCCGCATTCGAACCTTCTACCGTTTGCCTGATTCCGATGACGGTGGTAAAGGATTTGATCTACGCCAATCCGGATTTGGCGATGTTCTTTATCCGTCAGCTGTCGGTCGATTTAGGTATCGCCGATGAAAGGACGGTCAACTTGACGCAGAAGCATATCCGCGGACGTCTGGCAGAATCTCTTTTGTTCCTCAAAGACAGTTATGGATTGGAAGAAGACGGAGCGACGCTGAGTATTTATCTGGCGCGCGAGGATTTGGCCAACCTTTCGAATATGACGACTTCGAATGCCATCCGCACCTTGTCCACCTTCGTGTCGGAACATATCATAGCCATCGATGGCCGTAAGATCAAGCTCATCGATGAAGAAAAACTGAAGAAGATCAGCCGGATGGGATAACAAACCCGATGCTGGCGCAGGTATAAGAACAGCAATGCCGGGGAGAAAAGCTCTCTCCGGCATTGCTGTTGTAGTATGCTCGGCACGGTTGCGGCTTAGGCCTCTGCAGGCGTCTCGTCACCGGCCGTCCCGTCTTTTTCCTTCGTCGACTTCTTGCTCAGTTCCTGTTCCTTATAACGCTTGATCTGTGCGTTGATCTCGTCGATTGTCGTGGCATACTCATCGGTATTGGTCGTATCAACCAGATACAGGGCATTGATTTTATCGACGATGGTCTGGTAGGCAGCATCTGTATCGGCACGGGCTGCGAGCATGGCTGCCTTGGTTTGTCCGGCACGTTCGTTGTCGCGCGACTGCAATCCCGCTTTTACTTTCTCATTTCCGTTTTTCATCATCGTGACGAAGGGTGTTAACCCCAGACTTTCTACTTGTTCGCTGTATGTGGATTCCAAATCTTCAATGAAGTTGGTCATCAGACCGGTCTGCCGGCTGAGCGACATTTGGGTGTCGATTTGATAATCCGTCAGATGTTGGGTCAGCACTTTAGCCGCTTCATATTGCGCTCCGCTTCCTAAGTACGTAAATCCCTTTACCGTATATTTGTATCCTACATAAGCATTGTCGCGGGCCTTGTCTGCATTGGCAATCTCGTCTGTTTTATTGCTTTTCCGACTCAAGACCAGCACGGCATCTTCGCTGTCGAGCGCGGTTTTGAATGCCGGAAGTTCTGTCCTTAGTTTTTCCCCATAAAGCAGAATGCTATTCAGGTTCGTGTAGATGGCTTCCATAAAATTGTAGTGAGCTCCATTGGTGAGGCTGTGTGTGTCAATTGTGTTGATTTTTTTCATGACTCAATAATTTTGAAGTTTATAATAGGTTTTTGTCGGAAGAAGAATTCCTGTCGGTTTTGTGCTTCCCGAAGATTCGGAAAGTCTCCCGCCGCCGGAAAAGTGCTTCCCGAAAGTTCGGAAAATCTCCCGCCGCCGGAAAAGTGCTTCCCGAAGATTCGGAAAGTCTTCCGCCGCCGGAAAAGTGCTTCCCGAAGGTTCGGAAAGTGTCCCGCTGTCGGAAAAGTGCTTCCCGAAAGTTCGGAAAGTGTCCCGCCGTCGGAAAAGTGCTTCCCGAAAGTTCGGGAATTTTCCCTCTACTTGGAAAATTCTTCCTCTCGCCGCTAAATATACGATTTAAAACGATACAAGCCTTCCAAGATGGATTAAAAGTGTAAATTATTTTAATGTTTGATAATAAACGAAGGGTGATGGCGTTATTATCTACAAACAAAGTTGTATAGCGGATTGTAAAATCATAAAATGTAGAAGTATGAAAAAGCTAAGTTTATGCTGGATGTTATGTTTCCTGTTCTTAGGAAACCTTGCCGCCCAGTGGTCTGTCGGCGGGAAAGTGGGAGTTAATTTCTCTAATCTGAAGAACGGTTCTATGGCAGAGTGGATGCGTCAACGGGTCGGATTTAATTTGGGAGCTGTTGGTCATTATCAGTTCAATGGCTGGTTGGGGATACAAGGAGAAATCCTATACACGAAATATGCGGTACATAATGATAGTGGCTTATTGGATATGGGAAATGTAGGGATTGAAGGTAATCCTTTGGTACTTGATGATGCTAAAATCCGGTCTCATTATATTGATGTTCCTATTTTTGCTCAAATATCACCTTTTAAACGCATACCCGGATTGAACTTTGAGATGGGCGTACAACCTGGCTTTTTGTTGGGAGAGAATATTTCAGATGGAAAAAGGAGTGTGGATACAAATTTATATGATCGCAATCCGGTCAATTGTTCCCTCTTGTTTGGAGCCGCTTTTAAATTTCCTGCCCGTTGGTATTTTGATCTGCGCTATGTTTTGGGCTTAACAGACAATTATGAATGTTATTCGGGATTAAACACACATGCCTTGCAATTATCTCTTGGCTATCTTTTCCAATTATAAACAAAATGCTTGGGGAATAATGCCCCAAGCATTTGTATTATTTAATAGCCTCGCGAATGCGAACCAACCGTGTGAGCAAACCTTCCAATAAATCGAGTTGCAGCATATTCGCGCCGTCAGACTTGGCTACTGCCGGTTCGGGATGTGTTTCTATGAACAATCCGTCGGCTCCTACGGCGATGGCTGCCTTGGCAATCGTCTCGATGAGGGCCGGCATACCACCTGTTACGCCCGATGTCTGGTTGGGCTGTTGCAACGAATGCGTTACATCCATCACCACCGGAAAACCAAATGCCTGCATTTGCGGAATGCCCCGATAATCGACTACCAAATCCGTATAACCGAAAGTCGTACCTCGTTCGGTGAGTATCACTTGCCGGTTACCTGCATCGACCACCTTTTGGGCGGCAAACTGCATGGCTCCGGGAGAAAGAAACTGTCCCTTCTTGATATTGACAACCTTTCCGGTGCGGGCGGCTGCTACAAGCAAGTCCGTCTGCCGGCATAAGAAAGCCGGGATTTGCAGGACGTCCACATATTCGGCAGCCAAGGCCGCCTCGTGCGTCTCATGAATGTCGGTTACAGTCGGCACACCGAAGGTTTCGCCCACTTTGCGTAAGATCTTCAGCGCCTTTTCATCGCCAATCCCCGTGAAAGAATCCAGGCGCGAGCGGTTTGCCTTCCGGTACGACCCTTTAAATACATAAGGAATCTGTAGCCGGGTAGTTATTTCCGTAATCTTCTCGGCGATACGGAGCGCCATGTCTTCTCCTTCGATCACGCACGGACCCGCCAGGAGGAAGAAGTTATCCGAGTTTGTCAGTTTGTCAAGCGTAAACATGATTATTGAATGAGAGCTAATACGTTGTTAATCTTTTCGTCGGTAGGAAGCGTGGCGTCGAGCCAATGGATGTGCAAACCGCGCCGTTCCATTCCGCGGAACCACGTCATCTGCCGTTTGGCAAACTGGTGAATGGCGATTTCTAGTTGCGATACCATTTCGTCGTACGTCAGTTGCCCGATAATATATAAGGTAAGGAATTTGTATTCCAGTCCGTAATAGATGAGGTCTTCAGGTTTCACGCCGGTGGCTAGGATCGCGCGGACTTCATCCACCATACCTTCGTCCAGCCGGGCACGCAGTCGCCGTGAAATCTTCTCGCGCCGTAAATCCCGGTCGATATCCACACCAATAATCAGGCTGTTGATCGGCGCATACTCCCGCTTGTCGGGCGCTTCCGTCTTATAAAACTCTTCAATCTCGATGGCACGGATGGCACGCTGAGCCGAATCGACGTCTGTCTTGTTATGCAAAACCTTGTACGAAGCCAGAATCAGCTCCAGTTCTGCCAACGATTTTCCTTTCAGCGATTCCCGCAGAGCCGGATTCTGCGGCACATCGAGTAACTTAAATCCCCTGAGTACCGATTCGATATACATACCTGTTCCTCCGCAAAGGATCGGTAGTTTCCCTTTCTTCCGGATTTCCTCGAAGGCCTTGTGAAAGTCGTGTTGGTATTCGAATACGTTGTATTTATCGCCCGGATTGCAGATATCAATCAGGTGATAAGGTATCTGTTTCCCGTCTACCACGTAATCCGCCAAGTCTTTTCCCGTCCCGATATCCATCGAGCGATATACCTGCCGAGAATCTCCGCTGATGATTTCCGTATCCAGTCGTGCTGCCAGGGCTGCTGCAAAAGCTGTTTTCCCCGAAGCCGTCGGACCAATGATAGTAATGAGTTCGTAATTATTCATGTTGCAAACTTACGAAATTTGCCTGCATACTGCCAAAGGTAAGAACATAAAAAAAGCCGCATCCCGAAAGATGCGGCTTTGAAACTATTTAATCTGGATAGATTAGCAGTTTACAGATGCCATGTGAGCGATCAAATCCAATACTTTGTTAGAGTAACCGATTTCGTTGTCATACCAAGAAACAACTTTAACGAAAGTATCAGTCAAAGCGATACCTGCTTTAGCATCGAAGATTGAAGTGTGAGTGTCACCCAAGAAGTCAGAAGAAACAACTGCATCTTCAGTATAACCCAGGATACCCTTCAATTCGCCTTCAGAAGCTTCCTTCATAGCAGCGCAGATTTCTTCGTATTTAGCCGGCTTAGCCAAGTTTACAGTCAAGTCAACAACTGAAACGTCCAAAGTCGGAACACGCATTGACATACCAGTCAATTTACCGTTCAATTCAGGGATAACTTTACCTACAGCCTTAGCAGCACCTGTTGAAGAAGGGATAATGTTGCCAGAAGCAGCACGACCACCACGCCAGTCTTTCATAGAAGGACCGTCAACAGTCTTCTGAGTAGCAGTAGTTGAGTGAACTGTAGTCATCAAACCGTCAGTGATACCCCATTTGTCGTTCAATACTTTAGCGATCGGAGCCAAGCAGTTAGTAGTACAAGAAGCGTTAGAAACGAACTGAGTACCCTTAACATAAGTCTTTTCGTTAACACCACAAACGAACATAGGAGTAGCGTCCTTAGAAGGAGCTGACATAACTACATATTTAGCACCAGCCTGGATGTGAGCCTGAGCCTTTTCCTGAGTCAAGAACAGACCTGTAGATTCAACTACATATTCTGCACCAACTGCATCCCACTTCAAATCAGCCGGATTCTTTTCAGCAGTAACACGGATTTCTTTACCGTTAACGATCAATTTGCTGTTTTCAACGTCAGCTTCGATAGTTCCGTTGAACTGACCGTGCATTGTATCATATTTCAACATGTAAGCCAAGTAATCAACCGGGCACAAGTCGTTAATACCTACGATCTGGATATCGTTTCTGTTCTGAGCTGCACGGAATACAAAACGGCCGATACGACCGAAACCGTTAATACCTACTTTAATCATTGTAATAAAACTTTTTATGGGTTTATTAAAAAATTGTTCTTCTTATTTAGTCTCGGCGACCTCTTTCAAAGTCCCCTTGTTTTTCGACTGCAAATTTAGTTATGTTTTTTGTTTTCGGATGAAAATCCAATGAAAAAGTGTAGCTTCTAACATAAATTAATCCTTACTTCTTCTTCTCCGATGATTTTTTGGAGGGAGAAAAGAGGTTTGTTATCTTTTTCCGGATTGTACGAATACCCCAACTGACTACTAGGGGCTGAATAATTTCCCATGCTAATGGCACTAAGGCTTTTCCTACGGATAAATAATCAGATAGCCTGAGTGGTGAGGTTGTTGCTGGTGTTGCCGATGCAACTGTACCTTGGGCTGTTTCTCCTTTCTTATCCGGCTTGGCAGGGAATAATAACGATGACAATCCGGAGAGCAACAACGATCCGGCGTTTTCTTGGATATAAGTAAACGTCTTGTTTATTTTATTCTCTTGTTCCAGACATGCTTGCTGGATACGTTGTTTGTCAGCCAACAGTTTTTCCAGCGGCGTCTGTTGCGGATGGTTCATCGTCTTTTGTGTTTTGTTTGTCGTCGTTGGCAGCCAAGGCTGCAATTACTAAATTCAAGATCTTTGTTCGTATTTTGGCTTCGTTTTTAGTAATGATCCAAATAATCGCTACATATAATAAAGCGACGATGGCAAATCCGGAGCCAGGAACATCCAGTATTTCTCCGAGGAAAAATCCTAGAGCCAAAAATATGAACAAAACGGCAAAGAAGGCCAGGAATAATAAAATTAACCCGTATGAGAGAAGGCCAATTACTTTACCTGTTCTCTCATACGTGTTTAATTTTAGTAATTCCAGCTTCAGCTCCATATAAGCTGAAACATCTTGCTTAAGATTCTGAAATACTTTCTCGCTGTCGTTCATTATTCAGCAATCACTTCTTCTACGGGTTTAACAGCTTCTGCTTTTCCTTCTTTGTATTTTGCCAAAGCTGAGTTAAATCCTTCTTTTACCTTTCCAACTACGCTATTTAGTTCGTTCAGTAAATCTTCTCTTTTGTCTGTTGCTGCCAAATAACCAACTGCTGCACCAACTGCTGCGCCTACTACAAGGCCCAATAATAATTTAGAATCAACGTTTTTCATGACTGTCTCTTTTTTAAATGTTTATTATATAACGCCGAAAATATGGAAAATGTTTGGATTAAGCGTGTAAAATATGTTAAATCTGCTCGGGCTTACTAACTTTTACAGCAACCCAATTGTATTTTTCCCGGAATGAATCGAATCTTAATCCGTTTTTCTCGCATTCAGCTTGGATAACGGGAATATCTTCTTGATAAAAACCGCTCATGAAAAGGCTGGCTCCTGGCTTCATGCAGTGAACATATTGGCAAATATCATTCAACAGGATGTTCCGGTTGATATTGGCAAACACGAAATCGAATTGTCCGAAACGGGCAATTTGTTCAGCTCCGCCTAGAGCTACTTGAATATCTTCGGTATGATTCAATCGGATATTTTCCAAAGCGTTATTGTAGGCCCATTCGTCGATGTCGATGGCTACAACTCTTTCGGCTCCTCTCAGCTTGGCAAGAATAGCCAGTACGGCAGTTCCACACCCCATATCCAGCAATTCTTTCCCTTGCAAGTCTAATTGCAGCATTTCCTGAATCATCAGGAAGGTGGTTGCATGATTGCCTGTTCCGAACGCCATCTTCGGATCAATAATAATATTATAGGTATAACCCGGTTCTTCCGGATGAAACGAAGCCCGGATAATACATTCCTGTCCGATCCGTATTGGTTTGAAGTAGTTCTTTTCCCATTCTTCGTTCCAGTCTTTACTTTCAATGGGCGTACAGGTGTAATGGATATGGACTTCCGGAATAGGGAAATCGTTTAGTTTCTCCTTGAGGGCTGTTTCAGAGTAGAGCTTATCCTGAATATAAGCCTGCAGGCCTTCGTCTGTTTCCGTAAAGCTCTCAAAACCGATTTCACCTAATTCTGCTGCCAGAATATCACTTACTACTGAAGGCTCAATTGCAGATTCGTAATTAAAGTTGACTTCGTAATAGTTCATATCTTTTATGTTTGATTTATTACGCAAAGATACAGGAATCTGCCTATCCTTTTCGCTTTGAGGGCGGATTTATTTTTCTTCGGGTGGAACGGGTGGTTTTCCCGGTTCGTCCTTTCGTTTTAATTGTATTTCTTGCCAACGGGTATATTGTTCGTCTGTTAATATCTTCTTTAGCTTCTTTTCTTTTTTCTGCCGGGCTTTTTCCAGCTCTTTTGCCATATCTTCATCCATTCGAGGCGGTCTTGGGTGCGACATTCCTTCTGGTCCCATACCCATCTGCGGGCGTTCTCCTGGCTGTCCCATCATGGGCATTTCTCCTTCTCCCGGATTTCCTGGCATCATGGGCGGACGCATTTGTCCCATACGGTTTTCTATCAGGGATTTCTGCTCTTTGAGAATCAGTTTATATACCTTCTTATATTGTTTATCCGTCAGATTGAGCTCTTTTGCCATTTCTTCCGTAATCCGTTTAGCCGACTTTTCCGGATTAGGTATTTCCTTAAATGGAGCTTTCCCTTCTTCCTGTTGAGGAAACGGCGGTTGCATGTCTGGGAATTCTTCTTGTGCCATGACGGGAATCGTACAGAGGAAGAAACCCGAAACGAGAATTGTTTTGATAGTCTTGTTCATCATATTGTCTAATCTTTTATCTTTTATGATACAAATTACCGGAAACAGACATTCTTTTTCAAAAAGAATCGACTAAAAAAGGTATTTTGTCTATGAATACTTTTATTTGTGTCAAAATAGATAGTTTACGTGTCAATATTTAAAGTGAAGTGACGGATTTTATTTGTTCCTTTGACAATCATGTACAATCTAAAGTCTATTATAAATGAAAAAGCAAATTATTTTATGTAGTATATGCTTAGCCTTGGTAGGAATAATGGGTTGTAATCCTACTTCCGATTCCATACAGGTAAGTCATTTGCAGGTCGAGATGAAAGACAATCCTCAGGGAATTGACGTAGAACATCCTCGTTTTTCCTGGCAGATACGTAGTGAACAACCGGATTTGGTGCAAACGGGTTATCGAATTCAGGTAGCGGCTTCGGCTGAGGACTTGAAAGCGGAAAAGAATCTTTTGTGGGATTCGGGAGAAGTTGATTCAGATCAGTCGCTTTGGATTGCTTATGGCGGAGAATCTTTACAGGCTAAGAAGCCTTATTTCTGGCGGGTAAAGGTAAAAACGAATCAGGGTTCCGGAAAATGGAGCGATATCCAGACTTGGGGCATGGCGATATTGGATGCCAGCGGCTGGAAAGCGCAATGGATTGGCGAGAATGCTTTGAGTAATCCGGGCGAGAAAGATCAGGGTGAAACAAGGCTGGCAGCTCGTTATCTGCGAAAGCCTTTTCAGGTCAGTAAAGAGGTAAAACGCGCTGTGTTGTATATTTCGGGTTTGGGTTCTTCGGAATCTTATTTGAATGGTAAGCGGATCAGCAATGATGTCTTTGCTCCGATGCCTTCGCTTTATACATCGCGTGTATATTATAATGTATATGACGTCACTGATTTATTACAGCAAGGAGAGAATCTGTTGGGTGTCGTCTTAGGTAACGGACGTTATTTCTCGATGCGTGTTCCGGGTATGCTGACGACGGGCTTACCTTCTTTGTTGGCTCAGCTGGAAGTAGAATATACCGATGGTAGCGTCGATCAGGTTGTCAGTGATACGAGTTGGAAAGTCACTTCGCAGGGACCGATTGTAGCGAACAATGAATTTGACGGTGAAGAATATGATGCCCGGAAAGAATTGAAGGGCTGGAATACCTTATCGTTTGATGATTCGGCCTGGAAAACAGCAGACGTGATGAAAGAGCCGGGAGGAAAGCTGACAGCTCAGCCAAATCCGAATCTGGCGGTGCAGGATACTGTCGTTCCTGTAAACGTGATAGCCCGTTCGGATGGGAAGTTTATCTTGGATATGGGCCAGAATATGGTTGGTTGGCTGGGTGTAAAACTGAAAGGGAAAAACAATCAGCCGATTACTTTCCGTTTTTCTGAGATTCTTAATCCGGATACTACTCTTTATGTGGCGAATCTGCGTTCAGCGAAAGTAACAGATGTTTATACACCGGCGGCTGATGGTGAATTCTCTTGGCAGCCTAGCTTCGTGTATCATGGTTTTCGTTACGTTGAAGTTAGCGGTTTGGATTATCAGCCTTCCAATCGTGATTTCGCCGGTTATGTGGTGTATGATGCAATGTCTACTTCCGGTCAGTTTGAGAGTTCGAATGCGTTGGTAAATCAGATCCATAAGAATGCATTCTGGGGTATTCGCAGTAATTACCGGGGCATGCCGACCGACTGCCCGCAGCGTGATGAGCGTTTGGGTTGGTTGGGCGACCGGGCAACGGGAGCCAGTGGCGAAGCCTACTTGTTCAATAATGCGCTTTTATATAATAAATGGTTGCAGGATATTGAAGATTCGCAGAATGAAGCTGGAAGTATTTCGGTGGTATCTCCGAAATATTGGGAAATATATGCCGACGATGTAACATGGCCTTCGGCTTATTTCTATGTAGCCGATATGCTTTATCGTCAGTTTGGTGATGACAGTGCGATCCGGAAACATTATCCTTCGATGAAACGCTGGATGCAACACATGGAAGAAGTAGCGATGAAAGATGGTGTGATCATTAAGGACACGTATGGAGACTGGTGTATGCCGCCCGAAGAACAGCATCTGATTCATTCACAAGATCCGGCTCGTAAGACGGACGGTGCTATTCTGAGTACGACAGTTTACTATGATTTGCTGAATAAGATGGTTAAGTTTGCCGAGTTGTGCGGACAGACGGCTGATATTCCGGCCTACCAGAAGCGTGCTGCCGAAATGAAAAAGGCTTACAATGCCAAGTTCTTCAATCGGGAGACGGCTCAGTATGGCAACAATACGGTGACGGCCAATATTCTTTCCTTGCGTCTTGGGCTGGTTCCCGAAGGATTTGAACAGAAAGTGTTCGATAATATTGTACGCAAGACTGAAGAAGATTTTGGCGGCCATGTTAGTACTGGCGTGTTAGGTATCCAGCATTTGATGCGTGGTCTGACAGAATACGGACGGAAAGACTTGGCGTTTAAGATCGTTACGAACGAAACATATCCAAGTTGGGGCTATATGATTAATAAAGGCGCTACGACGATTTGGGAACTTTGGAACGGTGATACGGCCGATCCTGCCATGAATTCGGCCAATCATGTGATGTTGTTGGGCGATCTGCTGATCTGGTATTATGAAGACTTGGCCGGAATTAAATGTGCAGACGGTGCACAGGCCTTTAAGAAAATCGAAATGGCTCCGGTCTTTCCGGAAGGTTTGAATCATGTTAAGGCTTCGTATGAATCGGTCTACGGAAAGATAGTAAGCGACTGGACGCGTGACGGCAATCGTCTGGACTGGCGTGTGGTGGTTCCAGGCAATACGACGGCTGTGATACGGATTCCTAAAGAATATGGTGTGAATGTTTCTTCACAACCTGGTATCCATCAGGTAAGTAATACGGAAACAGAGTTGGTAGTCGAGGTTGGTTCTGGCGAATATCACTTTGCCAGTGAATAATACTTCCGGTCTGTAAAGGTTGGAAAACAAATAAGTTCACAAGGTTCTAACTTGTCATAAAGCCATGGACCTTGTGAACTTATATTATCATGTATATATGTTTATACCAGATAGACGTTATTTAACAAAGTCTGCGTTTTGCAGATATTGTGCACTCTTCTCAACCCCTTCGAATTGTGTACGTCCTTTCCGGTCGCCTTCCAGTTCGACATAATAACCTAAGATACCTATTTCATATCCTTTCTTGAAGATATTTGGGAAGTTCATCATACCGGAATCGCCGATAATCCAACGGTCTTTGATGTGTAATAATTTGAATCTGTCGGGATAATCTTCCAGCCATTCCAGTGGATCCTGCTGTCCCATAACCGCCCAGTAAACATCCAGTTCAAACATGACCTTGCTTGGGTCGGTATTCTTCAGGAACAATTCTTCAATATAAGTACCTTGCGGTTTATCCCAAGGCTTCCGGTTTGGATCTGGTTTCTCTCCGGCTTTCAAAACACGCTTAAATTCGTTGCTATGGTTATGGTAACCCCAAAGGATACCTGCGCTTTTCGTTATCTCACCAGCCCGGTTAAAAATGTCGCAAACCCGCTTGGCATCATCTTCGTTTTCGATTCGGGGAAGACTGGGTTGAACCATACATGTAACTCCAAGTTCAGCATGGATGTCGGTAGCCTTCTTCCAGAATTCTTCAAATTTAGACATGTTCTCTTTGGTATAGTCCCGTAAAGAAGGAGAGAGGTGTGAACTAGTAATCTTCATTCCGGCATCGTCTACCATCTTCTTGTAATCCTTAGGAGCAATGAATGTGGTATTGTCGGCCGAATAATCGCCGAATTTACCGCTGTCTTCTTTATAACCGAATATTTCCAGTTCGGTATATCCCATTTTTGCCAGACGTTGCAACCCGTTTGGCATGTCTTTTAATAATTCCTGGCCTAAAGAATACGTTTGTAATCCCATTTGTTTTTTGGCAGCATTATTGGAAACGGAATCAGCACTCGCTAGAAGCTCTGCTGATTTATTAGATGCCAGCACTGATTGGCTAGCTAAACCTCCCAAGGTTAGGAGGGAGATGTTTTTCAAAAAAGTTCTTCTGTTTGACATAGTAAATAGACTTTAAATATTCATGTAAAGCAAAAATAGTGTAAATGAAACGTTTCATGGTTCGTTCTATCCGTTAAAATAAATAACCAGACTTCCGGAAATACTTGTTTTTTGATATATATCAAGTTGAATAAAGGCGTGAATCCTTTTTTATGTCTTGATTGCTGATGAAAAAGAGGGTTTGTTTCTTGATCTTAATTCTCTTTTTAAGTAAAATATCTTTCAAACTAATTAATTCATATATGTGAATTTATTGCATCACAATTGTGAGTTGATTGATTTATATTTGTGAATTAATTAATTCACCAATGTGATGTAATTAAATATCGGTATATTTGAAGAGAAATCCACAAGATTCTAATTTAGTTGGAGGATACTTGATGTTAATTGGGAAAGACAACGTCATGAGGAGATTGGTTGTTTGTTCGGGAAAGCGAAGAAAAATAGGAAAATAAAACATTGAAAGTTTGTATGATTCATATTTAATATCTAAATTTGCAACCGATTTTCCGCAGAGGGTAGAAAAGTAGTATCAGAAAGAATACTCACCCCCGGGACCTAACCTGTTTAAAGATAAAAAGACAGATGTACGTAGTTGTAGAAATTAACGGTCAGCAGTTCAAGGCAGAACAGGGCAAAAAATTGTTCGTTCACCACATTCAGAACGCTGAAAATGGCGCAGTTGTTGAATTCGACAAAGTATTATTAGTAGATAACAACGGCGAAGTAAAAGTTGGTGCTCCGGTAGTAGAGGGCGCAAAAGTAGTATGTGAAGTAGTTTCTCCGCTTGTAAAGGGTGACAAAGTATTGGTATTCCACAAGAAGAGAAGAAAAGGTTATCGTAAATTGAACGGTCACCGTCAGCAGTTCACAGAAGTATTGATTAAAGAAGTTGTTGCTTAACGTTTAAAAGGAGTAAGAAGAAATGGCACATAAGAAAGGTGTTGGTAGTTCTAAGAACGGCCGTGAATCAGAAAGCAAACGATTAGGTGTTAAGTTGTTCGGTGGTGAAGTTGCTAAAGCAGGTAACATCATCGTACGTCAGAGAGGTACAGCTCATCATCCGGGTGTAAACGTTGGTATGGGAAAAGATCATACTTTGTATGCATTGGTTGATGGTGTTGTTACATTCCACAAGGGAAAAGAAAACCGTTCATTCGTTTCTGTACAGGAAATCAAAGCAGAAGCTTAATAAAACATACGGTTTACTAAGATAAAGAGAAGGTCTGCCTATTGTTAGGTGGACCTTCTTTTTTTGTTTCTGGAAGGTTGTTGTTTGTTCTCAATAAATCATAAAGTGTTTTTACTTGAATTCTGATTTTATTAGTGTTTTTTATATTAATATCCTATTGAGGAAGATCTATAAACCTGACGATGAAATAATTTTTAAGTTATGATTTTTGTTAAATATTATAAGATATAGAAATTTATTCTTGTATTTATAAAAGAATTTGCATATTTCTTCTTTGTTTAGAAATCAATTTGAGAATTGTATAGAGTTTTAGTAAGTGTATAAATTAATAATCCTGTTTAATGTAATTTTAGTTTTTTAATTTGTGAATCTTTGTTCTGCTGTTTAATTTTGTGAATCGAAAATAAAAATAATGAATGTTTAAAATATGCGACTTAATTAGTATAGCTTCATTTATTTTTATCGTTTTAAGAATTGGTAGTATATGAAGACTGTTTTTATGGTACATATTTATTGCTAAATGATGTGGTTATAAGAGAGTCTTTCGTATAAAAAGTAATAATAATTTCAATTAAATGGTTTTATCATGAATAGAAAACCTATTTTTTCAAGCTTATCTTTGTTGTTGTCAATGATTTTGCCGACAACAGTGATGGCTTCAGAAGTATCAAATGGTAAAGATTTGAATCTTTCTGATAGCCCATCAAATATGAAATCGGGAGGAGTTAATCAGCAAAGTAAGAAAGTAACAGGTACAGTTGTTGATGCTGCCGGAATGCCTATTATTGGAGCAAATATCGTTGTTGCAGGTACAACTAATGGAACAATTACCGATTTTGATGGAAACTTTGTATTGGATGGAGTAGATGCAAACTCTGTACTGGTTGTTTCATACATTGGTTATACCAATTTTGAGGTGAAAGTCGGAACACAAGATAAGTTCTCGATTACACTGAAAGAAGATTCTCAGGCTTTGGAGGAAGTTGTAGTTGTGGGTTATGGTACACAGAAGAAAGCTAACATGACTGGTTCTGTTGCTCAGGTCGATAGTAAAGTGTTAGAAAGTCGTCCTATTCAGAACTTATCTTCCGGTATTCAAGGTCTTATGCCGGGTGTTACGGTAACAGCAGGTCAAGGTCGTCCTGGACAGGATGGAGCTACTATTCGTATTCGTGGTGTTGGTACTTTAAATACAGCAGATCCTTATATATTAGTGGACGGTATTGAAACGAGTACGATGAATGAAGTTGATCCCAATGATATTGAAAGTATTTCAGTATTAAAAGATGCTGCATCTGCTGCTATTTATGGATCAAAAGCTTCCAATGGTGTAATTTTGATTACGACAAAGCGTGGAAAGACGGGAAAACCGCGTATTAGTTATAATGGAAATGTTGGTTTTTCAAATCCGACAATGCTGGCTGATCGCTTAAGTTCTTATGATTATGCTCGCCTGCTTAATCAAGCTATGAGTAGTGATGGCTTGACACCTCGCTTTTCAGATGAGGAAATTCAGAAATTTAAAGATGGAACGGATCCCAATTATCCGAATACCGATTGGTATGACTTAGCTTATCGTACGGGCGTTCAACATACGCATAATGTAAGTGTAAGTGGTGGTACAGAGGATGTGAAATATATGGGTTCTGTTGGTTATCTACACCAAGATGGTATTTTACCAAATTCAGAGAGACAACAATTTAGTGGTCGTACCAATTTAGATGTTAATCTGACTTCTAAATTAACAGCTCGATTGAATTTGGCTTATATAAAGAATGACTATTCGGATCCGAACTCTAATTATTATGGTGGTAGTTCAGATCAGATCATCCGTCAATTGAATCGTATGGCTCCATGGATTGTTGCTCGTTATGATGATGGTACATGGGGAACGATTAGTGATGGTAGTCCAATAGCTTGGTTGGATATGGATCAAACAGTTGATCGTAAGAATCAGAATTTCACAGGAACTTTGGCCTTAGACTATCAGATTATGGATGGGTTAAAAGCAACAGTTACCGGTTCTTATGTAAATGACCAGCAACATTATCGGGCTTTTCAGAAATATTTCCGTTATAATGCGAATAAAGAAACAGATCCCAATAAGTTGAATGAGAATTATTATGGTTGGCACCGTGCAACTTTTGATGCTTTATTGAATTATGATAAGCAATTTGGTCAGCATGGCTTGAAGGCATTAGCTGGTTGGCATACAGAAAAGTATGATTATTCGGAAAATACAATGGAACGTAAGAATTTTCCGAATAATGATTTGACAGATATGAATGCCGGAGATGAGTCTACACAAAAAGCAACGGGATATACTCGTGAATTAGCCATGGTTTCATGGTTTGCTCGTGTAAATTATGATTATGCTGGTAAGTATTTGTTGGAAGGAAATATCCGTGCGGATGCTTCTTCTCGTTTTGCTGACGGAAATCGTTGGGGATATTTCCCATCATTCTCTGCAGCATGGCGTATTAGTGAGGAAGGTTTTATGGAAAATGCTAAAGATTGGTTGAATAACTTGAAGATTCGTGGATCTTGGGGATTGTTAGGAAATCAAGATGCATTGAGTGATTATTATCCTTGGATGAATACCTACAATTTGGATGCTTCATATCCTTTTGGTGGAGCTTTAAATACGGGATATTATCAGAAAGCTTATCGTTTATCAACTATTTCTTGGGAAAAATCTCGTACATGGGGAGTAGGTTTGGATGCAACGATTAATAATAAGATTAATGTGACACTTGACTATTACGATCGTAAGACTAATGATATTATTATGGATGTTTCTGTTCCTGCAGAGTTTGGTTTGGATCCATACAAAGATAATATCGGATCGATGGTAAATAGAGGTATAGAAGCTATTTTTAGCTACAATAATAAATGGGGCGACTGGACGTTTGGTGCTACAGCTAATTTCTCGTATAATAAGAATGAGTTATTAGATTTAGGAGGTGTTGAATCAATGGCTGATCCAAACAATGGCAATATGTATAGAAAAGTAGGTGAAAGAGTTAATTCTTACTATATGTATCGTACAGATGGATTATTTGAATCAGATGCAGCCGCTCAAGCTTGGATGGACAAATATGCAGGTCAAGAAGGTTATCCGTTTGGTACTGCTAAGTTTAAAGGAGGTGATGTTGTTGTAATGGATGTGAATGGTGACGGTAAGATCACAGAAGCAGACCGTGATTTTGTAGGTTCTGCAGATCCTTCTTGGACTTATGGTTTGAATTTGAATGCAGGATGGAAAGGCTTTGACCTCTCTGTAATGTTAACAGGAGCAGCTGGAGGACATATTTTCTTGACAAATGATGGTTATGGTTATTTTAAGGGTGATGATTCTCATCCAGTAACTGCTTGGTTGGATGCATGGACTCCTGATAACTTAGATGCAAAGATGCCGCGTATTGCTTATGATATGAATTCTCCAAGTATAAATTATACAACAGATTTCTTTTTACAGAATACAAGTTATTTGCGCTTGAAGAATATCCAGTTTGGTTATACATTCCCAAAAAGCTGGTTAGAAAAACTGGGTGTACAGAATTTGCGTGTTTACTATTCTGCAGAAAACATATTTACAATTCATAATATGTTGATCGATTTCGATCCTGAAACTCCTCCAGTATCAGGTGTTGGAGAACGTGGTTCTAATTATCCGTTATCTCAAACCCATTCTTTTGGTGTAAATCTGACTTTCTAAAAATGTAATTAAAATTGAAGTAAATATGAAACGTTTATTAGTATATATGTTAGCAGGAGTGTCTGTATTAGGAATGACTTCTTGTTCAGATTTTTTAGATACAGTTCCACATGATGCTCTTTCTCCGGCTACAACATGGCAAACGGAAGATGACGCCCAAAAGTTTTTAGTGGGTTGTTATGATGGTTGGGCTGATGCAAATGAAATTTTATATTTGGATTGCGGTTCTGACTTTGGCTATAATAATTTCCAATGGGAAAGCTGGAAAACGATAGGTAATGGTAGTATGAGTGCAGCCAATGAGGTTTATAACTTATATTCCTTTAGCATGATCCGTCGTTGTAATACATTCTTAGAAAATATTGATAAAGTAGAATTTTCAGATGAGTCTGTTAAGAATGATATGATAGGACAGGTTCGTACAATACGCGCTTATCAATATTTTGATAAGAATTGGTGGTATGGAGGAGTTCCTATCATTGAAAATTATGAGACAGCCGAAGAAGCTCAGGTTGCAAGAAATACGGAAGATGAGGTAAAACAGTTTATCTATGATGAATTAGATGCAGCTATACCTTTATTGAATGAAACTCCTAAATCTAGAGGGTATATTGCTAAGGGTACTGCATTGGCTATCAAGATGAGATCAGCTCTTTATTATGGCGATTATGAACGAGCAAAAGAAGCTGCACAAGCTATTATGGATTTGAAGCAGTATGAATTAGATCCTGATTATGCAAATATATTTACAGTTGCAGGTCAAGGATCCAAGGAAATTATTGCTTCTGTCCAGTATATAGAAAATTTGAAGACTTTATATACGATTGGACAGATGTATCCGAATGCTGATGGCGGTTGGTCTTCAATTGTTCCTACCCAGAATTTGGTTGATACGTATGAAATGGATAATGGCTTGACAAAAGAAGAGGCCGGAGATTATTATGATCCAGCTCATCCATTTGCACATCGAGATCCACGTATGGCTATGACAATTATTTTCCCTGGTCAAGACTGGAATGGTCGTATTTTTAATACCTTGGATAAACAAATTGTAAATGCAGCAACAGGTGCAGAGGAGACAAATGGCGACTATCCAGCCAATGCGGATAATGCATCTAAAACAGCTTTGTCATGGAATAAATACTTAGGCCCTAAATCTCAATACGCAGATATGTGGAGTACAAATGCTTGTCCGATCGTGTTCCGTTATGCAGAAGTACTTTTAACATATGCAGAAGCTGAGAATGAATTGAATGGACCTTCGGCTAAGGTTTATGATTTATTAAATCAGATTCGTAATCGAGTAGGAATGCCAGATGTAGATCAGTCTAAGTATGGAACCCAATCCACTCTTCGTGAATTGATTCGTCGTGAGCGTTCGGTTGAATTGGCAGGAGAAGGTTTACGTCGTGCTGATATTTTACGTTGGAAAGATGCTAATGGCAAAATGGTTGCTGAAACGGTTTTGAATGGACCGTTAACTCGTATCATAGGAACTGTTGATCACAGTGGAACAGATCCTTATACGCGAGCAACTATCACAAGAACTGATGAATTAATTGAAAATCGTAGTTTTGCTGTTCATAATAGATACTTCCCAATGGCTCAATCGGATATGGATGCTAATCCGAATTTAAAACAGAATCCAGGCTATTAATGGAGTATTAATTTAAATAGGAAAGGATATGTAGGTACAACCTGCATATCCTTTTTTAGTCTGAATTAATAATTTGTAAATCAGTTTTATGGTGAAACATTTTTGTTATTGGTTATTGATACTGCTGAGCGGAATAGGCTTTTGTAGTTGCAATAGTTCTTTGTCTGGTCGGGAAACATTAAACATGAATACCGATTGGGCTTTTTATCGGGGTGATATAAAGGATGGAAGTGCAACGGAATTGGCAGACTCTAATTGGATTCCGGTCGTATTACCTCATATTATGCAACTGGAAAAGAAACATTGCGGAGGTAATTCTATTTATGATGGTGTAGGTTGGTATCGTCGTTACTTCAAATTGCCTCGAAAATATGCGGATAAACGTGTCGTGGTTTCTTTTGAAGGAGTGATGACAAACTGTGAAGTCTATTTGAACGGTAAGAAAATAACAGAGCATCATGGCGGATATATGGGATTTGTCGCAGATTTGACCGGGCAGATCAAGTGGAATGAAAATAATGTTCTGGCTATTCGTGTTTCAGCAGAGCCTGATCCATTAACACCTCCGGGAAAACCACAAGATAAGATGGATTTTTACTATTATAGTGGAATTTACCGGGATGTAAGGATGATAGTTACGGATAAGGTATATATAACGGATCCTTTGCAAGAGGATCTTGTTGCAGGAGGAGGCCAGTTTGTAACATTCCCGGAAGTAACACAAGATAAAGCCCGGATTCATCTTTCTACACATATCAGGAATATAGCAGATACTGAAGAATCATTAATTGTACGTTCGGTATTAAAAGATTCTACGGGATGTGTTGTTGCCCAGGAAGAAGCTTCTGTCAAGCTGGGTGGCTTGTCGGATCAAACGGTTGTACAAGACTTGACTGTTGAGCGTCCAGCATTGTGGCACCCTTATTCTCCTAATTTATACATGTTGCAAACCCAACTATTGTCGGGTTCTTCAGTATTGGATCAAGTAGAACAGCACATAGGAATTCGAACAATTAGTTATACCGCTAAGGATGGATTTTTTATTAATGGAGAGAAATTATATTTACGCGGAGCAAATCGTCATCAGGCATATCCGAATGTAGGAGATGCGGCTTCAAATTCCATGCAGGAAAGAGACGTGATTGATTTGAAGCGAGGTGGTTATAATGCTGTTCGGGCAGCACATTATCCTCAAGATCCTGCCTTTTTGGAAGCTTGTGATAAATATGGATTGTTAGTAGTTGAATGTATTCCAGGTTGGCAGTTTTATAATCCTGATTCAATTTTCATCAAGCGTCTTTATCAGGTAGGGCGACAAATGATTCGCAGGGATCGCAATCATCCTTCTGTTGTACTTTGGGAGACAGCCTTAAATGAATCAAGATATCCAGTATCTTTAGCAAAAGAAATATATGAGTTGGCACACGCCGAATATCCGGGAGATCAAATGTACACAGCCGGTGATTATTTCGGTCATGCCGAAATGGAACCCTATTATGATGTCTTTTATAAACAAGTATCCAAGTTTCCGAAGGATGGAGATGTCATGAGTAATTATCCGGAAGACTTCCTTTCTATCAAACCCTTGTTTACAAGAGAATGGGGTGATGGTGTAGGAGAAAAACCTCGTGCCAGCTTGAAAGAGAGTGAAGAAGAACAGATGCGTCAATGTCGTAGCCGAATAGAACAATTAAATGGAAAAGGTTACTTCGACTGGTGTATGCTGGATGCAAATCCAACTATGGGAGGACATTTTGTATGGAGTTATAATGATTATGCTCGGGGTAGTCAGGATGAAACGATGTATAGCGGAGTCGTCGATATGAACCGTTATCCGAAGTTTAGTTATTATATGTTGCAAAGTATGCGGAATCCTGCTATCTCGCAAGCCGGATTATATGACGGTCCTATGGTGTTTATTGCTTCCTATAATGCATCGGCTGATTTTGCTTCTTCAACGACGGATATTACAGTTTTTTCCAATTGTGAGGAAGTTCGCCTTTATCGGAATGACAGATTAATAGGAACACAGACTCAAGCAGAACGAACGCCTCTTTATCGTTCGATTGTGGAAAAAGGTGGTAGCCCGGTGTTTGTCTTTAATGCAGGAGGCTATGAAGCAGGTACCCTAAAGGCTGAAGCTTTGATTGGAGGAAAAGTAGTAGTGACACATCAAGTAATGACGGCAGAGAAACCGGACCATTTGGAAATAGATATAAAGACGAATGGAATAACTCCTATAGCCGATGGTTCGGATATGATCCCTATATATGTGAAGGTGTGTGATAAGAATGGTTCTCTGGTTGCAGATTCACAGCAGGAGATCAGTTTCCGGGTTTCGGGAGAAGGAAGTCTGATTGGGGATACGATTCGTCGTATAGGAATTAATCCTCAACAAGCCGAAGGCGGAATTGCTTTTGCTTTTGTCCGGACAACCAAGAATGCCGGGAAAATTATCGTAGAGGCTTTGGCTGATGGATTAGTAGCAGGAAAAGCTGAAATAGAAACGATACCCAGTGATGATTCGTTTTTGTCGGATGGAGAACATCTCCCATTTATAGGAGGAGAAGAAGATCATGTTGTGGTGAAACCTTCTTCTTGGCAAAAGCGAATCTTGGAGAAACCTCGTCTGAAGATTCAGTCTGTTCGGGTTGATAGTAGTCAGCGGGAGTATCCGGCATCTAACATAATAGACAATGACGATGCTACGTGGTGGATTGCGAATGATGATAAATGTCCGCAAGTAATCACGTTAGCATTGGATCGTGTGACGTATGTTTCAGCGAGTCGTATTTTGTTCCAAAAAGACAGTTCTTCATATAAGCATAAGGTAGAAACCTCAAAAGACGGAGAACGTTGGGAAGTCTTGTATGAACGGGAATGTACAGGTTGGGAATTTAAACCCATGACAGTTGACCGGGAGATAAAATATTTTCGTGTTACAATTAGCGGAGTTTCGGAAGGACGTGCTGGTTTAGGCGAAATCTCCTTATATTAATCAAGAAATAGTCTGGTATATGAAAAAAGTATTATTGATTTTATTTGCTTTGTTTTCTACGGCAAGTCTTTTTGCCCAGCAGAAGCCATTTGATATCGAACATGCTCCGGCTCCATTGTTCCGATGTCCCATCTATGATGGTCCAACAGATCCGACCTTGGAATGGAATGAAGAACGTCAGGAATGGTGGATGTTTTATACGCAACGTCGGGCCAACGTCGAGAATTTACAAGGAGTTGCTAATGTGTATGGCTCTAAAATAGGTATTGCTGCAACCAAAGATTATGGGCGAAACTGGTATTATATAGGTACGGCAAACATACCGGAACCACAACAAGGGCAAAGTACGTTTTGGGCTCCTGATGTGTTCCGAGACAAGGATACTTATTATATGATCGTTACTTTCATTCCGGGTATTCATCCATTCTGGGGTGGTGACTGCCGTTTGGTATTTTATAAAAGTAAAGATTTGTTGAATTGGGAATTGGTTGAAGAAATAGAAAATACACATGGTTGTATCGATGCATCTGCATTCCAAATGCCGGATGGAACTTGGAAAATGTGGTATAAGTCTCCAGATTCGAAGACATATACGGGTGTAAGTAAGAATCTGGAAACTTGGAAAGTTACAGGCTTATGTGAAATAGATGATGTTCCTCATGAAGGTCCCATTGTGTTTTATTGGAAAGGTAAATATTGGAATATCATAGATGAGTGTAATTTGGGTTATGTTGGTTTGCATTGTTACGAATCGGAAGATGCAACTCATTGGACATATAATTCAACCATACTCAACAAGCCGGGACTTCGTCCGGATGATTTTGACCAAGGTCGTCATTGTGATGTAGTCGTTGTCGATGACCGTGCTTTTATTTTCTATTTTACGCATCCGGGCCGCACTTACAAGATGGATGGCATGGAAGTAGAAGAGAATACGTGGAATTATCATCGGGCATCTATTCAGATAGCAGAACTTGAATATGTAGATGGCAAGATTGTTTGTGACAGAGATAGGTACTTCAAGAAAGTACCATCGCCAATAGAACGAAAGAAGTAATTAGCAGAAGTAACGAGAATCATTTTCAATTGTAATGAAGATTGTTTTTGATTCTCGTTATTTTTATTTGCAGTATAGCTTTCCTGCAATTTCTTTTGTCGGGCATATGTAGGAAGAATCTTATTTTTCTTCCCCCAATCATGATAAAACTATATTTTCTTCGCCTTATCTTTGTATCATAGAAAATTATCAGACTTAACTTAAATGGATAAATCATGAAAACGAAACGGAAGTATGTTTTTTTAGTTTGGTTGCTCTGCCTGACGGTGTTGGGATGGGGAACACCCATTAAAGTGGCTTGCGTCGGAAACAGTATTACCTATGGTGCCGGTATTGTCAATCGGGATAAGAATAGTTATCCGGCACAGTTGCAGGCTTATTTGGGCGAGAAATATGAAGTACGGAACTTTGGACGTAATGGGGCGACTGCCTTGTTGAAAGGGGATTATCCATATATGGAGACGGAAGAATACAAGCAATCGTTGGCGTTCTTGCCGGATATTGTGTTTATTAAGTTAGGAACGAACGATTCAAAACCTCAGAATATTAAGTATAAGCGTAAGTTTAAGTCGGATTATCTGAAGTTGATTCGCAGTTATCAGGAGTTGTCTTCTCATCCTCGGATTATTTTGTTAGGTCCGGTTCGTTGCTTTTTGTCACCGGATGATAATATCAAGGAAAGTGTTATTCAGGGAATGCTGGCTCCGGTAATCAAGGAAATTGCGAAAGAAGAGAAGCTGGAATATGTAGAAATGCATGATCTGATGGGAGAGACCTACGATGCTTCCTTAATGCCAGACCGTTTACATCCGTCTTCCATAGGTGCAGGACGAATGGCTATGCGCTTATGTCATTATCTGGAACCAACGACAGAAAAGGCCAATCCTTGTACATTTGCAATTCCGGGAAATGAATACCGCTCGGCGGCTGGTTGGAAAGAAGGAGCCGATTGGCATGCCGTTTCAGAAGAAATTACGCAGATTCTTTCCCGAAAGAAACTGGATATTCTGTTTTTGGGTAATTCCATTACACAGGGATTTGGTGGCAGTCGCGAGCTGGTTACATATAAACCGGGTAAAGCGGCAGTGGATAGCTGCTTCAAAGATTTGACTTGGGAATCGGCAGGTATTTCGGGTGATCGGACAGAAAACTTGTTATGGCGTTTACGCCATGGTAAATATGGCGTATCTAAGCCTGCGTATGCAGTGATAACCATAGGAATTAATAATGTGAATGCCGGACATCGTGCTGTGGATATAGCAGAAGGAATTTGTGCGGTAGTAGAAGAAACACGCAAGCAAATGCCTGAAACGCAAATTCTGTTGATGGGTTTGCTTCCAGCCGGATTGGAAAAAACTTCGCCTATGCGTATGAAATGTGATTCGATCCATTCTATTCTGCAGCGTAAGACTTGGGGAGATGTTGTTTACGTTAACCCGACTTCGTGGTTTGTTCAGGCAGACGGTTCTTTGGTAAAGACTTATTATGGAGGTGATTTCTTGCATCTGACACCTGCCGGTTATCTGAATTGGTGCAAGCATTTAAAAGAATATATCCATATTCCATCTGTATTAAGTGGTGGAGGCGATTTGAATCCGGATTTGAAAGCACCTGAAAAGGCTTTGGAAAGATGGCAGGATTTACGCATCGGCTTGAGTGTTCATTGGGGACCTTCGGCATTAGGTGGCAAGGAAATTGGCTGGAGTCGTGGTACTTCCATACCGGCTAAGAAATATGATCAGTTTTATAAACGATTTAACCCGAATAAGTTTGATGCTGAAGAATGGTGCCTGTTGATGAAGCGTTGGGGAATACGTTATGTATCTCCTACATCAAAGCATCACGACGGCTTTTCCATTTGGTTTTCGGATTATTCGGACTATGATATGGAAAATGCAGCCCGTAAAATTGATATCCTGGGTGAACTGAAGAAAGCTTGCGATCGGAACGGACTGGTTTTGGGGGCTTATTATTCCAATATAGATTGGTATCATCCGGATTGGACACCCAATGATCATGGAGGTCCGGGACCTCTCTTCAAGAAACAGGCGGATAGTCCGAACTTAGAACGTTATTTTAAGTATATGGAAGATCAGGTTACAGAAATTATCCGTAAATATGATCTGGCGTTTATCCAATTTGATGGAGAGTGGGATGATACTTATACACATGAAGTCGGTTCGCATTTTTATCGTAGATTTCATGAAGTAAAACCGGACATCTTATTAAATACCCGTATAGATATAGGGCGTCGTTCTGTAAGTGCCACAAATCATGTAGAGATCGATGGGAAACATTTTGCAGGTGATTTTCAAGATCGGGAACGTCTGGTGAACCACGGGAATAATGTAACCAAATGGGCTGATCATCCCTGGCAAGCATGGGTTACGATTGATAAACATCAGTGGTCGTATAATCCCAATCCTCAATTGATGACGGCAGAAGAGTTGATCAAAGATATGGTACACGTTGTCGGAAACAACGGAAACTATATGATTAATCTGGGTCCGCGTCCGGATGGAAGTTTTGATAAACCGCAAATCGCATTGATGGATACGTTGGGTATGTGGTTAAACTCTCATTCTGAAATGATCTATGGAACGAGAGGAGGTCCGTTTTATCCTTTCCCCGGAGGAGTTAGTACCCGTAAAGGAAACAAAGCCTGGATTATGGTCACTGATAAATCTCTGACGGAAGTCTGCTTGCCTCGTCTCTTGCAAACGTTCGAGTCTGTAATAGATTATGAGACACACAAACCCATAGAATTTTATGTAAAGGATGATGAATATGTTCATTTTGTGTTACCGGAAGCAAAGGACAATGAACCGGTCCGTGTGATTGAACTATTGTTTGATGCAGAAGTTAAAATGTCTCCACGCCAACCAATCTATGAAACGGGACAGGCTGCCAATGAACAGACAAATGGATATTATTGATAGAATAAGAAATTTTGTATGTAAGTTGATTTAGGGTAATCAACAGAACGCTAAGGTTGATAATATCAACATAAGATATCTTTAAATAAAAGTATCGAGAATCAGCAGCAATTCTAATAGGAATTGTTTTTGATTCTCGTTACTTTTGATTTAGAGTTTCGTGCAAACCTTTTTATGAAAATCTTCATTTAGAAATTCTTTTCGCCACATGTCATTATCAGCTTGTCTTTCAATGAAAATTCGAAATACAGAAAATTTTTTCAAAAAAAGTTTGATTTTAGCTCCGTAGTTTTTGCTTGTCGTACGTTTAACTTATAGAAGAAAGATAAAATGGATTTTGATTATAGCATATTAGCTAAATATTTGACCGGTCAGATTTCGGCAGAAGAATTATCGGTTATTCAGGTTTGGGCAAAGAGTTCAGGCCAAAACAAACGTATCTGGAAGGCTGTGCAAATGTTACGGATCAAAGAAAATTTTGATCGTTTCAGTTCTCCCGATCAAGTGGAAAAGGCGTTATTGGCAATTGAAGAGAAGATGAAAGCCAAGAAAACGATTCCTTTATTCCGTCGTACTTGGCAATATGCAGCATCGTTTCTGCTTCTGATTTCAGGTACATTAGCCTATCTTTTGTGGAATGGACCGACAGAAGAATATTTGACATATGTTGTTGACAAAACCCAGGTTAGTAAAAGAATTCTGCTAAGCGATAGTACAGAGGTTTGGCTGAGAGGTGGAACCCGATTGCAAATACCTACAACTTTTTCGAGAGCGGAACGTAGTGCTATTTTAGAGGGTGAAGCTTATTTTATTGTAAAGAGAGATTCTTTATCTCCATTTATGGTTAAGGCAGGCGATTCTTATATCAAGGTTTTGGGAACGACCTTTAATTTAAAACATGATACAAAGAATCGTGAAGTTGAAGCCACATTGATCTCTGGTCATGTCATTATGCAAAACGAAGCAGAAGAAACGTTGGCTGATATGTCTCCCGGAGATAAAGTTACTTGGGTAGCAGATCACAACAGTATTAAGTTAGAGACGGTTGATTTGAATTTACAAGGTCTTTGGCGATTCGAACAATTCAAATTGGAAGATAAAACCCTTCGGGAGATTTGCCAATATATAGGAGAAGTGTATGGGATGACAGTTCACTGTGACTCTCTTGTCTTATCAGATCAAACCCAATATCGTTTTGTCTTTAGTCAAGGAGAAACAGTAGAGGAGGTTTGTGAGCATTTTGGTTATGTTGCTCCAATTAAATATAAGATTGGAAATAAAGAGATTGAAGTGATAATGTTAAAGAACAGATGATAATTGTTTAATCTAAATTTAAAGCCTATGAGTAAGTGAAATTTTTAATTTATGTATGATTAAGATAAACAAGAGTTTATCATTAAACACTTTTCAAGTATGGTGTAAAAAACTTGAGTCATTAATTTAATTACTTAAATCAAATGGTTTTATCATGAAAAAGAAACCTATTTTTACAAGTTTAGCCTTATTATTAGCGGCCGGAATGCCGGCTATGGCAGTTTCGCCTAGAGCGTTGTCTCAATTTGTTAATTTGGAACTAGTCCATAGTAAAACAACAGTTGGTACTATTATACAAAGTATTAGTCAACAAACAGGATATGAATTTTCCTATGATGTTTCTATTCTGAATAAAGAAATTTCGGATGTATCGGTGAATGTGAAAAATGAACGGATAGAAAACGTATTGGATCAGGTATTCAATGGAACAGGAATTTCTTATAGAATAGTAAATAACCGAATCTTTTTAAAAGATAATGGTTATATTAATGATAATCAGTTAATTACTAAATGGTGGGGGGTAAACCAACAGTCTAAAAAAATTACAGGAACTGTTGTGGATGCCACCGGTATGCCGGTTATCGGCGCCAACGTGATGGTAAAAGGGACTACTAATGGAACCATTACTGATATGGATGGTAAATTCTCATTGGAAGTAGAAGATGGTGCTGTTTTGCAAGTTTCATATATTGGATTTGCTAACCAGGAAATTAAAGTAGGAAACCAAACTTCACTATCCATAGCTATGAAAGAAGATGCCGAAGCATTGGATGAACTGGTAGTTGTTGGTTTTGGTACACAAAAGAAAGTAAATTTAACCGGTTCGGTAGGTACCGTTGAATCGGAAGTATTAGAATCCCGTCCTGTCCAGAATGCGGTACAAGCTTTACAAGGAACTGTGCCTGGATTACAGATTACTACAACAGGAGGAGCCTTGGACAAACAAATGGATATTAATATCCGTGGAACAGGTACCATTGGTGAAGGCTCATCAGGTGGTCCGCTTGTTTTAATTGATGGCATGGAAGGAGATATAAATTCCATTAATCCTCAAGATATTGAGAATATTTCCGTATTGAAAGACGCAGCGGCATCTTCTATCTATGGATCACGTGCCCCGTTTGGTGTGATCTTAATCACGACAAAAGGAGGAAAGAGTGGAAAGGTGACGGTGAATTATAACAATAATTTCCGATGGAACGCTCCTGTAAAGATGTCCAAGCAAATGGATTCTTTTACGTTTGCTACATATTATAATGATGGTATGTTTAATGGTGGTAATACGGCTCGTTTTTCTCCAGAACATTTACAGCGAATCAAAGATTTCCAAGCTGGTATTTTGACAAATCCGTTAATTCCTAGACCCGGAAATGAGTCCGTATGGGCAGATGGTTATGATTATGGTTGTGCTAACACGGATTGGTATGATGTAATCTATCGGGATTGGGCATTTTCGCAAGAACATAATGCTAGTGTGAACGGCGGGACAGAGAAAATCAATTTTTACGTATCTATGAATTTCTTGGATCAAAACGGCTTGATGGAGTTTAACCAAGATACATATAATCGATATACAACTACTGCAAAAATAAATGTCAATCTTACAAATTGGGCCAAATTGAATTATAGCAATCGTTTCACGAGAGAAGATTTTGGTCGGCCAAGTGCTCTGACAGATGATTTATATTATAATTTAGCACGTCAAGGATGGCCAACATTGCCCGTTTATGATGTTAATGGGTATATGTATTCATCTCCTTCACCAGCGATGGGATTGCGGGATGGTGGTCGAGATAAAACACAAACGGATAACTTGTATCAGCAGGCGTCATTAATTTTGGAACCAGTGAAGAATTGGATAACTCATGTGGATTTTAATTATCGTATAAAATCTGCCAATCGGCATTGGGATGATCAGTATTTGTACAACCATGACGTTAATGGGAACCCTGTCATATATGACCAAAGTTCAAATGTCCATGAAGACTATTTAAAAGAAAATTATATGAATATTAATGCTTATACAGAATATACTTATAATTTTGGATCAGGGCATAATCTGAAAGGTATGATAGGTTTCCAAGCTGAAGAACTTAATAAAACGGAGTTTGGGTTACAACGTAATGGCATTATTATTCCAGACTTACCAGAGGTAGATATCACTAATGGAATGGATTATGCAGGAAATGTTATTACTCCCAGCACAAATGGAGCTCGTTATTCTTGGGCTACTGCTGGATTCTTTGGACGTATCAATTATGATTATAAAGGAAAGTATTTAGCAGAAATAAACCTTCGTTATGATGGAACTTCCCGTTTTCAGAAAGACCAACGTTGGAATTGGTTTCCATCATTCTCATTAGGTTGGAATATGGCGCATGAAGGATTTTGGGAATCTTTGACCGACTATGTAGGAACATTCAAGCTGAGAGGTTCATACGGAGAATTAGGAAATCAGAATACAAGTTCTTGGTATCCGACGTATCGTATTATTGAAGTCAAAGCAAGTAATGGTGGTTGGTTGCAAGACGGTATTAAACCTAATACAGCAACTGTTCCGGCGTTAATTAGTTCAACTTTAGGTTGGGAACGTATTCGAAATTGGAATATAGGTCTTGACTTTGGTGCATTTGACAACCGTTTAACAGGGTCGTTCGATTATTTTCAACGGATAACAGAAGACATGATAGGTCCAGCGCCTGAATTGCCGTATATCATCGGTTTGGAAGTGCCGAAAACAAATAATACCGACTTAAAGACTTATGGATTCGATTTGGTTATTGGTTGGCAAGACAAGTTGAAGAATGGATTGGGTTATGGGGTTAAGTTCGTCTTATCAGATGCACAAACAAAAATAACTCGTTATCCGAATCCAACCAATACATTAGACAAATACAAGGCAGGAGAAATGATGGGCGATATTTATGGATATGAAACTATCGGTATCGCTAAAACTAAAGAAGAAATGGATGCGCATTTGGCTACGCTTCCTAATGGAGGACAAGATGCGTTGGGAACGAATTGGGATGCAGGAGATATTATGTATAAAGATTTGAATGGGGATGGAAAGATTGATAATGGCGCAAATCAATATAATGATATGGGCGACTTGAAGAAAATAGGGAATAACACACCTCGCTTCCAATTTGGTTTAGATTTGAATGCAGATTATAAAGGATTTGATTTCCGGGCCTTTTTTCAAGGAGTTATGAAACGGGATTATTGGCAAGGTAGTGCCTATTTCTGGGGAATCGGTAATAGTGGTTTGTGGCACTCAACAGGTTTTGTGGAACATGCAGATTATTTTAGGAATGATCCAGAACATGCGTTAGGGATGAATTTAGATGCTTATTATCCACGTCCGGTTTTTGATACTGGAAAAAATAACCAAACGCAAACTAGGTACTTACAAAATGCCGCTTATATCAGGCTAAAGAATATTCAATTAGGATATACATTACCCGCTACATTGACACAAAAGTTTTATGTTTCGAAGTTACGTTTCTTTGTTTCTGGAGAAAATCTTTGGACAGGAACATCTTTAGCCAACATGTTTGATCCTGAAACAATAGCAGGTGGATCTGATGGTAATGGTAATGCTTATCCATTATCTAAAACAATCTCTTTCGGTTTAAGTGTAACATTGTAAAAAAACAGAATTATGAAACGAAATATAACAAAATATGTATCGATATTCGTGGCTGTAGGTTTTCTTGCCTCTTGTAATGATTTCTTGGATAAGGAACCTCAATCGTCAATTTCTCCGGATTTATATCTGACAGAAGAGTCTCAATTGGCTACTTATGCGAATGGATTGTATACAGATGTATTGCCCGGCCATTTGTACAATACGGATGACCATACGGATAATCAAGCCAATTTCACTTATAACAATCGGTATATTCCGGGGCAATGGAGGACAACGCAATCTCAAAGTATGGACGACGATTCGTATCGCTTCAAATTCATTTATAGTTGTAATTATTTTTTAGAGAATGTCCTTCCTCGTTATAATGCGGGAGAGATATCAGGAGATGATACGAATATCCGACAATACATTGGAGAGATTTACTTTTTACGAGCCCATGAATACTTTAAGCGTTATCAGATGTTTGGTGATTTTCCAATAATTCGTAATACGTTACCAGACCAAATGGAACCGTTAATCGAAGCGAGTAAACGTGCTCCGCGAAATGAGGTGGCTCGGTTTATTATTTCAGATCTTGATTCTGCAATCATGTTGATGGGATCAGGTGTAGGTAAGGAAAAGACAAGATTGAACAGAGAATGTGCTCTTTTGTTGAAATCACGTGTTGCTTTATTTGAAGGAACCTGGTTGAAATACTTTAAGAATACAGCATTTGTTCCTAATGGTCCGGAATGGCCTGGCAAGAGTAAAGATTATAATGCGAATTATCAATATCCGTCCGGTGACATTGATAAGGAAATAGATTATTTCCTAACATTGTCTATGGAAGCGGCAAAGGAGATAGGTGATAATTTTACTTTGGTTGAGAATACAGGATTAGTTCAGCAGGCAGAAGTAGAGCCTATTAACCCTTATATGAATATGTTTGGGGATGAAGACATGTCTGGTTATAGCGAAGTTATTTTTTGGCGACGCTATAGTATGGCGTTAGGAGTAACACATAATTATGCCGTAGCTGCTCAACATGGTAATTATGGAAGTGGCATGACAAAAGGATTGGTTGAAAGTTTTATTATGAGTAACGGCCTTCCTATTTATGCTGTAGGAAGTGGATATCATGGAGATGAAACGATTGCGGATGTTCGTAAAGACAGGGACTCTCGCCTGACAATTTTCTTGAAAGAACCTGGGCAAAAGAATATTATTTATGAAGATCCAACAGGAGAACATGCTGTTTTGGTGGAACCTTATCCGGTTATTTTGAATAGTAACAACGAAAAAGGCTATTCAACTGGTTATGCTTCTCGTAAACATGGTACATTTTATCAAAAGTATTGTGTAAACGTGGCTAATTATAATGGAGCTTTGATTTACCGTGCGACAGAAGCATTACTGAATTATATGGAAGCTTGCTACGAAAAAAATGGTTCTTTGGATGGAACAGCACAAGATTATTGGCGAAAGATCCGTGAACGGTCTCATGTTAATCCTGATTTTAATAAAACAATTATGGCTACGGATATGGCTCGAGAAGCATTAGGTGACTGGGGAGCTTATTCGGCAGGAAAATTAGTTGATCCGACTCTATATAATATCCGTAGGGAGCGTCGCTGTGAAATGGTTAATGAAGCTCTTCGTTACATGGATTTACGTCGTTGGAGAGCGATGGACCAGATGATAGAAACTCCATATCATATCGAAGGTTTCAAACTTTGGGGAGAAATGCAAAACTGGTATAAGAATGAAGATGGAACTTCTCAATTGGTGTATGGAATGGATAATCCTACTTCAAATGTTTCAGAACCGACTAGGAGTTTATATTTGCGTCCTTATGAAAAGGTAAATACCAATATTGCGAAAGATGGTTATTTCTGGAAAATGGCGCATTATTTGACTCCTTATAATATCCAGCATTTCACGATTACTTCTCCTTCTGGGAATGTTGAGGATTCTCCAATCTACCAAAATCCATATTGGCCAACAGAAGCGAATTTGCCAGCCATCCAATAACGGGATGATTTCTTTATAAGCGATGGATAAAGGCACGAAGATTCGGGAGGTCGTTTCTTCGTGCCTGTTTATTTGAGTTTGATGAAAACGAAAAATAGTCCATGGTGATATTTTTTGTTTATTGTCTTTTCCCTTAAACTTCTCTTTTTTATAAGTATAAATTGAATAAAAACATGAAACGAATTTTAACTTCTATTTTATTACTTGTATGTGGTTTAAATTTGACTGCTTGCTATGAAAGGCCCACAGAATTGTCGTTAGCTGGAAGCTGGTATTTTGCTTTAGATAGTACTGATATTGGGATCTCCAAGAATTGGGAGACTGAAAAGTTTACGCAAACCATACAACTTCCGGGTACTACAGATGATGCAGGATATGGAAATCCAAACCTATTAGAGCCATTACTCCAGAAACCCCAGGTATTGCATTTGACTCGTAAGAATAGTTATCTAGGACCGGCATGGTATCAAAAGGAGGTGGAAATACCAAAGTCATGGAGCGGTAAGCGGATTGAACTGAATTTGGAACGGGCTTTATGGAAAACATCTGTATGGGTGGATGGACATAAAATTCCATATGACCAAGAAAGTTTGGTTACCCCTCATGTGTTTGATTTGACTCAGTTTTTGAATCCTGGTAAACACTTGATATCCATTCGTGTAGATAATCGGGAACAACATCCTATTTCGAATGGAATGGCGCATGCCTATACGAACGAAACACAAATAAAATGGAATGGGATCATCGGGGATATCAAATTAGTTACTAAAGATCAGATTTCTATTGATGAAGTGCAAGTTTACCCGGATGTTCAACATAAGCAGGTAAAAGTGGTTTGCCAGATTGATAATACAGGGGAAGAAACAATTGCTGTTTTGAAAACAGATCAGGTGGAAAAACAGATTACTTTGAGAACAGGCATGAATCGAATTACTTTTTCTCACTCAGAAGAGGATTCGGTTCGCTTGTGGAATGAATTTACCCCTAATTTGTATAAGATGGATTTATTTGTTCAGGCACAGGATAGTCGGGATGAGAAATCGGTCGTGTATGCTTATCGTGATTTGAAGGCTGTACAAGAAAAATTGATATTGAATGATAAGCCTCTTTTTCTGCGGGGTACGCTTGAGTGTTGTATTTTTCCATTAACAGGTTATCCGGCTATGGATAAGGAAGGCTGGAAAAAGGTTTATGGAACAGCTCGAGAATGGGGATTGAACCATTTGCGATTTCATTCGTGGTGTCCTCCTGAGGCGGCATTTCAAGTAGCGGATTCGATGGGGTTCTATTTGCAAGTGGAATTACCCTTATGGGATAGTTTTAGTAAAGAAAATGTGGATTATTTGCAGGAGGAGGCAGATCGTATTTTAGCGGAATACGGAAATCATCCTTCTTTTTGTTTCTTTAGTATGGGTAATGAATTGGTAGGTGATTATTCGCTTTTGCAACAGTTTATGTCCGACCTGAAGAAAAAAGATCCTCGGCATTTGTACACGTTGACTTCTTATTCTTTCTCTCCTTTTGGTGAATGGCCGGAATCCAATAGCGATTATTTTATTACCCAGCGGACCAAAAAAGGTTGGGTCAGAGGGCAAGGCGTTTTTAATACGAATCCGCCTAGTTTCAACCAAAATTACGATAGCTCGTTGGTTGATATGCCTGTCCCTACCATTACACATGAGATTGGACAATATGCCGTTTATCCGGATCTGAAAGAGATTGGAAAATATACGGGCGTATTGGATCCGCTCAACTTCAAAGCGGTCAAGGCCAATTTGGAGAAGAAGGGATTGGTTGATAAGGCTGAAGATTTTTTGATGGCTTCCGGAAAGTTGGCCGCGTTACTATATAAAGAAGAAGTTGAACGAGCGTTAAGGACAAGTGGTATTAGTGGTTTCCAACTTCTAGATTTGCATGACTTTCCTGGACAAGGCTCGGCTTTAGTTGGACTTTTGAATGCTTTTTGGGAGAGTAAAGAAATTATTGACGCTTCTACTTTCCGGCAGTTTTGTTCTCCGGTTGTTCCTTTAGCAAATTTCCCTAAGGCTGTTTATCGGAATGATGAAGTTTTGGAAGGGACGATTCAAGTTGCGAATTATGGAGATAAACTTTTAGAAGGGGAACATGTAATATGTAGGTTGGATATACCAGGAAAAGATCAAGTATATCTCTACGATGAGAAAATACCTCGGATAGAAATAGGTATGAATGTATTACCTATAAATTTTCGTATAGACTTATCTGGTATTCAAGAGGCGACGAAAGCTATTTTGAGGATAGAAATCAAAGATACAGATTATAAGAATGAATGGGATGTTTGGATTTATCCGTCTCAACAAACTATCGAATCAAGAGATGTAGTATTGACCGCCGATTTTAATGAGGCCGAGAAAGCTTTACAAGCAGGTAAAAAAGTTTTACTTAATCCGCCTTATCAACAACTACGAGGTTTGGAAGGTAAATTTACCCCAGTATTTTGGAGCCCGGTTCATTTCCCTGATCAAGCAGGAACGATGGGACTATTGTTGGATCCGAAGCATCCGGCTTTTGCTCATTTCCCGACAGAATCTCATACGAATTGGCAATGGTGGCCGCTTACGCTCCATTCAAAGACTTTATGTACGGATAGTATTTATCAGCAAATTACTCCTTTGGTAGAGTGTGTAGATAATTTTGCTAGCAATCGCCGGTTGTGTAGTGTGTTTGAAGCGAAATGCCTGAATGGGAAACTGTTAGTTTGTAGTATGGATTTATTACGGGACCAAGCGATTTATCCAGAAACAAAACAATTATTGTATAGTATCGTGGAATATATGAAATCAGATTCATTTTTGCCGGATAAAACAATTAAGTTTAGTGAAATAATGAATTTAAAAAATGAGGATAAGAATTGATTTCTGAGAAAAAGTTTATTGGGAGGATCAAAAAATACTGATTTGATTAAATATAAATTTTTTAAATTTAAAAGCTATGCCCTACAATATTATGATTTACGTGAAGACACGATCACGAAAGATGTATTAGAAGATTATGTTGCTGTGCCTCGGCGAGTTGTTAGTCTGAGTCCGAAGGATATTTCTCAAAAGGTAGTTGATAAAGGCTCAGAATATCGCGCCTAGTCCTCTGTTTTCAGGACGGGTGAGTAAGATAGAATTGGAATATTCTGGTCGTCGCTTGATTCAAGGGGGAACTGAAATATCTGAAGTATATGATGTGGCTACAGGAAAGACGGATGGAAAAGTAACTCCGGGAAATATCCTCAAAATCCTAGGAAAGGAAATCAAGTGCCTGAATAGTGATGGAATAGGTATTTGCAAAGTAAAGATTATCAATGAGGTAGGAAGCGCAGAGGAAATTAGTTTCTTGGCTATCAATGATACATCTATGCTGATGTCTATCTTCCCAACCGGAGTATTAGCCGGAAATTATACCTTGGAGATCGAGACTTATTTTACGGCAAGTGCCACTCATTTATTAAAAGAGCCGTGTACGATACTTTGCCCCATCGTATTAAAGGTGAGTTAATGAAGATCTGAATAAAAATTAAAAGTATAAAGTGTTTTTTCTCTAAAGAAAAAGCACTTTATTTGTATTTAGATAGTTTGTCTGCCCTTACAATGGCCGACAGGCTGCCATAGTAAAGGCTGAGTGTCTGCTATTGATAGGGCAGATATCAAGTCTATTTATAGCAGACTGAAAAGAATCAAAATAAGAATTATTAGATTTACAAGTATGAAAAAGTATTGGATATTAATAAGTACATTATATCTATGTGCTTGCGGTGGAAAAGTTTCAACAGATAAAGAAGAAGTTGGCTGGCAAAAAGAAACTTCCGGCGTGTGGACCATGTCGGTTGGAACTCCTGAAAAGGTGAATTTGTTGAGTGAATTACACATCACCCCGAAGATGGAGGCCATTCAAAAGATGGGTGAAGCGGATCTTCCTATTTCGGAACAAGATATTACAACAGAAGTAGTAGATGGAAAAACGTATATCCGCTTTCCGCTGGAAAAAGATGAAAAGATATTTGGCTTGGGCTTGAACTTTAAAACGGTTGAACAGCGAGGACGTATTATGCGTCTGCATGTAGATCATTACGGTGGTACTGATGACGGTCGTACTCATGCGCCTGTTCCATTCTTTGTTTCTTCTCGAGGTTATGGGGCTTTGATAAATAGTGCCCGCTATATAGATGTCTGGTGTGGTACGAGTGTGCGTAAGGACAGTAAGAATCCTCCGGTAGTAAGAGACAGGAATACGGATAAGCAATGGGCAGCTCAACCATATTCGGATAATCTGGAATTCCTAGTTCCTGCCGAAGGGGTAGAAATCGTTTTGTTCGGTGGACCAACGATGTTGGATGTCGTACGTCGTTTCAATCTGTATAATGGAGGAGGAGCATTGCCTCCGAAGTGGGGTTTGGGCTTTTGGCATCGTGTTCCTACATTGTTTTCGGATAAAGAAGTGAATGAAGAAGTAGCTGAGTTTGAAAAAAGAGGATTCCCGTTGAGTGTGATAGGCCTGGAACCGGGTTGGATGAGTCGTTCTTATCCATGTACGTATGAATGGGATGCTACTCGCTTTCCTGATCCAGAAGGTTTTGTCAAAGGATTGAATGAGAAACATATCAAAACCAATGTATGGATTAATCCGTATGTATCACCAGATGGAGAACTATATAAAAAGATTGAACCATATACAGGTTCTCATACAGTCTGGTGTGGTATTGTTCCGGACTACTCTTTATCGGAAACCAAAAAGATCATGACCGATCATTTCAAAAAGCATCAATTGGATAAAGGTGTAAGTGGCTACAAGATGGATGAAAATGACGGATTTGATTCTTGGTTATGGCCGGATGTGGCGAAATTTCCTTCTGGGAATAGTGCAGAGCAATTGCGTCAAATATATGGTTCTCTGATGCAAGATGTGACTACTCAAATGTATCGTTCTGAAAATAAGCGAACTTATGGTTTGGTACGAGCTGCTAACGCGGGAACGTCATCTTATCCTTATGTCATATATAACGATTATTATAATCATCGTGATTTTATTACAGCCCTAATAAATAGTTCCTTTATAGGTATCCTTTGGACTCCAGAAGTTCGTTCGTCAGGAAATTCGGAAGAATGGTTACGCCGAATGCAAACTGTTTGCTTCTCGCCGTTGGCGATGTTAAACGCCTGGGCTGATGGAACAAAACCTTGGAGTTTTCCAGAGGTCGAGAAAGCAGTACAAGAGATTGCTTCATTGCGTACTCGGCTGATACCTTATCTTTATACGGCATTTGCTGATTATGCATTTTATGGAACGCCTCCTATGCGAGCCATGAATTTGGAACCCGGTTATCAGGCTAAAACAACCGAAGAACAAGGTAAATTGGATGCCACCAAGAATCCTTACGCAATGGCTGTTCGTCGGGAAGTAAAAGACCAGTTTATGGTTGGTCCTAGTTTATTGGTTGCACCATTATTTGCCGGGGAAGAAGAACGTCAGGTTGTTTTGCCTCAGGGTAAGTGGTATGATTTCTATACAGGAAAATTGGTGGGAGAAGGAGAAGTCATTACCGTTAAACCAGGTTTAGATAAAATACCGGTATATGTAAAAGATGGAGGCATTATTCCTTTATGGCCTAAATTAACAAAAGTGGATACGGAAAAACATCCGGTTGAAATCCGATATTATGGAACGAAACCATCAACATATGAACTATATGATGATGACGGTGAAACATACGATTATGAGAAAGGAGAATATTTACGAATTCCAATCGAAGTAAAAGTTGATTCTGAAGGAAAAAAGAAAGGAGAAGTACGTGTTCCGGAAGGAAAATCAACATGGTCTTATGGAGATTTCTCATTTAAGTATATGACGGAGTGAATTTTCATTTAATGGAATTATGTAGATATGTTTATTAATAAGCTCTGTGGTCTTTTTATGATCTTTTGTTTGTGCATCAGTTGTACAAACAAAAAGCCTAATAATTTGAGTGAGGCTCAGATTGTTGTTCCAAATCAAGTCCAAAAGAATTGGGCGGATGCGGAAATAGGTGTTTTGATACATTTTGATATGCCTGTTTTCCAACCTGATTATAACTTTCGGCAATGGGGAACTCATCCGGATGCTTCTGTATTTAATCCTACAGAATTGAATACAGATCAATGGTTGGAAGCAGCTTCAAAATTAGGTGCTAAATATGCTGTTTTAGTGGCAAAACATTGTAGTGGTTTTAGTTTATGGCCAACAGCTGCTCATGAATACAGCATAAAGAATTCTCCATGGAAAGATGGAAAAGGTGATATTGTGAAGGATTTTATAGCTTCTTGTAAAAAGTATGGTATAAAGCCTGGTATTTATGCAAGTACAACAGCTAATGGATACTTGTATGTCGATAATCCGGGAAAAGTTCAAGAAGGTGGACCTGTTACTCAAGAAGAATATAATAAGATTGTAACCCAGCAATTAACGGAGTTATGGTCTAATTATGGTGATTTGTTTGAGATATGGTTTGATGGAGGTGTTTTGTCCAAAGATCAAGGCGGAGCTGATGTTTTATCATTGGTCCAAAAGTTACAACCTAATGCAGTCGCATTTCAAGGTCCTTATGGACATCCTAATTTGGTTCGTTGGGTAGGAAATGAAGAAGGTGTTGCTCCGTATCCTTGTTGGGCAACTGCTGATTCAACGACTAATGCGGATGGAACTACTGTAATAAATGGGTTGAATGGAGATCCCGAAGCTCCTTATTGGTGTCCTGGTGAATCTGATTTTACATTGCGTTGGAATCGTTCTTTCCAAGGTGGTTGGTTCTGGGGTGAAGGTCAAGACAGTATGATGTTTACTGTAGATGAGTTAATGACAAAATACGAGACAAGTGTTGGTCGAAATACGAATATGTTACTTGGAATTGTTATTGATAAACGAGGCTTGGTCCCGGATGCTGATATGAAACGAATAGAGGAGTTTGGTAATGCTATCAAACGTTCGTATTCTTCACCGGTTGCGGATATATCAGGTTCAGGAAATACCTACGAAATCCAATTGGAAAAACCATTAGTTATCGATCGGATTATCTTACAAGAAGATATATTAAAAGGAGAACGTGTTCTATCGTATAAGATAAGAGGTGAATTGGGTGGTAAATGGGTTGATTTGTGTAGTGGTACGAATATCGGACACAAACGGATTGAGCGATTTAATGCACAAAAACTTTCAAAATTGAAATTAGAAATATTGGATTCAAAAGCCGAACCTTATATTTCGCATTTTAAAGCTTTTGAAGAGTTGAAAAATTAGTTTTTACATTGGCTCTTTCTGAAAAGATAATATGTTTTGGATCATTAGTGTCCCGTTAAAATGGGACGAGTTAAACAATTAATCAAATAGCCCCGGA